>Ga0081538_10006242_pt1 | contig 10541 bp, 12 predicted proteins | sample TabmetS5T2R1_FD_71022 | JGI IMG/M metagenome (GOLD analysis project Ga0081538, IMG submission 71022) | Tabebuia heterophylla rhizosphere microbial communities from the University of Puerto Rico - S5T2R1 | ecosystem: Host-associated > Plants > Roots > Rhizosphere ...
GGGCTTCTGCAGCAGCCGGCCGCTGCCATCGTGTCCGGCCTGCCGCTCGTCACCAAGCCGGTGCGCATGCGGCTGCGGCTGTTGCGCGATGCGCTCGAGCTGCTGCGGCCGGGCGCTCCGTTCGTCCAGTTTACCTATGCGGTGGTGCCGCCGATCCCTAACCGGCTCGCCGGCGTGCGTGCCGAAGCCTCGGAGCGCATCTGGAAGAACATGCCGCCGGCCCGCGTATGGGTTTATCGCAAGGGCTGACCGTCCATACCGCGCGGTCCGGACGGCAGGCGACGGAAGGACACGTATTGTGTCGTCTGTCACTGGTTCTCCGTCGTCCGAGTCCCGCCAATGCTCGCGCTCCCAAGGTCCTTGTTTTCGCCGGCTCAATCCGCAGCGGGTCGTACAACGCGCGGCTCGCGGCGGTCGCAACCCGGGAATTGATGCTTGCGGAAGCCGACGTGACGTTGATATCGCTCGCCGACTATGCGATGCCGCTCTATGACGCCAACCTCGAAGCGGCATCGGGCCCGCCCGAGAACGCCTTCAAGCTCAAGCGGCTGACGTGCGCGCAGCACGGCGTGTTCATCGCCAGCCCGGAATACAATGCATCGATCGCCCCGCTGCTGAAGAACACGCTCGACTGGATCTCGCGCGTGCGCGAAGGCAAGGAGCCCCCGCTCGCGGTCTACAAGAATCGCGCCTTTGCGCTCGGCGCCGCCTCGAACGGGACCTACGGCGGCATGCGCTCACTGATCGCGCTGCGCCAGGTGCTCGAGCTCGCCTGCGGCGCGCTCGTCATCCCCGAGCAGGTTGCGGTGCGCGAGGCGGCGAGCGCGTTCGACGAGATGGACCAGCTCAAGGACGAGCGCACCGCGGTGTTGCTGAAGACCGTCGTCAACCGGCTCGTCGACATGGCGCGAGGCTTTGCGTGAGCGAGGGCATGACATTGCGGCCGCGCGACCGGCTGATCGTCGCGCTCGACCTGTCCACCGTGCGCGAGGCGGAACGGATCATCGAGAGGTTCGGCGACGCGGTCGGGTTCTATAAGATCGGCTACCAGCTCGCGTTGGAGCGTGGCCTGCCGCTGGCGTCAGCCCTGGTCACCGCGGGAAAACGCGTGTTTCTCGATCTCAAGCTGCACGATATCGGCCACACGGTGGCGCGCGGCGTCGAGAACGTCGCGCGCCTGGGTGCGACCTTCCTCACTGTGCATGCCTATCCGCAGACCATGCGGGCGGCGGTCGAAGCCAGCGCGGGCTCGAGCCTCCGCATTCTCGCCGTCACCGTGCTGACCTCCTATGACGACGCGGATCTGGCCGAGGCCGGCTACAGCCTCGGCGTCGATGCGTTGGTCGTGGCGCGCGCGGCGCGCGCGCGCGAGCTCGGCGTCGACGGCCTCGTCTGCTCGGCCGGCGAAGCCACAGCGCTGCGGCGAATCGTCGGTCACGACATCGTTCTGGTCACACCCGGCATCCGGCCGGCGGGTTCCGCGCCAGGCGACCAGAAGCGAATCGCCACGCCGGCACGCGCGATCGCCGCTGGAGCGGACTATCTGGTCGTGGGCCGGCCGATCGTCGAGGCTCACGATCCCCGCAGCGCCGTGGACGCCATTGTCGGCGAGATCGCCGGCGCGGCCCCCAAGTGAAAACGATCACGTGAAGAGGACGAAAATGGCGAAAGGCTATTGGATTGCCCGCGTCGACGTTAGCAATGAGGACGGATACAAGCCCTATGTGGCGGCGAATGCCGCGATCTTCCGCCGGCACGGCGGCCGCTTTCTGGTGCGCGGCGGAAAATTCGAGTGCCCGGAGGGTTCGAGCCGCACCCGCAACATCGTGATCGAGTTCCCGGACTACGCGACCGCGCTCGCTTGCTATCGTTCGCCCGAATATCAGCACAACATCACCGTGCGGGAGCCGCATGCGGACGCCGACCTTATCATCATCGAAGGTTATGACGGGCCACAGCCGACGGATCGGTGAGGGAGCGAGGAATTCATCAGTCGTCTTCACCACGGCATCGCTGCGCTTTGGCTGTCGCTGTTTCTGCTGAGCACATCGCGCGACGCGCATGCGCAATCGCCCACGGCCGAGCAGAGGCGTAGACGCTGAAAAAGAAGATGACCCGGGCGACCATCGTCCGCGTGCCGATCTTTCGGCTACCGTCAGGCGTTTGATATCCGGGTCCGGTCGGGCCGATGCCTTCGCCGACTCCGCGCGATGCGCCGCTGTCATACCAGCCGAAGCCCCCCGATTCGCGCATCGTGCCCGGCAACCATGGAAGAAACGCCCTTGCCATCGGCCCCGCGAAGGAGCGTCCGCGACGGCGGAGTTCGCGCAGCAGTTCACCGCCGCGATGATCGCATCCGGCTTCGTGACGCGCGCAATCGAGCAGGCCGGCGGGAGGCGCTGTTGCACCGGGCAGGCGACGTCTTCCATCGCCGGCACGGCCCCGCTATATCGACGCCACGATCGGAGACCGATTCATGTCCGACATGCGGCTGATCGTGGCCGGCGCCGGCGGGCGAATGGGACGCACCCTCGTCAAGGCGATCAGCGAGACGCCGGGCCTGGTGCTGGCCGGTGCGACCGAAGCGGCCGGCTCGCCGCTGATCGGCGAGGATTCCGGCGTGCTCGCCGGCCTTCCGGCCAACCGCGTGCCGCTGGTGAGCGAAGTGAAGCCGCTCACCATCGCGGCCGACGCCATCATCGACTTCACGGCGCCTGCCGCCACCGTGGCGTTCGCGGCGCTGGCGGCCGAGGCGAGCATCGTCCACGTCATCGGCACCACCGGCTTGTCTCCAGATGACGAGACGAAGATCAGGCACGCCGCGCAACGCACGATCATCATCAAGTCCGGCAACATGAGCCTGGGCGTCAACCTGCTGGCGGCTCTCACCCGGCGCGTGGCGAAGACGCTCGACGACGATTTCGACATCGAAATCCTGGAGATGCATCACAACAAGAAGGTCGATGCGCCGTCCGGCACCGCGCTCCTGCTCGGTCGCGCGGCGGCCGCCGGTCGTGGTGTCGATCTCGACCAGCGTGCGGTGAAGAGCCGCGACGGTCACACCGGTGGACGCGAGAAAGGCACCATCGGGTTTGCGGCGCTGCGCGGCGGCACCGTGGTCGGCGAGCATGCTGTGATCTTCGCCGGTCCGGCCGAGCGCATCGAATTGGTGCACCGGGCCGAGGACCGCATGATTTTCGCGCGCGGCGCGCTGCGCGCGGCGCTGTGGGCACGCGGACAGAAGCCCGGCCTGTACGCCATGACCGACGTGCTTGGCCTCACCGATTTCTGACGTCCAAAGGATCTGTCATGCCGGACCACCTTCTCGTGCTCGTGCGCCACGGTGAGAGCGAGTGGAACAAGAAGAACCTGTTCACCGGGTGGCGCGACATCGACCTCACCGAGGCCGGAATCGCCGAGGCGCGCGCCGCCGGGCGCAAGCTGAAACGCCAGGGACTGAAGTTCGACGTTGCCTTCACGTCCGCGCTCAAGCGCGCCCAGCGAACGCTCGACCTCATGCTCGAGGAGCTGGGCCAAAAGACCATTCCGGTGTTCAAGGACCAAGCGCTCAACGAGCGCGATTATGGCGACCTCGTCGGCCTCAACAAGGACGACGCGCGCAGGAAGTGGGGCGCGGAGCAGGTGCACGTGTGGCGCCGGTCCTATGACGTCGCGCCGCCAGGCGGCGAGAGCCTCAAGGACACCGCCGCGCGGGTGCTGCCCTATTACATCCAGGAAATCCAGCCGCGCGTGCTGCGCGGCGAGCGCGTGCTCGTCTCCGCCCACGGCAACTCGCTGCGCGCCCTGGTGATGGTGCTCGACCGCCTGTCGCCCGACACGATCGTCAAGCGCGAGCTCGGCACCGGCGTGCCGATGATTTACCGCCTCAATGCGGATTCCACCGTGGCGGAGCGGATGGATTTGGCGGCATAGGCGAACTCGCAAACGCTGTGGGGGAGTAGGTTAAGGCGCGTCGTAAGGCATCGCGCTGTCGCCGCAGCGCCGCGCGCCGAACGCTCGCGTTCGCTGTGGCTCTACTCCTACGCTGAATTACCCCGCCGCTTGTCCAGCCTCCCATCCGAGGATGGCGCGCTTGCGCGTGAGCCCCCAGTGGTAGCCGGTGAGCGCGCCGCTCTTGCCGATCACCCGATGGCACGGCACGACGAAGCACACCGGATTCTTGCCTACCGCGGCGCCAACCGCGCGCGCGGCCTTGGGCGCTGACACCTTCGCGGCGATGTCCGAATAGCTGGTCACCCGGCCGAACGGCACGCGCAGCAGCGCCTCCCACACCCGCACCTCGAAATCGGTTCCGATCAGCACCACGCGCAATGGCCGGTCGGGTCGCCACAGTCTCTGATCGAAAATGCGCTGCGCCAGCGGCGCCGTGAGGTTTCGATCCTCGACGTAGCGCGCCCTGGGCCAGCGGCTGCTCATGTCGGCGAACGCCGACTTCTCGTCGCCCGGGTCGGCGAAGGCGAGGCCGCATAGCCCGCGCTCGCTGCCCATCACCAGGGCCATGCCGAACGGCGAGGGATGAAAGCCGTAGGTGATGGTCAATCCTTCGCCGCCCGACTTCCATTCGCCCGGCGACATCGCCTCATGGGTGACGAACAGGTCGTGCAGCCGCCCCGGCCCGGACAGCCCGACCTCGTAGGAGGCATCGAGCACGCTCGCCTGCTCGCGCAGCAGCCGCCGCGCATGATCGAGGGTGAGCGCCTGCAGGAAGGCCTTGGGCGTCAGGCCGGCCCAGCGGCGAAACAGATGGTGCAGATCCGTGGCCGACACGCCGGCGGCTTCGGCGATCTCCTCGACCTCGGGCTGCGCGCGCCAGTGCCCGCGGATATGGGTGATGGCGCGCCGGACGATGTCGTAATCGGTCGCTGCCGTGGACAGGGCGCCGAGATCGACGGCGCGATCGGGCGAAAGCATGGCTGCCTCATGGGTTAGGCTATGGGACATGGTGTGCATGCTCTGTAGCTAGCCTTGGCCCGCGCCCGTAGCCACCCGATTCCTGCGCTCCGCCGCGGCGGGATACAAGCGGATCAGGGCAGGATCGTCCGGGTGGGTCCGCGCTTGGCCTCGCCGAGGGCGGCACCGAGGGCGGCCGCAAGGCTTTCCTTCTCGGCGGGTCCGAGGAAATTGGCGATCGCCAGCTTGCGGCCGCGCGAGACCAGGAACAATCGCTCAATCCCGTATTCCTGGTGCGTCTGGGCATCGAGCCTGGTCCACACCGGATTGAGGGACCATTCGGCGACCTGACCGCGATGGCTCACCTTGCGCACCTTCAATTCGCTCGCCGTGACGGTCAACTGCTCGTAGGCGCGGGCTGCGCGATAATTTACGCGAAAGGCCCAATAGATGAGAAGCACATCGAGGCCGAAGAAGCCGAACACCGGCCAGGCGCCGGCGATCAGAAACACCATGCCGGCGACGAAGCTGATCCCGCCAATGACCAGCATCAGCACCAGGAAGCCCGCGCTCCCGAGCGAGCGATGCGGTGTGATCGTAGCGCAAAAGATCGTCGGCTCGTCGCAATGATCGTTGTCGGGGGTCATGGCCGCCACTATACCGGATAAATGGCGCGCAAGACGACCCGGCAAGCTCTGCGAGCGGCAAAATCGCGCAAGGCAGCCGCGCCGAAGCGACCGAGGCAGATGGCCGCCGCCGATGCGAAGGCCGCCAAGGGTGCGCTTCCGCAATGGTCAATCGCGGAGATCGAGGAAGCGTTCCGTCGCTTCCATGCCGCCGATCCGACGCCGGAGACCGAGCTCGAGCACGGCAATGTCTTCACGCTCCTGGTCGCCGTGGTGCTCTCCGCCCAGGCGACCGATGCCGGCGTCAACAAGGCGACCGCGGCGCTGTTCCGGGTGGCCGACACGCCGGCCAAGATGCTCAAGCTCGGCGAAGAACGGTTGCAAGACTACATCAAGACGATCGGGCTCTATCGCACGAAGGCCAAGAACCTCATCGCCCTGTCGCGGAAACTGGTGGAGGAGCATGGCGGCCAGGTGCCCCGCGAGCGCGCCGCACTCGAGGCGCTACCCGGCGTCGGCCGCAAGACCGCCAACGTCGTGCTCAACGTTGGCTTCGGCGAGGAGACGATCGCGGTCGACACGCATATCTTCCGCGTCGGCAATCGCACCGGCCTGGCGGTCGGCAAGACCCCGTACGACGTCGAGGTGAAGCTCAACGACATCGTACCGGCAAGCTACCGCCGCCACGCCCACCACTGGCTGATCCTGCACGGTCGCTACGTGTGCGTCGCGCGCCGTCCGTTGTGCGAAAAATGCATCATCGCCGATCTGTGCAAATGGCCCGGCAAGGTTGCCACCTCGCCGCGCGTGACATCCGCGGACTGACGCTCTGCTGGTCAACAAACTCCATCCCTCACCCGAAGGGCCGTTCGCGGGGATTAGGGACAGGGCCGCTACCGCCCGTCCTCGATCAGCTTTGATCCGGTGAGCCGCTTGTGCATGTGCACCATGAAGGCGGTGCCGAACAGCGGGGTGGCGAGATTGACGATCGGGATCGAGACGAGGGCGGCGATCATCAGTCCGGCCACGAACACCGTTCCCTGATGCATCTTGCGCAGCGCCTTGGCTTCCGCCGGCGGGTGGAACCGCATGGCGGCGAGTTCGAAATACTGCCGGCCCTGCAGATAGGCGGTGGCGACGAAGAACATCACAGCACCGAGGCCCGCGATCAGCAGGAACGGCACCGCGCAGAGATAGACCAGCATGCTCAACAGCGCGATCTTCACTCCTTCGATGCCGGCGCGCGCCATTGGCACCGCGTGCCCCGGCGGATCGGCCGGATAGTGTATCCGCTCCACCTGCTCGGCGATCTCGTCGCCGAACAGGCCGGCGACCAGGGCGGTGACGGCCGGCATCAGGAACACAATGCCGACGAACAGGCCGAGTGCCGCAACGATCGCGAGAATCCAAAGGAAAATGGCGAGTGGCGTCTGCGCGCCGGAGCCCACCGTGCCTTCGAGCCAGGACGCGCCGCCGCCGGCGAGCCAGGCGATCAGACGATGCAACGCAATCGCGAGAACGATGAGAAGCATCGCCGCGAGCCCCGCTGATTTCAGTAGCACGGCGCGGAACGGTGGCGACAGCATCTGGGACAAGGCTTTGGTTGCCGCATCGAACATGGCCGGCTCCAGGTTCGGAAGCGCAGCGATAGCCATGCGGGGCGCAAGGCACAAGGTGCTCCCAGCTAACTGACTAATTTAGCCCGCCTCCGCCATCACGCGTCCGCATGGCTTCTCGCGGATGCGCGCCAAAGCCGGCTGTGCGACGACTTCCGGAACGGCATCACTTTCCTCTTCCGGCTCCGCCGTGCGTCGCGGCAGGTCGGCCCAATGCAGGGCCTTGTAGTCGAATCCGTTCTCGATCGTCGGTTTCACCACTGCGAAATAGGGCGAGATGTCGAAATCGCGCGGTGCATAGAGGGAGCAGTGGCGGATTTCGAGAATATCGCGTCGTGCGGCCCGGCTTTCGATTCGGGTCACCTTCGGCAGGATGGGATAGCGCACGACTTCGAAGGCCTGGGCGATCAGCGCCGAGCAGATGAGCCGGGTCGGATCGCCGGAACCGAGCGTCATCATGCGCCGGCGCCAGCGCTGCGGCACCGGCAGCGGCATCAGATAGCGCATCAGGTCGATGATGTTCTTGAGATCGTAGTCCAGGCCGATGCGGTCGATGGCGTGGCGGCAGACCTTGATGCAGTCGTCATCGTTCAGGCCGATCGGTCGGCAGACCCGCGTGTGATACTGGTGATATTTCGAGAGCGGGACGGAGACGACGCCATCCTCGATGTTGGCCTCGATGAGGACGTGCGGCTCGCCGTCGTCGGTCTTCTGGCCCGCGATCGCTCCGACATAGAGCGCGGCGTGCGACCAGGTCGACTGCGTCAAGTACTTGATGACACCGGAAATGTGGTTGTTGCCCTCGACCAGGAGCACGTCGCCGGGCTTCAGCGCGGCGCGCAGCGCGTCGGGGTCGCTCGGCGTGAACGGCTCGTAGCCCGATGCCGGTCGCTCCTGATAGCGGGCGACAGCGCGCCCGACTCGGTCGACTATCCAACCCATCGCGCCTCCCAACGCGCAGGTTGCGCCTGCGTCATTTGCGGCAATTTTACGTCAAAGTCGTTGCACTTTAGTTCACCCAGGTCACCGCAACCGTGATCTACCGCACACCCGTTTACCCTGCCGGATAGCTCGTGCATGGTGTTACGGACCAATCGTCGATTGGTTTTAGGGATTCACAATTTGTGAACCATGCCGCGCCTCAGCCGCCGTGCCCTGATCATTGGCTCCGCTTCGTTGGCCGCATCGCCGGTGCTGGGCGCGGTCGCGTCGTCCGGCTGGGTTGACGTGGTCGTGGTCGGGGCGGGCGCGGCGGGACTTGCCGCGGCGCGCCGGATCACGGCAGCAGGACGGCGGGTCGCCATCGTCGAGGCGACGGATCGGGTCGGCGGTCGGTGCATCACCGATACGCGGACTTTCGGCGTACCGTACGACCGCGGCGCGCACTGGATCCGCATGCCCGACATCAATCCGGTGGCCAAGCTCGCCGGCGCCGCCGGGGTCGACGTCTATCCGGCTCCGCCCGGACAGAAGCTGCGCATCGGCCGCCGCTTCGCGCGCGAAGGCGAAATGGAGGATTTCCTCGCCGCATTGGTGCGCACCAACCGGGCGATCGGCGAGGCTGCCCGGGGCAAGAGCGATGTGCCCTGCGCGCGCGCCTTGCCGAAGGACCTCGGCGACCTGCGCGGCGCGGTCGAATTCGTGCTCGGGCCGTTCGGCTGCGCCAAGGATCTCGCCGACATATCGGCGTATGATTTCGTCAAAGCGGCCGAACGCGACGTCGACGCTTTCTGTCGCCAGGGCCTTGGCACGCTGCTCGCGAAGCTCAGCGAGGGGCTGCCGATCCAGCTCTCGACGCCGGTGACGACGATCCACTGGCCCAGCCGTTCGACCCTGGAAATCGACACCACGAAAGGTCGCCTCAAAGCAGCCGCCGTGATCGTGACGGCATCCACCGGCGTGCTCACGGCCGGCAAGATCAAGTTCGACCCGCCGTTGCCCAAGCGTCATCTCGACGCGATCAGCAAGTTGAGCCTCGGCAGCTACGATCACGTCGCGCTGGAGCTCGAAGGCAACCCGCTCGGCCTGCAGAGCGACGATCTCGTGTTCGAGAAGGCGACCGACAATCGCACCGCCGCCCTGCTTGCCAACATCTCCCGCACGCCGCTTTGTCTGGTTGAGCTGGCCGGGCGCTTCGGCGCCAGCCTCGCGGCGCAGGGCGAAGCCGCGATGGTGGAATTCGCCGTCGACTGGCTCGCCGGCCTCTTCGGCGCCGACGTCAGGAAGGCGGTGCGGCGTAAGGCTGCGACCAACTGGGCCAAGGAGCCGTGGACGCTCGGGGCCTTCTCGGCCGCTGCCGTGGGCGGCCAGCCGTCGCGCCGGATTCTCATGGAGCCGCTCGGCATGCGCGTCTATTTCGCCGGCGAGGCGGCACACGAAACCCAGTGGGGCACCGTTGGCGGCGCCTGGGAATCGGGCGAGCGGGCAGCCGATGCGGTCATCAGTCGGTTCTGGCCGCAGGCAGCGGCCGCGCGTGCCGCCACCGGCCGGCGCAACAAGAAATGAAACGGGCGCTGATCGCCTGGTCCAGCGGCAAGGACAGCGCCTGGGCGCTGCACGAGGTGCGGCGCGCGGGCGAGTACGATGTGGTCGGCGCCCTGACCACGGTGACGGAGACATTCGGCCGCGTCAGCATGCACGGCGTGCGCGACGCGTTGCTGGCGGCGCAGCTCGACGCGGCCGCGCTCGCGCCCACACGAGTGCCGATTCCATTTCCGTGCCCGAACGACGTCTATGAATCGCGCATGGAGACAACGCTTGCGGCGGCCAAGGCGAGCGGTGTGACCCACGTCATTTTCGGCGATCTGTTTCTCGCCGACGTTCGCGCCTATCGCGAGCAGAAACTTGCCGCCAGCGGGATTGCGCCGGTGTTCCCCCTGTGGGCAAGGCCGACGCACCGCCTCGCGCGCGAGATGATCGACGCAGGAGTCGAGACCCACCTCGTCTGTGTCGACCTCAAGCAGCTGTCGCGAAACTTCGCCGGCCGGCGGTTCGATGTGAGCCTGCTCGCCGACCTGCCGGCAAGCGCGGACCCGTGCGGCGAGAACGGCGAGTTCCACACCTTCGTCTCGGCCGGACCGATGCTCAGCCGAAGGATTCCGATCACCGTCGGAGCGACGGTGGAACGCGATGGATTTGCCTACGCGGATCTTGTGCATGAACACATGCGCAAAGCCTAGGATCTCCTGGTGCTTTCGCTCGGCGACGATCTATCCCGCCAGCCCCTCGGCCTCCGCATCGCCGACGCGCTCAAGGCGCCGCTCGACCTAGCGCCCCGAACCCGAAGTTCGCACACCCGCGCCCAGAGTCCGAATGCGAACTTCGGGTTCAAAAGGGGCGCTAGAACCATAGAGTTGCTAGTGTCCCTTTGATTCCGAAGTTCGCATGA
>Ga0081538_10006243_pt1 | contig 10540 bp, 11 predicted proteins | sample TabmetS5T2R1_FD_71022 | JGI IMG/M metagenome (GOLD analysis project Ga0081538, IMG submission 71022) | Tabebuia heterophylla rhizosphere microbial communities from the University of Puerto Rico - S5T2R1 | ecosystem: Host-associated > Plants > Roots > Rhizosphere ...
CGGCTTCGCCACCCGCAAGTTCAAGGAGAAGCCGGCGCCGGACGTCGCCGCGAGCTACATCCTAGACGGCGCGCATTACTGGAACTCCGGCATCTTCTGCATGCGCCCCGATATCTATCTGGCGGAGCTGGCGGCGCATCAGCCAACGCTCGCAAGCGGCGCGGCGGCGGCCTGGGCCGCGGCGCGCGACCGCAAGGCGCGGATCGATCCCACCTCGCGCAGCATCGAGCTCAGCCCGGACAGCTTCAACGCGCTCGACGACATCTCGGTCGACTACGCGGTGATCGAGCGCTCGCAGCGCGTCGCGATGGTGCCGGCGAGCTTCGAGTGGAGCGACATCGGGTCCTGGCGCGCGGTCAGCGAGCTGACGCCGCCGGATACCGACGGCAACCGCATCGTCGGGCGCGCGCTGGCGCTCGACACGCGCAACACCTTCATCCAGAGCGGGCACCGTCTGACCGCCGCGGTCGGGGTCGAGGATCTTCTGATCGTCGACACCGAGGACGCGCTGCTGGTCGCGCATTCGAGCCGCGCGCAGGACGTGAAGCGCATCACCGACCGCCTGCGCGCCGAGGGCCACGAGGCGCAGAAGCTGCACCGCACGGTGCATCGCCCGTGGGGCAGCTTCACGGTGCTGGAGGAGAGCGCGAACCACAAGATCAAGCGCTTGTCGCTGAAGCCCGGCGCCTGCATCTCGCTGCAGATGCACCAGCACCGCAGCGAGCACTGGGTGGTGGTCGAGGGCGAAGCGCGCGTGACCCGGGACGACGAGACCATCACGCTCGGGCGCGACCAGTCGACCTACATCCCCGCCGGCGCCAAGCATCGCCTGGAGAATGCCGGCAACGCACCGCTGATCGTGATCGAGGTGCAGACCGGCCGCTACCTCGGCGAAGACGACATCCAGCGCTTTGAGGACCGGTACGGGCGGCTGTCGGAAGGGACGTAGGGACGCTCAGCGTTGCAATGACAGTGCTGTGCGTTGTACCCATTCCGACCGCTTGATCTGAGAGGAGACGCAGCATGGACCGTTTCACTGGCGGTTGCCTGTGCGGCAACGTCCGGATTGTGGCGTCGGGACTCCCATACCGGGTTGGCATTTGCCATTGCTTGGACTGCCGCAAGCATCATGGGGCCCTTTTTCACGCTTCCGCGGTGTTCCCCGAGGATGCGGTGACGATCGAAGGCGAAACACGCGACTACGCCGGGCGGTTCTTCTGTCCCCGCTGCGGCTCATCCGTTTTCGCGCGCACCGCAGACGAGATCGAAGTGAACCTTGGCTCCCTGGATGCCCCTGACCAACTGACGCCAACCTACGAACTCTGGACTATCCGCCGCGAGTCCTGGTTGCCGCCTTTTCCGCTCTCGAGACGATACGACCGCGATCGTGACGCCGCGAGTCGCTTTGAGGGCGCCGTTACGAGGTGACGACCCAAACCGGACCTTGGCAGCAGCCCAGACGCTTCTAAGCGGTCATCCGCAGCGGGTTGTCGGCCGCGAACACTGCTTCGCCTTCCACGAACGTGGCGGCGAGGCGCGGCAGCCGGCCGGATTGCCAGTCCACCAGCAGCAGATCGGCGCGCTGGCCCGGCGCGATGCGGCCCCGGTCGGTGAGGCCGACGGCATTCGCGGCGTTGGTCGAGACCAGCCGCCACGCACCGACGAGATCAGTCGCCTCGAGATCGACCAGCGCGAAGGCGGCGGCCATGAGCGCCGGATAGTAGTAGTCGGATGTGAGCACACTGCAGAGCCCTTCGGCGACGGCTTCGCGGCCGCCGAGCCGGGCGGCATGGCTGCCGCCGCGCACCACATTGGGCGCGCCGAGCACGGTGTAGGCGCCGCGTGAGAGCGCCGCCTGAGCGGTGCTGCGGTCGAACGGGAACTCGCAGATGAGGCAGCCGAGGGCGAGGTAGCCGGCCTGCACCTCCGGCGTCATGTCGTCGTGCGAGGCCATGGGCACGTTGTGGCCGCGGGCGGCGGCGGCGATGCGCTGCATCGAAGCGGGCACCTCGGCCACGCGATCCTTCACGCTGCGCAGCAAGGCAGCGAAGTCTGTGCTGCTCAATCCAGTGCGTGCGGCATAAGTGGTCAGCTTGCTGGGGTCGTCCAGCCGCTCGGCGATATCGTCGGTGTGGTCGTTGAAGGCGAACAGATCGACGAGGCCAGCCTCGATCCAGCCGATGACTTCTGCCTCGGCGTCCAGGTTGAAGGTCTCGAACCGGAGATGCAGGCGCGTGTCGCAGGCGAGGCTGGGGCGCATCTCGCGCAGCTTGGCGACGAAGCGCCTTGCCGAGGCGGCGTCGCGCAAACCCGGCTCCCAGGAATATGTGAGGCCGTGATAGGCGGTGGTAATGCCGTTGGCGAGCAGCTGGCGGTCGGTGTCCAGCAACGCGAGATCGTCCGGGAAGCGCACGCCGGGCCGCGGCATCAGCTGGCGCTCGAACGCGTCGCCGTGAAGATCGACCATGCCGGGCAGCACCAGCAGCCCCGGCGCATGCCAGCGCTGCGCGGATGAGCGCGGCGCTTCGCCGATCGCGACGATCTTGCCGCCGCTCAGCGTGACGTCGGTCTCCTCCAGCGTTCCGTCGGCCAGCAGGACACGGCCGCCGACAATCACGGTCTCCATCGGGCGCGACTCCATCACGTCCTTCCTTTCGCTGGCGCCGATCATCATCGCACGCCAGGAGCCAATCCAGAGACAGGACGATGACAGCGTGCCCCCGGCGGCAATTTCTTGGACTGCGACTCGCCTTGTCCAGGCGCGGTCACAAAACCGACATGTTTGAGTCAGCAGCGGGTCACCCGACGCTCTCATCCTTGTCGGGACAGCGAGTCTCCTTGGGGAAAGGATACGACCATGAAGCTTCTCACCGTCACCCGTCGTCTGGTTCTGGCCGGCGCCGCCGCTCTGCCCATGCTGGCAGCCGGGCAGCTTGCCACCGCAGCGGAGACCATTCGCTTCGCCGTCACCGACATCGCGGGTCTCGAGGATCTGCAACGCGAGTACGGCGCATTCCGCGACACCCTCGCCGAGGCAACCGGCTACGAGATCGAGTTCACGGCGGTCAACAGCCGCACCGCCGCGGTCGAGGCGATGCGCGCCAAGCAGGTCGATTTCGTGCTGACCGGACCGGCGGAATATGTGGTGTTCAAGAAGCGCTCCGACGCCAAGGTGGTGATCGGTTTCCAACGCCCCGACTACTTCGCCATGCTGGTCACGCTGGCGGATTCGCCGGTGCAGAGCGTGCAGGACCTCAAGGGCAAGAAGGTCGCGTTCGGCGACGTCGGCTCGACCTCGGCGCATCTCGGCCCGATGCAGCTGATGGCCGACTTTGGCGTCGATCCGATGAAGGATGTCGAGCCGCTGCATGTCAGCCGCAATGTCGCGGTGGAAAGCCTGATCAAGGGCGACGTCGCCGCGATCGGCATGAACGCGACGCACCTGGTCAGTGTGCGCGAGAAGTTCCCCGACACCGCCTTCAAGGTGATCGCGCGCGGCCGCGACCTGCCGAACGATCCGCTGCTGGCGGGTGCGCATGTCGATCCGGCGGTGATCGCGAAGATGCAGGCTGCTTTCACCGAGAAGGCCCCGGCCCTGATCCAGGCGCTGCTGAAGGGCGAAGACACCCAGAAATACCAGGGCATGCACTTCCTGGCCTCGATCGAGGATCGCGACTACGACTATGTGCGCAGCATGTATGCGACCATCGGCTATCCCGAGTATGCCGAGTTCGTCGGGCAATAGGCGATGAGCGTCCTGCCGGTCGGCCACGCGGTCCGCGGCGCCACCCTTCCGGAACGCGCCGGAAGGGTCGGCGCGCTTGCCGAGACATCCGATCTCGCGATCGGCAACCTGTGCAAGAGCTTCGACGGACGGCGGCCGATCCTCGACAACGTGTCGCTGCAGGTGCCGCAGGGGCAATCGTTGGCACTGGTCGGCGCCAACGGCGCCGGCAAGTCGACGCTGCTGCGCTGCTGCCTGCGGCTGATCGAGCCAGATGCCGGGCGCATCCATCTGCTGGGACGTGACGTGCGCGATCTCAACCGCCGCGCCCTGCGGCGGCTGCGGGCGGAAATCGGATTTGTGTTCCAGCGCCACAATCTGGTGGCGCAGCTGTCGGTGCTGAGCAACGTGCTGCACGGCGCCCAGGCGCGCCATGGCGGCCCGATGGTGTGGTATCACCCGCTGGCGCCGCGTCCGCTACGCGAAGAGGCGATGCACTGCCTGGAGCTGGTTGGCTTGGCCGATTTCGCCGCCCAGCGCGCCGACCGGCTGTCCGGTGGCCAGTCGCAGCGGGTGGCGATCGCGCGGACGTTGATGCAGCGCCCGCGGCTGATGTTTGCCGATGAGCCGGTGGCAAGCCTCGATCCGCATGCGGGCGAGGAGGTGATGGAGCTGTTCGCTGATCTGATCCGGCGTCAGCGCCTCACGCTCGTTTTCACCTCGCACCACATCGACCACGCCTTGCGCTTCGGCGACCGCGTGGTCGCGCTGCGCAACGGCGGTATTGCCCTCGACTCCGCCGCAGCCACGCTCGACGCGGCGACGTTGCGGCGGATCTATGAGTGACGCCACCGTCCAGCCTCTGCACGCGCCGCCGCCGCGGCTGATGCGGCCGAGCGCGGCGATGTTCGCGCTCTATGTCGGGGTCGGCGCGTTCTTCGTGTTCTCGCTCTACGGCAGCGATCTGTCGCCGGCCAAGCTGATCGACGGCCTGCCCAACATGTTCCGCCTCATTGGCGAGATGTTCCCGCCCAGCGCCGAACGCCTGGCCTCGGTCGGCGGCGCCATGCTCGAGACCTTCCAGATGGCATTCGCCGGCACGGTGATCGGCGTCATCCTGAGCGTGCCGCTGGCGATCCTGGCGGCGCGCAGCCTGACACCGCATGTCAGCCTCTACTACGCGGCACGCTGGCTGATCGCCTTGTTCCGCACGGTGCCGGACCTGGTGTGGGCGCTGTTCTTCGTGGTGACGGTGGGTCTGGGACCGTTCGCCGGCATGCTGACCCTGGTGGTCGACGCTATCGGCTTTTGCGGCCGCTTCTTCGCCGAGGCGATGGAAGAGGCGGACAAGGGCCCGCAGGAGGCGCTAACCGCGCTTGGCGCCGGCCGGTCGGAGATCGTGTTCTCGGCGGTGCTGCCGGCCGCGATGCCGTCGATGATCAACAGCGCATTGTTCACACTGGAGAAGGCGACGCGCGCCTCGGTCGTGCTGGGACTGGTGGGAGCCGGCGGCATCGGCATCGAGCTCAAGGTCGCGATGGACCTGTTCCAGTACGACCAGGCGGCCACCATCATCATCGGCGTATTCCTGCTGGTGCTTATCGTCGAGCGCGTCAGCTCTGCCTTGCGCCGGATCATTCTCAAATAGGGGTCGCATCATGAACCATCCGCTCGCCACCGCCGCCGCCGAATGGGACCGCCGCTGGCAGGCGGAAGAAGGCCGCGCCGACTGGCTGGAACCGGAGCGCGATGTGATCGCGACCGCCGAGGCCTGCCATGCGGCGGGTGGGCGTGTGGCCTTGGACATTGGCTGCGGCATCGGGCGCCATGCGTTGGCGCTGGCCTCGCTGGGCTATCGCGTTACCGGCATCGACGGCAGCGGCAGCGGCCTCGCTTATGCCGCGCGCGACGCGGAACGGCATGGGCTCAGCATCGACTTCCAGGAAGGCTCCATGCTGTCTCTGCCGATGGCGGACGCATCCTGCGACTATGTGCTGGCCTGGAACGTGATCTATCACGGTAACCGTGACGTGGTGGACCAGTGCGTGGCGGAAATCGCGCGGGTGTTGAAACCCGGCGGCACCTACCAGGGCACCATGCTCTCCAAGCGCAACCGCAACTTCAGGGTGGGGCGCGAGGTGGCGCTCGACACCTTCGTGATCGACGCAATCAGCGACAAGGCGCACCCCCACTTCTACTGCGACGCCCGCACGCTCACCGAGATCTTCAAGGGATTCGAGCCGCTGTCGCTGATCGACCGCGAGCATCGCGAACCGGGCACCTGGCACTGGCACCTGGTGGCCACCCGGTCATGAGACCGTCAGTGCTCGACCAGGATCTGCACCAGGTCGCCGACGAACTTGGTCAGGCAGAATTCGATCCGGTTGCCCTGGCCGTCGACGTTGAGGCCCTCGGTCACGATCAGCGGCCGGTTGCGCGGCATCGACAGCAGCCGCGCCTCCTCCGTGGTCGGCATCTTGGCCAGGATGCGCGTGGTCTGCCGGATGTAGTCGTCGACCCCCAGGCGCTTCACCGATTGGGTAAAGGACTTGGTCTCCGCCATCAGCGCGGCGATGCCGTCGAAGCGCGGCTTGGGAAAGTAGTGGGCGGAGACGCTGATGCGCCGGCCGTCGGTCTCGCCGGCGCACAGCACGTACGCCACCATCGCACCGCGGCGCAGGCGCAGCGCGCGCGCCACCTCGGTGGTCGCCGGCAGGTCGGCCGTGCTCAGCAGCACGCGGCCGGACGTGCGATTCTGGCGCGACAGATTCTCGCTGAAGCGGGTCTTGCGCGACACCTGGTAGTCGATCACCGCTTCCTGCACGAAGGTGCCGCGACCCTGGTCGGTGCGCAGCAGGCCGCGATCCTCGAGCCGCGCGATGGCCTGGCGCACGGTGTGCCGGTTGACCATGAAGCGCTTGGCAAGCTCCGCCTCGGTCGGAAGGCGCGCGCCCGGCTTGAAGGTGCGGTCGCGTATCTCCTGTTCCAGGATCTGCTGGATCTGGCGCCACACGGCGACGCCGCCATCGCGGGTGATCTCGCGCGAGATTTCCATGGCCGGCCTCCGGCTGCACTGCCGCCCGGACTTGTCGGGCGGCCTTCACAAAAGGATCAGAAATCGCCCTTTGACAGGCTCATCAGTGTCTCTTAGCCTATTAATATATAGATGTCTAGACAAATTTTGACGTTGTCTAGCGCAGCATTGGAAAGGTGATTTGGACCATGGAGGATTCAGCCCGAAGCGGCGCTTCCGAAGAAATAGACGGCCTCGCTCCGGAGCATGCGGCGCGCAAGCGCTGGATGTCAGTGCTGGCCAAGGCCGGCGCCGCGGAGCTGGAGCAGGCTATCACGGCGATGCAGGAGAAGTTGGGCGAGCTGCCTGCCTACCGCCTGATCCGACGGCCGGAAGTCGGCATGACCATGGTGCGGGCGCGCGCCGGCGGCACCGGGCGCGCCTTCAATCTCGGCGAGATGACCATGACGCGCTGCACCTTGCGCACCGACGACAATCTGGTCGGCACGTCCTATGTCGCTGGCCGCTCGCAGCGCCACGCCGAGCTGGCCGCTTTGTTCGATGCGCTGCTGCAGGATCCCGCGCGCCGGCCGCAGGTAACGGCGCTGGTCATCGATCCCCTTGCGCGCGCGCAGGACCTGCGCCGCGACCGCCGGGTCGAACGCTCCGCCCCGACCCGGGTCGATTTCTTCACCGTTGTCCGCGGAGAGGACCGCACATGAATCAACAGACCAAGATCGCGCTGCAGCAATTGGCGCGGGGCTTCAATGATCCGCAGCTCGATGCGCAGCGCGTGTTCCGCCAGCTGCTGCAAGCGATGGCGCGGCCCGGCCAGATCGTGCCGATCGACCGGCTGCCGGAAGCGCCGGAGCCGCTCTGCGGCGGCGCGGCCGCCCTGGCGCTGACCCTGTTCGACCTGGATACGCCGATCTGGCTGGACGAAGCGCTGTGCGCGACCGCCAGCGACTATCTCGCCTTCCACACCGGTGCGCCGGTGACCGCGGAGATCGGCGACGCCGCGTTCGTGCTGGTGGCGGATGGCAGGCAGCTGCCGGACCTGGGCAAGGTTGCGCTTGGCGACGCGGAATATCCGGAGCGCGCTGCGACCATTATCGTGCAGGTCGAGGGGCTGCGGATCGATGCCGGTCATCGGCTGCGCGGGCCCGGCATCCTGGGTCACGTGGACATCACTGTCGATGGCCTGGCGCCGGAATTCTGGAGCGCGCTGCAGGCGAACCGGAGGCGATTCCCGCTCGGCTTCGATGCGATGCTGGTGGCGGGCGACATGGTGCTCGGCCTGCCGCGCACCGTGGTTGTCGACAAAACGGAGGCCTGAGCCATGTATGTATCCGTGAAGGGTGGCGAGCGGGCGATCACGGCGGCGCACACGCTGCTGGCGGAAGAGCGCCGCGGCGATCCCGCCGTGCCGGAGCTCTCGCTGGCGCAGATCGAGCAGCAGATGAGCCTCGGCGTCGCGCGGGTGATGAGCGAAGGCGCGCTGTATGATCCGGAGCTGGCGGCACTCGCCATCAAGCAGGCGCGCGGCGACATGGTGGAGGCGATCTTTCTGTTGCGCGCCTATCGCACGACCCTGCCGCGCCTCGCCACCAGCCTGCCGATCGACACCGGACAGATGGCGGTGCGCCGGCGCATCTCCGCCACCTTCAAGGATATTCCCGGCGGCCAAGTGCTCGGCCCGACCTTCGATTACACGCATCGCCTGCTGGATTTCGATCTGGCTGAGGTGAAAGAGCCCGCGGCCGATCTCAGCAACTCCGGTGCGGTCGAGCCGGAGCCGGCGCGGCCGATGCCATCGGTCGCGAAGATTCTTGGTTCAGAGGGTCTGCTGGAGCCGGAAATTCCCGGCGACGAGACCGCGCCGGTCGCCGACCTGACGCGCGAGCCGCTGTCGTTCCCGGCAGAGCGCGATGCGCGGCTGCAGGCGCTGGCGCGCGGCGACGAGGGCTTCCTGCTGTCGCTCGGCTATTCGACGCAACGTGGCTATGGCCGCAACCATCCATTCGCCGGCGAAATCCGCCTGGGCGAAGTGGCGGTGGAGATCCAGCCCGATGAGTTGCCGTTCCCGATCGAGATCGGCGAGATCGAGATCACCGAGTGCCAAATGGTGAACAGCTTCAAGGGCTCGAAAACCAAGCCGGCGCAATTCACCCGCGGCTATGGCCTCACCTTCGGCCATGGCGAGCGCAAGGCGATGTCGATGGCGCTGGTCGATCGCGCGCTGCGCTGCCGCGAGCTGGACGAGGAGCCGTCGAGCCCGGCGCAGGATGAGGAGTTCGTGCTCTATCACTGCGACAATCTTGAGGCCTCCGGCTTCGTGCAGCATCTGAAGCTGCCGCACTATGTCGACTTCCAGTCCGAGCTGGTGATGGTGCGCGAGATGCGCGCGCAGCAGGCGGCGCTGAAGGAGGCGGCGGAATGAGCTACAACTTCGCCTACCTGGACGAGCAGACCAAGCGCATGCTCCGCCGCACCATCCTGAAGGCGGTGGCAATCCCCGGCTACCAGGTGCCGTTCGGCGCGCGCGAGATGCCGATGCCGCACGGCTGGGGCACCGGCGGCATCCAGGTGACCGCCGCCATCATCGGTGCCGACGATACCTTGAAGGTGATCGACCAGGGCGCGGACGACACCACCAATGCCGTGTCGATCCGGCAGTTCTTCGCCAAGACCGCCGGAGTCGCCACCACCACGCGGACGGAGGATGCGACCATCATCCAGACCCGCCACCGCATCCCGGAGAAACCGCTGAAGGAGGGCCAGATCCTGGTCTACCAGGTGCCGATCCCCGAACCTTTGCGTTGGCTGGAACCGCGCGAGACCGAGACGCGCAAGATGCACGCTCTGTCGGAATATGGCGCAATGCATGTGCGGCTGTACGAGGACATCGCGACTCACGGCCGCATCGCCACGGCCTATGACTATCCGGTGCAGGTGAACGGGCGCTACATCATGCGGCCGTCGCCGATCCCGAAGTTCGACAATCCGAAGATGGACATGAATCCGGCGCTGCAATTGTTCGGCGCCGGCCGCGAGAAGCGCATCTATGCGGTGCCGCCCTATACCAAGGTGAAGAGTCTGGATTTCGACGACTATCCGTTCGAAGTGCAGACCTGGGAGCATTCCTGCGCTTTGTGCGGCTCGGAAGACAGCTTCCTGGACGAGATCATCACCAGCGACCAGGGCGACCGCATGTTCGTCTGCTCCGACAGCGACTATTGCCAGGACCGGCAGACGGCCGGCCGGCGGGAGGCCGCGGAATGAGCGAGCAACCGCTGCTGCGGGTCGAGCAGCTCAGCCGCTACTACGGCACGCGCCCGGCCTGTGTCGATGTCACCTTCGACCTGTGGCCGGGCGAAGTGATGGGCGTGGTCGGCGAATCCGGCTCGGGCAAGACCACTTTGCTGAATTGCCTGTCGGCGCGGCTGAAGCCGGATGCCGGACGCGTGCTCTATGACACGAGGCACCAGGGCCTCACCGATATCTATGGCATGAGCGAGGCGGAGCGCCGGCTGCTGATGCGCACGGATTGGGGCCTGGTGCATCAGAATCCGCGCGACGGGCTGCGCCTCGCGGTCAGCGCCGGCGCCAACGTCGGCGAGCGCCTGATGGCGGTCGGCGCGCGCCACTACGGCAACATACGCCAGGAAGCGGTGGAATGGCTCGGCCGTGTCGAGATCGACGAGGCGCGCATCGACGACCAGCCGCGCGCTTTTTCCGGCGGCATGCAGCAACGCCTGCAGATCGCGCGCAACCTCGTGACCAAGCCGCGCATTGTGTTCATG
>Ga0081538_10006244_pt1 | contig 10540 bp, 14 predicted proteins | sample TabmetS5T2R1_FD_71022 | JGI IMG/M metagenome (GOLD analysis project Ga0081538, IMG submission 71022) | Tabebuia heterophylla rhizosphere microbial communities from the University of Puerto Rico - S5T2R1 | ecosystem: Host-associated > Plants > Roots > Rhizosphere ...
CCGACAACGCCATCAAGCTGGCGGTGGACATGACGGTGGCGGGCCTCGCCCGCATGAACCTTCAGGGCAATGCCGAGCAGCAGTCGCGCGACCTGCTGCAGGCGATGCGCGTGATGTTCCCTGAGGCCGTCATTCTCGTGCGGGAGGCTCGCGAGGGGTTCGGGACGTAGCCCGCTCGCTCTCGCGGTCCTCGCGGCCACGCGCGATCACCTCCTTGAAGCTGCGCACGCGGAAGATGAACACGAGCGCGGTGAAACCGATCCCGAAGGTGAGCGCTCCGATCGCGATCTGCTGACCGACGGAGTAGGCGGCGACGGTGGCCCCCGTGGCCGTCCCGGCGAATACCTGGGTTAGCAGAGCCTGCTGCACGCCCGCGCCCTGCGGCGTGAACGGCACGGCGGCGGACACCGCGTTGACACCCAGGACGAGCAGCACGTTCTTCACCGAGCCCCCGACCCGGAAGGCCTCCAGCAGCATCCAGAAGGCGGCGAAGCGGAAGCACCAGCCGGCGAACTGGACCGCGAACACCTCGCGGAGGTAGCGGTCGCGGTCCTGGAGGATCGTAAGGCCCTGACGGATTCGCTCCCAGAATGCCTTGACGCGAGCGCTCAGGAGCGCGAACGCCGTGAGTCCTCCCACCCCGAGCAGCGTAACGAGGAAGAGCGTGAACTCCGGATGCTGGGCGAGGTAGGACAGGTCGAACGCGTTCAGCTTCGCGAAGTCAGGCGGCTTCGGAAAAACGCCCTGGGTGAACGCGAAAAGGAGGATCAGCGAGCCCATGGCGACGTCGAAGCCGAGCTCTACGACGAAGCTCGCCGCGACCGCCGGGTAGCTCGAGTGCGGAATCGACGTCTTGGTCAGGAAGAGCCGGACGACGTCGCCGCCGCGGGCGGGGATCACGGCGTTGAAGCCGTAGCCGGCAAAGTAGGCGCCCCAGATCTCGCGGAAAGGGATGGTCTCGGTGGGATATGCCGCCCGCAGGATGTTGAAGCTGGCCCGGGCGCGGAGCGTCAGATAGGCCGTAAACAGCGCGAGCGCGATCAGGAGTGGCACGAGCCGGACGGAGGCCAGGTTCGAGATGAACTCGTCGACCGCGTCGAAGAATGACCGGAAGGACTCGCCGAGGCTCGCGGTCTGCACGTCGTGAAAGGTAGGGGCGGGGACCTCCGAAGCGCCAATCTGCGAACCGCGCGTGGCAAGTGCGCGTATAACGAGGGCATGGCCGCCAGCGACGCCCGGCTCGTGGAGCGCTTGCCGCACGATCGAAGCGGCGAGGAGCTGCGCGAGCTGTACCGGCGCTACTCGGGAGAGCTGTTCGGCTTCGCGTGCAACGCGCTCAGCGACCGCGAGCTTGCCGAGGAGGTCGTGCAGGACGTTTTCGCCCGGCTCTGGCGGCACGCGGACGATTACGACCCGGGCAAAGCGAGCGTGCGCACGTGGCTCTACGCGATCGCCCGCAACCGGATCGTCGACGCGCGGCGCCGGGCCGCCGCGCGCCCCGGGCTCGCGCAGCCGGAGGCCGAGGAGCCCGTGGAGGAGCTCGATCGCGAGCTCGAGCAGGCCGTCCTGCGCTGGCAGGTGGCCGCTGCGCTCGCGCGGCTGTCGCCCGACCACCGCGAGGTGATCCGCCTGTCGCACTGGGGCGGCCTGAGCCTGCGCGAGATCGCCGAGCGCAAGGGGATCCCGCTCGGCACCGCGAAGAGCCGCGCCTACTACGCGCTTCAGAGCCTGCGATTGATCCTCGACGAGATGGAGGTCGAGCGGTGAGCGGCTGCCGCACGCACGGTGCGCTGCTCGGGGGCTACGTCCTTGGCGCACTTGAGCCGGCGGAGATGGAGGCTATGCGCCGCCATCTCGACACCTGCGCGCAATGCGCGCGAGAAGAGCGCAAGCTGTCGGGAGTCCCCAGCCTGCTCGACCGGATCGAGCCCGGCGACGTGCCGCCCCCCGAGCCCCCGCCCGAGCTCGAGGAAATCGTGCTCGACCGCTTCATTCGCGATCGGGAGGCGCCGCCCCAGCGCCGGGCGCTCGGCCGGCGGCGGGCGCCCGTGCTGGCCGCGGCGGCGGGCATCGCGGCGGCGCTCCTGGTGGCGCTGGTGGTGCTGCTGACGGGCCAGGAGGAGGACACGGCGTACGCGAGCGCGGACCTGCGCGGGAGCGGGGTGGCCGCGGACACCCGCGCCAAGGCCTGGCTCACCAACGTCGACGCGGGCACGCACGTGAGCCTCGAGGCACGGCGACTCCCCGGCGCTCGCGGCGACCTGTTCGAGCTCTGGTGCATCCGAACCGATGGCCGCTGGATAAGTGGCGGCACCTTCATGGCGGGCCCGAACGGACGCGCGGCGGCGGAGCTGACGGCAGCCGTCGCGCCCGGCGACTATCACAAGATCGTCGTGACGCACGTAGACGCCGGTGCACCCGCCGGCACGCGCGGAACGAGGGTGCTCGACGGGAAGCTGAAGTACTGAGGGAGTCCCGCCCTAGGGAACGCTCACAGCCCGCTGAGGCCTGATCACTTGAGCAGACGCGACAGCCGGCGGTCCTTCAGCACGCGCCCCCCGGTCTGCTCCTCGGGGCAGTAGCACATGACGTAGTCCTTGAAGTGGATGGCCTCGATGCGCGTGCCGCAGCGCGGGCAGTCCTCCCCGGCGCGGCGATGGACCTGGAGCGGCATGGGCAGCTTGTCGGGCACGCGGTCGCCGATCACTTCCTCGTAGTGGTCGAGCGCGCCGCCGAGCACCTCGTCGCACGCGCCGCGAAGGGTCTCGAGCTGGTCGGCGTCCAGGTCGGACCCCTTCTGGAAGGGCGAGAGCCGGGCCGTCCAGAGGAGCTCGTCCACCCAGGAGCGGCCGATGCCGGCGATCGTGCGCTGGTCGCGCAGCAGCGGGTGGAGATGCCGCGGCTGGTCGAGCAGTCGCGCGAACTCGTCAGGCTCCGGCGCCGGATAGGCGTCGGGCCCGAGGCCGTCGACGGCCTCGTCCTCGGCCACACTCTCGGTAGTCAGGAGCTTCGCCCAGGCCCGCTGCTGCGTCCCGAACTCGCGCAACCGCAGCTCGCGGCCGTCCTCGAGGCGCACGAGCACGCGCGAGGCGCGGTCGCGCAGCGATGCACGCGTGTCGAATAGCTGGAGCCGTCCCGCCGACATCAGGTGGACGAGGAGCGTGAGGTCGCCCGCCTCCACCGCGAGCATCTTGCCGATCCGCCGGACACCGTTCGTCTCGAGCCCCGCCAGCGCGTCAAGGGGCGGATCGAAGGTCTTGAGCGCGACGAGCCCGGGCGCAAGTGCCGACTCGATCCGCGCGCCGTTCAGCCCGCGGCTGAGACGTCGCGCCGTGATCTCGACCTCGGGGAGCTCGGGCATGCCGTCAAGACTAGGCAGGGAGGGCCGCGAGCCAGGGGGGCTACGCTCCTTCCATGCGCATCGCGGTTGCCGCTGACGAGCGAACGGGCGTGGCCGAGGCAGTTGTCGAGGAGCTTCGGAAGCGCGGGCACGAGCCGGTCGTGCACGGCGCCCTGAACGATGAGGAGCGCGACGACTGGGCCTGGGCGAGCGAGGCCGCCGCCCGTGACGTCGCCGAGGGGCGTGCCGAGCAGGCGGTCGTGTGCTGCTGGACCGGCACGGGGGCGTCGATAGCGGCGAACAAGGTGGCGGGCATTCGGGCGGCGCTGTGCGGCGACGCCGAGACGGCGCGCGGCGCTCGGACGTGGAACGACGCCAACGTGCTTGCACTCTCGCTGCGAAGCACCAGTGAAGCGGTGCTGGAAGAGATCCTCGATGGCTGGTTCGAGACCGAGGCGAGCGATGAGGCAACGGACCGCGACAACGTCCGCCACCTGGACGAGATCGCCTGAGCGCGGCTAGCGCCGCGTGTCGCCGTAGCCCAGCCGGAAGCGCTTCGTGATCCCCCGCAAGCCTCGCCAGCGGGCGAGCGCCGCGTACCTCCCCGGCACCTCCAGGCGCGGCAGCAAGGTGACCCGTCCACCCGCGTCGGTGCGCTTGCGAGCACCCGCGAGCGTGACCGTGGCGCCCGAGACAGGCGTGCCGCGGCGCGTCACACGCACCGACACTCGCGGACGGGTGGTCAGCGCAGCCGTGGCCCGGGCGCTCAGCCGCAGCCCCGGGCGGCCCCGGGCGGGCAGGAAGTGGAGGAGCCCGACGGTCGGCCCGAAGGTCGGCTCGAGCGCGAGCGGCCCGATCAGCCAGTGGAGCTCCCCGTTCAGCAGGCGCATCGTGTGCAGCCCCTCCGCCTCGCCCTGGACGCCGGGAAGCTCGACCTCGAGTCGGCGCGTGCCGCTGCGGGTGTCCACCGACCACACCTGATAGGTGCCCCCGGTGGCGCCCGCCAGGAACAGGCGGCCGCCGCGGAACGCCGCCCCGGCCACGCCGCTCGGCGGCACGGCGCCCGCCAGGCGGCGTACGGAGCGGATCGGAGCGCCCGCCGGGGCCGCGTGCGCGACCGAGACGTCGGCGGCGCGGTAGGCGAGCAGGTCGCGACCGCTGGAAGTCCAGAGCAGCTTGCCGTCGGGCGAGGCCTCCACCCACATCGCCTTGAGGATCTCTGCCGGGTCGAGCTTGACGTAGTAGCGGAATGCGAGCGTCGAAGGATCGGCCACGCCGATCGAGCCGGTCCCGCAGGTGTTGCTGCCGCCGGGCGCTCCGGGCGAGTAGCACTCGAGCGGCAGCAGCACACGGCCGCCCTCCCCGCGATGCCAGGAGATGTCCCCCAGGTGGTTGTAGCCCTCGGTCGCCAGCACCGTCGCCGGGATGGCCGTGCCGAGGGCGGCACGCTCGCGCAGCGACGGAGCCGTCCTGTAGAGGCCCTGGGCCAGCCCGCTGAAGAACACCTGCCGCGCATCCGGCGGCGAGCTCACGCCCTGCCAGTACGAGATCGAGACCGAGCTGTAGCCGGTCAGGATCCAGCGGCCCGGATCGCGTGCCGAGGCCGGTGCGGCCACGATCAGGAGAGCCGCGAGCGGGATCGTCGCGAGTAGGCGCCTCACGCGACTGAGCGTCAGCGAATCACCCTGCTCACAACCGACTTCTTGTCGAAGTCGTCTGTGAAGATGGCCTTGGCCCGGTACCGACCCGGCTTGAGCTGCCTGATGACGAGCGAGTGCTTGCCCGGCCGGAGACGCTTGCTCCTGGCCGAGCGCTTAGCGGCGCCGCTGAGCTTGATCTCCACCTTCGCGGGCTCGACCAGCGTGAAGCTGAACGTGATCTTGCTGCCACGCCGCACCCACCTGATCCTCGACTGCGACTTCCTGTGCTCGTCCGTCCCCACCACGACCGTGCCCTTCATGAAGGACTGGTGCGGGCTGCAGACGTAGCTGAAGCGGCCGGGCGTGTCGAAGGTGTGCCGGAAACTGGTGTCCGGCGGCGCCCCCTCCGGACCCGAGTCCCACGACTCCGGCTGCCCGCGATCGCTCGTGCTGGTGTGGTCGGCTGCGACGAAGTTCCAGGTGACCGTCTCGCCCACCCCCACCTGAACCTCCTTCTCGATGAACTCGAAATCGAACACGTTCACGGACACGTCGGTGGCCTGCGCGGGCGAGGCGAGGGCGAGCGGGCTGAGCACGGCGAGCGCGATCAGGAGGCGCTTCGGTGGCATCGTCGGCAGCATAAACAGGCGAGAACGGCGTTCGATTCGGGGTTAGGATCGTGGCCCGGATGAGGCCACCCGAGGTTGTCGACACCCCGCGCGACGCAGAGGAGCTCGAGCTCCCGCCGCTCGTGGTACGCGAGCCGCTCGAGTCGTTCCTCGACGCGCAGGGCATCGGCACGGGCCGCATCGAGGTGGAGCGGATCGGCGAGGGCCACTCCAACATCACGTTCCTGGTGACCCGCGCGGGGGCGCGCGTCGTGCTGCGCCGTCCGCCGCGCCCGCCGCTCCCGCCCTCGGCTCACGACGTGCTCCGCGAGGCGCGGCTGCTCAGCGCGCTCCAAGCCACGCCGGTTCGCGTGCCGCGCATGCTCGCGACGTGCGACGACGACTCCGTGCTCGGCGTGCCCTTCTACCTGATGGAGGAGATGCACGGGAGCGTGATCACGACCGAGATCCCGGCTGCGCTTGACAACCCGGCCGAGCGCAGGCGCATCTGCGAAGAGCTGGTGGACCGGCTCATCGAGATCCACTCGGTCGACTGGCAGGCATGCGGGCTCGAGGGATACGGCAAGCCGACCGGCTACCTCGAGCGCCAGCTGCGCCGCTTCAACGGGCTCTGGGAGCACAACAAGACGCGCGAGCTGCCGGTTGTCGAGGAGGTGGGCGCGTGGCTCGCCGCCAACATGCCCGAGTCGCCCACGTCGACGATCGTGCATGGCGACTACCGCCTCGGAAACCTGATGGTCGGGAACGAGGCGCCCGCGCGGGTGGTCGCCGTCTTCGATTGGGAGCTCTCGACGATCGGCGACCCGCTCGCCGATCTCGGCTATCTCACCGCCACCTGGGCACAGGCCGGGGACCCGGAGGACATCGCGTACGCCAGCCTCTCGATGGCCACGCGACGGGAGGGCTTTATGAAGCGCGACGAGCTGATCACGCGCTACGAGCAGCTGAGCGGACGCTCGATGGCGGCGGTCAACTGGTACCAGGCGCTCGCGATCTGGCGGGCCGCGGTATTCATGGAGGGCAACTTCAAGCGCTTCTCGATGGGCAACTCGGATGACCCCTACCTCGCGCTCTTCGACACCGGCGTGCCGGCACTCGCAGAGAAGGCGCGCGAGATAGCCCGCTCGTGAGAGGGCTGCTCGTCGACTTCGGCGGGGTCCTCACGAGCAACGTATTCGAGTCCTTTCGCATGTTCAGCGCGGAGGAGGGGCTCGACCCGGACATCATCCGAACGCTCCTCCACGAGGAGCCGGGTGCACTCGAGGCAGTGCGAGCGCTCGAGACCGGCACGATCAGCGAGGACGAGTTCGGCGAGCGCTTCGGCGAGCTGCTCGGGCTCGAGCGGGCGCGCCGGCCGGGCTTGGTCGAGCGCATGTTCGGCCACATCGCGCCGGACGAGCCGATGCTCGACGCGCTCCGGCGCGCCCGCGCCCAGGGCATCCGCACCGGTCTGATCTCGAACTCGATGGGGGCCGGCCGCTACGACCGTTCGCTCTTCCCCGAGCTGTTCGACGGTGTGGTGATCTCGGGCGAGGTCGGCCTCCATAAGCCGCAGCCCGAGATCTTCGAGCTCGGCTGCGAGCGGGTGGGGCTGCCGCCGCGCGACTGCGTGTTCGTGGACGACCTGCGCCAGAACTGCGAGGGCGCCGAGGCGGTGGGCATGACCGCCGTGCTCCACCGCGGCGCCGAGAGCACGCTTCCGCGCCTCGAGGCGCTGCTGGGTGTAGCGCTGCGCTAGATCCCCGGCAGCCGCTTGAGCAGCGTCTGCAAGCCGAGGATCGACTCGTTCACCCGCGTCAGGCTCTGCTCGAGGGCCTCGGCGGTCGCGTCGAGGTCGGTGACCTCGCGGTGGAGGGGCTCGAGCCACTCGTGTAGCGCGCGCACCTCGACCTTGAGGCTCTCGATCTGGGCCGACAGCTCGTCCTCCACCCTGGGCAGCTCCGTCAAGGAGCGCGATATCGACGCGAGGTCGCCCTCGTGGGCGGCGAGCTCCCGGAGGACCGTGGCGACCGTGTTGAGGTCGTCCAGGGCACGCAGGACGAGGCGGGGTGGCACGGCCAGTCGATCGAGCATCTGCCGACCAGTCTGTCAGTCTCGGAGCGTGCTGCTCGTGCTCTGGGATGTCGACGGGACGCTCGTCTATACGGCGGGCCACGGGCGCCATGCTTTCGAGGATGCGTTCGAGACGGTGACCGGGCGCAGCGCCGGGCGCGTCCCCTACGCGGGGCGCACGGACCATCAGATCGCTCTGGCGATGTTGGAGGGCAAGCGCGAGCACCTGCCGCGGGTGCTGGCCGAGCTCGAGGCGGCGCTCGACACCCGCCGCGAGGCGATCGCGAGCGAGGGCCGCACCTATCCGGGCGTGGCCGAGACGCTTGCCGCTCTGCACGGACGCCCGGATGTGATCAACTCGCTGCTAACCGGCAACATCGAGGCCAACGCCGCTCTCAAGGTGAGCGCTTTCGGGCTCGAGCGCTGGCTCGACTTCGAGGTCGGGGCCTACGGCTCAGACCCCCATGAGGAGCGCTATGAGCTCGTGGCGATCGCGCGCGAGCGGGCCGCCCGCAAGTACGGCGAGCCGACCGGCGCGGTGCTGGTGGGCGACACGCCGCTCGACGTGCAGGCCGCGCACGACGCGGGGGCCCGGGCGGTGGCCGTAGCAACGGGGTTCGCGGAGCTCGACGAGCTGCGCGCCTCGGGGCCCGACGAGCTGCTCGAGGACCTGAGCGACACGGAGGCGGCCGTGCGGGCGATCACTTCCACTTGACCGAGCAGCCGACGGGCTTGGTCTCGGGACGGCCCGGCGCCTCTCCCGCCTGCAGGGAATCGAGCGCCTCTCGGAGCCAGGATGCGTTCTGGGCAGGGTCACGGTGGTCCGAGTCCGGTGCGCCGCGGTAGCGCAGCCGCCCCTCGGCGTCGATCACGAAGATGTCCGGCGTCGTCTGCGCTCCGTAGGCGCGCGCCACCTCCTGTGACTCGTCGCGCAGGTACGGCATCGGCCAGTCCTCCTCGGCCACGCGCCGCTGCATCGCCTCGTAGGAATCGCGGGGATAGCGCTTGGCGTCGTTGGGGTTGACGGCGAGGAAGCGCACGTCGGGGTAGTCGCGGGCCGTCGCGGCAATACGATCGTGCCAGGCGAGCGCGTACGGACAGTGGTTGCAGGTGAAGACCACCGCGGTGATCCCACCCTCTGCGGGCGAGTGGTCCACACCGTCGGTGTCCGGCAGGCTGAAGCCCGGCGCGCTGTCTCCGATGCCGATCACAGCTCCTCCTTCGCGCGCCGCACGGCGGCGCGCACGTCTTCGGGGTCTGGGGTGGGCGAGATGCGGCCGTCGCGCAGCCGGTAGACCCGGCAGGTGAGCGTGAACGGCTCGCCGTCGCCCGGAGGGACGATGTCCCGGCCGCCGATCCGGATCGTCGGCGAGCCCGGGAAGCGCTCCCGGGCGGCATGCTCGTCGCTCTCGATCTCGACCCGCTCAACGTCCGCCGGGAGGCCCTCCTCGCCGAGGATGCGCTCGAGCTCGGCCAGCGCATCGGGGTGGGAGGGACAGCCCTCCCACCAGAGCAGCTCGACCGCGGGAGCCTCGCTCACTCCGCCCCGTGGATCTCCACGCGCTCGATCCGGGCGTCCTCGACAGGACGGTCGCCGGGACCGGTCTCGAGGCCCTCGATCGCGTCGACCGCCTCCATCCCCGAGGCCACGCGGCCGAACACCGTGTGCTTGCCGTCGAGCCAGGGCGCGGCGTCCGTGGTGACGATGAAGAACTGGCTGCCGTTCGTATTGGGGCCGCGGTTGGCCATCGCGAGCGCGCCGCGCACGACCTTGTTGTCGTTGATCTCGTCCTCGAACTCGTACCCCGGGCCGCCCGTGCCGGTCCCGTGCGGGCAGCCGCCCTGGACCATGAAGTCCTTGATCACGCGGTGAAAGATCAGCCCGTCGTAGTAGCCGTCCCCCGAGAGCTTCACGAAGTTCTCGACCGTCTTGGGCGCGTCCTCCTCGAACAGCTCAAACTCGATGGGACCGTGATTGGTGTGCATCGTTGCCGTGCTCATCTGCGCTTCGCAACCTCCAACCGGAGCTCCGTGCCCCGGACTCGTTGTCCGCTCACCTTGATCGCGACCTCCTCCGCCCGCGCGGCCGGCACCTCGACGAAGCTGAAGCGCTCGAGCACGCGCACGTTGCGCACGTCGTCGTTTTCCAGATGCGTGTTGTCCACCACCGCGCCCACCACGTCCGCGGGCTCGACCCCGGCCTGGCGGCCGGCGCCGACCACGAGCTTGGCGTAAGGAACGCCGTCGCGGCTGTGCGGCTTGGTATGCCGCGGGCGGCGCACCTCCCGCGGCTCGGGCCGAGGCTCGCGGCGAGCCGGCTTCCCGTTGGCCGCCTCCCAAGGCTCGATCTCGATCTTCGCGTGCCGCTCGATCCCCTGGAGGTCGCGCCGCTGCCTCGGGGTGATGAGCGTGATCGCACGACCCGACTCGCCGGCGCGGCCCGTGCGCCCGATGCGGTGGACGTAAACGTCCGGCGAGTTGGGCACGTCGTAGTTGACGACGTGGCTCACGCCGGTGAGGTCGAGCCCGCGGGCCGCCACGTCGGTGGCCACGAGCAGCCGCTCGCGGCCGCCCTTGAAGGCGATCATCACGCCGTCGCGCTGGCCCTGGGTCATGTCGCCGTGCAGCGTCTTGACGCGCACGCCGGCGTCGCCGAGGCGCCGGGCCAGGCGGTCGACCCCGATCTTCGTCCGCACGAACACGATTGCCTGGTCGGGGCGCTCGCGCTCGAGCACGTTCACGAGCGCGTCGGCCTTCTCGCGATCGGGCACCTCGACGTAGTACTGGTCGACCGTGTCGATCGTCAGCGTGGCGGCCCGAACCTGGATCTCCACCGGGTCGTGCATGAAGGTGTCGGCGAGACGGCGGATCGGGGTCGG
>Ga0081538_10006245_pt1 | contig 10540 bp, 8 predicted proteins | sample TabmetS5T2R1_FD_71022 | JGI IMG/M metagenome (GOLD analysis project Ga0081538, IMG submission 71022) | Tabebuia heterophylla rhizosphere microbial communities from the University of Puerto Rico - S5T2R1 | ecosystem: Host-associated > Plants > Roots > Rhizosphere ...
GCTGTGGTGGCGGCGTCCCGAGGAGGAGGTCTTGGCCGCGTGCGAGGACCTGGGGATCGGCTTTGTGCCCTACAGTCCCCTCGGCAAGGGGCTTCCTGACCGGCACCATCACGGCATCGACCAGCTTCGATGCCAGCAACGACATCCGCAGCACCATCCCCCGGTTCGCACCGGAGGCACTTCACCACAACCAGGCCGTCGTTGACCTGCTCGCCAGCATCGCCCGCCGCAAGGGCGCCACCCCCGGCCAGATCGCCCTGGCCTGGCTGCTGGCCCAGAAGCCTTGGATCGTCCCGATCCCCGGCACGCGCAAGCTGCACCGGCTGGAGGAGAACCTCGGCGCCGCCGATGTCGAGCTGTCGACCGGCGAACTCACCGAGATCGAGGCCGCCGCAGCCAAGATCCAGGTCCAGGGCGGCCGCTACAACGAGGCCGCGGAAAGCATGACCAACCTCTAACATCCCTGAGCCGGAGATTCCGATGCTCTGGGCCGTGGAGGCCCTGGTCGGCCCTGCCGGAGTATCACGGTGGTGCAAGGCCGATTCAACGGCGACACTTCTACCAGCGTCGACCTACCCCACTCGTTCCGCGGTCTCAAGCTCACGCCGGCCCGGCGACGTTGATTGTGGACTCCCCCCGACCAGCGCGAACCACAACGATGTCGGCCGGCTCCGTGGAGGGATTGCTCTCTCGGTGCACAACCCCCTTCGGCACGTAGAGGAAATCGCCGGGGCCTGCCTCAACGGTGGTCCCGCCATCCGGCCCGAACTCCATCTTTAACCTACCTGTGAGGACGTAGATCGTCGTCTCGTACTCACCATGATGATGCCAGCCAGACACCATCCCGACCTCGGTGCGAGCAACTCCTGACCACATGCGGTCAGTGGCGAAGGCCTCCTGGCGATCCATCCCCGGCGTGGACGGCCCCGGGCTCCGATCGCCCGGCGTCACGACCAGGATTTGATCTTGCTCCGCCATGCCAAGCCTCCTTTCTACACACCCGCTGAACTTCTTCCGGTGCTGATCCTATGCATCGGACGTGGCCGGTCAGCCGCCTCCGTGGTCGCTCAGGAACCCCAGCGCCTAGCCTCGGGATAGGTGGTCCCGGCGGGCGCCCAGGTGTAGGTACACCCGGCCGCCCTGCCACTCGACCTCGTCGACCTCGCGTTCGCAGTAGTCCTCACACCCAGCCTCGACACCCAGCCTCGAACGCCAGCAGTTCGGCGTCCCGAGGCAGCACCTGGAGGGCGGTCAGCATGTCTCGCACGGTCATGCAACCTAGCGTAGCAATCCAGCACGTTACGTGAACCTAAGCGAGCGCCACACCACCGGCTGCCGTCGGCAGTGTTGAGGAAGCGACGACCGCCACAGCAGGCCGGTCGCCGTGGTGGTGCCTGCCGGTCCCCCGAGCCTAATGGGAATTGTCGGCCTGGCGCATGAGAGGCTGACGCTGAGCTGCCAGCGGGGAAGCACTCTCTGAGCCCGGGTCGATGGTCGAACCCTTGCGCTAGATCGTGCCCCCGCTGGTCGCTGAGGAGCCCAGACGACTGGTGGGGTGGCGTGCCGGAGGTCGAGCACTTCTCCATTAGGGTGTCGCGGGCTTCCTCATGCTCGACCCCGCAGGTCGATCAGGAGAGGAGGACGGGTTGGTGGTTGTCGGGCTCGATTGGGCCGAGACCCACCACGATGTGGCCGTGATGGCCGAGGACGGCCGGGTCCTGGCGGCCCGGCGGGTGCCAGAGGGGCTGGCTGGGTTAGGGCTGGTGCATGAGCTGCTGGCCGGACAGGTGGAGGATCCGGCCGAGGTGGTGGTCGGGACCGAGACCGACCGCGGGTTGTTCATCGGCGCGCTGGTGGCCGCCGGCTACCAGGTCTATGCGGTCAACCCGCTGGCCGTCAGCCGCTACCGCGACCGCCATCAGCCCTCGGGGGCCAAGTCTGATGCTGGGGATGCCAAGGTGCTGGCCGATCTGGTCCGCACCGACCGCCACAACCACCGCCCCATCGCCGGCGACAGCACCCTGGCCGAGGCGGTCAAGGTGCTGGCCCGCACCCACCAGAGCCTGGTCTGGACCCGCCAACGCCAGCTCAACCAGCTGCGCAGCCTGCTCCGGGAGTTCTACCCCGGCGCCCTGGCCGCCGTCGGTGGCGACCTGGGCGGCCGCGACGCCCTGGCCATCCTGGCCGTGGCGCCGACCCCGACCCTGGGCCGCCAGCTGTCGCAGGCCAAGCTGGCCGCGACCCTACGCCGAGCCGGCCGCCAGCGCGGCGCCGAGGACCGCGCCGCCGAGCTGCAGGCCATCTTGCGCGCTCGGCAGCTCCAGGCACCCGGCGTGGTCGCCGAGGCCTCCGGGGTGGCGGTCACCGCCCTGGTCGGGGTGATCACCGCGTTGAACCGCCAGCTCGAGCAGCTCACCAGCCAGCTCCAGCGCCATTTTGATCAGCACCCGGACGCCGAGATCGTGCGGAGTCTGCCCGGACTCGGTGTGATCCTCGGCGCCCGGGTGGTCGGCGAGTTCGGTGATGACCCGACCCGCTACCACCACCCTAAAGCACGCAAGGCCTATGCCGGCACCGCCCCGGTGACCCGCGCCTCCGGCAAACGCCAGCTGGTGGTGGCCCGGCTGGCCCGCAACCGGCGGCTGGCCGATGCCTGCTATCTGTGGGCGTTCTCGGCCCTCGGGGCCTCCCCAGGAGCCCGCGGCTATTACGACCGCTGCCGGGCGGCCGGCCAGAGCCACCCTCAGGCCTTGCGCGCCCTGGCCAACCGGCTGGTCGGCATCCTCCATGGCTGCCTGCGCCACCGCAGCCCCTACGACGAGCACAAGGCCTGGCCGACCGCCATCCACCACGCCGCTTGACCGCCTAACACCGTGGGGTGTCTAGCGCGCCGGCGCCGCCTCCTCACAGCAGCTGCCAGGCGTTGACAGCGGGCGACTGGACGCGTAGGCAAGCGGCAGTAGCCGTCTCCCGCTGGGGGTAGCCATGGCCGTTCAGCGTCCCGCACCCGAGGACCTCGCCGCGATCGCCGGCCAGTTCCACTTCAGCATCCCCCAGGAGCGGATGCCCGCCTTCGAGGCGCTCGTCGAGGGATTCCTGGCTCCCTACGACCGGCTCGACGAGCTCCAGGAGCCCAAGCGGCAGCCGCGCTATCCGCGCGACGGCGGGGCCGCTCCCAACCCAGAGGAGAACCGGCTCGGAGCCTGGGCCTGGCGGGTCCGGATCGAGGGCGCCGGTAGCGGGCCGCTGGCCGGTCGGACCGTCGCCGTCAAGGACAACGTCGCCGTCGCTGGCGTGCCCATGCGCAACGGGACGGCGCTGCTGGACGGCTACGTCCCCGACGAGGACGCCACCGTGGTCGAGCGGGTCCTGGACGCCGGCGGCACCATCCTCGGCAAAACGGTCTGCGAGAGCCTCTGCTTCTCGGGCGGCAGCCACACCGCCGACAGCGGCCCGGTCCGCAACCCCTACGACCCGACCCGCTCCACCGGCGGCTCGTCGACCGGGTCGGCCGCGCTCGTGGCGGACGGCGAGGTCGACATGGCCATCGGCGGCGACCAGGGCGGGTCGGTGCGGATCCCGAGCTGCTGGTCGGGCATCTACGGCCTCAAGCCGACCTGGGGCCTGGTCCCCTACACCGGCGCGTTCCCGATCGAGGCCTCTCTCGACCACCTCGGCCCGATGGCCGCCACCACCAGCGACGTGGCCCTGCTGCTGTCGGTGCTGGCCGGCCCGGACGGGCTGGACCCCCGCCAGCATGCCGGGCTCGAGGCCACCGACTACCTGGGGGCGCTCACCGGCGATGTCGCCGGGCTGCGGCTGGCCGTGGTCCGGGAGGGGTTCGGCATCGCCGGGCTGTCGGAGGCCGACGTCGATGAGGCGGTGCGGGAGGCGGCCCGCGCCTTCGAGCGGCTCGGGGCCAAGGTCGAGGAGGTCTCGATCCCCTGGCACCGGGACGCGATGGCGGTCTGGAACGCCATCGCGATCGAGGGGGCCACGGCGATCATGGTCGCCGGCGAGAGCATGGCCCGCGGAGCCAAGGGCCACTACGCGACCGGCCTAGTCGATGTCTTCGGCGAGGGCCGGCGGGCGAAAGGCGACCAACTGTCGGAGACGGTCAAGCTGACGGTGGTCGCCGGCCAGTGGATGGCCGAGGCCCACCGCGGCCGCTACTACGCCAAGGCCCAGAACCTGGCCCGCACCGCCACCGCGGCCTACGACGAGGTCCTGGCCGGCCACGACCTGCTGGTCATGCCGACCCTGCCGCTGAAGGCGACGCAGCTCCCGGAGCCCGACTGCCCGATGGACGTCTATGTGGCCAGGGCCCTGGAGATGATCCCGAACACGGCGCCGTTCGACGTCACCGGCCACCCGGCCATGAACGTCCCCTGCGCCATGTCGGAGGGGCTACCTGTCGGCATGATGCTGATCGGCCGCCACGCCGACGAAGCCACCATCCTGCGGGCCGCCGACGCGTTCGAACGCCAGGTGTACCGCCCCGACCCGCCAGCGCCGCCCGCCTCGTAGCGGCCAGCAGTCTCGCGCAAGGTCAGGCCGCCGGCGACGATGGCGGTGCCGGCGATGTTGTGGCCGCCGCCCTTGATGCCGAGCGGCAGCCCATGGTCGCGGGCGAAGCCGACGGAAAGAACGACGCCAGAGGAGACGCCCCTGCCCACGCGAGGAGGGCCAATGCTCATCGAGCACCAGGGAACACGGCCGCGGGTCGCCCCGACAGCCTACGTGGCGCCTAACGCGATCGTGTGCGGCGACGTGGTCGTCGGCGAGGAGAGTCGAATCCTCTTCGGTGCCGTGGTGACCGCCGAGGGCGGCAGGGTCGAGCTCGGCGAGCAGGTCATCGTCATGGAGCAGGCGGTGATCCGTGGCCGCGAGGGCCACCCCGCGGTCATTGGCCGCCACAGCCTGATCGGGCCGCATGCTCACGTCAACGGCGCGGTCCTCGGGGAGGCCGTGTTCCTGGCCACCGGCGCCTCGGTGTTCCCCGGCGCCCGCATCGGTGTCGGCGCCGAGGTCCGCGTCAACGGCGTCGTCCACGTCAACAGCGCCCTGGGCGACGAGGCCCTGGTGCCCATCGGCTGGGTGGCGGTCGGTGACCCGGCGCGGATCCTGCCGCCGGCCGAGCACGAGGCGATCTGGCAGGTCCAGCGGGAGCTGGACTTCGTGGGCACGGTGTACGGGATCGAGCCAACCTCACCCGCTGAGGAGATGGCCAGGATCACCCGCGGCTACGCCGAGCTGTTCGGCCGCCACCGCCATGACCAGGTCATCGCTTAGACACCGTTGACGGCTCGCGTTGGCCACACCTCACGGAGTCAAGCTACCCGCCAGCGAGATGTGGAGGTGGCCTGCTGGTGCCGGACCGCCCCGTCCGCGAGGGTGGTACCTGCGTCAGGACTGGGCGAGGAGCGGCGGTTCTCCCAGGGAGGAAGCGACATCATGACGAACCGACGAGCGCTGATCATCGGCGGCGGGATCGGCGGTCCCGTCGCCGCCATGGCCCTGGAGCGTGCCGGGATCGAGGCCGCCGTACGGCGCCTACCTCGTGCACGATCTCGCGACCATCCCGACCTGGCACCGCGGCCCGGCGGCGCTGGTCGGCGACGCGCCGCCCACGCGACCTCGCCCAACGCCGGACAGGGCGCCTCGCTGGCCATGGAGGACGCGCTGGTGCTCGCCACGTGCCTGCGCGATCTTCCCGACACCGAGCGGGCGCTGGCCGCCTACGAGCGGCTGCGTCGCCAGCGGGCCGAGACGGTGGTCGCCTACTCCCTCCGCATCGGCCGGTCCCAAGACGGTCAGCAACCCGGTGGGGTGTGGATCCGGGACCTGGTGCTGCCGATCGCGCTCAAGCGCGTCGCCAACCCCGCGGCCCGCGCCTGGATCTACACCACCACATCGACTGGAACGACAAGGTCGCCTGAACGAGATCCTCGGTGCCCCAGGCCACCCTATCGGTCGCCCTCTCGGTCCTGCGGTGAAGGCCCGCGCGGCTCGTGCCGGAGGAAGAAGGCCAAGCCGGCGATGACGGCGCCGATCCCGACCCCGAACCCGAGCAGGTCCCGCTGTCCGTCCCAGGTCACGATCTGGCCCAGGAACACCACCGACAGGACCGTGACGACCAGACCGATGAGCTTGCGCTCCAGGTCAGCGACGTCGTGCACCACCAGCCAGCGGGGCAGGGGCATCATGGTGGCGCCGAACAGCTGATTCAGGCCGACGGCGATGACGAACAGCACCGTGCCGATCAGGAACAGGTCGACCACCTCGATGACGGTCAGCCGCAGCTCGGCACCCCACTCCTGGTTGACACTGCCGTGGCGGACGAGCTCGACCACGAAGGCGACGATCTGCACCGTCCCGTACAGCATCACCAGGGCCACCGCCAGCAGGGTCGACCCGATGGCGAAGTAGAACAGGTAGCGGGCATGGCGCAGGTGGCCGAACAACCGCTGCGCCATACTGGCGGCCGCCGGAGGGGTCTGGTAGGTCGCCGGGGTCGTGTCCTCGGTCCGCGCCACGTCACGCTCCTTGCCGCGCTGCATGACGGCGGCTCCGGCGCGACGGTCGCCGGAGCCGCTCGCCCTGTCGATCAGGCCGGCGGGGGCTGCACCACCGACAGGATGTTCCCCTCCGGGTCCTTGAACCAGGCCCCTCGCAGCCCGCCGAGCTCGGCGATGCCGTTGACCGTCTTCAGCCCGGGCAGGTCGTACTCCTCGAAGGTCACGCCCTTGCCTCGCAGGTCGGCCACCACCGCCTCCACGTCCTGGACCATGAACGCCCCCAGGGTGTGCTGGGCCGTCCCGGCGAACTCGGTGGGGTAGAGGCTGAAATAGGAGTCCCCGGACCGGTAGATGATGCCCCCCGGGTCCTCCGTCACGACCTGGGCACCCAGGACGTCCTCGTAGAACCGCCTGGTGCCATCCAGGTCCTTGGCCGGGATCGTCGTCCCCAACGACCAGTCGGCCAGCATCGGCATCGCCATCTGCGCCCCCTCCTTCCGGACGCCCATGGGGCGCCCGACGTGTCGTCCCGACCCGCATATTCTCTTCCATGCGGCGGTGTGGTGTGGGGACTCTCGGCTCAGGCGGGTGTCGCGAGCCGCCGGCCCAGGCCGCGCAGGCGCAGGGCCAGGCCGAGCAGCACGATGCCGAAGGCGATCGCGTAGATGCCGATCAGCCAGACCAGGCCGATCGCGCCCGACCCTGGCCAGATGATCAGGATCAGCCCGAACACGACAATCGCGACGATGCCGGCGGCGACGCCGAGCAGGCCCTCGAGGATCAGCCACCCGCGGCTGCCGCCCGCCAGCTCTCGCCCACGGGCCGCCGCGACCAGGCTGAACGCTCCGTCGACGAGCGCGTAGGCCCCGAACACCAGCACCAGGGCGAGCAGCGTGATCTGGGGCCAGATGAGGGCCAGCAGCCCGAAGATCACGGCGGCCACGCCGCGCACGGCCAGCATCCACCAGGTGCGGCTCAGTTCCAGCATCAACGGCTCCTTGGGTCGGGTCCGAGCTAGCGCAGTGACCGGAATGCGGCTCGGAGCTCCTCGGTGAACAGCTGGGGCTCTTCCCAGGCGGCGAAGTGGCCGCCTCGTTCGGCCTCGTTGAAGTAGGTCACGTTCGGGTAGGAGTTCTCGACCCAGCTGCGCGGGGTCCGCCAGATCTCGCCGGGGAAGGTGGTGAAGCCGACCGGGAGCGAGACCGCCGGGGGCGCCTGGCCGGACGCGCGCGCTTGGGCCAGGGCTCGTCCGTCCTCCCAGTAGGATCGGGCCGCCGAGGCGCCGGTGCCCGTCAGCCAGTACAGGGTGATGTTGTCGAGGATGTGGTCCCGGGTGAGGTTGCCCACGGGCTCGCCGTCGACGAAGGCGCGGGAGATCTTGTAGTAGCTGTCGGTGTCGTGGTCCAGCATCCAGGCGGCCAGGGCGACGGGTGAATCCAGCAGGGCGTAGCCGATCGTCTGCGCCCGTGTGGCCATCTCCAGGAAGTAGCCGAAGCCGCTCTCCCTGAACGTGGTGAGCTGGTCCGCCGCCGCCCGTTCCTGCTCGGACTCCGCCGGCTGGGGGCCGGCCAGCACCGTCACGAGCAAGTTGGTGTGGATGCCGAGCAGCCCCTGGGGTGCTTGGCGTCCCATCGCGTCGGTGACGGCGGCGCCCACGTCGCCGCCCTGGGCGACATAGCCGGTGTAGCCGAGGCGGCGCATCAGCTCCGCCCAGGCCTGCGCGACGCGGCCGACGTTCCAGCCGAGCTCGGCCGGCTCGCTGGAGAAGCCGTAGCCGGGCAGCGACGGCAGCACCAGGTGGAAGGCGTCCTCGGCGCGGCCGCCATGGGCCGTGGGGTCGGTCAGGGGGCCGACCGTCTCCAGCAGCTCGATCACCGAGCCGGGCCAGCCGTGGGTCATGACCAGCGGCAGCGCCTCCTCATGGGGCGAGGGGACGTGGAGGAAGTGGATGTCGACCCCGTCGATCTCGGTCATGAACTGGGGCAGGGCGTTCAGCCTGGCCTCGCAGCGGCGCCAGTCGTAGTCGCTGGCCCAGTAGCGGGCCAGCTGCTGCGCGGTGGCCAGCTGCACCCCCTGGGAGCGGTCGTCGACCAGCTCCCGGGAGGGCCAACGGGTCGCGGCGATGCGCCGCCGCAGGTCGTCCAGGGCCGCTTGCGAGATGTCGACCTGGAAGGGGCGGATCGCGGGGTCCTGGGTCGCCGCGCCTGGGCCGGTGGGGCGCGGGTGAGTCTCGGTCATGGCTGGCTCCTCCTTGGGCGCGGGAGACGACCGACGGACACCCATCGATCGCCCGGGGCTGCCCGGCAGCTGCGGGTCGACACTTCCAAGCCGACCCACCAAGGGTCGTCCGCGCCGGCCGGGGTTCGCATCCGCCGGTGGCCAGTGCGACTGGCCAGTCATGGCCCGACAGGCCGCCGACGCTCCGGCTGGGGGCTCCTCCGCCAGGGCCGCGGCAGCCAAAATGGGCTGCGCCGACGCCGCTGCCCCGAAAGGACGGCCGGCCGTGATGCTTGCGGTCTGGAACCAGCGATACACACCAGTCGCCAACAACCTCGCCCTGTCGGCCCTCGTGGCGGCGCTGCCGGTCATCGTCCTGCTCGGAATGCTGGGACTGTTGCGGGTCAGGGCCCACTACGCGGCGCTGGCCGGCTTGGCCGCCGCCTTCCTGGTCGCGCTGCTGGTGTACGGGATGCCGGCCCCGATGGCGACGGCGGCCCTGGTCAACGGGGCGCTGTTCGGGTTGTTCCCGATCGGCTGGATCGTGCTCACGGCGATGTTCGTCTACGACCTCACCGTCAAGACCGGCCAGTTCGACCTGGTCAGAGACTCGATCGCCGGGATGGCGTCCGACCGGCGCATCCAGGTCCTGTTGATCGCGTTCTGCTTCGGCGCCTTCATCGAGGGCTCGGCCGGGTTCGGCACCCCCGGTCGCGATCAGCGCGGCCATGCTCATCGGCCTCGGCTTTCGGCCGTTGCCCGCGGCCGGGCTGTCGCTCATCGGCAACACCGCTCCGGTCGCGTTCGGGGCCATCGGCACGCCGATCCTGACCCTGGCCGGGGTGACCAGGCTGCCGGCCGACACCCTGAGCGCGATGGTCGGCCGCCAACTGCCCTTCTTCGCCCTGATCGTGCCCTTCTGGCTGGTCTGGGCGCTGGCCGGGCGCAAGGCCACCTTCGAGGTCTGGCCGGCCGCGCTCACCGTCGGCGTCTCCTTCGGCCTGGTGCAGTTCCTGATCTCCAACTTCATCGGGCCGGAGCTCGTCGACATCCTGGCCTCGCTGGTCTCGATGGGCTCCCTGTTGCTCCTGCTCCGGTTCTGGCGACCGCGGTCGATCTGGCGCTTCGAGCACGAGCGCGACGACGCCCCGTCGACGGTCACCCAGCAACCGGAGGGCCCGGGCGCCGCCACCCGCCGCAGCCTGGCGGACCTCCCCGTCCACACCCGGCAGGACAAGCGACGGGCCTGGGTGCCGTGGGTGATGCTCGGCCTGATCGTCTTCCTCTGGGGGCTGCCGCAGGTCAAGGGCTTCCTGAACGACATCTACAGCGCTCACATCAGCGTCCTCGCGGTCGACATGCAGGTCGTCAGGGTCCCACCGGTGGTCGCCGAGCCCTCGCCGACCGCCGCCGCGTTCGCCTGGACTCCGCTGTCGGCGACCGGGACCGCCCTGCTGGTCACGGCAATCGCCGCCGCGCTGCACCTGCGGCTGCGGCCGACCGAGGTCGGGCGGATCCTCCTCGGCACCCTGAACCGGGTGAAGGCCTCGCTGCTGACCATCGCGGCCATGCTGGCCATCGCCTACACCAGCCGCTTCGCCGGGCTCGACGCCTCCATGGGGCTGGCGTTCGCCTCCACCGGGGCGCTGTTCGCCTTCTTCTCACCCCTGCTCGGCTGGCTCGGCGTGGCCCTCACCGGCAGTGACACCTCGTCCAATGCCCTGTTCGGCAACCTGCAGCAGATCACGGCCCAGCAGGCGGGGCTGAGCCCGGTCCTCACCACGGCCGCGAACTCCAGCGGCGGG
>Ga0081538_10006246_pt1 | contig 10539 bp, 10 predicted proteins | sample TabmetS5T2R1_FD_71022 | JGI IMG/M metagenome (GOLD analysis project Ga0081538, IMG submission 71022) | Tabebuia heterophylla rhizosphere microbial communities from the University of Puerto Rico - S5T2R1 | ecosystem: Host-associated > Plants > Roots > Rhizosphere ...
CGGCTCCCGTGCGATGGCAAAGGGACGGTGGATCTGGGTCGAATAGCCCCAGTAAGTCACCGTTAGCTCGGTGATGACGACGCTCCCAACTTCGACGACACGAGGCGTTGTTTTTTGCCAGGGCACAAAGCGATCGCCCTGGTCCATGCGTGTCGTCGCAATGAAATGAATTCCCGGCTCTCCGCCGTTCTTGATGTACGAGCTGTAAACGATCGACAAGATATCGTGTTCGGTCAGGCCCGGGCTGAGGTGCTCCTCCAAAGCCTCGCATGCCAAGTCAGTTAGATAACCACTTCGTCTGAAGTAAGCGAGTTCTTCGTCGCTTCTCACTCGACGGATTCGACTAAATGCCGGGCCGAATTCGACCCAGTCAACTTCGGGAAAAAGCCGCTTGAGCTCCGTGACATGACCGTACGCCATAGACCGCATGCTGACCAAGCCTATTTTGCTCTTGGCTAGCTCTCGCTCGCGAATTTCCTGAGCCAAAGTTGGAACCGGCGCGGGGCCATACCAGCGAACGTCTCTTATGATGGACTGAGCTTTGGCACAGGGCTGATGGTTAAAGAAATGGATAAACACCGTCGGCGCACCTTCGCGTGGGAAAAACAGCCAGCAGGGGGACTGCGCGAGGTAGTTCGACAGATAGTGGACCTCTGCAGAGCCGCGGGCGCCCGAAATCAAAATGGCGTCGAGGCCTTCTTTCGCCATCGCTTCTCGAATCGCGCGATAGCGCCGCGCGTATTCTCCCTCGGAAAAGCGAGGATACAATTCTATCCCGGTGAGCCCGGTTCCTGCATTCATGAGTGTTCTAGAGATTCATTCAATTATCCGCTCCAGGGAAACTTCGACGTTGTAATCGGGTTCGCCGGAAATCGGATCCGTACGGCGCGATATCAGAACGTTGGCCTCCGGCCAGTAGGCTTGGAGCGTTCCGGATTTAAGCGGAGCGATTTGAAGGATGCCGTTCATTTCGCCGCTGTCCGAACGGACTACGACACGGGTACCGTCTTCCAGGCTCAGTCGTTCGGAGTCCTCGGGCGATATGAAAATGATGTTTCTCGACTTGCTGCCCATGAGGCGGTCCTCGGTCCCGAAGGTCATGCTGTTGAACTGTTTGCCTCGGCGCGTGGCGAGATAGAACTTGCCCTCGGCTGCTCTACGGTCTGGCGGGGTGAGGACGGTGAAAAGAGCGCGCCCGTTTGGCATGCTGCCGAATTGTCCGCCCCTGTAGAGATGAGGGCCGCCCCATTGAAGGTGATCGCCCTCCTGCCTTAGCTTCTCGATACCTTGGTAAATCGGCATGACACGGCTCATCTCTTCGCGGATGCTCTGGGGGCTCTCATACGGGAAAAGCAGATTGCCGTTAGACATGGCATGGCGGCCGATGAGGGTCGGTATCTCCCATTCCGGCAGCGCCTCGCCGACCTGATGCCCGGGAATCTCAGGCGTAAAGCGGATTCTTCTTTCGGTGCTGGTGGAAGTTCCGCCGCCACGCTGTTCGTAGCGGGTCTGGCCCGGGAGTAGGAGCACCGATTGCTCCGCGTCGAGCAGCATGGAGCTGTTAAGAACGATGTCTTGATGCACTCTCACCGGCACTTTTTCCAACGCCCTGGCGACGAAATGCCGGTCCGGCATCGTTTCCAGCAAGTTGCCGCCAATGGAATAGAGAAAATCCAGTTCGCCGTTGTTGGCCGCTTCGATCATGTCCGGCACCTTGAGTCCCGGCCGGGAAGGAACGGGATGGCGCCAGAGGTTGGAGAAACGGCGGGCGGTTTCGTCGTTAACTGAAAATCCGCCAGGGAACTTATCCGGTTCAGCGCCGCACTCGCCTCCCCCTTGGACCCCGCTGTGGCCGCGGATCGGCATGATGCCGCATTTGTCGCGTCCGAGTATGCCGCGGACGAGAGCGAGATTGACGACGGCCTTGACGTTTTCGACGCCGAACTCATGCTGGGTCAAACCCATACTGTAGACGAGAACCGCCGTCCGGGCATGACCGTAAAGCAGGGCAAAGCGCTCGATTTCCTGGCGCGACAAGCCCGAGCGTTCCTCGAGCATTTCCCAGGATTGGGTTGCGACTGAGGCCTTCAGTTCCTCGAAGCCGCTCGTGTGTTTGGCGACAAATTCCTGATCTATCCGGTTTAATGCGATCAGAGTTTTGATGACACCATTGATGAATGCAATGTCTCCGCCGACCCGAACTTGGAAAAAGTCGTCCATGAGCTTGGTGCCGAACAACGCGCTGCTGGCGACGGACGGCACCCAGTAGCGCTCTAGTCCATACTCGCGCATCGGATTGACGACGGCGACGCGGGTGCCCTGTTTCTTGGCGTAGTGCATATATTTCGTGGTTACCGGTTGGTTGTTGGCAAGATCGGAACCGAAGATGACCAGCAACTCGGTGCCGAGAAAATCCGACAGTGAACAGGTCGGCGCGCCGATCCCAAGGGTAGCTTTGAGCCCCGAAACGCTTGCGGCATGGCAAAGCCGGGAGCAGAGATCGACGTTGTTGGTGCCGAGGATTCGCGCGAGTTTTTGGAATACGTAATACACTTCGTTTGTCAGCCCGCGCGACGTGGCGAAGAAGCCCATCCGATGGGGCGGAGTGCCGCGGATCGCTTGGGTTACAACCTCGATGGCTTTGTCCCAAGAGATGCGGGAGAATCCCCGGTCGCCGTTGTGGCGAATCATGGGGTAGGGCAGGCGTCCGAGGGAACGCAGTTTCTCGTGGCTTAGTGCGCGCAGCCTGTTTATATCTCGCGTGACTGAAATATCGAGTGCACCCATGGTGTTTAGTTTGAGCAGTTTAAGCCGGGTGGTACACAGATGGATGCCATCGACTACGTTATCTCGCAGTCCGTAGGGACCCAGGGAGCAGCCATCGCAGACGCCATGCTTCAGAATATTCCAGGCGTAGGGTAGCTCCGTCTTGTTTTCCCACAGGACGCCGAGCATCTCGCGGTAGTGGTGCGGCTTCGTCTGGCCGATTAGGCCAAAAGGAACCAGGCGGGAAAGCCAGCTGTCGTTGGATTTCAGCTTAGGCATGCGCTTGAAATGTTCAATCTTTCGTTTCACGAAGCTCTTTGAGCACGGCAAAAAATTGCTCGGGTTCGCTTTGCGAAAGCGCTGTCTTGTACAGAGCATAGCGCTGATGAAATTTCCAGCGCCCCCACTCATCAACGGTCACGGGAGGCGTCTGTGCCGCGTTTCTCTCAGCCACCGCCAAGGGCACCTCAAGCCTATTGTTCCAGAGCGAACTGCTCAGCGCGGCTGTCCTTGCCGCGGGGGTGTTACGGTAGCGCCGTGAAAGGAAGTCGACATAGGATGCAAAAGCCTGCTTTTCCTCTTCGCTCTCGACAGGTAAGTGGCACAGAACGGTGCGTTCTTCAATGTTAAAAGCCAGCCAGTCCTTTAACCCTATTTTGACGCCCGTCAAGTCTAGCTTCATACGAACGTGCAAGGGAATCCGCCTCAGATCAGAATAGATGTCCGATTCGTGCTGGTAACGATAGAACATAAATGCGTTTGCGTTTTGCCGTGATGAGAAGTTATTTTCCTACTCGTGGCGCATTAGTCAACCGTGAGGCGAGAAAATTGACGGTTCGATCGTAGGAGGACTGTCATTTGTCGAATGCCCTGGAGTAAACAAAAATTATATGGCCGCAAAATACACAAAAGGGTTCATGCCCCTCGACAAGGTCAAAGAAAAGGAGTTTCTTTCGCGTCCGATGGGTTGCCGGGCGGTGGGTTTCAGCTTGGTGCGCTACAAGCCCGGTCAGGGTGCGACCTACGTGCATCGGCACAAAGTCCAGGAGGAAGTGTTCATTACATTGAAGGGAACGGGTTCGATCATCTTGGACGGGAAGCGAATCTCGATGCCCGAGGGAACCATCATCCGCGTCGCCCCGACGGTCTATCGAGCCCTCGGCAACGATTCGAAAAAGGATGTGGTTTATATGATTTTAGGGCGATTCCAGCGAAAAATTTTCCGCTTGGAGGGAGAACGCTGCTCGGCGATGGTATTCCCAACCGAAAGAAGGTGCCGCGGTGGAAAAAAACGTAGCTTTATGCGCGCAATGAGAAGTCCCAGCTTGGAGGTGTGACGCTTAGGCGGGACATCAGGCTTGAGGATTTTGGCCGAGGAAAACATCTGCGTCTAATGAAGAGATCGGACAGGGAGGCTGAGACTTTAAACGGCTGGAAGTAATCATCGAACAGGGATCCGTATGCAATACGACACACGGCAAACCACTAAGCCACCATCGTCTATCGAGCCCACGGGATTTTTCACGGGTGTTCAGATACGGCCGATTATCGTCGGCGTGGTGGTCGACTATATCGCCACGTACGCCGGTATCTATGCCTACTTTTTCATTTACTTAGCTAAGGAATTGTCGAAACAGGGCGAGATTACAGGCGAGCAAATCACGGAATACATGGCTTCTCCCGAAGGGCTGATGATCGGCTTTACGATCGGCGTTTTGGGCACGGCTTTGGGCGGGTTTGTCGCTGCTCACAAAGCCGGTAAGCTGGAGGTCAAACATGGGGCTCTAGTGGGATTTTGTTCGCTGATTCTGTCGTTCATCGAACAGTCGCTGCAGGAAGAGTCCTTACCGCTTCCTGAATGGTTCAGATTTCTATCCGTTTTGGCCATAATTCCGGCGGGGGCGTTAGGTGGGTTTGTCGCGGGAGCTTTGAAAGGCTCTGGCGGTAGCAATCGCCCGGGTGGGGGAAGCTGACCGGAAACGAATCGCTGATGGGATCTATTGTATTCAGGCGCGCTGGACCACAGGACTATTCCGCTATTCTCCGGCTGCAATCCGAAAACTTTATCGGCAATCTTGCTCCAGAGGAGCGAAAGGAGGGGTTTCTTTCTGACGAGTTTACATCCCGTCAGGTTGCCGAGCTAGCGGAAGATCTCGGGGCGACCGTCGCTTCTGTCGATGGCGCCGTGGTCGGGTTTCTTTGCGCATTCCGTCGTGAATTCAACCACGGCTCTCCCGTCGTCGCGAAGATGCTCGAAAGTTACCATCGAGTCGAGTTCGAAGGCAAAGCGCTCAGCTCCTACAATAGCTATATCTATGGCCCAGCCTGCATCGATCGCGCGTATCGCCGCCGGGGGCTGCTTCGGGGACTCCACGAAGCGCAGAAGCAGGAGCTTGCCGGGCGCTTCGAAGTCGGCGTGGCTTTCGTTTCCCGCAACAATCCCCATTCGCTCAAAGCGCACGTCGCGGGGCTAGGGATGATAGAAGTGGGCGACTTTCAGTTTAAGGATAGTGTTTATGCTATTCTGGCATTTAGAGTGCCGTCGAATATTCCTGCTTGAGAAGAGATTGCGAAAGGAAGGCTCTTGCAGATTCATATTCACTCCCATAGAATCGGTTCGCCAAAAGGACAACTATTGAAAGGATGATTCAAGATGGAGGCAGAGGCCAAAAAAACCGCTCTTAGGATGATTCCCTACGGACTGTATGTTCTTACCGCTGAAGCAAAAGACGGCAAAGTGGCTGCGGCGACGGTCAACTGGGTGACACAAACCGCCTTTCAGCCGCCGCTGGTTGTCGTGGGGGTGAAAGCCGACTCCGGTGCTCACGCGATTATCAAGGACTCCAAGGTGTTTGCCCTCAATATTCTAGGAAAGGATCAGAAAGGCCAGGCTTTTACTTTCTTCAAGCCACTGGAACGAGAGGGCAATTCCATCGGTGGCGAGGCTTTTCACAAAGGCAGTTTGGGGGCGCCGATTCTCGAAAATGCGCCGGCATTTGTTGAGTGCAGGTTGGTGGACACCATAGAAAAGGGCGACCACTCGATCTTCGTGGGCGAAGTGCAAGATGCCGGGGTCAAAGCTCAACCTGCCGGGCGCCCCGATGATGCAACGCTTACCCTGAAAGACCTCGGTGATAAGGTTTTCTACGGCGGATAGCGCAATCCGCCGCGGTTTCGAGTCTCGGGTTCGATTATCGATTAACTCCAATCGCTGGGTATTGGCTGCTTGCCGATTGACCGGGCGAATTACTTGCTAAACTCTTGGGAGACAAGGAGACGCACAATGGCTAAGATCAGGCACATAGCTTATCGAGCCACGGACGTGGACGCGATGGCCAAGTTTTTCGTGGACGCGATGGGGATGAAGATGATCCAAAAGCGCAAGAACAACGCCATCGATCTGAGCGACGGCAGCGTTAACATTACCGTGCTCCCGCTCGCCGCGGGTTCAGGCGGGAAGCCTGGTATAGATCATATCGGTTTTACTGCCGACAATGATCAGGAACAGTTTAAGTTGCTGGAAGCGGCAGGCGCCGAAAAAGCCGGAGCGGTCAATCTCGGGACGGCCTATTATGAAGATAAATTTCGCGGTCCCGAGGGTATCATCATCGACGTGGGTCACTGGCAGGGCGCCGCGCCGGTGGGTAAAGACGGGCAATAAACGTTGGATTTGAGTCAGCAGGCCCTTCAATAATCTAGGCCTAAACGAAATCGCCAACCGAAGATGGAGGATGGCAGATCGAGGATCGCCATTCTCTATCCTCTATCTTCAATCCTCGGCGTTTTCTCCCTGGAAGCGTGCTACCGGATCATCAAGCGTTCGGCCTTGCCCGAATAGTTGATGAAGACGGTTTTTAGCTCAGTAAAAAAATTCAATCCTTCCTCTGCCATTTCGCGCTCGCCGACACCGGTCGCTTTGCTGCCACCGAAGGGTAGCTGGGCTTCGCCGCCGATCGTTGGCTCGTTCACGTGAACCATTCCGGTCTCGACCTCTTCGACGAAGTTCATAATCGTATCGATGTTCTCCGTGAAAATGGACGTCGTCAGGCCATATTCGACACCATTGGCGAATCGGAGCGCTTCCTCCAGGTTCTTGGCGGTCGTGACGGACAGCACCGGGCCAAAAATCTCTTCCTTAAAAATGCGCATGCTCGGTCCCACGTCGTCGAAAATCGTCGGCTCGACGAAGTAACCTTTGGGCAGGTGCTCCGGCTTCTTGCCACCGAGGACCAAACGGGCGCCCTCCTGCCGTCCAACCGCGATGTAATCGAAATCGGTCTTCCATTGCTTTTCGTCCACCGCCGGTCCCATGTCTATCGACTCATCCAAACCCGAACCGACTTTTATTTTTTTGGCTGCTTCGACGAGCCGCTCGACAAGGGCATCTTTTATAGACGGATTGGCGATGACGCGTGATGTTGCCGTGCAGCGTTGACCCGTGGAGCCGAAAGCGCCGCCGTGAATGGCGACGGCGGCTTTGTCGAGGTCCGCGTCGGCCATGACGATGACTGCATTCTTGCCGCCCATCTCGCAGGTAACTTTGGCGCCGCGCTCAGCCGCTTTGGCATAGAGCGCGCCGCCGACTTCGTTGGAACCGGTAAAGGACACGGCTCGCAATGCCGGCGAATTGACCATTGCTTCGCCCACGGCCGAGCCGGGCCCGACAAGCATATTGAATACCCCCGGTGGCACTCCCGCCGCTTCGTAAATTTCGGCAAGCAAAGTCGCCGTTGCCGGAGTCAGCTCCGCGGGTTTGAAGATGACAGTGTTTCCGGCCGCCAGCGCTGGCGCAGATTTCCAAACGGGGATGGCCCAGGGAAAGTTCCACGGCGCGATCAAGCCGACGACGCCGAGGGGCCGGCGGATCGTGTAGGTGAATGTGTCGCGAGCCTCGGAAGGAAGAGTCTTGCCATGCATGCGAAAGCCCTCGCCGGCATAAAATTCTAGCAGCGAGATGCCTTTCATCACTTCGCCTTTGGCTTCTTTAAGTATTTTCCCTTCTTCGCGCGTGAGCGTGCGCGCGATCTCGTCGGCTCTCTGGCGGGCGATGTCCGCGGCACGCCAGAGCACGCGCCCGCGCTCTGGCCCGGGGGTTTTCCTCCAAGCGTTGAACGCCGCCTGCGCCGCTTCTATGGCGCGGTGAGCGTCTTCAACTGTTGCGCAGGGAAACTCGGCGATCACATCATCCGGATCCGCCGGATTGATATTGCGGACGAGCCGTTCAGATCTAGGATGAAACCATTTGCCGTTGACGTAGGAACCGGTTTGCATGGCTACCTCACTCGAAAGCAGCGTTCGATTTTAGTGACACGATACTAAGATTTTCGACCCAGGTCGCGAAAGACTTTATTCCATTTCTCATCGAGCTTCTCGTATTGTTCGGTCGTGAGCCCCTGCTCGGGGTACCAGCGCTTGAAGCCGTAATCCTTTGTCGGGTTGCCGTATTCATATTGCTCGAGCACCTTCTGGCCCCCTTCGCCCAAAATAAAATCCGCCAAGAGCAAAGCCCCATGTGGGTGTGGAGCCTGGGCGGAAATAGCCGTGGCGCCGGAATTCGTCGGCACAATTTCCATCGGGACCCATCCCACAGGTGCCCCTTCCCGCATGGAAACTTCCACATGATTGCGAAAGGTAGTTGGCGACAGCCCCAGCTCGCCTGAAATGACCAAATCCAACAGCGCCCGCCCGGAGACCTTATGGACGATCGGGTTTTGCGATTTGAGCTTCTTAACATACTCATCTCCTTTGAGCATGAGCATCGCACCGATGACCGTGACACCGGTATCGCTGCCGGCGAGACCGATTTTGTCCTTGAACTCAGATCGGAGCAGACCCTCATAGTTCTTGGGAATGAGATTCGCCGGCACAATGTTCTTGTTATACGAAAGGATGATGTGAGATTCGCGATCGATGGACCAGTAGACGAGCCCTTTGGGGCCTTTTTCTTTGACCGCATCCGGGTACTTCCCTTGGGTTGGGAAAAAATAAGGGACGAGCAATTTGTTGTCGCGCAGAAACTGCAACAGCGGGACGGTGCTTTCAAGGGTATCTAAAATATATCGTTTGGCTTGGGTTTCCGCCTGGATTCTCGCCCCGAGTTCTTGGCGAGTTGCCCGATAGGATTCCACCTTCACACCGGGGTACTTCGCTTCAAAAGCAGAGGCTAGATCCTTGTACGAACCGCCCGCAAGCGAAGTGTACCAGGTCACCTTGCCCTCCGTCTTGGCTCCGGCATATAAGACCTGCTCCCGGTCAGGCTTGTTATAGGCTGCCAAATCCTCAAGCTTCGTTGGTTTGCCACTCTGTCCCCAAGCTAGGACAGGAAGATTGAGAATAAGAGCCGTAACTATTATCCATAATTTCATCATATGCCTCCGTTGGTATTCGTCGTGGGTTTAATTAGTAGCCTTGTTCTATCAGCTGATAATAGAAGAGTTTAAAGAATTGTTTCAATCGTTCCGGCCGCTTGTAGTGTGCGAATTCCTGCGGGACCTTAAATTCCTTTTCGATATGTTCCAGACTCTTGCCCGTGTTGACCATCTTGGCGACTTCATCTCTCATCACTACGAAGTAGCGTTTTTGTTCTTCAAGGTCCTTGACGCCCCGTCCAATGTGAACCGGCCCGTGACCCGGAACGTACGTATCAACGGGCAGGTTGCGCGCCATGATATTATCGAGGATGCGGATCCATCCCCTGACGTTGGAAAAGAAAACGCCGGCAGACTCTCCCTGGCCGGGATGAATCTCCGTATCGAGCAGATCACCCATAAGCATGACCCGTTTCTGAGGAATATAGACCGTTAGATCGCCGGTGCTGTGGCCCCGGCCCTCCGCCGTTATCTGAAAAGTCAGGCCGCCGAAGTAGAGAGTCATGCTTCCGTCAAACCCGATGTCGGGCCGTACGAGTTCCCCTTTTTTATAAGCTGCGTAGCGCGGATCTGTGGAATTCTTTCGCTCGTTAAATTCTTCTGCTTCCTGCATGAACAAGTCCTGCGCCTGGTTCTTGGTCGCGATGTAGATCGGCTTGTCGTCACGGAAATGCCAAGCACCCGAAGCATGATCTCCGGCGCTGTGTGAGGAAATGAGATACCTGACTTTCTTATCTGTCAGTTTACGGATTCCAGCCAGCGTTTGATCGGCGTTATCGATGTGAAAATCAAAAACCATCACACCCTCGTCCGTGATGATGACCGTCGAGTTGCCGGAACCCTGGGAATGCTCGAACATGTAGACGCCGTCGGTGACTTTGACCGGAGTCATTTTGACCGGTGCCGAAGCCCCGATGCTAAAGAGCCAGGCGAAAACTACAATTAGCAGAGACCCTAACTTCATTACATTGCTCCTTCCTACGCGCGAGATCGCAGCCGTATCAGTCCACTCTGAATCGAGGAGACAGAAGGGGGAGGGGAGAACATGGATCCGGATGAACGTGAAGTTTGGACACTTATCTAACCAGAGATTCCCAGTGATTTTGCCATTTCCAATGCCCGCCGCGCGCGCTCGACGATCGGTCTGTCGATAAGCTGGCCGCCGAAAGCGATGGAGCCATCGCCCCGGGCATTGGCCTCTTCGAACGCCTGTACGACTTTTTCTGCGTAATCGATCTCATCGGGTGTTGGACTGAACATCTGATTGATGGGCTCGATTTGCGACGGATGAATCGAAGACATGGCCGAAAAGCCGAGGCGCCGTGATTGCCGAGCGAACGTGATCAAGCCTTCGGTATCTTTGAGATCCACCCACACTCCATCCACGGCCTGAACGTGAGCTGAT
>Ga0081538_10006247_pt1 | contig 10538 bp, 9 predicted proteins | sample TabmetS5T2R1_FD_71022 | JGI IMG/M metagenome (GOLD analysis project Ga0081538, IMG submission 71022) | Tabebuia heterophylla rhizosphere microbial communities from the University of Puerto Rico - S5T2R1 | ecosystem: Host-associated > Plants > Roots > Rhizosphere ...
TCCGGCCGAACGCCGTACGCGTCGTGACGTGCGCTACAGCGGCGTCGAGCGCCGCCTGGGCCATGCCGACCGCGAACGCGCCGACGCTGGGCCGGAACAGGTCAAGCGTCCGCATGGCGACCTTGAAGCCCTGATCGATCTCGCCCAGCGCGTGGTCGGCCGGGACCTTGACGTCGTCGAAGACGAGCCGGCCGATCGGATGCGGCGAGAGCAGCGAGAGCGGCTCACCGTCGAGGCCCGCGCTGGCACGTGGAACGGCGAAGGCCGACAGGCCGCGCTCGCTCGTGCGCGCGAAGACCGAGTAGACGTCGGCGTCCGGGGCGTTGGAGATGTAGGTCTTCTCCCCCGTGAGCCGGAAGCCGTCGGCGTCGCGCTCCGCACGGAGGTCCAGCGCGGCCACGTCCGACCCCGCGCCCGGCTCGGTGAGCGCGAAGCCGGCGATCGCTTCGCCGCGCGCGACCTGCGGAACCCACTCCCCGACCACGTGGGGCGCGCCGCCGGTCAGGATGGGATGGGCGCCGAGTCCCTGGAGCGCGAACGCGGTCTCGGCCTCCGTGCAGTGGCGCGCGAGCCCCTCCCGGAGAAGGCACAGATCGAGCGCGGGCACGCCGTCACGGCCGCCCAGCACGCGACCCAGGAGGCCATGGTCACCGAGCGCCCGCACGAGCGGGCGGTTGATCCGCCCCGGCGCATCCTGACCGGCGAGCGGCGCGAGCACGTCCCGGGCGAGCTTCTCCGTGCGGCGCAGCAGCTCCATCTGCTCGGTGGAGAGGTGCGCGTAGCTGGTAGCGCTCACGGAATCACTGCCGTGGCCACCAGCTCGACGCGCGCATCGTCGTCGAACAGCGCAGTAACGCCGAACAGCCCCATAGCGGGGTAGCGGGGGCCGAAGCGGCCCCTCCAAACCTCGCCGAGCTCACGCCGCGACGCCTTGTACTCGGCCACATCGGTCACAAAGACGAGCATCTGAACGAGGTGCGCCGGCGCGCCGCCGGCGGCGCGCAGCGCGGCCAGCACGTTCGAGGCGGCGACGTCGAACTGCTCGACGAGCGTCTCCCCGCGAATCGCGCCGTCGCGGCCGAGTGCGGTCTGCCCCCCGAGGTGGACCATCCGCCCACCCGCTGCGCCGACGACCGCGTGCGCGTAGCCGACCGGTGGAGCGAGCTCCGGTGCGGTAACGATCTCGTTGCTCCTCACTGCCCCCTCCACATCGGCTTGCGGCTCTCACTCCAAGCGGCGTAGAACTCGCGGTGGTCGTCGCTTTTCATCAGCAGCGCCTGCGTAGTGGCCTCCATCTCGATCGCGCTACCCAGGTCCATGTCGAGCTCCCGGGTGAGCAGCACCTTCGTCGTCGAGTAGGCCAATGCGGGGCCGTCCGCGAGGCGCCGCGCGAGCGCCCGCGCCGCCGCGGGCAGCTCCTCGTCGGCGACCACTTGGGTCGCGAGCCCGATCCGGTCGGCCCGCTCGGAGGAGAGCTTGTCGCCGAGCACGAGCAGCTCGGTGGCGCGGCCGAGCCCGACGACCCGCGGCAGGAGGTATGCCGCACCCATGTCCGCACCGGCCAGTCCCACCCGCGTGAAGAGGAACGCGAACGACGCCGAACGCGCCAAGAGGCGGAAGTCGCTCGCCAGCGCGATCACCGCGCCGGCACCGGCGGCGACGCCGTTCACCGCCGCGATCACGGGGAGCGGGCACTCGCGCAACGCCTTCACGACCGCGCCGGTCATCCGAGTGAACTCGAGCAGCTCCGCGGGCTTCATCCGCTGTAGCTCCCCGATGATCTCCTCGACGTCGCCGCCAGAGCAGAAGCCACGACCCGCGCCGGTGATGACAAGCACGCGGGCGTCGCCGCGGTGGGGCAGCTCGGCGAGCAGGTCGCGCAGGTCGGCGTAGCTGTCGAAGGTCAACGCGTTGAGTCGGTCCGGGCGGCTGAGAGTCAGCGTGGCCACGCCCTCCTCGACGGCGAAGTCGAAGTTTCGCCAGGTCTCGGTGGAGCCGGACGAGGCCCGGAACGGTGTCATGCCTGAATCCCTCCCCCGTCGAGGATGAGCGTCTGTCCGTTGATCGCGCCCGCCTCTGGGGCGGCGAGGAAGTGCACGGCGAAGGCGACCTCTTCGGGCTCGAGGAGTCGACCGAGCGGCGAGGCGGCGGCGAGCGCCGCCTCCCCGTCGGCCTCGCTACGACCGGTCGTCTGGGCGATCCGGCGCAGCGTCGCGCGCGTCATGTCGGTTCGCACGAATGTCGGGCAGACGGCGTTGGCGGTGACGCCGGAGCCGGCCACCTCGGCGGCGACCGCGCGCGTGAGCCCCACGGCGGCGTGCTTCGAGGCGGTGTAGGCCGTCGTGTACTTGGCGCCGGCGACGCCGGCCGTCGAGGCGATCGTGACAATCCGGCCCTCGCCGCGATCGAGCATGCCGGGCAGCGCGGCGCGTGTGCAGAGAAACGCACCGGTGGCGTTGACGTCCAGCTGCGTCCGCCAGTCCGCCAGGCTCGTGCGCCGAAGCGGCGCGCTGCCCGCCACGCCCGCGCTGTTCACGAGCACGTCGGCGGGCCCCACCCGGTCGAACAGCGCGCCGACGGCGGCCTCGTCGGTGACGTTGCACTCCGCGCGCCCCACGGCGACCACGTCCTCCCCGGCAGCCGCGAAGCGGGCGGCGACAGCCGCGCCGATCCCGCGCGTGCCGCCCGTCACGACGACGCGGCGGCTCACCGGCCCGCGGGACCGGCCGCGCCGGCGCGCTCGGGTGCGCCAGGCTCGCGGAGGGCCTGCCGGTCGACCTTCCCGGAGCCGGTCCGCGGGAGCTCCGCGACGAAACGCACTTCGCGCGGGTACTTGTGTGGCGAGAGCGCCCGCTTCACGTGCGCTTGGAGCGCGGCGGCGTCGGCCGTTGCTCCGTCGTGCAGCACCACGTACGCGCGCGGCTTGGCCAGGCCGTCCTCCTCGTAGCCGACGACCGCGCACTCGGCCACCTCGGGATGGTCCGCCAGGCACTGCTCGATCTCCTGTGGGGCGACCCAGATGCCGCCGACCTTGAGCAGGTCGTCGGCCCGGCCTCGGTAGCGGAAGTAGCCGTCCGCGTCGCGCGTGAACAGGTCGCCGCTCATCACCACGTTGCCGGCGTACGTCGCTACCGACTTCTCGCGCGCGTTCCAGTACATCAGCGCGGTCGTGTCGCCCTCGATCCACAGGCGGCCGGTCTCGCCGTCCGGCAAGTCCCGGCCGTCGTCGTCCACGATGCGGGCGGAGTAGCCCGGGACGACCTGGCCGAGCGTCCCGGCGCGGGCCGAGCCCGGCCGGTTCGAGATGTAGATGTGGTAGGCCTCGGAGGAGCCGATCCCGTCGAGTACCTGGACCCCGAACTCCTCGAGCCAGCGCCCGTGCAGCTCCTCCGGGAGCGCCTCGCCGGCCGAGGTGGAGAGCCGCAGGCTGGAGAGGTCACTGTCGGGGTGGTTGAGCATCGCGCGCATCATCGTCGGCACGTTCACGAGGATCGTCGGCCGGTGCCGCTCCACGAGCTCGAAGATCCGCTCGGGAGTGCTCCGCTCCGGGAAAACGATCCCGGCGCCGCCGACGCCGAACGGGTACAACGCCGCGAGGTCGCGCGCGTAGCCGAAGAACAGCTTTGGCACGGGCAGCACGACATCGTCCTCCCGGATCCCGAGCACCCCCTGCGCGTAGTGCTGGAAGCTTCGCAGCGGCGTCTCCGCCCGGTGCACGCAGGCCTTCGGCGTGCCCGTCGAGCCGGTCGTGAACTTCCAGATCGCGATGTCGTCGGGAGCGGTGGGCGCCGGGTCGAGCGCGTCCGGCGCCTCCGCGACGAGTGCATCGAAGCTGGCCTCGCCGTCGCGCAGCTGCTCCACGGACACCCCTACGGCCAGCAGCGTGCCCGGCCACGGGCGGTCGGCGAGCGCCGCGCGGGCTTCGCGCATGGATTCGAGTGTCGTGGCGTCGACGACAACCACCCCGGCCCGCGTGTAGTCGAGGTAGTACCTGAAGTCCTTCGCCTTGAGGAACGAGTACACCTCCGCCGTGACCGCGCCGATCTTCTGCGCGGCGTACCAGATCGCCACGAACTCGATGCCGTCGGAGAGCGCGAGCAGCACGCGCTCCTCCTGTCGCACCCCGAGGTCCCGCAGCACGTGTCCTGCGCGGTTCGAGAGCACTGCCAGCTCCGCGTACGTAACCCGCCGGTCGCCGCACAGGAGCGCGACACGATCGCCCCGCCCCTCGTCCAAATTGCGATCGACGAACCAGCTCGTGAGGTTGAATCGCTCCGTCACGCCAGCGCCACCGCCGCGGCTGTCTCCTCCGGACCCGCGATGAGCTCTCGCTCCAGGTCCGTCTCCGGAACGTCGAGCAGGCACAGGTCGGCCCGGCCGGCGCCGAGCAGGGTGTTTGCCTCGTCCGGCGTCGTGATGTAGCCGCCCACGAGCGTCGGGACGCGCGTCTCGGCCCGCACTCGGTCGGCGAGCGGTGTGAGGAAACCGCGGCGGTAGTCAGTCCGTGCGGCCTCCGGCACCGTCTGGCCGGCCACCACGTGGACGAGCCCACATCCGTGTTCCGCAAGCTGGCGCGCGATCGCGATCCCCTCGCCCAGCTGGAGCCCGCGCCTCGTACCGTCCATCACGTTCAGCCGCACCGCAAGCGGACGATCCTCGGGCCACGACTGCCGCACGGAGGCGAGCACCTCCATGGGAAAGCGCAGGCGCCCCGCGAGATCGCCCCCATATTCGTCGTCGCGCCGGTTCGACGCAGGCGAGAGGAATGAGGCGAGCAGGTAGCCGTGGCCCATGTCCAGCTCGAGCATGTCGAAGCCGGCACCCGCGGCGCTCCGCGCGGCCGCCGCGAACGCCTCCCGCACGGCCGCCATGTCGCCGGCGTCCATCGCACGCGGCACCGGCATGCGCGGGGCGTACCCGATCGGCGAGGGCGCGATCAGCGGCCAACCGCCCTCGCGCAGCGGCAGGTCGGCGCCGTGCGTGGGCGGCCGGGTCGAGCCACGCCGTCCGGCGTGGCTCAGCAGCACGGCCGCATGTGCGCCGCCGGCGTGCACCCCGTCGACCAGCGCCGCCCAAGCCGCGCCGGCTTCGTTGCCACGGAGCGTCGGGGTCCCCGGCGAAATGCGTGCTTCGAGCGTCACGGCGACCGGCCCGGCGACCACGAGCCCGGCGCCGCTGCGCGCCAGCTCGGGCAGATGGTCCGGCTCCGCGGAGGAGCGGACGACGCGGTTGCGCAGTTCGACCACGCCCGACCGCCACGGGGCGAACAGCGGCGGCGGCCCGAGGGCCCCCGGCCGTGACCGGTCGCCGCCGTGGAACCACGCGTCCAGCAGGCGGACGAACTGCGGATCGCGCTGAGCGAGGTTCGCGTGCGTCACCCGGCCGCTGCGAGTGAGGAGGTTGAAGGCGAACGGGATCGGGTCCATGTGCGCGTAGCGCTCCACGCGCGTGAAGTACGCCGCGCTCTCGCCGGCGGCCTGCTGGAAGCGCTCGACGACGGGCTGGCGCTCGAGCTCGTAGTCCAGTAGCGCCCGCTCCACGTCGCCCGGATGTCTGACGAAAGCCTGGGAGAGCGCGATCGCGTCCTCCATCGCGAGCTTCGTACCCGACCCAATCGAGAAATGCGCGGTGTGCGCGGCGTCCCCGAGCAGCACGACGTTGCGATGGTGCCAGGTGTCGTTGCTCACGAGCAGGAAGCTGGTCCACAGCGAGCGGTTGCTGAGCAGGCGGTGGCCGTCCAGATGCTCCGCGAACAGTGTCTCGCAGGCGGCCAGCGACTCCCCCTCGTCCATGGTGTCGAAACCGAGCGCCCGCCACGTCGTGTCCGGGCACTCCACGATCCAGGTGCTCGTGCGCTCGTCGAACGGATAGGCATGGACCTGAACGAGTCCCGCCTCGGTCTGCTTGAAGATGAACGTGAAGGCGTCGAGCACGAGGTCCGTGCCGAACCAGACGTACTTGCAACCCTGCGGCGAGACCTGCTCCCCGAACTCGGTCGCGTACCTCCGGCGCACGAGGCTGTTCACCCCGTCGGCCCCCACGAGAAGGTCCGCGTCCGCCCTCAGCGCATCCACGTCGGTCACCTCGCTCTCAAAGCGCAGGTGCGCGCCGAGCCCGAGCGCTCGCCGCTGCAGGATCCGCAGAAGCCGCCTGCGCCCGATCGCCGAGAACGCGTGCCCTCGCGAGCGGAGAAGCCGGCCCCGGTAGCGGACGTCGACCGTGGGCCAGCGCGCAAACGTATCCGTGACCTCTACGTGCGTCTCGAGGTCGGCGTCGCGCAGCTCGCCCAGCGTGCCCTCCGAGAACACGACGCCCCAACCGAACGTCGCGTCGGGTGGATTGCGCTCGATGACCTCGACCTCGTGCGGGGGGTTCACCTTCCTCAGGAGCACCGCCAGGTACAGCCCGGCCGGCCCCGCGCCCAAGATGCGCACCCTCAAGCGAGCACCTCCGCGAGCCGGTCAAGCTGCCCGACATCGCCGACGGTGGGGAAGAGGATCAGCTCGTCGCAGCCGGCCTCCGCGTAGCCGCGCACGAAGTCTCTGATCGCTCGCGCAGAGGTGAGGTTGCCGGCGGCGATCTTCTCGGCGAATGGTCCGGTGAACGCGTAGTAGTCGCGCAGGTACGCGGCGCCCGCCTCCGCCTCGCCGAGTGCGAAGTAGCCCTGTCCCCACAGGAGCGGCCGCCGCGGCCGGCCGAGGTCGCTCCATGCGGCCAGCGCGCTGGCCGCCGCGCGCGCGAACGCTCGTGGCGGTCCACCGTTGTGGGCATAGCCGTCCGCGTAACGCGCCATGCGAGCGAAGGCGGGGCCGGTCATGCCGCCGACGAGCAACGGCAGGTCGGACCGCACGCCGAGGTTGTCGCCGTCGCGCAGTGTGGCGAGCTGCTCGGACAGCCGGGCGCCGCGGCCCCGGTGCTCGACGCCGGCGGTCTCGTAGTCGTCGAGCCGGGCCCCGACCGCGAGCCCGAGGGTCAGCCGCCCGCCGGACAGCGCGTCCACCGACACGGCCTGCTTGACGAGCAGGGCGGTGTTTCGCAAGGGGCCGATCGCGATCATCGTGGCGAGACCGACGCGCTTCGTGACCCCGGCCGCCGCGGCAAGCGCCGCGAACGGTTCGATCGACTCGTAGGCGAGGCGGTCGAGCACCGCGAGCGTCGAGAACGGCCCCGCGTCGGCGCGCCGCGCCCACTCTACGAGCAGCGGTCCCTCCGCGCCGGGAATCGTGTTGGGGAGCCCGATGCCGACCCTCATCCGCGGGGAAATACTCTACGCTTGACTTCGGTCAGGAGTCAAGTATCGTGCGCAGGGTGGGGACGGACGGCTTCGAGCCCCGGCCGCAGGGCCTCGTAATGACGCTCCTCGGCGCGTACCGCCCCTCCCGGCCGCGGCCCGTTTGGTCGGGGGGGCTGGTCACGCTGCTCGGTGAGTTCGGGTTCTCCACGGGAGCGGGCCGGGCGGCCTTGGCGCGCATGGTCCGGCGAGGGCTGCTCGACCGGCTGAAAGAGGGCCGTCTCGTCTTTTACCGTCCGACGCCCCGCGCGCTCGCGGTGCTCGAGGAAGGCGACCAGCGCATCTTCTCGCTCGGCCGGAAGCCGCACAGCGCCGAGTCCTGGACGGTGCTGTGGCACGCAATCCCCGAGGAGCGGCGGATCGAGCGGGGCCGGCTCGCCCGGCGACTTCGCTTCCTCGGCTTCGGGTCCGTCGGAGACGGGATGTGGATCTCTCCACACGACCGCGAGCGCGAGGTCGTGGGGCTGATCGACGAGCTTGGCGTCACCGGGCACGCGGGAGTCATGCTCGGTCGCCCCGCCGCCTCGCTCGACTTCCGCGCGCTCGTCTCACGGGCCTGGGATCTCGATGCGCTCGACGGACGCTACCGCGCCTTCGCTCGCGAATTCTCGCCCTATGGCAAGGCCGGTGCACGACACGGGATGAGCGACCGCGAGGCGTTCCTGCTGCGCACGCGCCTAGTGCACGCCTTTCGCCGATTCCCGGCACTCGACCCGGAGCTGCCGGACGACCTCGTACACACCCCGCGCCACCGTGCGGAGGCGGTGGCGCTCTTCCACCGGCTCTACGAGGCGCTCGCGCCCCCGGCGCAGCGCCACTTCGAGGCCGTGACCACGCCGCCATGAGCGACTACCAGCCTTCGCTCACCTACTCGTCCTACCTCGCGCTGGACGAGGTGCTCGCAGCCCAGCGGCCGCGGTCGGACGAGCACGACGAGCTGCTGTTCATCGTCATCCACCAGATCTACGAGCTGTGGTTCAAGCAGCTGCTGCACGAGGGCGCGCAACTGCAGCGTCGCCTGGAGGCCGGCGACACGCCGCACGTGCTCCACACGCTCAAGCGCATGCTCACGATCCTGAAGACAATCGTCGCCCAGATCGACGTGCTCGAGACGATGACGCCGAGGCAGTTTCTCGCGTTCAGGGGCCGGCTCGAGGCGGCCAGCGGCTTCCAGTCGGCGCAGTTCCGGGAGCTCGAGGCGCTGCTCGGGCGCCGCGACCGCAGCGCGCTGAACCACTACGCGCCGGACTCGGCCGAGCGGGCGCGGATAGCGTCAGCGATCAACCGCCCGTCGCTGTTCGACTCCTTCCTCCGCTATCTCGCCACCCAGAACTACGCCGTGCCGCGGGCGGCGCTCGAGCGGGACGTCGCCCAACCGGTCGAGGAGTCGCGCGGGGTGCAGCGCGCGCTGCTGGCCGCCTACCACGACGACGACGAGCCGGCGCAGGTCTGCGAGCGGATGATCGATCTCGATGAGGGCGTGATGGAGTGGCGCTACCGGCATGTTCAGATGGTGCGCCGCACGATCGGGGACCGCCGCGGGACCGGTGGGTCGGCTGGCGTCAGGTACCTCGCCACCACGCTGCTGCGCCCGTCGTTCCCGGACCTCTGGGCCGTGCGGACCGAGCTGTGACGGCCGCCGAGGCGCGCCCGGGCGCGGCGACGAACCCGCTCGCGGCGCACTACACGCGCTTCCGCGTCGCCGAGCGGCTGCTGCTGACAGGCCACTCCCACCAGGCCTGGCCCGACGTCGCGCTCGAAGGGCAGCTCGCCGCCTTCGAAGACGCCGCTCTGCACGTCGACGAGAAGTGGGAGCGCGCGTTCGCCCAGGCCGAGCTGGTGCGTGACGGCTTCCGCAGGCTGCTCGGCGACACGGACGGCGAGCTCGCGCTCGGCGCCTCGACACACGACCTCGTGCTGCGGCTCCTTTCCGCTCTCGATCTGCGCGCTCGGCCGCGGCTCGTGACCACGGACGCCGAATTTCACACGTTGCGCCGCCAGCTCGCACGGCTGGCCGAGGAGGGCATCGACGTCGTGCGCATCGCGGCGCGCCCGGTGGACACGCTCGCCGAGCGGCTCGCCGCGGCGGCGGCCCACCGCACGGCCGCGGTGCTCGTCTCGGCGGTGCTGTTCGAGGACGCGCGCATCGTCCCGCACCTAGACGCACTCGCCGAGGCGTGCGCCGCGCGCGAGACCGAGCTGCTCATCGACGCCTACCACGCGCTCGGGGCGGTTCCGTTGTCCCTGCCACGCACCGCCTGGGTGGTCGGCGGGGGCTACAAGTACCTGCAGCTCGGCGAGGGGAACTGCTTCCTCCGCGTACCGAAGCACGCCCATACGCTGCGTCCAGTGATCACTGGCTGGTTCGCCGAGTTCAGCGAGCTCGCCTCCCCGCCGCGTCCGGGTGAGGTGGCCTACCCGCGTGGCGGCGCGGCGTTCGCGGGCTCGACGTATGACCCCACCAGCCACTATCGCGCGGCGCGGGTGTTCCGGTTCTTCGCCGAGCAGGGGCTGACACCGGAGGTGCTGCGCGATTCGTACCGCAGCCAGGTAGACCGGCTGGCGGCGGCCTTCGACGCCCTCTCGGCGCCGGACGACGTGGTGACCCGCGACCGCGACACCCCGCTCGAGCGCTTCGGCGCGTTCCTCGCGCTGCGTTCCCCGCGCGCCCCGGAGCTGCACCTGGCGCTGGCACGGCGCGGGGTGCTAACCGACAGCCGCGGCTCGTGGCTCCGGCTCGGCCCGGCGCCATACCTGTCCGACGCGCAGATCGACGAGGCGGTCGCTGTGCTCGGCTCTGTCCTCGCGGACGCCTGACGCAGCGCTGACGGCCCCCCGAAGAGAATCGCGAAGGGCACCAGCCGGACGCCAGCGCTCCTCAGGTACCTTGGGCCGGGCATGCAGGTCACTCTCCCGGACGGCTCACCGCTCAAGCTCCCCGACGGCGCCACCGGGGCCGACGCCGCCCGCGCGATCGGGGCCGGGCTGGCGCGGGCGGCGCTGGGCGTCCGGGTGAGCCGGGACGGCGCCGAGCCCGAGCTGCGCGACCTGAGTGCGCCGCTGCCGGACCGCGCCCGGATCGAGATCGTGACCGGCCGGGACGGGGCCGACGCCCTCTGGCTGATCCGCCACGACGCCGCCCACGTGCTCGCCACCGCCGTGATGGAGCTCTATCCCGGGGTGAAGATCTCGATCGGGCCGCCGATCGAGGACGGCTTCTACTACGACTTCGAGTTCCCGGAGGGCA
>Ga0081538_10006248_pt1 | contig 10538 bp, 10 predicted proteins | sample TabmetS5T2R1_FD_71022 | JGI IMG/M metagenome (GOLD analysis project Ga0081538, IMG submission 71022) | Tabebuia heterophylla rhizosphere microbial communities from the University of Puerto Rico - S5T2R1 | ecosystem: Host-associated > Plants > Roots > Rhizosphere ...
CGTTCCGGTGTCGCGCACCATCGGCGCCGACCGCGTGGTGGACGAGATGCTGTTCTGCTTCACCCACGACCGCGAGATCGACTGGATGTTGCCGGGCGTCGCACCGACGGGGAAGTATGTCGAGGTGCCGCTGGTCGCCATCGTCTGCTTCCGCGGCAACAAGATCTATCACGAGCACATCTACTGGGATCAGGCGACGGTGCTGGCGCAGATCGGCCTGATCGACAAGACCAACCTGCCGGTGGCAGGGGTCGAAAGCGCCAAGAAGCTGCTCGACGAGAAGCTGCCGTCCAACACGTTGATGAAGCGCTGGGCGGAAAGCGCCAACAAAGGCTGACGACATGGAAAACCCCGTCCTTACCAAGCTGCGCGCCGGCGGCTGCGTCGGCGCGATGTGGGCCTCGCTTGGCTCGCCCACCATCGCCGAACTGATGGTGCAGGAAGGCTGCGATGCCATCCTGTTCGACCTGCAGCACGGGCTGTGGACGCGCCCGACCCTGGAAGCGGGGATCGCGGCGGTGCGCGGCAAGGCGGTGCCGCTGGTGCGCCCGCAGGACGATTCCTACTTCGCGATCGGCAATGCGCTGGACAGCGGCGCGCTCGGTCTGATCGTGCCGATGGTGGAAAGCGCCGAGCAGGCCAAGCGCATCGTCGCCGCCGCCAAGTATCCGCCGGAAGGGCGGCGCTCGTTCGGCGGCATCCGGCCGGCGATCGACTGGAAGGCGAAGGTGCCCGCGACCAACGCCGCCATCTTCGTGGCGGTGATGATCGAGACCAAGGCCGGGCTGGAGAACGCGGCTGCGATCGCGGCGGTGCCCGGCATCGACATGCTGTTCATCGGGCCGTCCGACCTGTCGCTGACCACCGGCACGTTTCCGGATATGGGCGCCACCCACGAAGCGGCGATGCACTCGGTGCTGCAGGCGGCCAATAAGGCCGGCAAGACCTGCGGGCTGTTCACGCCCAACGTCACGCTGGCGGCGGACCGGCGCTTGCAAGGGTTCCAGTTCGTCGTCCTGACCTATGACCAAGACCTAGTCGAGACGCCGTCGAAGGCGGCGATCCGGCGCTTCTCCGACGTGCCCGGCAAGAGCCTGGTGGAAGGCGCGGTGGCGCTGGTGACCGGCTGCAACCGCGGCATCGGGCCGGAGACGGTCAGGGCACTGCTCAAGGCCGGCGCCAAGAAGATCTATGTCGGCGCGCGCAAGCTCGACGCCCTCAAAGGATTGATCGCAGAGGCGCCGGACAAGCTGCATCCGATCGAGCTCGATGTCACCAACAAGGAGCAGATCGCGTCGGCCGCGCGCGTGGCCAAGGACGTGACGCTGCTGGTCAACAACGGCGGCATCAATTTCAACACGCCCCTGTTCGCGATCGAGAGCTCCGACAACGCGCGGCGCGAGATGGAAGTGAACTATTTCGGCACGCTCGCGATGTGCCGGGCCTTCCAGCCGGTCCTGAAGGCGAATGGCGGCGGGGCGATCGTCAACATGCTGTCGATCCTGTCGCACGTGAACCTGCCGCTGATGGGCTCGCTCTGCGCGTCCAAGGCGGCGCTCTACAGCCTCACCCAGGCCTTGCGCGCGGAGCTGAAGGCGCAGGGCACGCATGTGATGGGCGTGCTGCCCGGCGCGGTCGACACCGACATGACGGCGGGCGTGAACGTGCCGAAGATCCAGCCGCCCTACGTCGCCGCCGCCATCGTCGACGGGCTCAAGCGGCGCGCCGACGAGATCTATCCGGGCGACATGGCGGCCGGCGTGTTCTACGGCCTCAGCGGCGACCGGCAAGCGGTGGAGCGCGAGTTCGCCAACTATCTGCCGGAGGCGCGGGTCTAGGCGATGTGCCAGCGGGGAGCGCGTCGCGGGGCGCGCGGGGCATGATCCAGGTCGAGAATCTCAGCAAGAGTTTTGGCGGCATCCACGCGGTGGATGACTGCTCGCTGGCGGTCGCGCGCGGCTCGATCACCGGGCTGATCGGACCGAATGGCGCCGGCAAGTCGACCCTGTTCAACATCATCGCCGGGCTGTTCGCGCCGAGTGCCGGCCGTGTGCGGCTGGATGGCGAGGACGTCACCGGCTGGCCGGCACATCGTCTGTTCCATCGCGGCCTCGGGCGCACCTTCCAGATCGCGCAGGAATTCTCGCGCATGACGGTGATCGAGAACCTGATGGTGGTGCCGCCGCAGCAGTCGGGCGAGAACCTCATCCGCGCCTGGTTCGCCTGGGGCAAGGTGGTGGGCGAGGAGCGCGCCCTGCGCGCGCGGGCACGCGAGGTGCTGGCACAGCTGCGCCTGACACATCTCGAGCGCGAGTACGCCGGCAATCTCTCCGGCGGCCAGAAGAAACTGCTGGAGCTCGGCCGCACTATGATGATCCAGCCCAAGGTGGTGCTGCTGGACGAGCTCGGCGCCGGCGTCAACCGCACGCTGCTCGGCGAGCTGGCGGGCGAGATCGAACGGCTCAACCGCGAGCACGGCTACACTTTCTTCGTCATCGAGCACGACATGGACCTGATCGCGCGGCTGTGCGATCCAGTGATCGTGATGGCCGAGGGCAAGGTGCTCACCCAAGGCACGATGGCGGAGATCCGCCGCAACGAGGCGGTGATCGAAGCCTATCTCGGCGCGCGCCATCACAAGCCGGCCCCAGGGGCGCGGCCATGAGCCTGCTGCGGATCGAGAAGCTGGTCGCTGGCTATGGCGCGGTCGATATCCTCAACGGTGTCGACCTGGCGGTGGAGCCGGGCCGCATTTCCGTGATCGTCGGGCCGAATGGCGCCGGCAAATCGACGGCGATGAAGGCGATCTTCGGCTTGGCCCAGATCCGCGACGGGCGGGTTCTGTTCAACGAGGACGATGTCACGCGCTTACCGGCCGACAAGCTGGTCGGGCTTGGCATCGCCTACGTGCCGCAGGAGCGCAATGTGTTCCGCTCGCTCAGCGTGCGCGAGAACCTGGAGATGGGCGCGTTCCTGAAGCCCGGTGACCTCGCGCCTCGGATCGAGGCGGTGCTGGCGCTGTTTCCGCCTTTGCGCGAGAAGCTGCGGCAGGCGGCGGGCGAGCTGTCCGGCGGGCAGCGGCAGATGGTGGCGATGGGCCGTGCGCTGATGCTCGAGCCCAAGCTGCTGATGCTGGACGAGCCGACCGCCGGGCTGTCGCCGCTCTACATGGACCAGATCTTCGACCGGATCGTCGCCATCAACCGGAGCGGCGTCGGCGTGCTGCTGGTGGAACAGAATGCCAAGCAGGCGCTCGCCATCGGCCACACCGGCTACGTCCTCGCCACCGGCCGCAACCGCTTCACCGACACCGCCGCGAACTTGCTGGCGAACCGGGAAGTGGCTGAGTCGTTTCTGGGTGGGTGAGGGGATGGTGGCAGCTCTTTCCTCCTCATCAAGAAGGCTCCCTTCCCCCCTTGCGGGGGAAGGATGCGGAGCCTTAGCGAACGCAGTGAGCTTAGGCGCAGCTGGATGGGGGGTGGCGCGGCCTTGGTCGCGCGCGCTCGCGAGAGCGCCAATCATCTGGGCTACACGTACAGCGCATAGCTTTCGCTCCATATCGCCTTCGGCGATGCGCGCCTGCAGGCGCGCTACCCCCCATCCAGCTCCGGCTAAGCTCGGCTTCGCCTCGCTAAGCCTGCGCATCCTTCCCCCGCAAGGGGGGAAGGGAATTGTTTATGTGGGGAGGGGGTAACGTGCAGGCCCTCAGCGATTTCATCAACCTGTATCTGCTGCCCGGGCTGGTCGTCGGCTGCATCTATGCGCTCGGCGCGATCGGGATTTCGCTGCTGTTCGGCATCCTGCGCTTCGCGCATTTTGCGCATGGCGACATGATGACGCTTGGGGCTTATCTCGCGGTCATCTTCACGGCCAGCCTCGGCTGGAGTCCGTATTGGGCGCTGCCGATCGCTGTGGTCGGCACGGCGATCGCAGCGCTCGGTCTCGACCGCGCATTCTACAAGCCGTTCCGAAGGTCGCCGGGCATCGTCACGGTCATCGCCTCGTTCGGCGTCATGCTCATGCTGCGCTCGGCGATCCAGCTGATCTGGGGCGTCGATGTGAAGACCTACGACATCGGCATCCGCTTTCCGATGGAGTTCGGCATGCTGAAGATCGCGCCGCGCCAGGTGACGATCGTGCTGGTGACGGTGGCTCTGGTGGTCGCGCTGCACCTGTTCCTCAGCCGCACGCGCCTCGGCAAGGCGATGCGGGCGGTCAGCGACGATCCGGATCTCGCGCGCGTCTCCGGCATCAACGTCGAGCAGGTGGTGCGCTGGACCTGGATCATCGGCGCAGGCCTGGCGGCGGCGGGCGGCGTCTTCATCGGCATCCAGACCAAGGTGCATCCCAGCATGGGCTGGGACCTGCTGCTGCCGCTGTTCGCGGCGGCGGTGCTGGGCGGAATCGGGCGGCCTTATGGCGCGGTCGCCGGCGGGCTCGCTATCGGATTGTGCCAGGAGCTGGCGACCTATCCGTGGTTCTCCGACGATCCCTTCATCGCACCGGGCTACAAGCCGGCGGTGGCATTCTCGGTGATGGTGATCATGCTGATCTGGCGGCCGACCGGACTGTTCCGGGGGCGGGTGTTCTGATGGATATCTTCTCGGCCGGGTTCCTCAACTACCTCATCGCGCTCGCCACCATGAGCAGCATCTATGCGGTGCTGTGCCTCGGCCTCAACCTGCAATGGGGCTTTGCCGGCCTGTTCAATGCCGGCATCGCAGCGTTCTTCGCGATCGGCGCTTACACCGCAGCGATCCTGACCACGCCGGAAAGTCCGAACTATCTCGGCGGGTTCGGAGTGCCGATCGTATTGGCCTGGCCGATCGCGATGATGGTCGCGGGCGCCGTCGCCTGGGCGATCGGGCGCATCTGCCTGCGCCTGCAAGGCGACTATCTGGCGATGGCGACCATCGGCATCGCGGAGGTCATCCGCCTCGTCATCAAGAACGAGGAATGGCTGACGGCGGGCACGCGCGGCATCCCCAATATCGCGCGGCCGTTCCAGGATTTGCCGGCGCCGTGGAACGCGGTGGCGTTCCTGGGACTGGTGGTGGCGCTGGTGCTGGTGATCTATTGGGCGGCGGAGCGGGCCTGGGCCTCGCCTTGGGGCCGCGCGTTGCGCGCGATCCGCGACAGCGACGTGGCGGCTGCGGCCATCGGCAAGAACGTGACGCAGTTCCGGGTCGAGGCCTTCGTGCTCGGCGCCATGGTGATGGCGCTCGCGGGTGCGTTGTCGGCGCACTATTTCAAGTTCCTCGGCACCAGCGCGACCGAGCCGATGATGGTGACGTTCCTGGTGTGGGTGATGCTGATCGTCGGCGGCAGCGGCAACAACCGGGGCGCGATCCTGGGCGCGGCGCTCATCTGGGTGATCTGGTCGGCGACCGAGCTGCTGACCAACCGCCTGCCCGGCGAGTGGATCACGCGCACCAGCTACATACGCGTGCTGCTGATCGGCGTCATCCTGCAGGTGGTGCTGCAGCGCTTCGCCAGGGGCCTAGTGCCGGAGCGACCGCCGCGCATGATCGACGACGAGGCGAAAACTCGCTAGGCTCACCGCCATGGCAAAGCGAAAACTGATTCTCGACGTCGATACCGGCACCGACGATGCGGTCGCGGTCATGCTGGCTGCGCTGCACCCGGCGCTCGATCTGGTGGGCTGCACCACGGTCAACGGGAATGTCGAGGTGCAGTATTGCACCGACAACACGTTGCGAGTTCTCGATCACGTGGGGCGCAAGGACATCCCGGTCTATGAGGGGCTGGCGCGACCGTTGATCCGGCCGGATTTCCCGATCCCGCGCGCGGTCAGCGATCTCGCGGGGAAGATCCACGGGCGGACCTTGAGCGTGCCGGCCTCGACGCGGCGCAAGGCCGACGTGGGGGCGGTAGAGTTCCTGATCGAGACCTATCGCAACGCGACGGATGAGATCACGCTGGTGCCGGTCGCGCCGCTCACGAACATCGCCACGGCGCTGACGCTCTATCCCAAGCTGGTCGAGCGCGTGCCGGAGATCGTGATCATGGGCGGCGGGCACGAGATCGGCAATGTCACGCCCTCGGCCGAGTTCAACATCTGGGGCGATCCGGAAGCGGCGGCGGTGGTGTTCGCGGCCAAGTTCCGCAAGATGACGCTGGTGCCGCTCGACGCCACGCATCGCGCGCTGGTGTCGTACGGCGATTGCGAGAAGCTGCGCGCGCTCGGCACGCCGGCCGGCAGCGCGGCGGCCGATTTCATCGGCCACCGCATCCACGTGCACGACGAGATTCAGCGCATGGCGGTCGCCGGCACCACACCGGTGCATGATGCGGTGTGCATCGGCTACCTAGTCGATCCCGCGATCATCACGACGCGGCGGCATCATGTGGCGGTGGAGACCAGCGGCGCGCTGACGGTCGGGCGCACGGTGATCGACACGCATTTCCGCGGTGGGCAGGAGTCGCAGTGCGATGTCGCGTTCGATGCGGATGCTGGGCGCTTTATCGCGCTGCTGCTGGAGACGTTCGCAAAGAAGGCTTAGTCCCAACCGCACTCTCTCCCGTCATCCCAAGGCTTGGCCTTGGGATCCACGAGTTTGCTTGCAGCCGCCGAGTATCGCCCATCGAAACTCGTGGATGGCAAGGCCAAGCCTTGCCATGACGGAATAGAGAGCGAATCCACTCCGGCCTAGAACCGCGGCGGTCCTTTCACGAACGGGGCCAGCAGCGCCAAGTCTGCGGCACCGAGGCGGTCGCGGGCGGTGCTGGCTTGGTGCCAGTACGGGTAGAGCAGGGTGGGCGCGCTGACGGCGTCGAGCTTCTCACGCTCGTCCTGGGTCAGCTTCAACTCGACGCAGGGCAGGTTCTGTTTCAGCTGCTCCTCATTGCGAGCGCCGATCACCAGCGAGGTGATGCCCGGACGGCCGAGCGACCAGGCGAGCGCAACCTGCGCGGCCGGCACGCGCTTCGCCTCGGCGACGGCGACCAGCACCTCGATGGTGTCGTAGAGCTTCTTCTCGTCGTGGACCGGCGGTTCGCCCCAGTTGGCGAGGTGGCGGCCTTCCGGCATCGGCTTGCCGCGGCGGTACTTGCCGGACAGCAGGCCGCCCGCCAGCGGGCTCCACACCAGCACGCCGAGGCCCTGGTCGATGGTGATCGGCAGCAGCTCGTATTCGGCTTCGCGCGCCTGCAGCGAGTAGTAGATCTGCTGGCTGACGAAACGCGAACTGCCGGCGCGGTCGGCGATGCCGAGCGCCTTCATGATGTGCCAGCCGGAATAGTTGGAGCAGCCGATGTAGCGGACCTTGCCGTGCTTCAACAGCGTGTCCAGCGCCTCCATGGTCTCCTCGAGCGGCGTCTGACCGTCCCACTCATGCACCTGGTAGAGGTCGATCACGTCGCGTTGCAAGCGGCGCAGGCTGGCCTCGCACTCATGGATGATGTGATAGCGCGACAGGCCGGCTTCGTTCGGCCCCTTGCCCATCGGGAAGCGGACCTTGCTGGCGATCATCAGGTCCTTGCGACCGCCTTCCAGAGCCTCGCCGATCATCTCCTCGGACTTGCCGGTCGAGTACACGTTGGCGGTGTCGAGCAGGTTGATGCCGGCATCGCGGCTGATGTCGATGATGCGCCGCGCCTCCGCCACCGAGGAGTTGCCGGCCTTGGCGAAAAACCCTTCTCCGCCGAAGGTCATGGTGCCCAAGGTGAGGGCGGAGATCTTCAAGCCGGATCGTCCTAGGAGCCGATATTCCATGGGTCTGCCTCTATCTTGCGAGAATTGGCGATCAAAAAAGATGCCGCGGCGGACGCCGCATTCGTCCGACAATATCGCATGCGCAGGGAAAATCCATCCCCGGGGACGAGTGGTCAATCCGCGGAGGCCAGCGTCCCGGATTTGTCATCTTTGCCGGAGATCAGCTCGCGCAACAGCTTGCGCTTGAGCGCTTCGCCGAACGCGGCGTAGTCGTGCACTTCGATCAGGAAGCTTCCCGGGCCGCCGATCACGTAGTTCCGGTAGAACGCCACGCCGTTTTCGCTTCCCCATTCCGCATAGGTCGTGTGGCCGTCGAATGTCCCGATCGGCCGGTTGCTGATGATGGGCAGGGCGTTGATGGTGACTCCGGCGGCGACAGCCGCATCCCGCACCGTCGCCGCGCGCCCGCCATCCCACAGATGATCGCTCGCCACATCGATCACGCGCCGCGAGGAGGCAGACGCATCGGCCGTCAGCATTTCCGTCGCCTTCTTGATGCTGGGGGCGAGGGCGGTATTTCCGGAGCTGGAGCGCGGCGCGACCGCCACCGCATCGCCGAACGAGCGGGCGGAGGCGGCATCGGTCAGCACGTCCCAACCCTTGACCACGATGAATTCACTCGTGCCCGAGAACTCGACATAGGCCACGGCGACGCCCTTGGAATTGTCGAGGATGGCCTTGATGACCTCCGGATCGGCGAAGGCCGCCTTATAGCCATTCTTCACCATCTGGTACTCGCGATCGTCCATGCTGCGCGACACATCGGTCAGCAGCACCAGCGCCAGGTCCACCGGCTGCGTGATCGGCTGGTCGGCCGCCGCGGCCGTGGTCGTCATCCCCGCGATCAGTGCCGCGCTCACGAGCAGAGTTTGCGGACGCATGGATGGATCCCTTTCGGCCAATCGGAGTTTGCGGCAAGCGAGGCTAGCACGCGCCGGAGGCCGCGCACCATCCGCCCTTGGGCTAAGCCAGATGCGCGGCGAGATCGCCGAGATTCCTGACGATCGTTGCGTGGCGCGGGATATCGTATTCCGGCGGCTGCCCGGCGCGATCGATCCAGAAAGTGCGGAACCCGAATGCCGCCGCGCCGCCGGCGTCCCATGCGTTGGCTGAGACGAAAGCGATCTCCTGTGCGGGCGCGCCGGCCCAGGATCGCCCCAGTTCGTAGACCTGACGATCGGGCTTGTAGATCCGCAGCGGCGCGACCGACAGCACGGCATCGAGCGCGCCGTGAAGTCCGGCGGCTTGCAGCCCCGCTTCCAGCATATCGGGATCGCCGTTGGACAAGGCCGCGAGACGCAATCCTCGCCGCCGCAAATCGGCGAGCGCCATGCCCACCTCCGCAAACGCATCCAGCCGTCGGTAGGCCGACAGCAAACGCGCCTTGAGCGGGTTCGATTTCACGCCATGGGCGGCGAGGGCGTAGTCGAGCGCGGACTCGGTCAGAGTCTGGAAGCTGCGGTACTCCTCGCGCAACGACCACACCCACGTATATTCGAGTTGCTTCTGTCGCCACAGGCGCGAGACCGAGTCCGCATTCGCACCCAGCTCTTTTCCTGCGCGTGCGATCGCTGAATGCACGTCCAGCAGCGTGCCATAAACATCGAACAGGATTGCGCGAATTGGCATGCCTTGCATTTTCCATAAATGCGCACCGCAAACCGGTGTGAGCATCGGAGATTTCCGAGGCCCCAGCATTAAAGCCGCATTAACCCGCCGGGGGCAAGATTCCCACGTGTTCGATCCAGGGCTCAACCGTCGAGACTGACCGGCATGGCTGTTCAAAGAGCGAAGGCACAGGGCGCGGAACCACGCACCTCGATCGTCGGGCGGCCGGTCGGCCATTCGCCGATCGCGCGGCGCACCTTCGGCAAGGAAGTGCCGGCGCTCGATCTCGGCGGCATCTCGCTGCTGGTCATCAACGACAATGAATTCGTCCGCACCTATATGGAGCGCTTGTTCTCCATCATGCGCGTGGGCAGCGTCGTGACCTGCGCCAATCCGCGCTCGGCGCGGGCGGAGATCGCGACGGTACAGCCGGACATCGTGGTGATCGACCTCGATCTGACCGGCGTGGACGGGTTGCAGCTGCTGCACGACATCCGCCGCGGCGGCGCCGGCATCCCGAGCGATATCGCGATCCTGGTGGCGTCGGCTTATGTCGACCGCGAGTATGTCGGCAAGGCGCGCGAGGCGGGCGCCAACTGGATCCTGGTCAAGCCGCTCACCTTCCGGCGCCTCTATGAAGGGCTGGTCAATGTGATCATGGACGAGCGCGCCTTCGTCGAGGGCGATGTCTATGTCGGCCCAGACCGGCGCGTTCTGGTCGGCATGGCGGGCTATGACGGCGTCGAACGCCGCCGGGATCCGCAGCCATGAGCCGCAAGCTCCGCGGCAAGGTAAAGGTCGTCTCGCAGGACCGCCTGCGCAAGATGGAGGCGGTCGCGCGGGTGGCGATGCTGGAGCTCAGCACCTCGTTCCGCCGCCACGTCAACCTGACCCTGCGCGACATGTTCGTGCTGATGTCGGCGCCGCGCCACGGCGATGCCGAGTGGCGGAGCAAGCTGCACGACCTGGCGCGCGACCTGCAGAGCGTCGGCGGCTCGTTCGACTACGGCCTGCTCAGCACCATCGGCGAAGTGATGTGCCGCACCATCAAGGACGAGGCGCTGGCGACCGACGGCACGTTGCAGCGCCGGCTCGCCGCCTATGCCGCGGCGCTCGACGCCATCATCCGCATCGACCTCAAGGGCGACGGCGGCAACGACGGGCAGGAGCTGCTGTCGGTGCTCCGGATCACGCC
>Ga0081538_10006249_pt1 | contig 10538 bp, 3 predicted proteins | sample TabmetS5T2R1_FD_71022 | JGI IMG/M metagenome (GOLD analysis project Ga0081538, IMG submission 71022) | Tabebuia heterophylla rhizosphere microbial communities from the University of Puerto Rico - S5T2R1 | ecosystem: Host-associated > Plants > Roots > Rhizosphere ...
CCATGGAGTCTCGGGCGTGGTTGTAGCTGAAGCCCCACTCGATCGGGTCGTCCCCGGGCGCGGCGCGGAAGTAGTAGTAGGTCCACTGCCCCGTGCGCTTGTCGCGGCCGAGGATGATCGACTCGCCGGAGTGGCGGAAGGTCAGCCGGACGCTGAGCGCAGGGTTCTGAGTCTCGACGGTGAGCGCGTCGAGGGTGATGTCGACGATGCGGGCGTCGGCCCAGTCGAAGCTTCCCGCTCCCATGTCACTGATCAGGTTGAAGGTCACTCTGCCGGTCAGCCGCAACTCCTTTCGCTGCTCGTCCGAGAGCCGTAGGGTGACCACGTTCTGCATCGCGGCGCCGGCCCGGTGTTGGCGCTCCTCAAGGATCTTGCGCGCCTCGCCGAGGAACTCGTTTTGCAGCACCCTGTCGTCGAGGGCCTTGAAGTCCTCCGGCGAGATCGTGGCTGGCGGCGCACCCGGCTTGGTCGGGGCCGCCTCCAGCTTGCGCAGCTCTTCGACCACCTTGTCGTAGTTCCAGAGGCCCTCGGCGTCGGTCAGGAACTCGTAGCGGTAGGACATCGTCATGTTGTACATCGACCAACGCAGCGTGTCGCGGGCGCGATCCTGCATCCCGCGCAGGTAGCGCTTGGTCCTGATGTCGAGCACCCCGTCGAGCGCCTGGCGCTGCCGGCTGAGGGCGTTCTGGGCGGTCAAGTTGTCCGCCACGGTGGCGAGGTTTGCGGTGATCTGGTGCTGGGCGGCCTTCAGCTTGTCCATCGCCGCGGTCTGGACCTTGGCGAGCGCCTCGAACTCCCGCGTCACCCGCTGATACTGGTCGCGCTTCTTCGAGGTCAAGAGCGTCTTGGCGAACGCCTGCACGTCGGCGTCGGCGGTCGTCGCCGGGGTCGCGAGCGTCGCTATTCCCTGCCCCAGCGCGCCCATGCCGGCGCCCATTCCCTTCAGCCGGTTAAAGGTCTGCCTCAGCTCGCGCTCCTGGGTCGCGAGTTCCTCTCTGTGTTCCTTCTCTTGCTGCTTGGCTGCCCGCTGCTGCTCCTCGAGCGTGTCGACCCGCTTCTTGGACTCCTCCAGCTGTTGCTTCTCCTTCGCCAGCTGCTCCAGCCGCTGCTCGTTGCGGGCCGCAGTGTCTGCGGCGTCCTCGGCCTTCTCCGCCGCGATCGCGTCCGCCATCCACTCGATCGAGCGCGACAGCGCCGCTCGCTGCTGGGTCAGCGTCGCCGCCTCGGTCTCGCCGATCCGCGCCTCGAGCCGCTTCTTCGCCTCGTCCGCGGCCTCCCGCTGCGTCTGCTCGCTCTCGGTCTGCGGCGCCGACAGAGTGTTGATCTGCTTCTCGACCCTGGCCTGCTCGTCCTTTAGCCACTTCAGCTCGGCGTCGCGCTCCTTGTTCCACTCCGTCTCGATCGGCTTGGAGTGCGCCGCGATCGTCTTCTCCAGGTTGGCGGTAGCGCCCCTGGTGCGGGTCAGCTGCTCGCCGAGACTGTCGGCGTTGGTCTGACCGAGCTTGACCTTGTTTTTCAGCTCCCTGAGCCGGTCATCGGCGATCAGGTCGCCGTTCGACCTCAGGAAGTTGTCCGTGACTCCCCCGAGCTTGCCGAGCGCGTCCCCGACCTGCTTCGGAATCGCGTCCGGATCGGTGAAGTTGATATCCCCCGCGATGCCGACCACATCGCCACCCAGCCCGAGATATGGCTGGCCAACCGGAACCACCTTCATCAGGCCGCTCACCGTCTTGCAGACGCCGCGGTAGATCCGCTGGCGCTCGACCGTGTCAAGCGCCTCGTTCTCGGTCAGGCTCTTGAGCAGCTCCATCTCGCCCTGCTTGGCCTGCACCTGCCGGCGCGCGTCCTCCAGGGCCAAGCGAGCGGCGGCAAGCTCCTCGACGGCCCCTTGCAGCGTCTCCACGCAGCCGTCCAGCTCCGCCTCCAGGACCTGCGACGTCTGGCGCGCCAGCTCATCGCGCTGTGCAAGCGTGTCGTACTTCTGCTCGGTGTTCAGCGCGTAGTAGAGCATCCGCAGTGACAGCTGGCGCAGCGTCTGGAACAGGTCGAAATTCGTCGACAGCCGCAACCGCGGCAGCCAGCCGGGCGGGTTGCCGTAGTAGTCCAGGTTGGCGCGCAGGTTCTCGCGCATCGCCTCGATCGAGACCGCCCGGAACTGCAGTTCGTCCGAGACGCCCCCCGCTGAGCGCAGCTGCGCGTAATACGGCTCGAGCAGCGTGCGCGCCAGGTCGAGATGCCCGTTGCGGTAGGCGTCCCGCGCACAGGCCACCACCGCATCGATGACTTCCGGCACGAGCCAGCCGCGGTCCTCCACGACGGCCTCGCCTGACTGACCGTCGTGCCCCCGCCGCGCCTTTTCCGGAGCACCATCGTCCGCGCGAACCGTGTTGACCAGCAGCATCGGGCTGCGTCCCGACTCCCACGGCCAGGTCCGCTTGACCACGTCCATCTGCACCTGGTAGGCGGGATCGGGCCCACCCCGCTCCCCACCCGGAACCATCGCCGTCTCGGCCCCCGCCGAGCCACCGGCGAGATCGCACAACGGCTCAACCACAGGCAGCGGCAGCGAGGTGACAAGCTTCCCCCCGGGGCCGCCGTCACCGGGCTGTCCCCCGGGATAGGCGTCCTCGCCGTCACCGGGCCGGCGGGCCGGTGGACGGCCGATCGGCTCGCCATCGATCCGGACCGACTCGATCGGGCCGTTGTCCCACACCCGCATGAAGTGCTTACGCTCCCCCGGCGGGAAGAAGAACACGTTCGTATCGGTGCCGCCCATCGCGTCGTCGTGCGCCACCACCACCAGGTCGACCACATTCCCGTCCGGGCCGAACTTCAGCGGCTGGCCCTCATAGCTGACCTGGCCGGGCCAGTGAACTTCCCCCGGCCAGCGCCAGTCCGAGGGCGACTTCGCCGCGACGAACGCGCTCGAGAAGCGGTCGTTGATATGCCCCTCCTCGATCCTCGCCGCGTCCTTGCCCCCCTTCGGCTGGTGATCGTCGCCGGGGGCATAGCGCTTGCGGCCCCCGCCCTCCGCCTGCTGGCCCGCCGAGCCGCGGGCGATGAACCGCTTGCGGCTCTCGCCGCCCGGCGGCAACGTAAGGGTGCGAGCGAACACGGCGATGTCGCCCGCCGGCTCGCCGGGCGAGCCATTCGCCGCTTGGTAGGTGGGCGTCCCGTTCTCGTCGGCCGGAACGCCCTCGCTGAGAAACCGCGAGCGGGCCGGCCCCAGGTGGGCGATCGGGGTGGTATCGATCTGGCCGTCGCCCTTGAACTCGAGCCGGCGCGCGCAGATCGTAACGTTAGTCCGCGGAAACCGCAGCGGCGAGGCGATCACCACATGATCGGCATAGATCTCAAGCGCCGCCAGGTCGAGCACGCCCTCGCCCTCATAGCTCAGCAACCCGTAGCGGTCGTCCAGCCTGTCCCAGATCAGCTTCGCCCCCGCGATCCGCACCGTGCGGGTGGCGACCCGCGAGCGCGTGTTGAAGCGGGGCGCCTCGAGGTTGTCGTGCTCGGAGATCACGATGTAGTCGCGCGATTCCGGTCTCGGCCGCTCGCGCTCACCCCCCACCAGCGCCACGCTCTCGATCGCCGGAAGCGGCGAGGGCAGGGGAGCGCTGTCCGCCAACTCCGACGGGAATCCGCCTGTCACGGTCAGTACCTGGGCGGGCTCAGCGCCCAGCACGAACATCCCCTCGAGCTCGTCGGTGAACGTCGCCCGGACCATCCACACCGCCCCCGGATGGCTCTCCTGCTGGTGTTGCTCGCCGGGAGGAACAGCGCTCGCCGCGAGCGACGCGGACCCCGCCTCGTCCACCCCGTACACATCCACGTACACGCCCGTGTCGTTGACGAACACCGCCGACACCGTCGCCCCGTCCAAACGCACGCTACGAAAGTCACCCGGGCTGATCACCGCCTCCGCGTCGCCCGCGGCCCGCTGCAGCACCCGCACGGGGGCTATATCCGACCCCACGCTCGCGGGACGCACCTCGACCGACCCGGTCGCCGGCCACGCCTGCTCGACCCGCTGCGACGACGGCACCTCGCCCACCACCGAGCCATCGCTCCACAGAACGACATCCACAGGCGACGCGTTGAACACCTCGATCGACCGCGCAACCTCCCCCGCCGAAGACGTGCCCACAGCCGTCGCCTCCGGTGCCGCAGGCACGGCCGCGTCGCCGTCGAGCGCGTCGGTCGCCGCAAGGATGCTCTGCTCGGCCTTCGGGCCGAAACCCTTCAACGATCGGATGCGCTGGCCCTCGGCGGCAGCGCGAAGCGCCTGAACGGAGTCGATCCCGAGCTCGTCGAACAGCTGGCGGGCGCGCTTGGGCCCGAGACCGGGTAGGCGCGTGATCTCATCCAAAGACATCCCTCGCAACCCCCTCAACCAGTCAAGACTTAACTACTCACGCGGTAACCGTCACAACTAACCGGCACTGAGCGGCCACTTGTCTCTTTTGCTTGGCGCGCCTCGCCGAGGAAGGGTCGTCGACCGCCGTATCGCCCTTCTTGCGGGTGGATGAGGCGCTGCCGTGAGTCACGAGCGTGGCCATCGACGCGAGAGTCTCGCGCTCGGCGATCACGGTTCCGTCATCGGAGCGTCACAGGCGCGTCACGCCGATGGCTCAGATCCCGAGGGCGTGACCGATCTGCGCGTCGGCGATGAGCGACCGCATCGCCGAGGACGGCTCGAGCCCGAGCTGCTCGGCCAAGAGCCGGCGAAACATCCGATACTGCCGCAGCGCCTCACTCGGGTTTCCCTCCGCCAAGTACGCTGCGATGAGAGCTCGGTGGGAGCTTTCCCGCAGAGGTTCCATGGCGACCGCAGCCAGGCCTGTGTCGGCCGCCTCGGCGTAGCGCCCCTCCGCGGCAAACGCGTTGCACAGCTCCTCCAACGCGTGTACCCGGAGCTGTCGGAACCGCTCGCGCTCGATCAGCAGCCAGTCGTCGTACCAGTCCGGCAAGAGGTCGCCGGCGCCGCTGAGGAGCTCCCAATCGCTCTCGCTGTAGTCCCGAGGCCGATTGATGATGCGGCGCGCCCGCGTGGTCGCGTCCCGCACGTCCACACCGACGCGGGGGGACAGGCCGATGCTCGACCCATTAGCCGAGACAACGCCACGGGCGGCTCGGGTGAGCCGCCAGAGCGTAGTCCGGAGCGAGGCGCTCGCCCGCTCCTCGCTCGCATCGATCCATAGCTTGCCGGCGACGAAGAGTCGGCGAACCGGGCGCTCCTGTAGCGCAAGAAACGCGACCAAACGCTGTTCCGCGATGGGCAGGCAGACGCGGTTCCCACCGTAGCTCAGATCAAAGCCGTTGAGCAGGTCAACACGAACTTCGGCGGCGACATTGCCCTTAGCCGGACCGCTCGTTTGGTCCCGGAGGGCTTGCATTGATTGCTGAAGCGACGTCGCAACACTCTGATGCGCCCAAGCGGGCAAGTCAATCAGGACCCCCAGGGAGGGCGAGGATGCATGTTTCACGACTGTCCGCGTCGCTGCTTGAACGTCCGTGGCGACGGGTGATGCGCCATAGCCGCGGTCGGCCGGGTCGCCGCCGAGGTGGCAGAGCCGGCGAGCGTCGGTCCGCGGTCGCCGGACAGCTCCCCTTCGCGAGCCGGCCAAGCACGTCGACGCGCCGCGCACGGGCTGCCGCGAGGCTTGCCGTCCAAGGGCCCCGGGATGCGCCGCGTCCCATCGCGTGGTGCGGGAGGCGGACGCACGGAATCTCCGAGCCACTGCCATGCTGCTTCCCCGGTTGAGTGTGCGGACGTCAGTCTTGCGCAGCCCACGGGCGAGTGCCGGTTCTCCGGGCCTCGGCCGGCGCCGTTGGCGTCTGGTGCTGTTAGCTTCACCGGTGGTCTTGTGATCGGCGGATGAGCGAGCCGAAGTGAGAACGCCGCTCTTGCCGGCATCGCGGGCGACGGTGGCCGCGCTGGCCCTGGTCGGCGCCGTCGCGCTGGCGGGGGTCGGCTGCAGCGACGACGGGGACGGGCGATCCTCGACGGAGCCCTCCGTCGCGCCGACCACAGCGACCTCCTTTGTCCCCTCCGCCCGCCGGAGCCGTGCGGTGGTCTGGGCGGTCGGGGACGGCGCAGACGGGAGCGACGACGCGCGGCGGGTGGCCAGGCGAATCGCCTCCGGCCGCGTCGACCGCTTCCTGTATCTGGGAGACGTCTACGAGGACGGGACCGCGGAGGATTACGCCGACCACTACCGGCCGGTCTACGGGCGTCTCGACAAGATCACCGCGCCCACCCCCGGAAACCACGAGTGGCCGCGGCACGTCGACGGATACGACGCCTACTGGGCGACGGTCCACGGGAACGAACCGCCCCCGTGGTACTCGTTTCGGGTCGCCGGCTGGAAGCTGTTGAGCCTGAACTCCGAGGACGCTCACGAGAGCGACTCCGCCCAGGTGAACTGGCTGCGAGCGCAGCTTCGAGAGCCGGGAACCTGCCGCCTCGCGTTCTGGCATCGCCCCCGCTACAGCGCGGGAAGGTACGGCGACCAGGCGGACGTCCAGCCCCTCTGGGCTGCGCTTGGGGGCAATGCCACGCTCGTAGTGAACGGCCACGAGCACAACATGCAGCGGTACATCCCGATCGATGGCGTGACGGAGCTCGTGGCGGGCGCCGGGGGACACGGCCACTATGAACTCGACCGGCACGAGCCCAGGCACGCCTTCGCCAACGACACCGACTACGGCGCGCTTCGGCTCGAACTGAGGCCCGGCTCGGCCTCGTTTGCGTTCATCACCGCGGACGGGCGCGTCCTCGACTCCGGCCGGGTGGCGTGCCGGCCCGAACCAAACGGGCCCGGCGGCGACTGACGGCGCGAGCCCGTGTACCCCCGGGTGCTAGTACCACTCCGGTTCGGGACCGACTGCCCTTGGGCGAGGGCGCGGGCGCCGACTTCGCGCGGATGCTCGATGAGACCAGACCGTTCGCACCACCGCGAAAGGAGTTGCCAGCCCTAGCCGTTCAAAGAAGAGAGGGGAGGCGAGCGTTCCGCGACTCCACCACGAAGGGAGTGGACACGGCCAGCCGGTCAAAGAGAAGGCGGAAGTGTCACCCGACCACGTCGGGACGCCTGGTGACGGTTCGCTCGCTTCGGGCAGGCGCAGCCAAGACGCGCCACTGCGCGGCCCAGCCGGGCGTCGATTGCGGCGAATCCTGCGGTGTCCTTTCGCCAAGTGGCCGGGATGACTCCTTGTCAGGGGCGCGGCGTGGCGTCTGCCCCCGCCCTTTTCGGTCTTCGAGCCTGAACCGCGTTCGTTCGCCACGAAATCCTGGGCAAGATGGGGGATCCGCTGCGTGCCCCCGGGGCGACCAGTGATGCGAAGCGCCCTTGTGTGCGCCCTGCTGCTGGTGCTGGCGCTGTCGGCCTGTGACGCTGACACGGAGCCCGCTACCCAGGTGACCTCGAGCTCGGCCACCCTGCGCGCGAGCGTCGACTGGGAGGACGGCGAGGATGTCGTCTACTGGTTCGAGTACCGGCGTGTGGGCGCCTCCGCCTGGACCAGGGACGACGTTCGCGACCCGGGGCGGTTCGGCGGGACCGGCCGGAGCTTTGTGCTCGAGGAATCAGTCTCGGGGCTGGCCCCCGGTGAGACCTACGAGTACCGGCTGTGCGGATACGTCACCGCCCCGTACACGGCGGGCTCACAGGCGAACCCGATCTGCTTCGACTCGGATCGCAGCAGCGACCCACCACACGACTACGATCGCGCGACGACGTTGCGGGACGCCCTGCCGCCGGGCTTCCACGAAACGACGGTCTTCACCGGCCTGACAAACCCCACCGCGGTGCGCTTCTCGCCCGATGGGCGGGTGTTCGTAGCCGAGAAGAGCGGCCTGATCAAGGTGTTCAGCAGCCTCTCCGACAACACCGCAGAGGTCTACGCCGACCTCCGCAGGCAGGTGCACGACTTCTGGGATCGCGGGCTGCTCGGCATCGCCCTCGATCCCGGCTTCCCGACCAAGGGCTCCATCTACGTCCTGTATACGCACGACGCCCCAATCGGCGGGACGGCCCCGCGCTTCGGCGATGCCTGCTCTGACCCAACCGGCAACGGTTGCGTGGTGAGCGGCCGCCTTTCCCGACTGGATCCGGACGGCACCGAGACGGTTCTCATCGAGGATTGGTGCCAGCAGTATCCGAGCCATTCGGTCGGGAGCCTCGCCTTTGGCCCCGACGGCGCCCTCTACGTCAGCGGCGGCGACGGAGGCAGTTTCACCTTTGTCGATTACGGTCAGGGTGGGAGCCCGGTGAACCCCTGCGGGGATCCACCCGGCGGGGTCGGGGCGGCGCTCAGTCCCCCAACGGCCGAAGGGGGCGCACTGCGGAGTCAAGACCTGCGGACGTCATCGGACCCGACGAGCCTTGACGGTGCCATCCTGCGGGTGGATCCGGCTACCGGCGCCGCAATGCCCGGGAATCCGCTCGCGGCAAACAGCGACCCGAACGCCCGTCGGATCGTCGCGTACGGGCTACGCAACCCATTTCGGATCACCTTCCGTCCGGGCACCAACGAGGTGTGGATCGGGGACGTTGGATGGACCGACTGGGAGGAGATAAACCGCGTGGTGGCGCCGGCGGATTCGTCTGCGGACAACTTCGGCTGGCCCTGCTACGAGGGCGATGGGCGCCAGGCGGGCTACGACGCCGCGAACCTCAACGTGTGCGAGAACCTGTATTCGCAGTCCAACGCCGTCGTGCCTCCCTACTTCAGGTACAAGCACCGCGAGCAGATCAACCCGAGCGACGCCTGCCCGATCGGCGGTTCGTCAGTCGCAGGCCTGGCCTTCCAGTTCTACACCAGCGGGCCCTACCCCCCGGAGTACGACGGGGCGCTTTTCGTCGCCGACTACTCGCGCGACTGCATCTACGTCATGAAGCGCAGCGGCGGCGTGCTGCCGAGCCCCTCCACCATGAAGCGCTTCCGGCTCGACGCGGCCGATCCGGTCGACCTCCAGATCGGTCCCGGGGGCGACCTGTTCTACGTCGACCTGGGCGGCACCGTGCGCCGGATCCAGTTCACGCAAGCCCCCAACCGAGCACCGACAGCGGTGGCCAACGCGGCCCCCACCGCCGGCGACCCGCCGCTCGCGGTCACCTTCGACGCCTCTGGCTCGAGCGATCCGGACGGCGATGCCCTCTCCTACGCATGGGACCTGGACGCCGACGGGGCGCACGACGACTCCACGGCGGTGCGCCCCGCCTGGACCTACAACACGAGCGGAACCCACGTCGCCTCGCTCAAGGTCACCGACGCGGCGGGCGCCTCCGATACGGTGTCCGTGACCATCGCCGTCGGCCGGCCGAAGGTCACCATCGACGCGCCGTCATCCGGGACCACCTGGGCGGTCGGGACGACGATCCCGTTCTCCGGCTCCGCGACCGACAATCAGGGCCAGCCCATCCCCGCGTCCGGGCTGTCGTGGTCACTCGTGCTGCACCACGGCCAGTGTCCCGCCTGCCACGACCACCCGCTCCAGACCTTCTCGGGCGTGGCGAGCGGGTCATTCACCGCACCCGACCACGAGTACCCCTCCTCCCTCGAGCTCTCGCTCACGGCGAGCGACGCGAACGGACTCAAGGCCACGAAGAGCGTCCCGCTGCTCCCGAGAACGACGGCCCTCACGCTCGCGACGCAACCGTCGGGGTTGAGGCTCGCTTTCAACGGCTCCGCGGCGGCCACGCCGTTCACCCGGACGGTGATCGTTGGCTCCAAGAACGCCCTGAGCGCCCCCTCGCCACAGCAACAGAAGGGGAAGTGGAGATGGTCCTCATGGTCAGATGGCGGCGCCCAGACCCATGACATCACCGCACCCCCCGGCGGGGCCACGTACACGGCGACGTACGCTCGCTAGGCCCGCCGCGTAATGCGGTGGCGAACGGGAGGCACCGCACAATCGGGCGTCCCCCAGCTGCTCCATCGCCCGCGAGAGGTGAAGTCGTTCGGCGCGCTTGCAGTCTTTAGTGGGCCGGTAGCGCATGCTTGTCAACCGCCGCTCTCGCAGATCGTCCGTGGCGGGCGCCGTGGGGAGGACGGTTCGGACGCCGGCTCCCGTGCGAAGGCGAGCGTCCGGGGGGTGTCGTTTGACGATCCAAGGTCCCTCGACCGGCACACACCACCGGTCTTACGGCACACCAAGCGCCGCTCGGCCGCGAAGTCCCTGCTCGGGACCATGGGTGTGCCGGTCGGGTTCGCCCTACGCGATGGTCTCGGAGCAAGACGAGTGATTCCATGTCGAGAAGCCGTGACCGGCTCCGCTCACCAGCTGAAAGGGCCTCGACAGGCACGGCCCACGACACCAGGAGACCACGATGCCGAAGTACCTGCTGCTCAAGCACTACCGTGGCGGCCCGGAGCCGCACCGTCCCGTGCCCCCGATGGACCAGTGGGCGCCTGAGGACGTGGAGGCGCACGTGGCCTTCATGAAGCACGTCAGCGAGCTGCTCGAGGAGAACGGCGAGTACGTCGACGTGCAGGCGCTCACGCCGGCGCGCACCTGGGTGCGCTACGGCGGC
>Ga0081538_10006250_pt1 | contig 10537 bp, 10 predicted proteins | sample TabmetS5T2R1_FD_71022 | JGI IMG/M metagenome (GOLD analysis project Ga0081538, IMG submission 71022) | Tabebuia heterophylla rhizosphere microbial communities from the University of Puerto Rico - S5T2R1 | ecosystem: Host-associated > Plants > Roots > Rhizosphere ...
GATCCCGACGTCGCCCGGCATGCCGCCAGGAAAATCCATGATCTGGGCGCGCAGTCTGTAGCCCCGCGGCTCGAGCTCCTTCTGCCAGAACTCATAGGCGCGCTTGGCGAAGCCGGTCAGGGTCTTCGGCCAGTCGGGCTCGAAGCTGTTGATGGCGCGCCCGCCGTCGGTGCAGTACGTGCTCGGGAAGCGCAGTGCCAGCACCTCCCGCTCGCCGCGCTCGGCGGCGGCCTTCACCACCCGGGACAGGCGCGCGAACACGTCCGGATGGATGTCTTGCGCCATGAACGCATCGCGCACCTGATCCTGCGCCTCGTCCGCCTTGCGCTTCTTCTCGAGCGCCTCGCGCAGCTGCGCCATCTCCTTTTCTTCGGCGATTTTCCTGAGCTGATCAGGCGTGATCAGGCCTTCTGCCACAGCGGAACTCCCTGCCGTTCTGAGCCGACCTCAAGCGTCACGACGGGGCTCAGTCTACCCGTTCAGCCAGCGCACGGGGTTGAGCTCGGCCGCACCGGAGAACCGATCCTCAATCAACCGGAACCACCACGGCCGGCGCAGCACAGACGACCACCGCACAAAGGCTCCAGCGAACCATCCGCGTCCGATGGCCGGGCGGCGCAACGATCGTCGTCTCTGCATCGCGCCGGATGATGACCACGCGAGACACGAAATGGCGAGTACGTAACCGTTAATTACGTGCTGTGACGAACGTATGGCAGGAGCTGACCGATTGTCACCGGCGCCGAGGACTAGCTGCTCTGATCATCCTGCTGGCGCGGCCGCGCTGCGATCCTCAATCCGGCCTTACGCAGGCCCTCGGCCATGTGCTCCGCCATCTGCTGCGGAAAATTGCGGAGCTGAAACTCGTACCAGGCGTTCTCTTCGAAGTCCGGATCCAGCTGCAGGAGCTGCCGGGCCGCAGCCCGCGCCTGCTCCTCTTGTCCCAGTTGGCCGTAGATCATCGCCAGGATGGTGTGGTTGTGCACCCAGCCCGGCGCTTCGATCTGCCTGGCCTCCTCGAGTGCCTCAGCATACCGGCCCTGCCGGTAGAAGTTGAGCGCTGGCGCGGTGTGATACCAGCCGGGATGAGCCGGATTGCGCGCGATCGCTTCGTCGATGAGCGCAATACCGCGCTCCCACTGTCCCATCAACGCCAGGCGCATGCCGAATTCGGCCAGGGCCTCTGCGTTGTTTGGGCTGAGCGCGACCGCTCTCTCACCAGCCGCCAGCGCTTCCTTGACCTCACCTCGGAAAGAATGCACGAGCAGCAACGATCGATGCGCGAGAGCGCCATCGGGCGCGATCTCTGCCGCTCTCTGCGCCGCGCGCAGCGCGTGGTCGAGTAGGTCCTTATCGTGAGACCTCGGCGCCGTCCGTAACCGGACCTGATCTAAATAGCTCATGCCGAGCAGAGCCCAGGCATCGGCATACTCGGGGTCGCTCTCGGTCGCGCGCTCCAGACAGCTGCGCGCCTCTTCGACCCGCGCCGCCGACATGTGACGATAGTAGTGGTGAACCTGCAGAACGCATTCATAGGCGCTCAGGCTCTCCGGGGACTTACCCCGCATGAGCTGCATGTCCGCTGTCGCAATGATGCCGTATGGTTGCGCGACCTCGATCGCCACGCGCCGGGCGATGTCGCTCTGCACTCGGAACAGATCCGCTCCGCCTTCTTCATAGGCGGACGCCCACAGCTGAACGCCAGTCGTAGCGTCGACCAGACGAGCGGTTACGCGGATGCGTCCCGCGGCCTCTCTGACACTGCCTTCGAGGACGTAGCGGACTCCAAGCTCACGATGAAGCTCCTGATAGCCAGGGACGGAGCTGTAGCGGACGCCCGTCTCCCGTGCATAGACGAACAGCTCCTCGAACTGCGCCAAGCCGGCAAGGATCTCCTCCGTGATGCCCCCGGCCAAATACGCCTTCGCAGGCTCACCACTAAGGTTCTCGAACGGCAGCACGATGATCGAAGGGCGGACTGCTGCCCCCGCCACGGCGGCGTCCGGTTCAGTCGCCGTGTTCCAGACCCAAATGGCAGTTCCGAGCCCGATCACCAGCAGCGTTAGCGCCAGGGCTGCCCACTCGCCCCGAGCAAATGTGCGCCGGGAGGTTAGGATACCGAGGGCCCGGGCGCGTCCCGTCCGCGCCTCACGATGCGCCGGGAGAACCGGCGGCTTGTCCTCTGGTGCTTCCCACGCATAGGTGGGTTGGGGCGATGCGCAATCATCGCGGACGCTGCGCAAGCGCCGAAACGTCGGGACGTAGCCCCACTTGGGGATGTCGATGCGGATCGGGTCGTCCTGCCCTGCGATCAGATAATAGCGCTCGAGGCTCCGCCGGAGCCGGGTGGCTTCGATTCTCACGATGGGATCTGCTTGCGGATCGAACGCCTCGTCGCGTCCGAACACGCTGGTTCCGATCGCGTAACCCTTGATCCGATCTTCGCGCCCCGCCAGGGTCTCCTCGACGATAAAGCGCAGAAACGACCGGTTCCGGCGCGACGCATCGAATGCGCCGCTTGCAATGATCCGTTCCAGTTGCGTTTGGATCAGATCGGACGGTATCGCACGTTGATCTAACTCGGGCAGACCCTTTGGCGTCTTCACGCGAGCTTCGCCCAGGCCCGATTCGAGCCACTACTGACAGGCTCGATTCGAGCCACCGTTTGTTTCAGCCAGCCTCGCCCCGAGTATATTCGGCGGTGTCCATTTTGATCAAGATTCCGAGTCGGGGTGGGTAGGGCCCCACGATCCGTAAGTTACCGTTACGTGCTCCCCGTGAACCTCAGAGCCCGTCACCCTGGCGCACGGTCGGCGTGAGGGGCTAGCGCTGAATGAAAGAGGCCCAGATGGAATACGGGATGGCACGCGTGATCGGGTGCTTTCCCGAGCACGCGGCGTCGATCCGAGACCGCTTCCATGCCGATGAAAGTTTTCGCGAGATGTGCGGCGACTACACCGAAACGCTGGAAACGCTCGAGCGCTGGCAGGCATCGTCCAGCCCGCACAAAGCGGCTCGCATTGAGGAGTATCGAGAACTGGCCGGGGCGCTGGAGATCGAGATTGCCACCGCGCTCCAGCTGCCGACGAACGATGGGATGGAGCACCCGAGATGACCAATCCTGAAGGAATCAGGCATGCGTAAAACGCCCTCTCTGACGATCGGTGCCGCACTGATTGTCGCGCTGCTGAACAACGGTCTTGCTATTGCCCAGCCCGCGAGTACCTGGGAGGCCGTCGTCGATCCGGTGGACACCCGCGCGGGCCAGGGCATGAACTTCACCCTGGGCGCGGGCGTGGGTGCGGCGCCGGACTACGAAGGGCAGAGACCGAAGCTGGAACCGATTCCTGGCCATTACAAATACATGCTGAACTTACTGTTTTAACCACAGACAGAAAGGAGGCATTCTATGACCGCCGAGCACAACCGACTCGAAGCAGCGCGCATGCAAAATGTTCCCTGGAAGAAATGGAGCTGTCTCGGGCCCGTCGTCTACTCGGCGAATACGTCCGCCGCCTTCACCACGACGAAGGGCGGGCTGGTGATCAGGTCATGCGCCTTGAGCAGTCGGTAGAGTTCAAGGTCACAAAGCCTAACGACTTCCTGAGTTGCTGGCCTCGCGAATTTCTAAAAGAGTTGGAATGTTTCGAGGGGAACTACTATGTCCGAGATCGTTTCGCGCTGGGAGTGGCGCTCGCTCGGGCGCAGCTTCCCGATAGCTGAGGAGCACCTCTCCCGGCTGACGCCGAGCGGCGTCCAGGAAACCGACGAGATTTACCTGCTCTCAAGCAGCGGCGACAACGTGAAGGTCCGCGACGCGCTCATGGACGTGAAGGTTCTGCGGGAGACCAACGCGGACGGCCTCGAGCGGTGGACCCCGGTGATGAAGGCGGGATTTCCGCTATCTGCGGCCGACACGGCAAAGGTGCTCGGCGCTTTGCGCCTGCCGGCGCCAGGGTCCCTGCGCGACAGCTACACCCTCGACGCGTTCCTTGCAGCGTTCGCGGGTCGGGACAGCGCCATTCGGATCGCGCGGGTCCACAAGCGGCGTGTGCGCTACACGATCGACGGGTGCACGGCCGAGCTTTCGGACATTGTGGCGGACGGAAAGTCGACCCGCACGATCGCCGTCGAATCCGAGGATGCGGGCGCGGTCGTCCGCGCCGTCACGGGGCTCGGGCTGGGCGGCTACGTCAACGTCAGCTACCCCCGCGCCTTGCTGGCCCTGCTTGACGACGAGCCGGAGCGCTACGCTGTCATCGACGTCGGCACTAATTCCGTGAAGTTCCACATCGGCGCCCGGGATCCCCGGGGGGTGTGGCGGACCGTCACCGACCGCGCCGAGGTCACCCGTCTGGGCGAGCGGCTGGCGGAGACGGGCGTGATCGGCGACACGCCGCTCGAGCGGACGGTTGCGGCGATTTCCGGCATGGTCGACGAGGCACGGCAGAACGATGTTCGGGCGATCGCCGCGGTCGGCACCGCCGGGCTGAGGATCGCCAGGAACGGCGCCGAGGCCGTTTCGGCCATTCGCGCACGCACCGGCCTGCAGATCGAGGTCATTGCGGGCGAGGACGAGGCCCGGCTGGCGTACCTCGCGACGGTAGCCTCATTGGGATCGACGGCCGGGTCGCTGGTGGTGTTCGACACCGGCGGCGGCAGCTCGCAGTTCACCATCGGGCATGGCGCCGAGATCGACGAGCGCTTCAGCGTCGACGTCGGCGCCGCACGCTACACGGAGCGGTTCGGGCTCGACGGCGCCGTGTCGCAAGCGAAGCTGGGCGAAGCGATGGCGGCGATTTCGGCGGACCTCGTGCGCCTCGACGGCCGCCCGGCGCCGGGCACGCTTGTGGGCATGGGCGGCGCGGTGACCAACATCGCTGCGGTCAGGCACGGCCTCGCCACCTACGACCCGACCGTCATCCAGGGAACGATCCTCGAGGGCGTGGAGATCGACCGTCAGATCGAGCTCTACCGCTCGCGGAGCGCCGAAGCGCGCCGATCCATCGTCGGCCTCCAGCCCAACCGCTCGGAGGTGATCCTCGCCGGGGCCTGCATCGTGCGGACGGTCATGGAAAAGCTTGGCAAGGCCAGCCTGACGGTGAGCGACCGCGGCCTGCGCCATGGCGTGCTCGCAGAAAGGTTTGGACCCTGAGCCGCACAGGCGACGGAAGATTGGCGGCGGAACTTTGTCTGGAGCAAGAGAGATGAACGCTCACAAACCACCGAAACCAAGCTCTGCAAAATCCCCGAGGATGTCGGGCGAAGAGACGCTCGAGATGTTTGAGCTGCTGAAGGGCGCGACCAGCGTCGAGCTGAAACTGGTGGTGCCCGACGCGAGCCGCCGTGCGGCGGTTAAGCGTCTCGGCTTCGACCCGGTCGACGCGGAACCGCGTCAGGCCTATTTCTTTGACACGCCCGATCTCGCCCTGAACAAGGCTGGCGTGGTCGTCCGCGCTCGGAGGCGCCAGGGCGGACGCGGGGACACGGTCGTCAAGCTGCGCCCGGTTGTGCCGGCCACGCTCGATCCCGAGTTGCGCAAGGCGGCGGGCTTTAAGATCGAGCTCGACGCAATGCCCGGAGGGTACGTTTGCTCGGCTTCCTACAAGGGCGCCTGTACCGGTCAGGAGGTGTTCGACGTTACGGAAGGCGAGGCGCCGCTTGAGTCGCTCTTCTCCAAAGAGCAGCGCGCCTTCTACGCGGCCAATGCCCCGGAGGAAATCCCGATGAACGCGCTGGTACCGCTTGGCCCGACGTTCCTTCTTCGCTTCAAGCACCAGCCGAAACGCTTCGATCGCCTTCTCACCATCGAGCTTTGGCTCTACCCCGACGGGTCCCGGATTTTCGAAGTCTCGATGAAATGCGGCACCGAGGAGGCCTTCCAGATGGGGGTCGAGTTCAGGGCGTTGATGGCCAAGTGTGGCATACCGCTGGTAGAGAGCCAGGAAACCAAAACCAACAGCGCGCTCGCTTTCTTCCGCAAGGATCTCATCTCGGAACAAGCAGGGAACCGCCCCGCGGCTTCTCTTCGCCCGCGGCCTGGAGCGCGACGCCGCCACGGCCCAGGGGCGGCGATGGTCTAAACCCGGTCTCCGGTCACCCGCCGGGTCACGCCGTACGCGTCGCACGAGCGACCCGAACACTGGAGGAAAATGACTTGACGCAGCCAGCACGTGCGGCTCGTTCCATCGGTCCGTCAGATGCGGGGCTGCGTCCGGATGTCATCGCTGGTCTGACGGCGGCGGCCGTCGTGCTGCCGAAGGCCATGGCCTATGCGACCGTCGCCGGCCTCCCGGTCAGCGTGGGGCTCTACACCGCATTTGTGCCGATGATCGTCTATGCGCTGCTGGGCACGTCGCGCGTCCTCAGCGTCAGCTCGACGACGACTTTGGCCATCCTCGCCGCCGCGCAACTCGCGCTGGCCGTTCCGGACGGAGACCCCAGCCGGCTGATCACGGCGGCGGCGACGCTGACCGCCCTCACAGGCGCCCTCCTGATCGCGGCTTCGGTGCTTCGGCTGGGGTTCGTCGCAAACTTCATCTCGGCGCCGGTCCTGACCGGCTTCAAGGCTGGGATCGGGCTCGTCATCGTGCTCGACCAGGTGCCGAAGCTCCTGGGCGTCCACATCACCAAGGAAGGGTTCTTCCGCGACGTCCTGAGCGTTGTGCAGCATCTTCCGGAAGCCTCCATCATCACGCTAGCCATCGGGTTGTCGGCCCTTGTCCTGCTCCTTCTTATGGAGCGCATCTGGCCGCACTCGCCGGCCTCGCTCGCCGTGGTCGCCGGCGGCATCGCCGTGTCCTGGCTCGCCGGCCTAGACGCCGCCGGCGTCGCGAACGTGGGCCACATTCCCCGGGGTCTGCCGTCGGTCACGCTGCCAGATCTCGGTCTGATCATCCAGCTGCTGCCCGGGGCGATCGGCATCGCCCTGATGAGCTTCACCGAGACGATCGCAGCGGGCCGGGCTTTTGCGACCCCGTCGGAGCCGCCGATCCGGGCCGATCGGGAGCTTCTGGCGACCGGAGCCGCCAATCTGGCGGGAGGGTTCTTCGGCGCGATGCCGGCTGGCGGCGGGACTTCGCAGACGGCGGTCGTCCGCGCGGTCGGCGGCCGGACGCAGAAGGCATCGCTCGTCACCGCGGCCGCAGCGGCCGCGACCATGCTGGTCCTGGCGCCGCTGCTCGGTCTCCTGCCGCAGGCCGTGCTCGCGGCCATCGTGATTGTCTACTCCGTGGGCCTGATCGAGCCGCTCGAGTTCGCGGCGATCCGCAAGGTCCGTACGATGGAGTTCCATTGGGCGCTCGCCGCCTTCCTCGGCGTGCTCGTGCTTGGCACGCTTCAGGGCATCCTTGTCGCCATCATCCTGTCGTTGCTTGGCCTCTCCAGCCAGGCGGCGCATCCGCGGGTCTACGTGATCGGCCGAAAGCGCGGGGAGGACGTCCTGCGCCCGGTGTCGCAAGAGCATCCGGACGACGAGATTTTCGAGGGACTCTTGATCGTGCGGCCGGAGGGCCGGCTGTTCTTCGCAAATGCCCAGCAGGTGAGCGATCGGGTCCAGGATCTCGTCAAGCAGTACCGGCCTCGCGTTCTCGTGCTCGACTTGAGCCGCGTCTTCGACATCGAGTATTCGGCCCTCCAGATGATCATCGAGGGCGAGCGCCGCTTCGCGGAGGAGGGTCTCACGGTCTGGCTGGCGGGCCTGAACCCTGACGTCCGCAACTACATCCGGTCTTCCGGGTTCGCCGATCGTCTCGGCGAGGAACGCTTGTTCGCTAACGCTCGTGCCGCGATCCGTGAATACCTCGATAGCTCCACGCCCGCAGCTACGCGGGACTCGGATCCTCAGGCAGATCACCGAAGAAAAAGAGAAGGAGAAGCCGCAGGAAGCGCTCGAGAAGCAGCGCAAGGCCGATGACGAGCACCACCAGCTCCACGACGCGTTCATGTCGCGGGAGATCCACCCCGATGTGTTCGAGCGCGTGTCCAAGGCGGTCCGGGCCGCGGCCGAGCGGGGCGAGCGCGAGGTGCAGGTGGTGCGCTTCTCCAGCCAGGACTGCACCGATGGCGGGCGGGCGATCAACAACTTCGAGCCCGAGTGGCCGGACACTCTCACTGGCTTCGCCATGCGCGCCTATGAGTTCCAGCAGAAGGAGCTCGAGCCGCAAGGCTACAAGCTGCGCGCTCAGATCATGGATTTTCCCGGCGGCGTGCCGGGCGACGTGGGAATCTGCCTCAGGTGGTGACATGCATGATCATGACCCAGAGGCTAAAGGCAGGACTGGCGACGAGAGACGGCCAGGATTCTCCAGGCAACATCCACGTGCCAGTAGAAGGCGTTGAGGGCGCGCAAGCTGGTCGGCACGATGTAGTAGTTGTAGAAGCCGCTCACCACTAGCCGCAGGAAGCCCGCGCTGTAAACCACGGCCGTCGATGTTCTGGCACCGAGGCATGGCCGTTCTGTCGAAAGCGCGTGCCTATACTCGTAGTGGTAGGGAAGGCGGGAGGACGACGCGGCCCGAGGTCGGTTTTCGACGCGTCTGCGGCGCGGAGTGCCGTCGTCCTCCCAGCCTCCCGGAGGGGGAGGGATAGCCATGGCGATCCGCTATCTTGGTCGGGTCACGGGGGCCAGTGGGCTTGCCATTTTGGCGTCCGGCCCGACGCTCGCCCAGAGCAATGCCGAGCTGATGGACATCATCCGGCAGCAGCAGCGGCAGATCGAGGAGCTGTCGCGCAAGGTTGAGGCGCTGGAGGGCAAGGCGCAGCAGGCGACCGAGAAGGCCGACACGGCCGCGGAGACGGTGCAGCAGGTCGAGCGGGAATCACCCGATCTCGAGGTCAAGTGGGGACCCGGGCCTACCTTCTCGAGCAAGGATGGCAGCTGGTCGGTGCACGTCCTCGGCCGCCTGATGGTCGACGGCGGGGCGCTTGGCGACGACGATGACTTCTACAAGAACGACAATGCCGCCGAAGTGCGCGCCGCGCGCCTTGGCGTCGAAGGCAACTTCTTGCAGGGCTGGAAGTATAAGTTCGAGACTGACTTCGCGGACAGCACCGTCGACATCAAGGACGCCTACCTCGAGTACAGCGGCGAGTTCGTGGAGCCCGCGTACGTCCGCGTCGGTCAGTACAAGACGCCGAACTCGCTCGAGGAGGTGACCAGTCGCCGGTTCATCACGTTCATGGAACGGGCCGCGATCGTCGACGCGTTCGAGCTCGACTATCAGATCGGTCTGGGCGGCGGCGCGAGCGGTGAGAATTGGGGTGTCGACGGCGGCCTGTTCGGCCAGAACGCAAGCGACCAGCAGGACAACGAGGGCTATGCGCTCGCCGGGCGAGGTCACTACGCCTTCTTTCCCGACCCAGAGGACCGGGGCAACAACAGCAGCGAAGTGGTTCACGTGGGCGGCTCGGTCCGCTATCGCAACTTCGACAACGACACCTTTGACAGTCAGGCTCAATACCGCCAGCGGCCGTTCTTCCACTTCACCAACACGCGTAGCGTGGATACCGGGACGATTGACGACGCTGAAGGCGACATCTGGATCGGGCCGGAGTTTGCCTGGGTGAACGGTCCGTTCTCGCTCCAGAGCGAGTTCGCTAACACGTTCCTACAGCGCAAGCATGGCGAGGACGATGCCAACAACCTGTGGGGCGGCTATCTCAGCGCCAGCTACTTCCTGACCGGCGAGCACCGGAACTACGACTCCGAGAGGGGCGTGTTCGATCGCGTCGAGGTCGAGCGTCCCCTCCAGGATGGCGGCCCCGGCGCGTGGGAGCTGGGCGCGCGCGCCGACTACATCGATCTGAATAACGAGGGGGTCAAAGGCGGCGAGCAGATCAGCTATATCGGCGGCCTCAACTGGTATCCGAACAACTTCGTGCGCTTCATGCTCGATGGCGCCGTGACCCAGGTCTTCGACGCTGAGAACAGCCAAGCAGCGGCCGACGGCAACAACAACCTGATCTACGGCGCCGGAATGCGCGCCCAGGTCGACTGGTGACGCTTCGATTTTAGATCGGCGCGGACCACGTTCTTGTCACGTCCGACGAGCTGGCTCGCCGGGCGAACGCGTGGGCGGGCCGTGCCGCCCGACGTGTCCGTGGTCAAGGTGTTCGCCGGCATCCAGTGCGGGCCGACCAGCTCCGGCGACCGCGTGCTGCGCCTGACGCGCAACTGCTCCGACCTCGCGTGCCTCCAATACCGCGGCGTCGACCGGCACCAGCGCCTTGTTCGGCATCTACCGCTGGGGCTGAGGCTTCTCGACGTCGCAGGACTTCAACGGCGACATCGCGCTGATCGCGTGCTTCGCCTCCTCCTGGACCGCCGCCATGGTGCGGCGCTGGCACGCCGATCCGTTCGGCTTCCTGCGCCCATGGAACGAGCTGCCTGCGCTCATGGGAAGCGCGCCACCCGCCACGCCCCCCTCGACCGGCACCGGCATTGTCACCTTCCTCATGGGGTAGCGTCGAATGGGTGCTCGACCAGGCCTGGTGGCGCGCCAATCTGCTCGGCATTCTTCAGGTTGGGGCCACCAAC
>Ga0081538_10006251_pt1 | contig 10535 bp, 7 predicted proteins | sample TabmetS5T2R1_FD_71022 | JGI IMG/M metagenome (GOLD analysis project Ga0081538, IMG submission 71022) | Tabebuia heterophylla rhizosphere microbial communities from the University of Puerto Rico - S5T2R1 | ecosystem: Host-associated > Plants > Roots > Rhizosphere ...
GCCGTAATAGGCGAGGTCGATCCGCTCGCCGCCGATCTCGAGCGTGCGGTTGTCCTGGAACGTCTCCTCGTTCGGCGGCCGCGCAGGGTCGTCGTCGCGCAGCAGCAGCTTGCGCGTCTCCTCATGGCCGATCCGGGTGACGTTCTTGTCGAACAGCGCCGCGGCGCCGACGTGGTCGGAGTGGTGGTGCGAGTACACGACGTAGCTGACCTTGTTGCTGACGCCGTTGGCGGCGGCGATCTCGTCGACGGCCCGTTGGATGTTGTGGCCGATCGTCGGCGGCGCGTCGAGCACCACGACCCCATCCGAGGTGGTCAGGAACGCGCACTGATAGACGCCGTCGGTCACCCAGTAGAGGTTCCGCTCGACGCGGCCGACGTAGTAGCCCTGCTCGTTCAGCGCCGGTCCGAGCGCCGAGCGAGGGACTGGTGCGTAGTCGGGCAGGTGGGACGTTTCGATTGTCGCTTCCGGTGTGCTCATGCGGTCACCTTTCTCATCGCCATGGCGGCGTGCGCTTGGTTGAGATCGACGAGCTCGCCGTTCAAGCCGAATTGATGGAGGTCGCCTCCGGGCGCCTCGAGTCGTCCGGCGTCGGCGACGCCGCCCGCTCTGAGCGGCTCGAAACCGGCGGCTCGGACCAGCCGTTGGATCGTTGTCGCGGCCGTGTCGTCGTCTGTGGCGTAGAAGAGCACGGCCCGCGGCTCGCGGTTGGCGCCGCTCGCAAGCGCGGGCGCGCTGAGCGTGCCGAACGCTTTCACGAAGTGCGCGCTCGCCGGGAGCAGCGCCGCGACCACCGCGCCGGCCGACTGGTCGTCGGGCAGCGTCCGTGACATCTGTCCGTCGGCGTCGAATCCGATTGGGTTCGAGGGGTCGACGACGACCTTGTTCTCGAGCAGGCTCGCGTGCTTCGCGACCAGCTCTCTGGTCGTGTCGAGCCAGACGGCGAAGACGACGGCGTCGGCACTTGCGATCGCGTCTTCGACGGAGGCGGCGCGGGCGAGAGGTCCGAGCTCGTTCGCAAGCGCCTCCGCGTTTGCTTCGTCCTTCGCCGCCACGATGACGGGCGTGCCGGCGCCTACGAGCTGTCGGGCGAGCGTGCCCCCGATGTTGCCAACTCCGATGATCGCGGTGGTCAACCTGACTCCTTTCCCGAGCTGTTGTTGCGCCCGCATCCTGCCCTCGGCACGCGGTCGTTCGAATCCCTGAAACCCGTAGTCCGCGGCCCTGGTGGCATGCTCTCGGGATGGTCACGAGGGCCTCAGGGCGGCAGCTGCTCGGTAGGCGGCGCGAACGGCTGGTGCTCGAGCGGCTGCTGGATACGGCACGGGACGGCCATGGCGCCCTCCTCGTCGTGCACGGCGACCCGGGCGTAGGCAAAACCGCGCTGCTCGAGTACGCGGTCGAGGCGGCCGAGGACTTTCGCGTTGTTCGGACTGCGGGCGTGGAAGGAGAGATGGAGCTCGACTACGCGGCACTGCAGCGGTTCTGCGCGCCGATCCTCGAGTTCAGCGAACGTCTCCCCGATCCTCAGCGTGACGCGCTCACGGTCGCCTTCGGGCTGAGCGCCGGCCAGGCGCCGAGCCCGTTTCTCGTCGGGCTGGCGGTCCTCGGCCTTCTCTCCGAGGCTGCGGAGCAGCAGCCGCTTTTGTGCTTGGTCGACGACGCCCAGTGGCTCGACGACGCGTCGGCCCAGGTGCTCGCGTTCGTGGCGCGCCGCCTGCTGGCGGAAAGGATCGCGCTTGCGTTCGCGACGCGTGAGCTGGGCGGCGGATTGGTCCGCTTCCCGCAGCTCCACGTGGAGCCGTTGGGCCGCCGGGATGCCCGGGCGCTGCTGGAGTCGGTCCTGGCGGCGCGGCTGGACGAGCCCGTGCTCGAGCGGATCCTCGCCGAGACCGGCGGGAATCCGCTCGCGCTCCTGGAGCTGCCGCGCGGGTTGACACCCGCTCAGCTCGCCGGCGGGTTCGGGCTGCCTGCGGCGCTTCCTCTGTCCGCCGGAATCGAGCGGAGCTTCACGCGGCGGCTGGCGCGGCTCCCGCGCGACGCGCGTCGGCTGCTGCTTCTGGCGGCGGCAGAACCGGTCGGCGACCCGGCGCTCTTGTGGCGCGCAGCCCAGCAGCTCGGGATCCCGGAGACGGCCGCGCACGCCGTGGAGTCGGAAGGCCTGCTGACCCTGGACGGTGGCGTCGTGTTCCGCCATCCGCTCGTGCGCTCGGCGGTGTACGGCGCGGCCGAGCCGAACGAGCGGCGGGAGGTCCACCGCGCGCTCGCGGACGCGACCGATCCGCAGCTCGACCCGGATCGACGCGCGTGGCACCGCGCTCAAGCGGCGTCTGTACCCGACGAAGAGCTCGCCGCCGAGCTCGCGCGCTCCGCCGCACGGGCGCAGGCGCGGGGCGGCTTCGCCGCCGCCGCAGCCTTCCTCGAGCGCGCGGCCGCGCTGACACCTGATCCCGTGCGACGCGCCCAGCGCGCGCTGGTCGCCGCCCGGACGAAGTTCCGCGCCGGGGCACTCGACGACGCGCTCGCTCTGCTCTCGTCAGCCGAGGTGGATGCACTCGACGAGCTCGAGCGCGCCCGGGTCGAACTGCTGCACGCGCAAATCGCATTCGCCACCACATACGGAAGCGACGCGCCCATCCTGCTGCTCCGGGCTGCTCGCCGGCTCGGGCCACTCTCCCGGACCCTTGCGTGCGAGACGTATCTCGAAGCTCTGTCCGCGGCGATGTTCGCGGGACGGCTGGCCGGTCCGGGCGCAACCGCGCTCGAGGTGGCACGCGCAGCGAAGGCAGCACCGCGGCCGCCCGTTCTCGTCGGCCTGGAGCTTTGGCTGGACGGACTCGCAACGCTGTTCACCGATGGCTACGAGGCCGCCGTCCCGATTCTGCGCCGCGCGCACCAGGGGTTCGACGGCGGCGACATGCCCGCGAGCGAGCAAATACGTTGGAAGTGGCTCGCGACCGTCTTGTCCGTCCACCTGTGGGAAGACGTCCGCTGGCAAGCGATCTCCGAATCGCACGTGCAGATCGCCCGCGAGGCCGGCGCGCTCGGCGAGCTTCCGCTCGCGTTGAGCCAGCGCGTCTACGCGCATCTCTTCGCAGGCGAGCTGACGGCGGCGGCGCTGCTGGTCGATGAGATCCGGGCAGCGACCGAGGCGACGGGCAGCAACCTGACTCCGTACGGTGCGGTGGGACTCGCTGCGCTGCGCGGCCGCGAGCCCGAGGCGATTTCTCTGCTCGACGAGAGCCGCAAGGACGTCATCGATCGCGGCGAGGGGATCGGGCTCTCGGTGCTCGACTGGGCTCAGGCGGTGCTGTACAACGGCCTCGGCCGCTACGGCGAGGCGCGCGTCGCGGCGCTTCGGGTCGTCGAGTATCCACACGACCTCAGCACCTCGAACTGGGGAATGGTCGAGTTGATCGAGGCGACGGTTCGAGCCGGAACACCCGAGCCAGCTCGCGACGTGTGCACACGCCTTGCAGAGAGAGCGAGGGCGGCCGGGACGGACTGGGCACTCGGGCTCGCCGCGCGCTCGGAGGCGCTCTTGGCAGATGATCAGGCTGCCGAGGAGCTCTATCTCGACGCGGTCGACCGACTCGGCCGAACGCGGATGGCGGTCGACTTTGCTCGGGCTCACCTCCTCTACGGTGAATGGCTGAGACGTCAGCGTCGGCGCATTGATGCGCGCCTTCACTTGCGGACGGCGCACGACCTCTTCTCCAACTTCGGGACGGAGGCGTTTGCCGAGCGTGCACGTGTCGAGCTGGAGGCAACCGGCGAGCATGCCCGCAAGCGCACCGTCGAGACGAGGGGCGACCTCACCCCGCAAGAGGCGCAGATCGCGCGTCTTGCCGGCGAAGGCCTATCCAATGCGGAGATCGGCGCGCGGCTCTTCATCAGCAGGCATACCGTCGAGTACCACCTCCGCAAGGTCTTCAGCAAGCTCGGCATCAACTCGCGCACCAAGCTCGCACACGCCCTGCCGCCCGAGCCGAACTCCGCCCTTCTCCCTTAGCACGCTCCGCCAGCAGAACTACGGGGTTCCGGGATGCGAACGCGTCGCGGTTGCGGCGACCATCGCTGCATCACTGTGCTCGGGATCTTGGCGCCGCACCGACCAATCGAAAGAGCCACGGCAATGCCGCGGATCGGAATCATCCTCGGAAGCACGCGTCCCAACCGCAACGGTGAGCAGGTCGCCCGCTGGGTCTTCGATCTCGCCTCGCAGCGCGATGACGCCGAGTACGAGCTCGTCGATCTCCGCGACCACCCGCTGCCGCACCTCGACGAGCCGCTGCCCCCCTCGTTCGGCCAGTACGCCAACGACCACACCAAGGAGTGGGCCCAGAAGATCGCGTCCTTCGACGGCTTCGTGATCGTCACCCCTGAGTACAACCACGGGACCTCCGGTGTGCTCAAGAACGCGCTCGACTACCTCTATGCCGAGTGGAACAACAAGTCCGTCGGGTTCGTCTCCTACGGAGCGGTCGGTGGCGCCCGTGCGGCCGAGCACCTCCGCCTCGTAGCCGCCGAGCTGCAGATGGCCGACGTGCGTCAGCAGGTGACCCTCTCGCTGATCACCGAGTTCGAAAACTTCAGCGTCTTCAGACCCAGCGACTACAACGTCGACGCGCTGCACACGCTGCTCGACCAGGTCATCGCCTGGAGCGCTGCCCTTGCACCGCTGCGCAACGCCCTCGCCGCAGCCTGATCTTGAAGGCGCGCGGATCGTGACGATCGCGGATGACGCAGCCTCGACGGCGAGTGGCGAGCGTTCGGACGACCGTTCCCATCGTCGTCGGCGATTGACGGGGCGTGACCCGAACGAGGATCACCGGCAGGCGACGCCTCTCGAGCTCCTCTTCGACCTCACCTTTGTCGTCGCGTTCGGGACAGCAGCCAACGAGCTCGCGCACTATCTAGCCGAGGGGCACATCTGGACAGGCATCGTTGGCTTCGCGCTTGCGTCGTTCGCGGTCGCCTGGGCGTGGATCAACTACTCGTGGTTCGCGTCGGCGTACGACAACGACGACTGGATCATGCGCCTGGCCACGATGACGCTGATGCTCGGCGTGGTCGTCCTTGCACTCGGCCTGGCGGAGATGTTCTCGTCGCTCGACGAGGGAAATGTCCTCAACCTCCGCGTCATGGTCGCCGGCTACGTCGTGATGCGGGTGCCGATGATCTTTCTCTGGGCCCGCGCCGCGCGCCACGACCCAGCGCGGCGTCCGGCCGCGGCGACCTACATCTGGACCATTTCGGTCGCACAGGTGTTCTGGGTCCTGCTCGCGATCGTGCAACCACCGATCGCTACGACGTTCGTCCTGGTGGCCGTGTTCGTCGCAGTCGAGATGATCGGGCCCCTACTCGCCGAGCGCCGCAAGGGCGGAACGCCATGGCACGCGCACCACATCGCAGAGCGCTACGGACTGCTAGTCATCATCACGCTGGGCGAAGGAGTGATCGGCACGGTCGCTTCCATCAACGCCGTCGTGAACGGCGACACGGGGTGGACGATCGAGGCGGGAGTCGTCGCCTTCGCCGGGATCGGGCTGATCTTCGGCACCTGGTGGACGTATTTCGTTATTCCGTGGGCGCAGGTCCTCGAGCTCCATCGCGAGCGTGCGTTTCTCTGGGGGTACGGCCACCTCGTGATCTTCGCCCCACTCGCCGCCATCGGAGCCGGATTACATGTGGCCTCGTACTACATCGACCACGAGACAACGTTGAGCGCCGTCGGCACGGTCGCGAGTACAGCCATCCCGTTTGCGATCTACACCCTCGCGCTGTACGCGATCTACGCGCGCTTCACGCGCCACCGCGATCCGTTCCATCTGGCGCTCCTGGCCGGGACCGCCGCGGTTCTCGTGCTGTCGGTGGGGCTCGCCGCACTCGGAGCCGGCGTGGCGACCTGCCTGGTCGTGCTCATGTTTGCCCCAGTCGTCACGGTCGTCGGGTACGAGACAGTCGGCCACCGACATGTTGCGGCGGCGCTGCGTGAGATGACGTAGCTTCCGGGCTCCGGCGGCACGTGGATGAGAACGCTCGACCGGTTTTTTGGCGCCTATGCTGCGCGGGCGAAGAAGTCGATAAGCAGTTGGTTGACGCGTTCGGCCTCGTCGTGATGCACCCAGTGCGACGCGTCGGCCAGGCGCTCCACGCGGTCGAGGTTGGGCACGTCGTCGCGGTCGGGCTCGGCGAGGTCCGAGCCGAGGTAGGAATCGCGCTCCCCCCAGATGACCAGCGCTGGCGCAGAAATCGGGCGAAGCTTTGCCGCGGCTTCCTTCTGGGACTGTCTTACCGAGGCGCGGTAGTAGTTGATCATCCCGGCCGCCGCCCCTGGCTGCGACCACGCCTCGACGTAGCGTTCGATTTCCTCTGGCGTGTAAGGCGGGTTCGCGTCCTCCAGGAAGTGTCGGAAGAAGTGCCAGTCTCTCGCACGCACCACTTCCTCGGGCAGTCCCGGTACCGCAAAGAAGAAGAAGTACCAGGACTTCCGAAGCTGGCTCGGGTGGCGCAGTCCCTCTTGGAGCCGCCGCGGATGGGCGGCGTTGAGAATGGCGAGTCGGTCGACCACCTCCGGGTGGTTCATCGCGGTGATCCATGCGATAGATCCGCCCCAGTCGTGACCGACCAACATCGCAGACTCGGCACCGAGTTCTCCGATGAGGCCGCGGATGTCGGCGGCGAGCAGGTCGACGGCGTAGGCCTCGAAGCCCTCCGGCTTCGATGACAGGTTGTAGCCACGGGTGTCAGGGGCGACCACCCGAAAACCGGCCGCCGCGAGCGGCGCGATTTGCAGCCGCCAGCCGAACCAGAACTCCGGAAACCCGTGCAGCAGAACGATCAGTGGCCTATCGCCATCGCCGGCCTCGACGTAATGCAACCTCATATCATCGCCGACCTCGGCGTGACCCTCCCGAAGCTCGATCCCGACGTCAGGGAGCATGCTGGTGGTACTCATGACGACCTCCATAGGTACGGGGACCTGGGCACTCAGCGAACCGACGCGAACGCAGCGCGTAGTTCCTCGGAGAAGAGCTCCGGCTCCTCCCAGGCGGCGAAGTGGCCGCCCCTGTCGACCTCGTTGAAATAGATGACGTTCGGGTAGCTCGCCTCGACCCAGCTGCGCGGAGTCCGCCAGATCTCGCCGGGGAACGTCGTGAAGCCGACCGGGAGCGAGGACGGCGGCCGAGGCTGGCGGCCTGCGGCCGGCGCGTCAGGCCCGTAGGCCTCCCAGTACGACCGGGCCGCGGAGGCGCCCGTGCCGGTCATCCAGTACAGCGTGACGTTGTCCAGGATGTGGTCGCGGGTGAGATTTCCGACGGGCTCGCCGTCGACGAAGGCGTGGGAGATCTTGTAGTAGCTGTCCGTGTCGTGGTCGAGCATCCAGGCCGCCAGGGCGACCGGTGAATCCAGCAGGGCGTAGCCGATCGTTTGCGGACGCGTGGCCATCTCGACGAAGTAGCCGTTTCCGGACTGCTGGAAGGTGGCGATCTGCGCGGCCGCGGCGCGCTCCTCATCGGTGCCCGTCGGCATGGTGCCGCCAAGCGCCGGAACGAGCAGGTTCGTGTGGATGCCGATCAGGCTCTCGGGTGCCTGGCGACTCATCGCGTCGGTAACGCCGGCACCCACGTCGCCGCCCTGGGCGACGTAGCGGGTGTAGCCGAGGCGGCGCATGAGCTCGGCCCAGGCCCTTGCGGTCCGGTCTAGGTCCCAGCCGACTTCGACGGGCTCGCCCGAGAAACCGTACCCGGGGAGGGACGGCAGCACGAGGTGGAATGCGTCCTCCGCGGCGCCGCCGTGCGAGATCGGATCGGTGAGCGGGCCTACTGTCTCGAGCAGCTCGATCACGGAGCCCGGCCAACCGTGGGTCATGATCAGCGGCAGCGCGTCCTCGTGGTCGGACCGCACGTGGATGAAGTGGATCTCGGCCCCGTCGATCTCGGTCGTGAACTGCGGAAGCGCGTTGAGCTTGGCCTCGGCCTTGCGCCAGTCATACTCGGTGGCCCAGTAGGTGGCGAGCTCGTGAATCGTCGCCAGTTGCACGCCCTGCGACCGATCTTCGACGAGCTCTTTGGAGGGCAAGCGCGTCGCCTCGATTCGGCGGCGCAGGTCTTCCACCGCCTCTTCCTGAATGTCGACCTGGAACGGACGGATCTCGGTTGCGGTCTTGACAGTCGCCATGCCCACCTCCCGGTCGTCGGCTCGATTGATCGTGGAGGCCGTCGCACTACGGCGACGCGCGGCGAATTTCGTCGAGGCCGTCGCACTGCGGCGACGCGGCGAACGATCCAAGGACGACACTCTCAGAGTCCCCGCTGCGAGTCAAATGCGGTTCACCACATGGGTTCAAACCCGTTGAATGGGGCGCGAGCCCGCCGGAGCGGGCCCGCGCATCGAAGGTCGGCGGCCGCCCTCAGTCGGCCGGCCGCAAGAGGAAGAGCTGACCGTCCTCCACGGTGACGGTCGTCCCACCCGGCGCTGCCGTGGGCGCGTGGGCCTGCACGTCCGAGAGCCAGGTGTCCCGGCCGAAGATGGCCGACGCGTCGATGATGCCGCTCGTCTCCCAAACGCCTGGCCCGACGGCGACGCCGTCACGGCCCGGCGGGTCGAGCTGGGCGACGCGGGTGCCGAGCGCACTCACGCCGACAGCCCCCTGCCTGGTCAGAGGGAACCGCCAGATCGAGCCGTCGCGGCCCTTGGCCGCCATCACCGCGCGGCTCTCGGTCGTCCCGTCCTCGTTGATCATGAGGTACCTCTTGCTCGCGGCGAGGTTGTCTGGGCTGATCGCCGTGTCTCCGCCCGCCGCAACGACCGTGTCGGCGTTGTAGACGACTGTCAGCGTTGCGGGCTTGAGCGGATTGCCGGGGTGCAGCCGCAGCGAGTAGAGGCGGCCGAGCTCGTTGACGCCGTCATCGGCGCCCGAGGACGACCCCGTCGTGTCGAAGAAGAGCTCGTTGCGGTTGCGGGGGTTGAAGGCCGCATCCTCGGGGCGAACGAACGTCATCGCGCCGGCCGCGTCGCTCGCCGCCTCGAGCTCGTCGGCGGTGAGGTCCTCGACGTCCGGGATCTCGACCCACTCGCCGGTCACGGAGCCGCTCGTGAAGGTCCGCTCGCTGTTGCGCGCTGGATCGAGCGACCGGAAGACGTAGACCGACCCGTTGTCCAACCCGTTGCGCGCGAGCGCCGAGGCCCCCGACGAGCGATCCTTGTTGCCGACGTACATGTAGAGCTGGTTGTCGAGGGTCGCGGGGCCGTCCTCCATCGAGAAGATCACGGTCCGCTTGCCCATTCGCGGCTGGACTACCGTGTTCTCTTTCGAGTAGCGGCCGAGCTTCGGGAGCGTGTGGAGCTCGTTGTCGTAGATAGCGACGGAAAGGCCGCCCATCCCGTCGAAGGTGCTCGTCGAAGCTTCCTCCTCGTTCGTCAGGTAGATCCAGCGGTCGAACCCGTCCGCCGGCCCCGCAAGGTACGCGCTGCAGAACCTGGCGAACTGGCTCGGCATCTCCGGCTCGTTCCCGACGACGGGAGCGGGGCCGAGGAACGTGTTCTCGTCGTAGATCGAGTCGTAGGCCCGCCGCCCGGCGATCGGGTCGCCGTCCTCGTCGAGGATCCACGTCGAGACGATCGCGCCGCGGTTCTTGGGCCCGCCGACGACGGGCTCCGAGAGAACGGTGAACCCGAGCTCGTGGTTCATGTAGAGCGTGCTCGTCCCGTCACCGTTCGGATATGCACCGAGCCCGTCGGGGATCCCGACCATCCGGTATTGGGCGCCCGGTGAGCCGCCCAGGAGCGGCACCTTGTCGTCGACGCTGAAGAGCGCCTTGACCTCGTAGTTCGTTCCGACCGGCTCGACGTACGGCTTCACCGCCGTTGCGGCGGAGACGGTGCCGACCATCGTTGCGACACCGCCGGCTACAAGCGCCAGTCCCGTAAGCGCGGCCAGCCCGCGAGCTTTGCTTCGGCGCATCGATCCCTCCTCGGTAGGTCTCGGTTTCCGTGCCCGGCAGGGGCCGATTCTCCCCTCACCCTCCCGTGAAGTGGGTAACGGGGCGGTGACGAACCGGTGAGGATCGTAGAATCATCCCAGGACGTGACAGTTGCTACGCGACTCTGCGGCCGGGACGAGCAGCTCGCCACGCTGGTCGCGCTTCTGGATGCCCCCGACCGTTTGCCTGCCGGCGCGGTGATCATCGGCGAGGCGGGGATCGGGAAGACCGCGGTCTGGCTGGCCGCGCTGGAGGAGGCTCGGGCGCGGCACTTCCGCGTGCTCTCGTGCCGACCCTCGGAAGCGGAGGCCCGCTTCTCCTTCGCCGGCCTGGCCGACCTCCTCGGCGGGATCCCGGACGGGGCCCTGCACGAGCTTCCGGCTCGTCAGCGGCGGGCGCTTGACACCGCGCTCGCGCTCGCGGACGCGGAGGAGGTCGTCGAACAGGGCGTGCTCGCGTTCGCCTTCCTGCGCGCGCTCCGAAGCCTGGCGGAGGAGGCCCCCGTCCTCCTCGCGGTCGACGACGTTCACTGGTTGGACCGTCCCT
>Ga0081538_10006252_pt1 | contig 10533 bp, 8 predicted proteins | sample TabmetS5T2R1_FD_71022 | JGI IMG/M metagenome (GOLD analysis project Ga0081538, IMG submission 71022) | Tabebuia heterophylla rhizosphere microbial communities from the University of Puerto Rico - S5T2R1 | ecosystem: Host-associated > Plants > Roots > Rhizosphere ...
CCTGCGACATGTCGCTGTCGGCGCGGCCAGAGGCGAGTTCCTGGCGGATCACCCGCAGGGGCAGGAACTCGTCGCGTTGGAGCCGCAGGATCGTGCGCAGGCGGTCGACGTCCGCCGCCCCGTAGAGGCGGTAGCCACCGGGCGTGCGCCGCGGCGAGAGCAGCTTCTGGTCCTCCAGGTAGCGGATCTTCGAGATCGAGATGTCCGGGAACTCGCGCTCCAGCTGCTTGCTGACCGCGCCGATCGTGAGCGCCTTCTCCTTGCGGGGCGCGGTCCCGGTTTCGGCGTCGGCGTTCACCGCTCGTCGAGGTAGGTGAGCTTGTACTTGCCTACCTGGAGCTCGTCCCCGTTCTGGAGCCGGTGCGACTCGATGCGGCGGCGGTTGACGTAGGTGCCGTTCAGCGACCCGAGATCGTCGATGTAGAGCCCATCGCGGCGACGGACGAGCAGCGCGTGGTTGCGGGAGACCGTCACGTCGTCGAGGAAGATCTCGGCCTCCGGGCTGCGGCCGATCGTCAGTCGCTCACCGCCGACGTTGAAGGCCTCCCCCGAGCGTCCGCCGCCCGAGCGGATCACAAGGGTGGCGCCCTCGCCGGTCACCTCCTCGAGGTCCACCGGCCTGATTTCACCGGTCTCGTCGACCTGGTAGACCTCAGTCGTGTCGCCCTTCTTGCCCTCGCCAAGGAAGGCGCCGCACTTCTGGCAGTAGTTGGCGCCCTCCGCGTTGACGAAGCCGCACTCGGGGCAGTGAACCGGCACTACGAGGCTCCTTAATCGATGTCGACGTCGGCCGGGATGCCCCTGCCGGCCAGGATCTCCGTGAGCTGCTGCACGTCGGCTCCGCTGATCACCGGCTCCCCCTCCTCGTGCCTGCCCCGCAGGCGGTTGACGAGCTCGGCCCGCAGGATGTCGATTCTCCCGTGGAGAATCCTGCGCCGGTAGGAGACCTCCTGCTCCTCCTCCGTCAGCTCACGGATCAGGTCCTTCAGCTCCTGCTCCGAGAGCGCCTCCAGGTCGGGAAATGTGTCCATGCGGTCCATCCTTCGAGGGAGGACGCGACTATAGCGGTCCTCAAGTAGAGCTTGAGCCTTCTCGCAGAGCTCGCAGCCCCTCCCCCAGGTACTGCGCGGTGGCGGCAAACGTCAACGCGAGGCCGATGTAGAGCAGCACCTCAGAGAGCCAGGTCTCGAGAATCATCGAGACGCCAAGCGCGCTCATCGTAGGCCAGACCGCCCAGCGCCCGAGCATGTTCACGCTCAGGTCGAGTCCACGCCGCAGCGCAAGCTGGGTCAGCAGCAGCATGAAAGCCTCGCGCGCAGCCAGCACGAGCAGCGCCCAGCGAGGGAGCAGCTCGAACTCCCAGGCCACAATCGCCCCCGAGATCACGAGCAGGCGGTCGGTCAGCGGGTCGAGCAGCGCCCCGAGGCGGCTGTACTGCCCGGTCAGCCGCGCCACCATGCCGTCGAGGTAGTCACTCGCGGCGATGAACGCGAACAGGATCGTGGCCGTGGTATCGCGTCCGTCGCCGGAGTCGAGAGCGAGCACCAGGAACACCGGGATCAGGCCGATCCGCACGAAGCCGATCGCGTTCGGGATGGTCCACGGATGAAGCGGCTGATCGCGGCGCGTCTCCGGCGGCGGGCCACCCGAGCGGTCGAGCCCGAGCAGGCGGCGCCTCGTCAGGCGCTGTCTCACGGCAAGGCGCGCCAGAGCTCCAGCGCCGCCGCCGCCGCCCCCTCGAGCGGCAGCGACCGCTTCTCCTGGCCGCGCCGGACCTGCACCTCGATCTCGCCCGCCTCGATGCTTCGCCTCCCGACCGTGAGGCGCAGCGGGCATCCGAGAAGCTCGGCGTCGGCGAACTTCTCCCCGGCGCTCGCGTCGCGGTCGTCATAGAGGACGTCGAGGCCGGCGTCGCGCAGCTCCCCGTACAGCCGGTCGGCGAGGTCGCGCGCCTCCTCGCCCTCCTTCCCCAGGGTTACGAGCTCGACGGCGAACGGCGCGAGCGAACGCGGCCAGGCGATTCCCTGCTCGTCGTGGAACTGCTCGATCGCCGCCGCGACGATTCGCGCCGGCCCGATGCCGTAGCAGCCCATCCAGATCGGCTGCTCGCGACCGTCCTCGTCGAGATAACGGGCGCCGAGCGCATCCGAGTAGCGGGTGCCGAGCTTGAAGATGTTCCCGACCTCGATCGCGGGCTCGAGGCGGATAGTGCCGCCGTCCGGGCTGGTATCGCCCGCCTCCACGCGCCGGACGTCCGCCCAGTCGGGCTGGAAGTCGCGCCCGGGCTCGACGCCGATCAGGTGCACGTCGGGCTCGTTGCCGCCGGCGACGAGGCCGTGGAGGTCGCGCAGAGCCTCGTCGGCCACCACCGGCACGCGCGCGCCCACCGGGCCGATGAACCCGGGCTCGGCGCCGAAGACGTCACGCACCTCCTCCGCCTCGGCCGGGCGCGCGGGCGCCTCGAGGGCGGTGGCGAGCTTGAGCTCGTTGAGACGGTGGTCGCCGCGCACGAGCACGAGCGCCGGCCCGCGCCCGTCGACGAACATCGGGAACGCCTTGATCAGCGCGCCGGCGGGCACGCCGAGCATGCCCGACACCGCATCGATCGTCGTCGCGGCGGGCGTCTCCACGGCGCGCGGCTCCGCCAGGGGCTCCGGCAGGCCGTCGACCGGCTGTGGAGTCGCGGACGCGACTTCGACGTTTGCGGCGTAGCCGGAGTCGGACAGGGCGACCTCGTTCTCGCCGGCCGGCGAGGGCGCCATGTACTCGTGAGCGCCGATCCCCCCCATCATCCCGACGTCCGACTCCACCCGGTACCACTCCAGGCCGGCGCGGTCGAGGATGCGGTCGTAGGCCTCGATATGAAGCTGGTAGGAGCGCTCGAGGCCCTCCGGATCGCGGTCGAAGCTGTAGGAGTCCTTCATGATGAACTCCCGCGTGCGCAGCACCCCGGCGCGCGGCCGCGGCTCGTCACGCTCCTTGGTCTGGAAGTGGTAGAGGAGCTTGGGCAGGTCGCGGTAGGACTGGATCTCGCGCGCCACGTGGAAGGTCACGTTCTCCTCATGCGTCATCGCGAGCACGAGGTCGGCGCCGCGCCGGTCCTTGAGCCGGAAGACCTCGTCGATGTCGTAGCGGCCGGACCGCTTCCAGAGCTCGGCGGGCTGGAGAACCGGCATCAGCATCTCGGCCCCCCCGATCGCGTCGAGCTCCTCGCGCACTATCTGCTCCGCCTTGCGATGGGCGCGCCAGCCCGCCGGCAGCCAGGTCCACATTCCCGCGCCCACCTGGCGTGCGAGCCCCGCGCGCAGGAGCAGCCTGTGGGAGGGCGCCTCGGCGTCCGCCGGGGCCTCGCGCAGAGTCGGCAGGAAGTAGCCGGAAAGCCGCGTCACAGCGGGCGAGTCTAACCCCGCGCGCCCGGGCGGAGGCGCCCGCGCGCCCGGGCGCAGGCCCGGCGGAGCGCGCCGGGCATCGATCCGGCCGAACGTAACTTTGCGCTGAAAAATCCGCCGGATGTGCTAAAAAGCCGCACGACCTGGCGCATATCCCCAAACCGGAGTCCGGATATGCGCCCCATTTCGGGTAGGCCCCTATGACCCAAAAGTCGCTGTCACCAGTTGTGGTGGACTCGCAGCGGACGTTAGAGGCAATCCTCCGTGCGCTCCCTGCGGCGTACCGTGACGACCCCCAGTTCCGGCACGCCCGCGAGGCCCTCGAACACGCCCGCGAGCACTCGTCCGTCCTGCTCCTCCTGCTCCCGCACGACGCAGGGCCGCCGCCCGAACCATCCGAGCGCCTCGCGACGGACGGGAACCGACCGACTCCGATGCCGGGGTCGGCGGACGTGGTCGGCTTCGGCGATCTCGTGCTCCGCTGCGGCAGACGAGAGATGAGCCGTGGGCCCCGGAAGACGGCCTTGACGGCCACCGAGTCCCGCCTGCTCGAGCTGTTTCTGAGGCACCCCGGCCAGATCCTTCCCCGTGGATTGATCTTCGAACACGTGTGGGGCTTCGACGTCGGGGCGACCTCCAACGTCCTCAACGTCTACATCGGCTACCTGCGGCGGAAGACCGAGGCGGGCGGGGAGCCGCGACTGATCCACACCGTGCGCGGCATCGGCTACGTGCTGCGGAACTAGCTCTTACAGAGTTCTTATGCAGCGGGGGCCGGCCTCTTAGCTCCGTGTGAGTGGATGCCCGCTCACACCTTTGGCGGGAGGTAACTGTCCATGACGCTGGCCTGGAAGCGGAGGCTCTCGGCGGGAGCGCTCGTTGTGCTGACCGGATTCGTTCTTGCTCCGGCTGGAGCCGTCGCTCGAGACGACCCGCCCGTCCGCACCATGGACGGCAGCCACAACAACCTGGAACACCCCACGTGGGGAATGGCGGGCGCCCAGTACAGGAGAGTTGCGCCGGCCTACTACGCAGACGATCGGGGCGGGCCGGTGACTCCGGCTGCGCCCGATCGCTACGTCAGCAATCGGATCTTCAACGACGGGTCCCAGAACCTCTTCTCCGAGAACCACGTGAGCCAATGGGGCTTTGCCTGGGGCCAGTTCCTGGACCACACCTTCGGCCTGCGCGCCACGGACGGCGGGGAGTCCGGGGCGTTGCCGTACAACGCAGGCGACCCGTTGGAGGTGTTCAGCAACGAACTCGGGGTGATCGACTTCGCCCGGACTCCCGCCGCGCCGGGCACCGGGGTCACGAACACACGGCAGCAGATCAACACGATCGACTCGTACATCGACGGCTCGAGCGTCTACGGAAACTCCGCCGATCGACTGGAGTGGCTGCGCGAGGGTCCGGTCGACGGCAGAATGTCGAACAACTCGGCACGCCTGCTTCTCCCGGACGGGCTCCTGCCTCGGAGGGACGCTCGGGGTAACCCCGGCGCCGCACCGCCCACCGAGCTGGTCGGTCGCCTGCGGGCGACCCCGTACGACGCCGTGGTGGCCGGCGACGTCCGCGCGAACGAGAACATCGGCCTCCAGGCCACGCATCTCCTGTTCGCGCGGGAGCACAACCGCATCGTCGACGCACTGCCACGCAGCCTGCCGGAGGAAGAGCGCTTCAACATCGCCCGGCGTGTGATCGGCGCGGAGCAGCAGTTCATCACGTACACCGAGTTCCTGCCCGCGCTCGGCGTCAAGCTGAGCCCGTACCGGGGCTACGACCGGAATGTCAACGCAACGCTGACGAATGAGTTTGCGGCGCTCGGCTACCGGGCCCACAGCATGATCCATGGCGAGTTCGAGCCGATCGGCGAGCTTGCGGGCTACGGCGCGGCGGAGCTCGCGTCAATCGGGTCGCGGGGCGTCGAAGTGGTCGCCGCGGGCGACGAGGTCGAGTTCGTCGTCCCATTGAACGTCGCTTTCGGCAACCCCAACCTGATGCGCGAGATCGGGATCGGCCCGATCATGCGCGGGCTCGGGGCCGAAGCGCAGTACAAGAACGACGAGCAGATCGACAATCAGCTCCGCAGCGTGCTCTTCCAGGTACCGGGGCCGGGAGTTGCCGATCCGAGCGCATGCCTCGACGGTCCGCCGCTGCCGGACTGCTTCTCCGGGGTGGTGGACCTGGGCGCGACGGACATCGCCCGCGGGCGCGACCACGGGCTACCCGGCTACAACGCGCTGCGGGACGCCTACGGGCTACGGCCGAAGAGGCGGTTCACGGCGATCACCCGTGAAGCCACGGAATCCTTCCCGCGCGAGCCCGAAATCGACGGCGGCAAGCCGATCGACGATCCCGACATCCTCGACTTCGTCGAGCTGCGCGATCGGAACGGCAACGGGATCGCGCTCGGCAGCGAGGCGGCGGACGCCGAGGCGGTCGTGGGCGTGCGCCGGTCGACGACGGCGGCGCGGCTGAAGGCGATCTACGGATCCGTCGCCAATCTCGACGGGTTCACCGGGATGCTGGCCGAGGCCCACGTGCCCGGCACGGAGTTCGGCGAGCTCCAGCTCGCGATCTGGACGCGCGAATTCGAGAGCCTGCGGGACGGCGACAGGTTCTTCCACCTGAACGATCCGGAGCTGTCAGCGATCCGGGCCCGGTTCGGAATCGACTACCGCCGCAGCCTGGCCCAGATCATCCGCGACAACACCGGCGCCGAGGTGGAGGACAACGTGTTCAAGGCGCCCCTGGAATAGCCGCTCGCGCGCATCGAAGCCTGCGACGGGCCCGCGCTGCGGGCCCGTCGTCGCGGAAGCGGCATAGGATCGGCCTTTCCGGCCGATGCCCAGCGAGAACATCGACATCGTCAAGCGAGGCTACGACGCCTGGAACCGCGGCGACCTGGCCGGGGTCCTCGAGCTGGTCGACCCGAGCTTCGAGTGGCACGAGGCCACCGAGGTCCCGGGCGGGGTGCACGTGTATACGCGCGACCAGTTCGAGTCCTACCTCGTGAGCCTCTGGCGGCTGTGGGAGTCGTTCCGGCTCGAGCCGCAGGAGCTGCACGAAGCCGGCGATCTGGTGCTCGCCGACGTGCTCGAGCGGGCCCGCGGGCGCGCCTCGGGCGTGGAGGTCACGCAGCGCTTCGTGCACGTCTGGACGATGCGGGACCGGCGGGCCTGCCGGATGAGGGCGTTCCTCGACAAGCGCGAAGCGATGCGGGCCGCCGGCCTCGACGGCGAGTAGTCATCTGATCAGGCGATGTAGGCGGAGCCGGCGAGGTGCGCGAGCGCCATTACGGTGAGCTGCGGATTGACCGTGATGGCGCTCGGGAAGACGCTGGCGTCGCAGACGTGGAGGTTCTCGTATCCGTGGACGCGGAAGCGTTCGTCGACCACGCCCAGGCTGCGCTCGCGGCTCATCGGATTCCCCCCTTGCGGATGGCCCGTGTTCACCGAGATGTCGCTCGCGTCCTTCACGATGCCGCCTGGGCCGAGCCGCAGCTTCTCCAGGTCGCCGCGCCCGAGCTCCCGGTAGCGGAAGGTGGCCGGCATGACACAGGTGGCGTCGTTCTCCAGCAGCAGCCGACCCGCCTCCCGCAGCCCGCCGAGAAGGCGGTCCAGATCCGTGGTCGAGGGGGTGAAGTCGACCTCCGCGCCGTTGATCGTCGCGCGCCTCCGGACCCGGTTGTCCTCCCTGCGTTCGCTCCCCACCAGCACACCCAGGCATGAGAGCCGCTGGTAGCGCTCCATGTTCGCCTGATGGTGTCCGAGCCACCCGGGCATGACGAGCGCCTGTGACATCACCGGGTTGAACCAGGTCTCGATCACGTGGTTGCCGGGGTGGCCGTTGCCCGCGTAGTGGGACATCTGCAGCCCGTCGAAGGCGTTCAGCGGCTCGCCGTCCTCGAAGTAAGCGGTGAGGTGCGTGCCGAGGTTGGCGCACAGGTGGCGGCCGGCGAGATCGCCGCCGAGGCCGCTGCGCATGAGCAGCAGGCTGGAATGGATGGCGCCTGCGGCCACCACCACCGCCTTCGCCGCGCGTATGTCAACGGTCCGGTCGCGCCACCGCCCCGTGCGCGGGCGGCAGCGCACTCCGGTCGCGCGCCGGCCGCTCACCAGGATCCTCTCCACCGCGCAGTCGGGCAGGATGCGCAGGCGGTCACCGTGCCGGCGCTGCGCTTCAGGCAGCACCTTGTCCAGCATCGAGAGCTTTCTGCCGTAGCGGCAGCCGATGTTGCAGTAGCCGCACCCGAGGCAATCCTCGAGGTTCGCCTCGACCGGCCGCAGGGAGCCGACCTTGTCGGCGACCGGGTTGGGCGGCGCACCCGCTTGGTGCTGGACGGACACCAGTGAGCGCACCGCATCGAAGGATCGCCCCAGCTCGTCGGGGTCGAGCCCGGCGTGGTAGCGCTCGTTCCACTCCTGCAGCACGTCGTCCGGCAGGTTGAAGCTGACGCCGTTGTTGACCACGGTGCTTCCGCCCACGCACATCCCCTGCAGCACCTGGACGCTGAAGTCGCGCGAGAGCTGAAGCGCCCCGTCCGAGTAGAGCCGCGCGTACATCTCGGGCTCGTCCTCGGTGAACTCGGAGCGGTCGACGTGGGGACCGCGCTCCACGATCAGGACGTCCAGCCCGCGCGCCGCCAGCTCGTGGGCGGCCGTCGACCCGCCGGCGCCGCTGCCCACGATCACCACGTCGGCCTCGAGCTTCTCGCGCGCCGCCGCACTCGGCGCGAGGGTGCGCAGCCTCTCGTGGGGCTGCGGCTCGCCCGGCCAGGAGGAGCGCCGGCTGAACCGCACATAGCCCGTCTCCCCGTGGCTGCGCTCGTCGCCGTAGTAGCCGATGTAGACGAGCTGCATGGCGAAGCGAATCGCGGCCTGCAGGCCCGTGCGCAGGCGGCCGAGCTCGTGGCGTGCGATCTCCTCCAGCAGGTGCCGCTCGATGAACCGCCGCCGCCGCGGCCGGTCGATCAGCGGGAGCGGCGCCTTGAGCCAGAGGAGGGGGACGAAGCAGACCGCGAGCAGGGCGAAGCGGATCCGCCACTTCGCCCGGATCCGCAGTTTGCCCCAGTACGCGTCCACCGCGGTGGCGATCTCCCGCGGCGCCACCGTGGGCCGGTCCAGGATCGCGTCCGCCACCGCGGTGAGGGTGTCGTGCTCGATAGGCCAGAGGTAGTTGAGGCGGTAACGGGCGCGCAGGGCCCTGCGGTAGAGCCAGATGAGCACGCCGGTCATGACGATTGCGAGGCCGAGCCAGCTGGCGAGCGGCCAGGCCCCGGACATCTCACCCTGCCAGTCCGGCGGCGGGAACGTGGCCTCGTAGTTGCCGCTCAGCAGTGCGATCGCCAGCAGGCCGATGATCGCCAGGTGTCCCGCGATGACGAAGCCGATCAGGCGGCTGAACCGCCGTACGTCGGCCGCCGCCACGCCGGTGAGTGCGGCGAAGACCATGTCCTTGGCGAACGAGTTGACGGCGAACGGCCGCGTGTCGGGCGAGCCGCTCCACAGCTCCGGCAGGTAGAAGGCGACCGCCTGGGCGGTGAAGAAGACGGTGAGCGCCAGCAGCCAGCGGCGAAGGGCCTTCTCCTGGCGTGTGAGATCCGTCACCGTGGGCCGACGCTAGGTGCCCCACAAGGGCCGGTCAAGCCCTGTGTGGGGCATCTCACACTGCACGCGGCCAGATGATTGATTCCGCGGCCGCGTGTGCGCGGGGGCGCACGGGACCGAGCCGGGCGGGGGAAGCAGGGCGAAGCCGATACCAGGAGGTGTCGGCGAGCCCGATGACCCCGATCCATAGCGACCGAAGGGAGCGGTGCGAGCGCGAAGCGCGAGGGTATCCGTGCGTCATCCGCGTGCGCGGGGTCGTGGAATCAGTCATCTAGTGCACGTCGGGGACCGGCACGGCCGGAGCGGGCTCCTGGCGGCACAGGAGGGTCGAGAGGGCGTGGGTGAGGGTGCCGGCCGCTGCGTCCGCCCCGCCCTCTGCGCGCCATCCCACGAACCCGTCCGGCCGGACCAGGACAGCGCCGTCAGGATGGATCCCGTACGCGTCCGTGAACCCGTGCTCTGGGTCGGCGGCGCGAAGGTCGGCATGCACGTCCAAGTCGATCCGCAGCTCCGCGGCGGCGGCCCCCCCGGCTTCGCTCCACCCGGAAGCGCCGGGGCCGCACAACAGCACGAACCTGCGGCCGAACAGGTCGAGCGTCGACACGCGATCCCCACCGTCGCCGCCCTCCAGCCACACGTGCGGCGCCCGCGTGCCGGGCATCCCGCCGCACTCGCGCGGATCGCCCGAGACGGCGGCGTCCTCACCGACGAGCGACGGGTAGCGGTAGCCCAGGTCGATCTCGAGGTCCCCCACGATCTCCTGCATCCCCTTGGCCGCGAGGTACGGCGCGGCGCGCGTGACGTAGCGCGAGTACGCCTGCTCCGCCGTGAACTCGGCCACCGGACGCCGCTCTGGCTCGTATGTGGCCAGCAGCTCCGGCGGGGCCTGACCACGCAGCACGAACGCCAGCTTCCACGCCAGGTTGTGGGCGTCCTGTATCCCCACATTGCCCCCGTAGCCGCCGTACGGCGGCATCGTGTGGGCGGCGTCGCCGGCCAGGAAGACCCGCCCGTCCTGGAACCGCTCGGCCACGTCGGCCACGGCCTTCCAGCGCATGACGTCCTCGATCGAGACCTCGACATCGGTGGTGCCTAGCCCCGCGTGCACCAGCGAGGCCCAGCCCGGCTCGTCGCGGTCGGGCCAGATGTCGGTCACGGGATCGTCGGGATCGCCGAGCGTGTGTACGACGAGGAACCCCGACTTGTACGGCTTCTCGATCCGGAAGAACCCGCGCAGCTCCGGGTTGTTGACCATGATCACGCTCAGGTTGCGCCCGCGGAGCAGGTGCTCGACGTCGGCCCGGAAGTAGATCGTGACGGCCTTCGAGAAGACTCCGTGGCCGCGCACGCCGATCCCGAGCTGTGAGCGCACGCGGCTCCCCGGGCCGTCCGCGGCCACCACGTACTGCGCGCGCACATCGGTGGACGGTCCCCCGTCGCGCCCCCGGATCACCGCGGACACTCCGTCAGTGTCACGCGACAACCCGACGAGCTCGGTCTCGAAGCGGATGTCCGCTCCGAGCTCGGCGGCG
>Ga0081538_10006253_pt1 | contig 10533 bp, 9 predicted proteins | sample TabmetS5T2R1_FD_71022 | JGI IMG/M metagenome (GOLD analysis project Ga0081538, IMG submission 71022) | Tabebuia heterophylla rhizosphere microbial communities from the University of Puerto Rico - S5T2R1 | ecosystem: Host-associated > Plants > Roots > Rhizosphere ...
GGCCGTCCTGGGTGTCAATGCCGTCTTTCACGACCCCGCCGCCGCCCTCGTCGTCGACGGCGAGACGCTCGCCGCCGCCGAAGAGGAGCGGTTCAGCCGGCGCAAGCATGGCAAGGAGCCGGTTCCGTTCTCGGCGTGGGAGCTTCCGGTCGACGCGATGCGCTGGTGCCTCGAACACGCGGGCCTGGAGCCGGGCGACATCGACGTCGTCGCCTACTCCTACGACCCCGACCTCGCTCCATCCCCCGGTCCAGACGTCACCGACGACGACTGGGAAGGTCTCCGGACCCTGTACGTGCGCCGTGTCCCCGGCTTTCTATCCACCGCCCTGCCCGGCCTCCGCACCGAGCGCCTCGAGTACGTCGCGCACCACGTGGCCCACGCGGCATCCGCCTGCGTGGCCGCGCCGCACGAGACGTCCGCCGTCCTGGTGCTCGACGGTCGCGGTGAGGTCGCGTCTCATCTAGGCGGCCGGTGGCGCGACGGCACCCTCGATGTGCTTGCCGCGCAACGGCTCCCGCACTCGCTGGGGCTGCTCTACGAGGAGGTCACCGCCCACCTCGGGTTCCGCCGCTCGTCGGACGAGTACAAGGTGATGGCGCTCGCCAGCTACGGCGACCCCGACCGGTTCGGCACGGCATTCCGCGAGCGCGTTGCCGCAACCGGTGACGGCGGGTTCGTGGTGCGGCCGATGGATCTGGCGGCGCTGGTGCCCGCCCGCGAGCCGGGCGAGGGCTGGGTCGACATCCACGCCGATCTGGCGGCGGCGCTGCAGGTGCGCCTCGAGGAGGTCATCCTGGATCTCGCCCGCTGGTTGCAGAGGCGGACAGGCGAGGACACGATCACCCTGGCGGGGGGTGTGGCGCTGAACTGCGTGGCGAACGCCCGGCTCGCCGCCGAGGGCCCGTTCGACCGCGTGTGGGTGCAGCCCGCAGCCGGCGATGCCGGCACGGCACTCGGCGCGGCGATGGCCGCGGCCACCCGCCGGGGGCAGGCCTGCACGCCGCCCGGCACGGCCGCCCTGGGGCGTGGCTGGGCAGAGGGCGAGATCGAGGCCGTCCTCGAGGCGGCCGACCTGCCCTACGAGCGACCCACCGACCTGCCCGGCACGGTCGCCACCGCACTGGCCAGCGGTGCCGTCGTGGGATGGTTCCAAGGGCGCAGCGAGTACGGCCCGCGAGCGTTAGGCCACCGCAGCCTGCTGTGCGATCCCCGCCGGCCCGAGAACCTGGGCCGCATGAACGCCATCAAGGGCCGCGAGGAGTTCCGGCCGATCGCGCCCATGGTGCTGGCCGAGCGGGCCCCGGAGATCTTCGACGGCGTCCAACCCAGCCCCTACATGCTCTTCGTGCATCGGGTGCGGCCCGAATGGGAACCGCGGATCCCCGCCGTCGTCCACGTCGATGGGACCGCTCGCATCCAGACGGTGGACACCGCCGACGAGCCGCTGGTCGGCGCCATGCTTCGGGCGTTCGAACGCTGCACCGGCATTCCCGTGGTCGTCAACACCAGCTTCAACACCGCGGGCCGGCCCATGGTGGACACGCCCCAGCAGGCGCTCGAGTGCTTCGGCTCGGGACCGATCGATCTGCTGGCGCTGGGCCCGTTCGTCGTGCACCGGACCCGTGGCTGACTCGTCCGCCGCCCACCATGAGGCCCGACGGGGACCGACCGGGCCGACAGGGGACACGGCCAGAAGCGCCACCGGGACCGCCGGCCCCGTTCCCACGATCGGTCCGCCCGGCGTCGACGTGGTCGTGCCCACCGTCGGTCGTTCCTCGTTGGCCGGCCTGCTCGGGCTCCTGTCCCGCACGCTCCCCCCGGACAGCAGCGTGCTCGTCGTCGACGACCGGCCTTCGACCACGCGCCCGCTGGCGCTCGGGGTCGACGACCACCGCTTCCGTGTTGCCCGCTCCGGCGGCCGGGGGCCGGCAGCGGCCCGCAACGTCGGCTGGCAGTCGACGAGCGCCCCGTGGATCGCATTCGTGGATGATGACGTCGAGCTCTCGCCGCTATGGGTGCGGGGCCTGCTCGACGATCTGGTCGGTGCTCCACCAGACGTCGCCGCGGTGCAGGGTCACATCGAGGTGCCGCTGCCGATGGGCCGGCGACCGAGCGACTGGGAGCGCAACGTCGCCGGCCTCGACGGCGCCACCTGGATCACCGCCGACATGGCGGTTCGCCGCACCGCTCTCGAGGGGATCGGAGGCTTCGACGAGCGCTTCCGCCGCGCCTACCGAGAGGACACCGACCTGGCCCTGAGACTGCTCGACGCCGGCTGGCGCCTGATGCTCGGCCAGCGCCGCGTCCGCCATCCGGTGCGCCCGGCGCCGTGGTGGATGAGCGTGCGGCTGCAGCGCGGCAACGGGGACGATGTCCTGCTCGAGCGCCTGCACGGCCGCGGCTGGCGGCGGCGCCTCGACATCGCCCCCGGCGCCCTGTCGTCCTACCCGGCCACGATGGCCAGTGGTGTCGTCGCCTTGGCGGCGCTGGCCGGCGGTCGCCGCCGGGCTGCCATCCTGGCAGCCGGCGCCTGGGCCATCCGGACCGCCCGGTTCGCGTGGCGCCGCGCCGCCCCGGGCCCCCGTGACGCCGGCGAGCTGGCGGCCGTGCTCGCCACCAGCGTCGCCATTCCTCCCGTTGCCTGCTACCACCGGGTCCGGGGCAGTCTGCGATGGCGGGGCGTCGTCCCGACCACTCCGCCCCGGGACGGCCTGTGAGGCCGCTTCGCATCCTGACCTGGCACGTGCATGGCAACTACCTCTGGTACCTCTCGCACGTGCCGCACGAAATCGTCCTACCGTTCCGCCCCGGCCGTCCCCACGGCTATGGCGGCCGGGCTGGGGCGTTCCCATGGCCCGACTCGGTGAGGGAAGTGCCCGCGGACCGGATCCGAGACGAAGCGGTCGACGTCGTCATCTACCAGGCACACGAGCACTGGATGGTCGACCGGCACGAGATGTTGTCCGCCCAGCAGCGCGCCGTGCCCCAGATCGTTGTCGAGCATGACCCGCCACGGCAGTCGCCCACCGACACCCGCCATCCGGTGGACGACCCGGGGGCCCTCATCGTCCACGTCACCGCCTACAACCAACTCATGTGGGACTGCGGCGCCACGCCGACCGCTGTCATCGAGCACGGCGTGGTCGTGCCCGACGACGTCAGACACACGGGGCACCTGGCCCGTGGCGTCTCGGTCGTCAATGACCTCGCAGCGCGGGGGCGGCGGCTCGGCGCCGACGTGTTCGTACGAGCCCGCGAGCGGGTGCCCCTGGACCTGGTCGGCATCGGCTCCCAGCACCTGGGCGGGTTCGGCGAGGTGCCACCCCCCGACCTTGCCGCCTTCCTGGCCCCCTACCGCTTCTACTTCCATCCGATTCGCTACACGAGCCTGGGCCTCGCGCTGTGCGAGGCGATGACCGTCGGCCTCCCCGTCGTGGGTCTGGCCACGACCGAGCTGCCGACCATCATCGAGGACGGCGTGAACGGATTCGTCGACACCGACCCGGAGCGCCTGATCGAGGTCATGCGCGCGCTGCTGAGCGAGCCCGCACTGGCCCGCGCCGTCGGCGAGGCCGGGCGTGCCACGGCTCGTGAACGCTTCTCGATCGACCGGTTCGCGCGGGACTGGGATGCACTGCTCCGGGCCGTCTGCGGGCCTTCGGGCGCCGTCGCCCCGGCCCGGCGCCGAACTTCGGTTCTCACCCGGACGGTACCGGGGTAGACGCTCGACATGACCGCCGAGGAACCGCTGCCCATGACCGCTGCCGCCGGCCAGGAGCTCCACGGCCTGCCCATCATCGTCACGGGTGGGTCGTCCGGACTCGGAGCGGCCGTCGCGTGCCAGCTCGCGTCCGTCGGGGCGGCCGTGACAGTGCTCGACCGCCAGCCCGCCGCGGCCGGCGTAGCGAGCCTGCAGGTCGACCTGGCCGACGGCCGAGCCGCCGAGGATGCGGTGCGCGGTGTCGCTGAAGAGACCGGTCGGCTGTGGGCCGTCGTCACGTGCGCCGGTGTCGACGTACCCGGCCGCCTGGACGAGCTGAGCCCGGATGAATGGGAGGGTGTCGTCGTCGTCAACCTGCTCGGCACAGCAGCGGTCGTGCGCGCCGCGGTGCCCTACCTCCGGGCGGCCCGCGGCCGCGTCGTCACCGTGGCCTCGACACTGGGACACCGCGCCGTCTCCGACGCCACCGCGTACTGCGCCAGCAAGTTCGGCGTGGTTGGCTTCACCCGGGCCCTCACGGCCGAGCTGCGCGGCGAGGTCGGCGTCACGATGCTGACTCCCGGCGGGATGCAGACCGCGTTCTTCGACGATCGCGACGACCGCTACAAGCCGCCGGCCGAGCTCGAGTTGTGCGACCCGAACGATGTCGCGGATGCCGTCACGTTCGCTCTCACGCGGCCGCCGGGCTGCGAGGTGCGCGAACTGGTGGTGACTCCGGCCAGCGAGACCTCCTGGCCCTGAGGACGCACCGACGTCGGCGGGGCGCCGAGCACTGGTGTCGAGCATCGCTCGGCGAGCCGGGCCCGTTGGGCTACGCCTCCTCCGAGGTGCACCCATCGTCCGTCGCTGGCCAGCGCTCCAGATGCTCCTCGATGGCCGTGACGACTGCGTGGACGTCGGGCCATTCCGACGGCGGGTCGCCAGTCACGACACGGTGGCGGTAGCGATCCAGCGGCGCCCACCGGTCCGGCTCTGCGGAGGCGGTGACGACGACGCTGGGGACGCGCACCGCGGCGGCCACGTGTGAGGCACCGGTGTCGTTGGTGACCACCAGGCACGCCTGCCGGTACAGCGCTGCCAACACGCCGAGGCCGGTCCGCCCGGCCAAGTCGATCGCCTGGCCGTCGATCATGTGTGCGATAGCCCGCACCAGGCCCGCCTCGTCCGTCGACCCCGTCATCACGACCGGAAGGCCGCGGCTGACGAGATGGTCCCCGACACTGGCGAACGATGGCGCCGGCCAGCGACGATCAGGGCGAGACGCGCCCGGGTGCAGGCATGCGAACCTGCGGTCGGCCATCCCCGCGTGGTGGAGCAACTGGGCGGCGGTCTGGCGTTCGTCGTGCGTCATCGGCAAGTCGAGCCCGAACCCGGCGGGAGGACATCCGGCGGCACCGACGACGGCCAAGTTCCTACCGATCTCCGGCACTTCGGTGAGGTAATCGATGGATCGCCCCGGTGGCACCCAATGGCCGGGGAGATAGGCGGTCACCTGGTGGCGGGCGCCGAACAGCGTCAGCAGCGGATTGGTCACGATGCCGCTGCCGTGGATCTGCAACCCCAGGTCGAAGCGTTTGCTCTGCGCACGCTGGAGGAACCGGACCGCCGCCGGGGGATCCGGTGGTACCTCCGGCAGCCCGGCGACGCCCTCGACGACCAGCAAGTCGTCGACAAGGTTGGGATAGCGCGCAACGAACCAGGCGCTCGACGGCAGTCCCGCCAGCGTGACCTGCGCACGCGGGTACGCGGTTCGCAGAGCTCGCAGAGCTGGAACTGCACACAACAGGTCGCCAACGCCACGCAACGCCCTGAGAACGACGATCCGCGGCTCGGGATCCATCGGATCGGCGCCGCCCACCACCTCCAACCTCTTCCCCGTCGCCGTGGGGTTCATACGGCCGACGGGCCGTGCGCGTTTCCGCGGCGGGTAGCCGGGAAAGCGCTCCGGCATCGCGAGCCAGCATGCGACGACACTGCTCGAGGACTGGCCGGAAGACCACCACGGCCACGGATCCTCGCTACGCACACGCTGGACCGGTGATCGCCGTTTTGCCCTGCGGGCGTGCGGGAAGGCGGTAGTCAACCCCAGCACCAGCGGCCCCCGGCTCCCCCGCCGGGGGTCGCTTCGCGTTTGGGTTCGATGCTGAAGGCGAGCCGTAGAACCGGATGGCCCTACGGTGCGCCGCCGTGCCCGTGACTACGACTTGCGGGCAGCCGCCTTGCCACCCTTGCGGCCGGCCTTCTTCTTCTGCGCGGTGGTGCCCCCCTGCTCGGGGGAACTTCCCTTGCCGCTCTGCTTGCCACCGCGGCTGGACGCATCGGGAGAATTCGCGATCCTGGCGGCTCGCTCCTTGGACATGCCCTTGTCCTTGAGGGCTTCGTACTGCTTCTCGTTCTTGACGCTGGGGCGCTTGTCAGGCATCTGGTCCTCCATCGCTGATCTCGATCTGAGCCAATGCTCGCTGTAGGTCATCGGACCAGAAGCGGAAGAACCCCTCCTGGTCGGGGCCGATCTGGTGGAAGTAGAGGTGGTCGTAGCCGGCCGTGACGTACTCCCTGACCGACTCGATGAACGGATGGACATCGGGCCCGCAGGGAATCGATTCGGTCGCCTGCTCTTCGGTGACCATTCCTGCGGCCTCCTCGAAATGGGTCCATGTGGGCAGGTCCTGGGAGAGCTGGCCGCGGATGCCAGAGTTGGGCCAGACGTGGTGCACGGTCTTGCGGGCTTCGGCGGCGTCCTCGGCCCAGCACACATGGAGTTGCGCATACCGGGGTCCGGTGCCACCGGCCTTGCGGTAGCGGTCGAGGGCGTCGGCGTCGGGTGCGACACCCCAGTAGCCGTCGCCGATCCGGGCGGCGAGCTCCACGGCCTTGGGACCGAAGCCGGAAGCGATCACCGGCGGCGCCTCGGTCGGCGGGTCGAACAGCCTGGCATTCTCGACGGTGTAGTACTCGCCCCGATGGTCGACGGTCTCCCCCTCCCACAGCTTGCGGAGGACGTCGACGGCCTCCTCGAGCATGGCCAGCCGCACCTCGATCGACGGCCAACGATCGCCCAGGATGTGCTCGTTGAGCGCCTCTCCGGTGCCGATCCCGAAGAAGAACCGGCCATCGGCCAGCAGCGAGGTGGTCGCAGTCGCCTGGGCCAGGATCGCCGGGTGGATGCGGATGATCGGGCACGTCACGCCGACCCCGATGCGGACCTCGCTGGTCGACGCGGCGACGGCGCCGAGCACCGACCACACGAACGGGCTATGCCCCTGAGCGCTCACCCAGGGGTGGAAATGGTCCGAGATCGATACGAAGTCGAACCCCGCTTCCTCCGCTCGACGAGCCTGATGCACCAGATCGCCCGGGGGATGTTCCTCGCTCGACAGCGTGTAGCCGAATGACGTCATGCGCACCTCTTGCGTGGGCAGTGGACACGTGGCGGTGGCCGTCTACCCCAACTCGCGGTCGTCAATCACGCTTGGTGGTCGAGCCTTTCGTGTCCGTCGGACTCGGCACGAGGTCGTAGTGGTGCAGCCAGATCCGGTCGGATGCGTGCGGGCGCATCGAGAGCACGAGGACCCCGTCTCGACAGTCCGCTGTCAGGTAGAGATGCCCGGCAACGGCGCCGAGCCGTGGAACCGTAGGTCGAGATCGAAGAGTCCGATTCGGCCCCGCGGGCCGCCCTCATCGCCACGTAGAGAGTGGCGCCGTGTACGTCGCAGTCTCCGAGGTGGTCTACGTCGGGTGCTCGCAGCGCGAGTAGCGCGGGGGCGGACGGTGGCAGTGAACCAGACCGGCTGGGCCACCTTTACCGGCGCGCAGACCATTGCCGTATGGCGTCTGGTGTTCCGGGTACCGGTGTTGTGCGACTCAAGGAGGCACCATGGCTGACACCGAGACCGGACAGGTCACCGGCACCAAGGACAAGGACTACAACATCATCTGGTTCACCGAGGCGTGTCTCAGCAACGCGCTTCGTCTCGAGAACTACATCAAGGACGCCGACCGCGAAGGCGACCAGGAGCTCGCCGAGTTCTTCCGGCGGGCACAGAGCGAGAGCCGCAAGGGAGCTGAACAGGGCAAGCAGCTGTTGGCCTCTCGGATCGCGGCGAGCTCGTAGACGAGGGCAGGCGGACAGCGCCGCCACGCGGCGCGAGCGTTCAGTCGGCGCCCGTCGAGGCGTGAGGTGCGTGGACGGGCTTCGACTCGGGCGAACCTCGTTGTCGGAGGTACACGCTGAACACCACGAGGGTGCCCACGGCGAGGAACTCGGACTGCCAGTTCTGCAGCGACTCGAACCAGAAGTGTGATCTGAACAGGTAGCCGAGCGTCGAGACGGTTGGTTGGCCCTGTGCAACCTGGTCGGCGTTGAACGCATGTGCGCCAGTGACGAGGTGGCCGGCGAAGGCCAGCGCGAACAGCGCGAACATGGCGATGCCGAGCGAGTGCTCGTAGATGCGGAGGACCCAGCCCCCGCGGCGTACCGGCCAGGGCGCATCCGGGTCGTCGCGGTGCTCCCGCGGATCTGCGTCGAGCCTGGGATCGCCGTCTGCGGGCTTGGACTCGGCCGAACCCTTCTGGACGAGCCAGGCGGTGAGGAGCACGTAGACGCCCATCTGCAGGAACTCCGACTCCCAGTTCTCGAACGTCGCCTCGCCGAAGTCCGCGCGGGTGAGGTACTCGCCAAAGCTCACAGTTGGCTCGCCGTTGGCGCGCTGCTCCTCGTTGAAGGCCCGGTGCCCGGCCCACGCCTGGCCGCCCAGCCAGATCACCAGGAAGGCCCCGAGGGCGACGATGGAGAGGCTGTGGTCGCGGATGAACCGACGCATGGCCACCATCGTTGCGCTCGGGCGCGAGCGGATCTGGGAGGGTCCGCCTTCCGCACCGTAGGGACGAACGTGCAAAGGGCCGCGAAATCTGTTGGTGCGAGCTCGGCCAGGGGAAGACATGGGCACCAACCGAGCCAGGAGGACCGCATGGGCGAGGGCAAGTTCGACGAGATGAAGGGCCGAGCCAAGGAAGCTGCTGGCGATCTCACCGACGACGACGACCTCAAGAAGGAAGGCAAGCTCGACAGGGCCGGCGGCGCTGTCAAGGACAAGGTCGACAAGGCCAAGGACAAGGTCACGGACGCCATCAATCCCGACCGGTGAGGTGGGCCGCCGTCGGCGAGGACGCCATAACGGCAACGTCGGCGAGCGACCGGCCAACGTGTAAGCGGGCAGCCAGGCGGGCATGCCTTCGGGGATGACGGTGGTCGGCTATCACGCTTCGCACGAGCAGCACCCGCCGAGCGCTCTGCTGGCCGCGGCGCGGGCGGCCGCCGCGGCCGGCTTCGGCGCGGTGTCGTCGTCGGACCACGTGACGCCGTGGAGTCGCGACCAAGGGGAATCGGGATTCGCGTGGTCGTGGCTCGGGGCGGCGATGCAGGTCGTGCCGCTGCCATTCGGTGTGGTCAACGCCCCCGGGCAGCGCTACCACCCGGTGATCATCGCCCAGGCCATCGCCACGCTGGTGGAGATGCACCCCGACCGCCTCTGGGTGGCGCTCGGCTCCGGCGAGGCGTCGAACGAGCACATCACGGGGGACCCGTGGCCGCCCAAGGCCCAGCGGAACGCTCGCCTGGGCGAATGTGTGGAGGTCATACGGGGCCTCCTGCGGGGCGACGAGGTGAGCACCGATGGCCACGTGCGCGTCGACCGCGCCCGACTATGGACGCTTCCGGACCGCCCGCCGCCCCTCGTCGGGGCGGCGCTGAGCGAAGAGACTGCGGCGTGGTGCGGGGGGTGGGCGGACGGCCTCATCACCGTGCATGCTCCCCCGGACCAGCTGCGGCGCGTGATCGACGCCTTCCGCAGCGGGGGCGGAGAGGGCAAGCCGATCCGAGTCCAGGTCAAGGTGGCATGGGCGCCCACGGACGACGAGGCCCTTGCCGGCGCCCACGAACAATGGCGCACGAACGTGTTCGACTCCGTGCTGATGGCGGACCTCGAGACGGTCGAGCAGTTCGAGGCGGCTGCGGCCCACGTGCGGCCGGAGGACGTCGCCAGAAGCGTCCTCGTGTCGTCCGACGCCAAGCAGCACGCAGCCTGGCTCCACGAGATCCTCGACCGCGGCGTGGACGAGGTCTTCGTCCACCAGGTGCCCCGAGACCAGCGGGGATTCATCGACGCCTATGGCGCCGAGGTGCTGCCGGAGGTTTCGCAGCGATGAGCATCGCGTTCACGAGCGACCAGTGGTGGAAGAACGGGGTGGTCTACTGCCTCGACGCGCAGACGTTCCTCGACAAGGACGGCGACGGCGTGGGCGACCTCGCCGGGTTGATCGATCGGATCGACTATCTCGCGGGGATCGGCGTGTCCACGCTGTGGCTCATGCCCTTCTACCCGACACCCGACCAGGACGATGGCTACGACGTCAGCGACTTCTACGGCGTCGATCCTCGGTTGGGCACGCTGGGCGAGTTCGTCGAGGTCGTGCGCACCGCCCGCGACCGGGGCATGCGGGTCATCGTCGACCTGGTGGTGAACCACACGTCCGACCAGCACCCGTGGTTCCAGGCCGCGCGTTCCGACCCGGGCTCGCCCTATCGCGACTGGTACGTGTGGGCGGACGAACGGCCCGAGGACCCGGACATCACCGAGACCTTCCCCGGTGATCAGGGCGGGGTGTGGACCTTCGACCGTAGGGCACGGCAGTACTACCTGCACCGCTTCTACGAGCACCAGCCCGACCTCAACATCGCCAACCCGGCGGTGCGCGAGGAGATCGCCCGCATCGTCGGGTTCTGGCTGCAGCTGGGGGTCAGCGGCTTC
>Ga0081538_10006254_pt1 | contig 10531 bp, 8 predicted proteins | sample TabmetS5T2R1_FD_71022 | JGI IMG/M metagenome (GOLD analysis project Ga0081538, IMG submission 71022) | Tabebuia heterophylla rhizosphere microbial communities from the University of Puerto Rico - S5T2R1 | ecosystem: Host-associated > Plants > Roots > Rhizosphere ...
CCAGCAAGGGCATCGGTGAGATCCTTCCGCATTCCCGCGCGGGCGTCTAGCTGGTGTGCTCGCAGACGCTCGCATCCAGGCGAGTCTGTCGCGCAAACAAGCGAAATCAGATTGCGGGAGCAACGGTGGGATGACCACGTCCGGTTTCGGTCCGTCTCGTAGCCGGCGTCCCAAATCGACGCTTACCGGCACCACTCCAGCCACTGTTCTCCCTTGACTAATTGACGCACCGGTTTGCGGATCGTTTTTTGCGACAGACTCAGGGCGAAAGGATCAGCGCGTCGTCGTCGACGTGACCTGAGCCCGGGATCAACGACGTAGCCGTCCTCCGCACACGTTACGCTCGCCGACCTTGAGCGACCACGAGGAACGAACCCTTCTTGAGTTCACGCTCGACCTAATCGCTCAAGAACACTCCGCGGCCTGGCAATGTGTGGAGGTGCGGGGCGGTTGGCTTTGCTCGATTGTGCCCGACGGCGGCAACGATGAGGCGCTTTCGGCGAGCGGTCACACCCGGGAACAGGCGCTCATCGAGCTGGTCAAACGCGCGCTGGCCGAGGGCAGCGCGTAGTCGTCGCCCGTGTCTTCTCCGAGTGCGACGCCGGGCGAGCGATCACACGCGGACCCGCTGCTGCTGCGATGCACATGCATGCACTGCTCCAAGCCGGCCACAAGCAGCAGCGCCGGGACCAGGCGAAAGGGCTAGCGCGGCCGACCCGGCCGGTGCTGTTATCACGCTCCGCCCACCCAGCCGCCCGTGCTGGCGCGTTTCGCGGCGTCTGAGACCGTCCGTGTGTCCTGCGACTTGCGCCGCTCCGCCGCTTTCTGTGGCGTATCCCCGGTCCGTTCAGAGGTTGTCCCGTAGCTCGTAGAACTTGATAGGCGGCGGTCCTCCCGCCTCGTCCGGTCCGGTTGGGACCGTGGCGAGTGCGAATCGAAGTCCACGAGGACAGGAGGACCAACCGCCATGAGGACCGTAGCGGCCGCGTCGGTCGCAGTCAGCCGGGACGGCATCGCTGGGCTGCCGCCGTCGGTGCAGGAGGCGCTCGGTGAGCTTGCCGGTGCCGCGAAGGAGGGCCTGCTCGCGATGAGCGTCGGTGTCGGGCTCGGGGTGCTGCACGAGCTGCTGGAGGCCGAGGTCGACGAGGTCGTCGGCCCGAGGGGCAAGCACAACCCGGAGCGCACGGCCGTCCGTCACGGCCACGAGGATGGCGAGGTCACGCTCGGTGGGCGACGGGTGGCGGTTACCCGACCGCGCGCCAGGAGCGCAGATGGCGAGCGCGAGGTCGAGCTTCAGACCTACGCGCATTTCGCCGCGCGCGATCGGCTGAGCGACGTGATGCTCGAGCGGATGCTCGCCGGCGTGAGCACGCGCCGCTACGCGCGCACCGGCGAGCCGGTCGGCGGCGAGATCGACCGGCGCACTCGCTCGACGAGCAGGTCGGCGGTGTCGCGCCAGTTCGTGTCGCGCACGCGCGAACACCTGATCGAGCTGATGAGCCGCGCGCTGGATGACGTGCGCCTGGCGGTGCTGATGCTCGACGGGATCGATCTGAAGGGCCGCTGCTGCGTCGTCGCGCTTGGGATCGACACCGACGGCGTCAAGCACCCGCTCGGGCTGTGGGACGGCTCGACCGAGAACGCCACCGTCGCCACGACGCTGCTGACGAATCTCGTCGAGCGCGGCCTCGATGTCGAGCAAGGCGTGCTGGTCGTCATCGACGGCGCCAAGGCGCTGCGCAAGGCCGTCCGCGACGTGCTCGGCGTCCACACGCCGGTGCAGCGCTGCGTCCGTCACAAGGAGCGCAACGTGCTCGCCCACCTGCCCGAGCGCGACCGGCCGCTCGTGCGCCGCCGCCTGCGAGCGGCCTGGGCGCTCGACGACCACGAGCGCGCGCTCGACCAGCTCCGAGCGCTCGCCGACGAGCTCGCCCGCGGCCACCCAGGCGCCGCCGCGTCGCTCAGAGAGGGCATCGAGGAAACGCTCACCGTGACACGCCTGGGCGTCCGCGGCCGGCTCAAGCGCACGCTGGCCTCGACGAACCCGTGCGAGTCGATGATCGAGACCGTCCGCAGGGTCGCACGCAACGTCAAGAGCGGGCACAACGGCGACATGTGTCTGCGCTGGACCGCCGCCGGCATGCGCGAAGCCGAGGCCCAGTTCCGGCGCATCATCGGCCACCCAGACCTCGCCAAGCTCGCCGTCACCGTTGAGCGCGACGTCGCCGCCAAGCGCGCCGCCGACACGCCCGCCAAGACCGCTCACACGCCAACCGCGACCGCGGCGCCGGAGGTCGCCGCTTCACCCGCCCGAGACAATTTCACTCACAGGATCGCCGTCGCGAAGTTCCACGGCGACCGGGACATCCTCTCCCTCGTACAGATCTAACCGAGCGTCGGCGCACGAGACCAGCCCGGCGCCGAGCGCGTCCCTGTCCCATCGCGACGATCGCTCAGCGAACCTCCAGCGCACTGCTCCTATGCCCGACGACCGGCAGTGATCGGCGATCGGCAAACAGTGCCGCGTGTGCCTCCACGCGATAGCGCAGCTCCGCGTGGTCGGACTCATCGCCGCGAGCCGCTGATCGTCTGAAAGAGGGCGGGTTGTCAAGTGCGTCTGGGTGGATGGTCAGGGCCCGCGGGCGGTGTGGTGGTGGCGAGCAGCGCTCAAGTCTCTATCGCCCCTTCGGTTTCCGGGGAGTGAGCGAAATGGGAGGTTCGCTCCGGCGGCGCATTTCCAAAGAGAGCCTTCAGGCGGCTAGACGATAAGCGGCGCCTGCCGGGGCGAAGGGCTGGTTGCGGGTGAGCATGTGCCAGATCGCCTCGGTGAGCTTTCTGGAGAGCTCGATCTGAGCGACCTTGGGGCCGCGTTGGCGGCCGAGGCGGCGCTTGGTGCGCTGGTAGCGCTCGGCGTAGACCGGGTGCTTGCAGGCGTTCAGCGCTGCCTCAAACAGGCCCCAGCGCAGATAGCGCGGGCCGTGCTTTGAGATCGGGCCGCGGCGATCGCTGGCGCCGGATTGGATCACGCGCGGGCACAGCCCGGTGTAGCCGCACAGCTTCGCCGGCGACGCGAAGCGTTCGATGTCGCCGATCTCCGAGGCGACGGTGAACGCGTTGATCCAGCCGAACCCGGGCGCGGTCACCAGCAGCGGGATGTAGCGGTGATCGGCGCCGCGGCGGCGTAGCTCGACGGTCAAGCGAGCGATCTGCAGCTCGAGATCGTCGATCAGCTCAAGGCTCGCGTCGACGTTGCGCCGCCACGGGTCGGGAATCGCGAGCCGGTCGAGCAGCTGGCGCCCGGCATAGCCGAACAGGTCCGAGACCGGGCACGGGTGACCGAACGTGATCAGCGTCGCGTGGATGCGGTTCTTTAGCGTCGTGCGGTGGCGCACCAGGTGCAGCCGAAAGCGCGCCAGCTCGCGCTCGCGCCGGATGCCCGGGTCGGGCAGCCAGATCGTCGGCACCAGATCGCGCTGGGACAGCAGCGCCAGCACCTGCGCGTCGATCCTGTCGGTCTTGCAGGCCAGCGGCGCCAGTCCCTTGACCTTCTGCGCGTCCGCGACCAGCACCTCCCAGCCGAGCTCCTCGAGCGTGTCGTGCACGAACCGCGCGCCGTTCATCGACTCGATCACCGCCCGCACCGGCTGCCGATGACGCTCCACGCGGGCGACCAAGCCGCGCAACCCGTCGGCGTCCGGCGGCGCCGCCGTCTGCGCGATCAGTTCCCCGTCATCGGACAACAGGCAGACGTCAAGCCGACGTCGACTCAAATCCAAACCAGCGTGCAACATGAAACGCGGGCCTCCTCGAGCTCGCTCCGCGATGACAAACCCGGAGCCTGTCACCGGGGAGGCCCTCTTTCATCGCAGTCCAAAGGAGGAGTCGCAGGCACGAACCGAGACGGCAGGGCGTCAGGTCGGGTGACCACATAACCGTCGTCCGCGGTGCGCGGAAGTACGCGCTCGTAGAGCTCGACCCGCAGCGCACGACAGCCGGTTAGGGTCCGGAGCTAGGCCGACCCCACGTGTTTCTCCAACGTGGTCTTCTGATGTGTCGGGTGTCTCAATCGTGTCTGGAGGCGCCTCGGCGTATCCGGTGGAAGTAGTGCTTGGCGCGGTAGCGGGCGACTTGCTTGCCGATGCGTGCGCCTTGGGTGTCGGCTGTCCGGAAGTGGATTCCTGACCACACGCGGGCGTTGATCGCCTCGCGCGTGGCCTGCGAGAGACGCGCGTAGCTGCGGGTCGTACCCGAATTGGCGCTGGTGACGCTAAACGCGATCCTGTTGGTGCCGAAGAAGTCGCGGAGCGTGTGGGCGATTGAGCTGTTGAAGCACAGCAGGCCCGAGGGGTGGTCCGGATACGGCGGCGCTGGTATCAGTGACGTCCAGTTCGGGTCGGGCTCAGTGGCCGGGTTGCCGTCGGTGTCTGCTGCGTGGATGGCGGTGATCGGCCGCCAGAACAGCCACCGCGCTTTGTGAGCCCAGCACCTGATGCCGGCGTCGGCCGCCGTCAGGTAGACCATCGCGAACAGACGGGCGTTGGCGGCGACGCGTAGGCCCCGTTCGACGGAGAGCTGGCGTGTGGCAACGATCCATGGTGCGAATCCGCCGGCCCAGAAGCGTGCGGCGTCTGTCTGATCGGCCGTGCGGACCGTGCTGTTGAGCGAGCCGATCGACTTGACCTCGTTGAACTCGGCCGCATACCTGGCGCTCGTGAGCGCATTCGGGCCGCGCACGCGCAGCCGCGTCGATCTCCGCAGCAGGAACGGCCTGACCTTGCCGACCCAGGCGTTGGGGTCGTTGATCATCGCGGGCGGGGTTGGCTGCCACTCGCCCGGCGCTGTCCCGATTGGGAATCGGAAGCTCCCGAAGCGTCCATCGTTTTCCCGCGCCGCTAGCATCCTGGCCGCGGTGGCCGCACCCACAGTGATGCCGCCCTCTCTGGCACGTCCTTGCGGGACGCTTGCCAGCGACGTCGCGTACAGCGCATCGAGCGCCGGTTGCTGCGCCGGCAGCAGCGCCGACAGCACGCGATAGGCCGCGGTCGCTGCGGCGGCCTTCTTCGAATATGACCGGCGCGCTCGCGGCGCGCGCAGGTAGGGTTGGTAACGACGGTCGATGGCGTTGACGGCGTCATACATCGCGCCGTGAACCATCGCCAGATGCAACACCGACACGGGCGGCGTTTGGCCCGCCGTGGCCCCCAACGCGGTGGCCGCATACCCGTTCCAATCAGTGATCACGTCCGCTCGCGCCGGCGCGGCGAGCAAGAGGGATGCGGCAACGGCCACCAGGACGCCGACGCGGCGCATGCGTCGCGGATGCACGTCAGGCTCCTTCCTCGCGTGCGGTGCCGGTTGGCGATGGCCGCCTCCGCACACCTCAGGATCGGCTACGGCGGCTTCACGACTATCTGCCTATCTCAGAGGCGTGTCAAGACGCGCGACAGCCCGGACCAGTCGCGTGCATACTCGACGAGGATTAGCGCTCGCGGTGGCGACCATCCGGCGCTGCTGCATCGCGCGTGAGGCTGTTGCATAAAGGGCTCGGGTCCGTCCGGGGTGGTCATGACGATTCCGGGATGGCGCAGAGCTTCGTCGCGTGTGATCGCGAGCAGGAGCTGTTGTTGCCACCGAGCCTGCGCGAGTGGCTGCCGGAGAGTCATCTCGCGTGGTTTGTCATCGACGCGGTCGCGCAGCTGGACCTGAGCGCGTTCTACGCCGCGTATCGCGCCGACGGGCACGGCCGGCCGGCGCACGATCCGGCGATGATGGTGGCCTTGTTGCTGTACGGCTACGCGATCGGCGAGCGCTCGTCGCGGCGGTTGGAGCGCCGGTGCGTGGAGGACGTCGATCTGCGCCAATCAGGCGCCGGACCACACGATGATCGCCAGGTTCCGTCGGCGTCATGAGACGCCGTTGGCGGAGCTGTTCGGCGAGGTACTGGCGGTGTGCGCCGAGGCGGGGCTGGTTTGCGTTGGGGTGATCGCGGTCGACGGGACCAAGCTGGCGGCCAACGCGGCGCCGCAGGCGACGCGTGACTACGAGCAGATCGCGCGCGAGATCCTCGCCGAGGCCGACGCCGTCGATGCCGAAGAAGACGAGCGTTTCGGCGAGGCGCGCGGTGACGAGTTCCCGCCGGAGCTGTCGACCGCCCGGGGTCGGCGCGGGTGGCTGCGCGAGGCCAAGCGCCGGCTGGATGACAAGCGCGCCGAGGAGGCGCGCCCGATCCCGCGCGAGCGGGGTGAGCGCGTCCGCGAGGCCAAGCGCCGACTCGAAGAGGAGCACCGGGTCGAGTGCCGGGCCAACGCCGCCTATGAGGCCTACCGGGCTCGCGGCGTCGGCAAGAACGGCAAGAAGTTCGGTCGCCCGCCCAAGCCGTTCGAGCCGCCGTCGGCGCCGGCGGGAACGATCAACCTCAGCGACCTGGATTCGCGCAATGTCAAGACCTCGCGCGGGTGGGTGCAGGGTTACAACGCGCAGCTGGTCTGCACCGAGCAGCAGATCGTGATCGCGGCCGAGGTCACCGTCGACTCGCCGGACTTCGGTCACCTCGGGCCGATGGTCGCGGCCGCGCGCGACGAGCTCGCGCGGGCCGGTCTCGAGCAGCCACCGGAGGTCGTGCTCGCTGACGCCGGCTATTGGCATCAGGCCCAGATGGAGCGGCTGCTGGCCGACGGGCTCACGGTGCTGATTCCGCCCGACGCCAAGCAGCGCAATGGCACGCGGCCGGGCTGGGAGGGCGGCGCCTTCGCGTTCATGCGCCGCGTGCTCGCGACAGAGGCGGGCGGCGCGCTCTATGCCAAGCGCCAGACGATGGTCGAGCCCGTCTTCGCCGACACCAAGTTCAACCGGCGCGTCGACCGCTTCTTACGCCGCGGCCGGTCCGCCGCGCGCTCGGAATGGCGCCCCGCCAACGCCGCCCACAACCTTTTGAAGCTCTGGCGGCACACCACCGCCGCCGCGACGGCCTGACCGGCCGCCGACGGCCCTAGGCGGCTCGGCTCACACGTGCCGGGCTCACACAAACGCTTCCGCGGAAACGCGCGCTCGACGACTTTCCGCAACAGCCTCCGCATGGTGGCTGTTGCACAAAGGCGTCTGTCCGGTGCGATTAAGACGATGCCGGGATGGCGCAGAGCTTCCTGGCGTGTGAGCGGGATCAGGTGCTGTTGTTGGCGCCGTCGCTGCGCGACTGGCTGCCCGAGGATCACTTCGTGTGGTTCGTGCTCGACGCGGTCGCTGCGATGGATCTGTCAGCGTTCTACGCCGCTTACCGACACGACGGTCATGGGCGGGCGGCGTTTGATCCGGCGATGATGGTCGCGTTGTTGCTCTACGCGTATGCGAAGGGGCAGCGCTCGTCGCGCGTGATCGAGCGCGAGTGCGTGGAGGACAGCGCCTACCGGGTGATCGCGGCCAACCAGCGGTCCGATCACACGACCGTCGCGCGCTTTCGCCAGCGCCCACCAGGACGCGCTGGCCGGCCTGTTCGGTGAGGTGCTGGGCCTGTGCGCGCAGGCGGGCCTGGTTCAGGGCGGCGTGATCGCGATCGACGGGACGAAGGGGCACGCGAACGCGTCCGAGCGCGCGACGTGCGAGTACGAGCAGATCGCGCAAGAGATCCTCGCCGAGGCCGACGCGGTCGATCGCGAGGAGGACGAGCGCTTCGGCGAGCGCCGCGGTGACGAGCTACCGGAGCCGTTGGCGACGGGCGAGGGGCGCGCGCGGTGGCTGGCCGAGGCCAAGCGTCGGCTCGAGCAGCGGCGTGCAGAGGAGGCCAGGCCGATCCCGCCTCGCGCCAGGCGCGGCTGCGGGAGTCCAAGCGCCGCTTGGAAGAGGAGCTCGAGAACGAGTGTCGGGCGAACGAGGCCGATGAGGCCTACCGTTCGCGCGGGGTGATGCGCAACGGGCGGCGGCTGGGCGCGCACTCGCCGCCGAAGCCCTACGCGCCGCCGGCGACGCCGCAGGGCAAGATCAACACGACCGACCCGGATTCGCGCAACGTCGAGACGCTGCGCGGATGGCTGCAGGGCTACAACGCGCAGGCAGCGACCAACGCGCGCCAGATCGTGGTCGCCGCCGAACTGACGAACTCGTCGGCGGACTTCGGACAGATCGGGCCGATGGTCGATGCCGCCCGCCGCGAACTGCGCGCGGCCGGTGTCGCGGAGCTCCCCGAGGTCGTCGTCGCCGATGCCGGCCACTGGCACCAGGTCCAGATGCAGGCGCTCGCCGGCGACGGGATCGCGGTGCTCATCCCGCCCGATGCGCGCAAGCGAAAAGGCGCGCGACCGGGCTGGGACGGCGGCCTCTACGCGTTCATGCGACGCGTGCTCGCAACGCCCGGCGGCACGGCGCTGTACCGCCAGCGCACCGCGATGATCGAGCCCGTGTTCGGCGACACCAAGTTCAACCGCAGGATCGACCGCTTCCAACGCCGCGGCAGAGCCGCCTGCCGCTCGGAATGGCGACTGATCACCGCCACGCACAACCTGCTCAAGCTCCACAAGCACACCACCGCGCCGCTGGCGGCCTGAACCGCCACCGCCGCCGCCGCGATGCGGCCGGACGCGTCCAAGCGCTCGCCGACCGGCCGGCGCTTCCGCGGAAGCGCGCGACGCGAACGCCGCGAGCTTTCCGCAACAGCCACCATGGATAGGAACAGTCCGCTCGTCGCCGCTGCTTTCCACGAATGCAGGAGCGGCACGGCCTCCGATCGGGCGCCGCCGGGCGCCTGTTCCTCGTCCACTGCGTGCGCCTCGGTCTGACGCCCGAGACAGCTCCGTTTCGCGCATTGCGCACGCGCGGGCGCCCCGTGCTTCCCAGCCGTTGGCGAGGCGCGTGCCTTTGCAAGCGCGCGCCTCGCCGCGATGGCGTCGTTAGCGCAGTGAGTTGAATGCGGCCCGCATCTCGGTGGAGAAGAGCTCGGGCTCTTCCCACGCCGCGAAGTGGCCGCCCTTGTCGACCTCGTTGAAGTAGGCAAGGTCGGGGTAGACCGCCTCGACCCAGCTGCGCGGGGAAGCCCAGATCTCGCCGGGGAATGTGGTGAAGCCGACCGGCACGGTGACCGCCGGAGGGGCCTGGCCGCTCGCAAGTGATGCGGCCAGCGCGCGTGCGTCCTCCCAGTACGACCGGGCCGCCGACGCTGCGGTGCCGGTCAGCCAGTACAGCGTGATGTTGTCGACGATGCTCTCCCGGGTGAGATTGCCCACGGGCTCACCGTCGACGAACGCGCGGGAGATCTTGTAGTAGCTGTCCGTGTCGTGATCGAGCAGCCATGCGGCCAGGGCGACGGGTGAATCGAGCAGGGCGTAGCCGATCGTCTGCGGCCGCGTTGCCATCTCCAGGAAGTAGCCGAAGCCGTCTTCCCTGAACGTCGCGACCGCCTCGGCCGCTGCGCGTTCCTGTTCGGATTCCTTGGGTAGTTGGTCGCCGACTGCGAGCACCGCCGTGAGCAGGTTCAGGTGGTAGCCGACCAAACCCTCGACCGCCTGTCGACCCATCAGGTCCGTGACGAGGGCACCCACGTCGCCGCCCTGGGCGACGTAGCGGGTGTAGCCGAGGCGGCGCATCAGCTCCGCCCACGCGCGTCCGGTGCGGGCGGCGTCCCACCCGAGCTCGGCCGGCTCACTGGAGAAGCCGTAGCCGGGCAAGGACGGCAGCACGAGGTGGAATGCGTCCTCGGGATTGCCGCCGTGAGCGGTCGGGTCAGTCAGCGGCCCAATGGTCTCGAGCAGCTCGATGACCGAGCCGGGCCAGCCGTGCGTCATGATCAGCGGCAACGCGTTCTCGTGCGGCGACTTCACGTGGATGAAGTGGATATCCACCCCGTCGATCTGGGTCGTGAACTGCGGCAGCGCGTTCAGCTTCGCCTCGCACTTGCGCCAGTCGTAGTCGGTCGTCCAGTAGCGGGCGAGTGCCTGCATCGTCGCCAGCTGCACGCCCTGGGAGCGGTCTGCAACGAGCTCCGTGGAAGGCCAGCGCGTCGCCTCGATCCGGCGTCGCAGCTCAGCGAGCTGCTCCTCCGGAACCTCGATCTGGAAAGGACGTACTTCGGTGCCCGTCTCGGCGGCAGTGGCCATGACAACCTCCGTTATCAGGGGCCGGGGGGACGAGCCCATCCCCCCTGATCGGGGACGGTCGCACAGTACTCCTGCCGCCGGGGCCTATCAATGGCGGTCACCAGATCGACACCGGCTGGCGGCAGTCCGCCGCAACACCCCCGCTTGCTCCGCTGCAAGCGAGCTGCGGAAGCTGCTCAAGCAGGCGGGCCCGGCATCGCGCCCTCGGCAAGCTTGATCCGGGTCCAGACGTTCATGTTGACGACGACGGCGACGATCTCGAGCATCTCCTCCGGGCTGAAGTGCTCGGCGAGCGCGTCGTGGAAGCGCTGGAACGCCGCGCCCCGGTCGGTGTCAGCGGCGCGGGTGAGCGCCTCGGTGTAGCGGAGCGCCGCCTGCTCGGCCTCGGAGTGCAGCTCGGTCTCCCACCATGCGGTCAGGGTGTCGATCTTGGCCCGGGGGATGCCCGC
>Ga0081538_10006255_pt1 | contig 10531 bp, 8 predicted proteins | sample TabmetS5T2R1_FD_71022 | JGI IMG/M metagenome (GOLD analysis project Ga0081538, IMG submission 71022) | Tabebuia heterophylla rhizosphere microbial communities from the University of Puerto Rico - S5T2R1 | ecosystem: Host-associated > Plants > Roots > Rhizosphere ...
CGATCTCGGCCCGGGTCAGGAAGAAGCCGTCGGCGAACAGCTCGAGGGACCGGTAGGGCCTCGTGCGGTCGACCGCCGGGTACATGAGCAGCTGCAGCGCGAGCGCTGGGCCGCCCTCGTGGGCCGCGCGCTGGGCGACCACGGCCGCCAGGTTGCCGCCGGCGCTGTCACCTCCGACCGCCAGCTGGGTCGGGTCGGCGCCGAGCCGAGTGGCGTTGGCGGCCGCCCAGCCCAGCGCCGCCCAGGCGTCGTGGACCGCGGCCGGGAACCGATGCTCGGGCGCCAGCCGGTAGCCCACCGACAGCACCTGCACGCCGGCTACGCGGCAGAGTAGCCGGCAGGCCTGGTCGTGGGTGTCCAGGTCGCAGACGACGAACCCGCCGCCATGCAGGAACAGCAGCAGTGGCGGGGGTCGGCCTGCCTCCGGCGGCCGGTAGTGGCGGGCCGGCAGCGGGCCGGCCGGGCCGTCGAGGGCCAGGTCGGTGACCAACCCGACCGGCACCGGGCGGCCGGTCGCGGCGGCTGCGTCCCGGCGGATCCGGCGGCGGGCGGCGGCCACCGGGAGCGTCTCCAGGGGCCGGAGGCCGCGACGTCGCCTGAGCGCGAGGAGCAGCTGCAGCCCCGGGTCCAGGATGAGCCCGTCGCGGGCGACCGGGCGCCCGCCGGCGAGGGCGAGCTGCCAGGAGGGCGGCAGCGAGGCCAGCCGGCGGGCCGTCTGGAACTCCAGCCGATGCCCCGGCGGGCGCCGGCCCGGCCCGGTCATGGGAGGTCCCTGGCCCGCGCCGGGGCCGACCGCCCGGCCGGCCGCTGCGGCGCCATCAGTTGGAGCTCCGGGTCGAAGCGACGCAGGCGGCGCCGGTAGGCCCAGGTCGTGCCGGGCCAGATGGCGGAGACCCGGCCGGTTCGGTCGATGTACCAGCTGGCGCAGCGGCCGGTCGCCCACACGGTCGGGCGCAGCCGGGCGTCGACCTCGGCCAGGAAAGCCTCCTGGGCCTCGGGGCGTGGCTCGACCGTGGCCGTCCCGGCCGCCTTCATGCGCTCCAGCGCCCGGAGCAGGTACTCGACCTGCGCCTCGATCATGATGACGACCGAGGTGCTGCCCAGGCCGGTGTTGGGGCCGAGGAGCAGGAACAGGTTGGGGAAGCCGGCCACGGTCGTGCCGAGGTGGGCCTTGGGGCTGCCGTCCCAGACCTCGGTCAGGGTGCGCCCGTCCCGGCCCCTGACCAGGTCGCCGACGGGCGAGTCGGTGACGTGGAAGCCGGTGGCGAAGATGATCGTGTCGGCGGGGTGCTCGATGCCGTCGTCGGTGAGGATGCCGCGCGCGCGCACCTCGCGGATGCCGTCGGTCACGACCTCCACGTTCTGCCTGGTCAGCGTGGGCAGGTAGTCGTTGGAGAGGAGGATCCGCTTGCAGCCGATACGGTAGTCGGGGGTAAGGCGGGCCCGCAGCGCGGGATCGCGGACGGCGACGCGGAGATTGCGCAGGGCCAGCCGCTGGGGCAGGTCCATGAGGCGTGGGTGCAGGAAGGCGAGGGTGACCCCCTCGCGGGCCCAGTAGAGCGACCAGCGGGCCAGCCGCTGGCTGGCCGGCACGGCCCGGAACAGCCACCGCTCGGTCGCGGTCAGGGCGCGGTCGCGGCGGGGCAGCACCCAGGGGGCGGTGCGCTGGAAGACCCGGAGCCGGCCGACACGGGGCTGGATCTCGGGAATGAACTGGACCGCCGATGCCCCGGTGCCCACGACGGCCACCTGGCGTCCGGTGAGGTCGTGGTCGTGGTCCCACCTGGCCGAATGGAACATGGTGCCCTGGAAGCCGGCCAGCCCCGGCAGCGCCGGGATCCTGGGCTCGCTGAGCGGCCCGGTCGCCGCCACCAGGACGTCGGCGGTCCAGGTGCCCTTGGAGGTCTCGAGCCGCCATCGCTGGGATGCGTCGTCCCAGGTGGCGCGGTGCAGCTCGTGGCCGAGGCGCAGGTGCGGCAGGATCCCGAAGCGCCGGGCGCAGTCGTCCAGGTAGGCCCAGATCTCCGGCTGCGGCGAGAACGCCCGGGTCCAGTGCGGGTTGGGGGCGAACGAGAACGAGTAGAGGTGCGAGGGCACGTCGCAGGCGCAGCCCGGGTAGGAGTTGTCACGCCAGGTGCCGCCGATATCGCCGGACCGCTCGAAGACCAGGAAATCGTGGATGCCCGCCTGCTTGAGCCGGATCGCCGCCCCGATTCCGCCGAAGCCGCCGCCGACGATGGCCACGTGCAGGTGGGTCGCGTCGTCCCGCACCAGCCTGCCTCCCTGGTACCCGACGGTACCGAGGCGCGATGGTACCATCCGGTACCATCATGGGGAAGGGGAATCTGGTGACTGCGCAGCCTCCCGGCAGCCGGGCCGGTGACCACCGCCTGCGCCTGCTCGACGGCATGGCCGCCGCGGTCAACGAGAAGGGCTATGCCGCGACCACCATCGCTGACATCGTGCGGCACTCGAGGGTCTCCAAGCGGACCTTCTACGAGCACTTCGCCGACCGGGAGGCTTGTTTCCTCGCCTGCTACGGGCACGGCGCCGAGCTCGCCATGCGGGCCGTGGCCGAAGCCGCCGCGGGCGGCGGTTCTTGGCCGAAGCAGGTCCGGGCGGCCACCCGGGCCTACCTGGCCACCCTCCAGGCCCGACCGGTGCTCACGCGCACCCTGCTGGTGGAGGTCCACGGCGCCGGCCCGCGGGCACTCGCCCTGCGCCGCTCGGTCCTGCGGCAGTTCGCGCGGCTGCTCTGCGAGCTGGTCGAGCGCGGGCGACGCGAGCACCCGCAGCTCCGTGCCCTGAGCCCGGCCATGTCGACTGCCCTCGTCGGCGGCATCAACGAGCTGGTGCTGTCCACGGTGGAGCAAGGCGGCGCCGACCGGCTCGGCCGGCTCGAGGCAACGATCGCCGACCTCGTCGAGTCAGTCCTCCGCCCGGCTGGGCCCTCGAGGTCCTAGGCACCTGGGGCCGGTTCAGGCTGACCGCGGCGGCCTGCGGACTACAGGCTGGCGAGCTGGGGCGACCCGAATCAGGGCGATGCCGGAGCGGGGCGTGGTCGGCGATGTTGTGGCCTTGACGGAAGGGCTGGATGCCAGCCAGGAGACAGACCCAAGAGCGTGCCCCACGGGGACGCCGTTGCTGTCACCCGGGCCGCAGGACACCAGCTCGTCTCGGCCGCGGCCGGCCAGGCGGCGGGCCAATGCGAGGACGACCGGCTCGGCCATCGGCACCGCCCGGATACTGGCGTCGCTTTCGTTGGCGCTGTCGCTTGCCCCCGGCGGTCTTCGGTGTCCACGAGACAGGCATGCGGCAGTTCGAGCAGGACTGGCTGGAGCCGGGCCGCCGGGTGGCGTGCAGCCTCCACTACCAGCACCCCAGGAACCTGCGACTCCTCCACGCAGCCCAGGCCGAGCCGACCGGGGCGCCGAACATGGTCGTCGTGGTCGACGACGTGGGCGTTGGTGCCTCAAGCGCGTTCGGTGGCCTGTGCCGGATGCCGACCACCAGTGCGGCTGGGCCGAGCTGCCGTTGGGAGGTGCCGCCGATGCTCAGCAGGGGTAGCCGGGCACGACGTTGGTCGTGCTGGGGCCGGTGCTGGGCGCGGACCGGTTGCCGGCTGCGTCGACCGCCTTGACGGTGATGGTGTTGGGGCCGGTATGGGTGAGGTGCTGGATGCTCCAGACGCCGGATACATGGCCGAGGTCGGCCATCGAGCCGATACGGCGGCCGTCGGCGAACACGTCGTAGGTGAGCTGGGACTGTGGCGTCTGGTTGTCGGTCGACCGGTCGACACCGACGATGAGGGTCAGGCAGTAGTAGCCCTGGAGGTAAATGATGCGCGGCGCGCTGGGCGGGGTCGTGTCGGCGCTGGCGGCGAGCGCGGCGGTACTGGCCACCGAGAGGGACAGGATCGCCACTGGCGGACGGCCAGCAAACCTGACGTGCTGGTGAGGCGGCACCCCGGGTGTCGTGGCGCTGCCGGCGCGAGGATCGAGCGGCCGCTGCCGCACGGTCAATTCCTGGACTCGGGGTGGCTCAGGGCGACGAGGTTTCGGCCAGGATCTCCAGGCACAGGTCCAGGCACTCGTCGCAGATCCGAGCGTCCTGGCCGAACTTACCGTCAGGCGTGGTCGCCAGCCCGCTGGCGACCAGGAGCACTCCCTGCCGCCTGTCCTTGCCGCAGAAGCTGCACCGGGCCTTCGAGCCCCGCACCTCCAGCCCCAGCGGCCCCTCCGCCCAGCCCTCGCCCGGCGCGCTGGCGGACAGCCGGGTCGCCTGGGCCACGCACCGGTCGCAGATATACACCCCTGGTCCGGCGATCAGCCGATCGCACTCCTGATGCGAGCGGCCACAGAACGAGCACGGCCCCGGCGGCCCCTTCAGCAGTTGGGCACGCCGACGCCACCACCGCGCCGGCGTGGCGGCCTCGTCGATGATCTGGTGGACCCGCTGGTGGCTCAGGCGCAGGGCCTCGGCGATCTCCCGCAGCGACGCGCCGGCCGCGTGCAGCCGGCGGATGGCCTGGTGGTAGTCGGCTTGGGCCCGCTCGGCGGCGTGCTGGGACACGGCCAGGTGCTCCTTCGCGGCCTCAGCCTCGCGCATCAGCTCCGGATCAAGCCCCATCTGTCTAGTGTCGCTAGACGCATCGTGGCTGTCCAGCCCGGCATCGAGCTGGCTACTGGTCCTCGTCGCGCCAACACGCGACCAAGGTGAAGAACGACGCCTCCTGGTCCCGCCGGCCGGAGACGGCCACCCGGAAGAAACGCCCTCAGCCAGTTCCGTCGGGTTACACCGCGGTCGGGGTGGCGGCGTTCAGGTGGCCCACAAGCTCGTCGACAACCTGGTCGGCCTGGTCGTGGGGGATCTGGCAGGTGCCGGCGTTGGCGTGGCCGCCGCCACCGTAGGACAGCATCAGCGCGCCGATGTCGGCGCCGGAGGTGCGGTTGAGGATCGACTTGCCCACCGCGAGCACGGTGTTCTGTCGCTGCTTGCCCCAGAGCACGTGGATCGAGACCGTGGCGGTGGGGAACAGCGCGTAGACCATGAAGCGGTTGCCGGCGTGGATGACCTCCTGGTCGCGCAGGTCGACGACCACGACGCTGCCGTGGACGGCGCTGCAGCGCCGGAGCTGGGCGACGAACGCCTCGGCCTGTTGGTGGTAGAGCTCGACGCGTTCCTTGACGTCCGGCAGCTCGAGGATCTCGTCGATGTGGTAGCGCTGGCAGGCGTCGATCAGCTGCATCATCAGCTGGTAGTTGGAGATCCTGAAGTCGCGGAAGCGGCCCAGCCCGGTGCGGCTGTCCATGAGGAAGTTCAGCAGCACCCAGCCGGTGGGGGCCAGCACCTCCTCCAGCGAGTACTGGGCCGAGTCGGCCTGGTCGACGGCGCGCATCAGGTCCGGCGAGACGCTCGGGAACCGGTCGGCCCCACCGTAATAGTCGTAGACCACCCTGGCGGCCGAGGGCGCGTCGGGGTCGATGATGTGATTGGCGGCGATGGTGGTGTTGCGCAGGGTCTCGCTGTGGTGGTGGTCGAAGACCAGGTGCGCGTCCGGCGCATAGGGGAGGTTGGTGGCGATGTCGCCGGGGCCGATCTCCACCTGCCCATCCTGCACATCCTTGGGGTGGACGAAGAGGATGTCCTCGGCCAGGCCGAGCTGCTGGAGCAGCACCGCACAGACCAGGCCGTCGAAGTCACTCCGGGTAACCAGCCGGTATCGCTCCACCGCCACCGCAACCTCCTCACTGGCCGCCAGACACCCCTGTCGCCGTTCTTGGTCGGCGGCGAGCTCTGGCTGCTTGACAGCGAACGGCGTCCAGAGCCGTCTCGATCGACGGGAAGCACGGTTGGCGGACCATCCCAGCCGGTGGCGGTTTGGCGTGCGGCTTGGACGACGCGCGCCGCCATGACTGCATTGTGTCCATCCGGTTCTGCCGCTCGAGCAACAGCTGGCGGGCGAGTTGGCGGATCGCCGGTACGGTACCTTCCCGAGCTTCGGTGGTGGCGAGCTTGGCCCCGGCGCGATCGCGGGCCGTCATGACCTTGACGAAGGCCAGATCCAGCGCGACCCCGTCCAGCTGGGACAGCCGTTCGAGGTCGCTGCGGCCCAGGTGGTCGCCCGGCTGGTGGCTGTGGCCGTGGGGGGCGAGCCCGCGCTCGGCCAGCCACTCCACCAGCCGGGCCGCTTGCAACTGGTCGCGCCGGTGGATGCGGTTGGCGACCCGGACCAGTTCCGGATCGGTGAGCCGGGTGCGGGTGAGGTAGGCGATGGAGGTGCCCTGGAGCAGGTGGGGGACCATGTGCTGGGCGAACCACACATCGGTGTGGTCGTTGACGGCTGGCTGGTGGCTGGCGTGGGGGGTGGCGCAGCCAGCCGCCAGGACGACCAGGATCAGCCAGCTCCCAAGCCTTCGCCGCACACCCTCCCCCTTGGTGTCGCAGCATTCCCGTGGCCGCCGACCGTGCCGGCCGGCCATTGGTGATGTCGACCCAGGTCCCGCGCCCTTGACCGATCCCTCCAGAAACCGAGCGGCGCGCGGGTTGATCCTGCGCAAGTACTAAGACCACGCGGGGCGGCTGCCGATGAAACAGCCATTGTCCCTGGTGTCGAGACAGGATCTAGGCGATGCGTCGGTTCTCGTTGTCGGTGCTGCTGGTGGCCATCTGCCTGCTCCCGGTGGGCATCGGCAGCGGCACCTCCGCCCATGGCCACGCCGTGGCCGCCCTTGACGGCGCTCTGGCCAACACCGCCGCCGCCCAGGCCCAAGTGCTCGAGGACTACTTCTCCCGGGCCCGGTCGATCGACCTGCTTACCGCCAACAACCCTGCTTTCCAGGAGTTTTATGCGCTCCCGGGCAGCCGGGTGGCCAAGATCCGCGCCGGCGGCCCAGTCCTGAACAAGGCCAACCGGGCGCTCGGCTACCTGGAGGAGCTGTTCCCCGCCAGCATCGGCGAGGCCTGCTTCATCGACCGCAACGGCCCCGAGAATGCCCGCATGGTCCGCGGCGTGCGGGCGACGCTGAAGGACCTGTCGCCGGATGAGTCCGGCGCCCCCTTCTTCGCGCCCACTTTCGCCCTACGTCACGGGCAGGTCTACCAGGCACGGCCCTATGTGTCCCCGGACACCAACGAGTGGGTCATCTCCAACTCGACGCTGATGCCCACCCCGGACGGGTCCAAGCGGGCGATCGTGCACTTCGAGGTCACCATCGAGAGCTTCCGCAAGGTCGCGGCCAGCCTGACCAGCCGCTTCGACATCGTGGTGGTCGACGCCCGCACCGGCCAAGTCGTGATCGACAGCCGCCGCCCCCAGGTGATCGGGGCGCCGCTGGGCAGCCCCGATGACCATCGGTTCCAACCCGTCACCCGGATCGGCAGCCCGAGCGGGTCAAGCTCGGTCGGTGAGCGTCCCCTGGCCTACCAGCGCCTCCAGCGCCAGCCCCACAATGCCAACGACTGGTATGTCCTTGCCGCTGCCCGCAACCCGGTAGGGCCCCTCTATGGGGTCAGCGGCTGGTCAGTCGCCCTGGTCATAGCGGCCTTGGCCCTGCTGGTCTTTGCGGCGATCTCCTTCCTGGCCCAGCACCGGCTGCTGGTGGCCACCTCCATGACCGACGCGCTCACCGGCATCCCCAACCGGCGCCAGCTCAAGGCCGACCTGGACCAGGGACTGACGCAGGCCAGCCAAGCCAAGCCGTTGCTGTTGATGCTGTTCGACCTCAATGGCTTCAAGGCGTACAACGACACCTTCGGCCACCCGGCCGGCGACGCCCTGCTGATCCGGCTGGCCAAAGCCCTCGAGCAAACCATGACCGAACACGGCGGCTGCGCCTACCGGCTCGGCGGGGACGAGTTCTGCGTCCTGGCCCCCGTCGATCCCAACAACACCACCCCGATCGTGGCCGCGGCCGCCCAGGCCCTCAGCGAGCACGGCGGGGGATTCTCGATCACCGCCTCCTATGGAGCCATCCTGTTGCCCCAGGAAAGCCAGGAGGTGACCGAGGCCATGCGGCTGGTCGACCAGCGCATGTACGCCCAGAAGACCAGCAAGCGGCGCTCCCCGGACCGCCAGAGCCGCGACGTGCTCCTGCGCGTCCTCCAGGAACGAAACCCCGAACTGGCCGAACGCCACGCCGCCGTGGCCAGGCTGGCCGAAGCCATCGGCGAGCGGATGGGCCTGTTGAACCAGGACCAAGCCGAGTTGCGGCAGGCGGCCGAGCTCCATGATGTCGGCAAGCTGGCCATCCCCGAGGAACTGCTGCACAAGCCCGGCCCCTTGGATGCCGAGGAGTGGGCGTTCGTGCGTCGCCATCCCCTGATCGGCGAGCGCATCATCGGGGCTGCACCGGCGCTGGCCCCGGCCGCGAGGCTGGTCCATTCCACCCACGAGCGCTTCGACGGCAGCGGCTACCCTGACGGGCTGACCGGCGACCAGATCCCCCTGGGGGCCCGGATCATCGCGGTCTGTGACGCCTTCACGGCCATGACCTTCCCCCGCCCCTACGCGCCCCAGCTGACGGTGACCCAGGCCATCGCCGAGCTCCGGAACTGCGCCGGCACCCACTTCGACCCAGCGGTTGTCGACGCGATCGCCAACCTGGTCATCGGCTTGCCCTGGCCGCCCGCGCCAGCAACCGCCACCACCGGCCACATCGATCCCGTGCCAGACCGAGCCTAGATCACAGTTGCCGCCAGGGTGATGAGGCCGGCGACCCGAACCACCAGGCCCAGCGGGTTGGCCGGCCGTGTGTCGGCGGCCGAGGTCTTAAACGGCCGCTCGCCAGTACAGCCTGGCCCCGGTGACGACTTGTGCCAAACGGCGCTGCTCGGTCCGACCGCGAAGAGGTCGAGCCGCCGGGCGGCCCATGCGACGGGATTCCCAAGGGAGAACACGGTCCCGCCGAGCGACTCCCAGCCGCCCCACCGGGAGCCGTTCCACCAGCGATGCAACAGGTCACGGCTCTGACCCAACGCGAAGACGTCCAGGCGGTTGGGGCCCCAGGCGGCTGTCGTCGGCGCCGAGGTCACGGTCCCACCCAGCGACTGCCAATTGCTCCAAACCAGCGGGATCGCCGTGGCGGTATTCCCGCGAATGCGCACACCAGCGAGCACCGAGTTGTCGTTGTACCGATCCTCCGGCGCGACGCCTCGGTAGTTGGTGGTCGCAACCAGTCGGTAATCGCCGTCCGGTACGCCGTCGATGATGATGTACTGGCAGGGAAGGTCCGAGTTGTAGACGTCAGCCCAGCCAGCGGTGACTCCCTGATCATCGCAGTCGTACTTGCCGGGTCCAGCCTGGGGATCCATCTGTTCGATGTCCATCAGGCAGAACGTCTGTTTGAAGCCGGGGGCGACCTCCTGGCTGTCAGTATTGAGTAGGTGGTACTGGTTGAAATCCTTGATGTGGTAGTGCCCGTGGGATTGTGACCAGGTGAAGATGCTGTTCCGCGGAGGTTGTGGGGGAGGGGGTGGGGGCGGTGGGCCGACGTGGAGGTCCTTGTTGCCTGGGCCCGTCACACCGGCGAGGCCAGGATTCTGAATCCGGAGATGACGATCTGGAACGTTCGCAAGACGATCACTTCGCGCCGAGTTGTAATCTTCCCATGGACGCTGTCAACGACACGGGACCGGCGTCGACGAAGCCCTTCCTGGGCGCCCTCGACCACTCGCACTCACGCATCCGATGGCAACCACGGCGCCCAACCCTCGACCCAATTCCTTAGGACAGCACGGCACCTGAGGTGCCAGTCGGTTGTGAGCATGGCTAGGGGACTATCGCGCCGGCGCCTATGCTACGGACGACCATGCAGGGCCCTCCGGCGGCCGGCGTCCAGACCGGGGCTCCGGATCACCCAACGCCCAGGCCACGGGATCGAGTTGGCCTATCAGGCGGCCATCGGCGGCTTCTCGCCGACCATCGCCGCGGCCGATCGTCCCTTGTCGCGGAGGACGGGAGCGCCATGGGCGCTGGTGGCCGATTGCGCCGCGCACCGATCGGGCTCATTCTAAGCGCTTGTCCGCTATCTACCGTTCGGAGGGCTTGGTATGCTTGGGAGTCGCATGCGCCGGGCCGTGATCCTCGTCAGCGTCGCGCTGCTGGCCGTGGGCATCGGCGGGCTGACCACCGCGGTGCAGGCCCACGGCCGCAGGGCACAGGCCACGCTGCGGGACGCCGCCGGTCACGAGGTCGGACGCGTGAAGTTCCTGCAACAGGGCGACAAGGTGCTCGTGCGTGCCTGGGTGACCGGCCAGTCGCCCGGCTTCCACGGCTTCCACATCCACGCCAACGACGACCCCACCAACGGTAAAGGCTGCATCGCCGACCCAGCCCAGGCCCCCTCGACCTGGTTCGTCTCGGCCGATGGTCACCTGAAGGCGGCCGGGCAGAACCACCCGGACCACACCGGTGACATGCCGGTCCTACTGGTCGGCCGGGACGGACGGGCCGAGGCGAGCTTCAGCGACGACCGGCTCCGCCCCAGCCGGCTGGCCGGTCGGGCGGTGATCGTGCACGCCCTGCCCGACA
>Ga0081538_10006256_pt1 | contig 10531 bp, 9 predicted proteins | sample TabmetS5T2R1_FD_71022 | JGI IMG/M metagenome (GOLD analysis project Ga0081538, IMG submission 71022) | Tabebuia heterophylla rhizosphere microbial communities from the University of Puerto Rico - S5T2R1 | ecosystem: Host-associated > Plants > Roots > Rhizosphere ...
AGGGACGGCCGCTCCGGTTGGCGCAGGCGGAGGTGACGCCGTACGGCCACGCGATCGAGTGCCGCATCAACGCCGAAGACCCGGAGCACGACTTCCGGCCGAGCCCGGGAACCGTGACCGCGGCGGTCTTCCCCGCCGGCGACGGCATCCGCGTCGACACCCACGTCCAGGCCGGCGCCGCGGTACCGCCGCACTACGACTCGCTGCTGGCCAAGCTGATCGTCCACGGCCCCGACCGGCCCGGCGCGGTGGCGCGCCTCCAGGGCGCGCTGCGCCGCTGCCAGATCGCCGGGGTGGCGACCAACCTGGCGCTGCACCAGCGGCTGGTCCACCACCCGGCGTTCGAGGCGGGCGGGGTCGGCACCGCGTTCCTGGGGGACGGCCGTGGCTGACCTGGGTCTGGTGGACGTGTCGCTGCGGGACGGCAACCAGAGCCTGTGGGGCGCCACCGGCTTCACCACCGCGCAGGTCCTGCGGGTCGCGCCGCTGATGGACCGGGTCGGGTTCCGGGCGCTGGACTTCACCTCCAGCACCCACATGGGCGTGGCCGTGCGCGTCCACCGGGAGGACCCCTGGGAGCGGATCCGCCTGGCCAGCCAGGCGATGCCCAACACCCCCCTGCAGCTGATCGGCACCGGCATGCGCTTCATCTCCTGGGAGCGGGCCCACCCCGAGTTCATGCGGCTGGTCTACGACCGGCTGGTCGCCAACGGCATCTCCCGCTTCGTGGTGCTGGACCCCACCCACGACGCCGAGGCGATGCTGGCCTCGGCGCGCATGGTCCGCCTGGCAGGCGGCCGGCAGACGGTCGCGGCGCTGACCTTCACCATCAGCGAGGTCCACGACGACGCCTTCTACGCCGACCTGGCCGGGCGGCTGGCCGCCTCCCCGGACATCGACCGGTTCTACGTCAAGGACCCCTCCGGGCTGCTCACCCCCGAGCGGGCGCGCACGCTGATCCCGGCGGTCCGGGTCCGGCTGCGGGGCAGGCCGCTGGAGCTGCACTCGCACTGCACCATCGGGCTGTCCCAGCTCGGCTACCTGGCCGCCGCCGAGCTGGGCGTGGAGGTGCTGCACGTGGCCTGCGGGCCGCTGTCGGAGGGGACCTCGCTCCCGGACGCGCAACGCACCGTGGCCAACCTCCGCGAGCTGGGCCACACGGTGGCAATCAACGACCGGCTGCTGGCGCTGGTCGCGGGCTACTTCGCCGCCCTGGCCAGGGCCGAGGGCCGGGCGGCCGGCGCCCCGCGCGCCTACGACGCGTCCTTCCTGCGCCACCAGGTGCCCGGCGGGGTGATGACCACGGTGCGGCGCCAGCTCGCTGAGCTCGGCCTGGAGGACCGCTTCGGCGCGGTGATCGAGGAGGTCGGCCGGGTCCGTGCGGAGCTCGGCCACCCGATCATGGTGACGCCGTTCCCGCAGATCGTCTGCTCCCAGGCGCTGGCCAACGTGATCGGCCCGGAACGCTACGCCAACGTCCCCGACCAGGTGATCCGCTACCTGCTCGGCAGCTTCGGGCGGCCCACCGGCAAGGTCGACCCGCAGGTCGAAGAGCGGATCCTCGCGCGCCCACGCGCCCGCCAGCTGATGGCCGAGCCGCCACCGCCCTCGCCGGCGGAGCTGCGCGCCCGCTTCGGGCGCGGCATCGGCGACGAGGAGCTGCTGCTGCGCGCCACCATGCCGGCCGAGCAGGTCGATGCCATGCTGGCCGCGGGACCGGCGCGGCGGCAGTACAACCCGGAGGTGGCACCCCTGTTGGACCTGCTGCGCGGGCTGCGGGAGCGCCCGCCGGTGACGCGGCTGGTGGTCGCCAAGCCCGGCCTGCGGGTCGAGCTGCGCCGGCACGGCGGCGGGCCGGGACCGTGACTGCGGCCGGGAAAGCCGAGGCCGGCCGGGCGGAGCCCGCCGCGGTGGAGCGGCTGCGCGCCGCCCATGGCTTCGTCTTCGACCTGGACGGCACGCTGGTGCTGGGCGACCGGCGCAACCACCGGCTGGCGCCGCTGCCCGGCGCGCTCGCCATCACCGGGCGGCTGCGGCGCGACGGCGTGCCGTTCGCGGTCCTCACCAACGGCACCGCCCGCACGCCGGCACAGTACGCGACGGCGCTGCGGGAGCTCGGCTTCGAGCTGGACGCCGACCGGATGCTGACGCCGGCGGTCAGCGCGCTGGACGTGCTGGCGCGGCGCGGCCAGGGCCGGGTGATGGTGCTCGGCACCGAGGGGCTCACCGCGCCGCTGGAGGAGGGCGGCATCGATGTGGTCCCGCCGCGCGGCCGGCCCCGGGTGGACGCGGTGCTGGCCGGCTGGTACCGGCAGTTCACCATGGACGCGCTGGAGTCGGCCTGCCACGCCGTCTGGGGCGGCGCCGCCGTCTACAGCTGCTCGCAGTCGCGCTTCTTCGCCACCGCCGAGGGCAGAGAGATGGGGACCTCCCGGGCGATCTCGGCGATGGTCCACAGCATGACCGGCTGCCGCGTGGAGGTCGTCGGCAAGCCGTCGCTGCACGCCCTGCGCAGCGCCGCACGCAGGCTCGGCGTGCGCCTCCCGGACCTGGCGGTGGCGGGCGACGACCCGGAGCTGGAGGTGCCGATGGCGCGCCGCGGCCGCTCGCTGGCCGTCGCGGTCGCGACCGGCATCGGGCCGGCCGACGCCTTCGCGCGGCTGCCCGCCGCGCGGCGCCCACACCTGAGCGTCGCGGGGGTCGACGACCTGCTGGCGCTCTATGACACCGCCGGCGGTGCGCCGGCCGGCGGGGGATAGCCCCAGACCGCCGGCCCATGCGGCTCCTGGCCCGCCGCCCGATGGCTGCGTGTGGATGGTGGGGTCAGGCGGTCTGCTCGGTCCCGCCGTCTGGCTCGATGCCGTGCTGGCGAAGCCGCTCCCGCAGGCGCTCGACCTCGCGGTGGAGGCGCTGGTTCTCCTGGACGACGGCGGCAAGGTCCACCCCGGCCGTCCACTCCCGCTCCCGCTCCGCCAGCCTCCCACGCAGCTGCCGCTCCTGGTCCCGCAGCGCCGCGGCCTGGTCGAAGTCCTCCGCATCGATGGCGGCTTCCTTCTCCCTGCGGGCCTGGGCCAGCTGCTCCGCGAGCTCGCGGAGGTCGTCGGGCACCGTCATGCGCACCAGCCGCGTCCGGGCGCCTGCCTGCCCGCCCGCCTGCTCGGCGGCCTCTTTGCCGCCGACGTAGCCGGCCAGCAGCTGGATCACCTGCTGGCGCACGCGCGCCAGGTCGGCACCGAGCTTGACCAGCACCTGCGCGGCCACACCCTCGCCCTCCCGGATCAGCCCCAGCAGGATGTGCTCGGTGCCGATGTAGTTGTGACCGAGCTGCTGGGACTCCCGCAGCGACAGCTCCAGCGCCTTCTTGGCGCGGGCCGTAAACGGGATGTGCCCGCCGGGCGCGCTGTGGCCCTGGCCGATGATCTCCTCCACCTGGGACCGCACGGCCTCCAGCCGCATGCCCAGCGACTCCAGCGCCAGCGCGGCGACCCCCTCGCCCTCGTGGATCAGCCCCAGCAGCAGATGCTCGGTGCCGATGTAGTCGTGGTTGAGCAGCCGGGCCTCCTCCTGGCCCAGCACCACCACCCGCCGCGCCCGGTCGGTGAACCGCTCAAACATCGTCCCTGCCTTCTGCGCCTGGGCCACTTGCCTGCACCCGTGGTCCCGCCACCCTCCCTTGCCGCACGTGTATTGTCCACCCGCCGCGGTTACGGCTGCGCCGTGCGGGTTGGGAGATGAGCGGCGACCGCCGCGACCGCGGCCCGACTGGACCGGGACGGGGTGCCGCTGCCGACCGAGCCGCCCGGCGAGCTGGCCGGGGTATACCCGCTGCACCCGCCGACACAGCGGAGTTCCTGCTCAGGCACACCAACGGAGCTACAGCCGCGTGGCAGGAAGAGCCCGGAGTGGTCGAAGGGCATGGTGGTTCCTGGCACGTACGGCAACCACGTGGCGGCGTGGGCCCGCTGCATCCTGCTCAGGCGTGCTGTGGTCCCGGCCGCCCGTGCTGGACCACGAAGCTGGCCAGCGTTCGGACCGGTGCGTCGGGTCGCTCCACCGTGTCGACCACCCGCAGGTCGGTGGTCCATCGCCCGCGCCCGGCCACACAGCGCAGGTAGCCGCGCCAGCGGCTGTCGAAGAACCGCACGTGGGGGTTGTCGGCCAGGTGGGCGCGGAACGGCTCGTAGGGGGGACCCCAGGAGCTGACCGAGGTGCCGACGAACTCACTCGCCAGGACCGCGGCGCCCGGCTGGTGGTTGTCGAGCTTGAGGTCGTTGACCCAGAAGGAGTGCAGGTCACCGCCGAGCACGATCGGGTTGGACGGCCGCCTGGCCGCCAGGAACCGCAAGATACGGCCCCGGTCGGCGGCGTAACCGTCCCAGCCGTCGCTGCTGTGGGCCAGGCCACGGCCCGGCTGCATGTCCAGCTCGGCCATGAGCAGCTGCTGGGCGACCACGTTCCAGCGAGCACGGGAGCGGTCCAGCCCCGCCAGCAGCCAGCGCCGCTGCCCGGCCCCGAGCAGGGTGCGCCCGGGGTCCAGCCGCTCGCGGCAGCCGGCCACGACCTGGGCGCGGCCGACGCCGTTGCTGTCGCAGGGCTGGTCGTCGCGATACTGGCGCGTGTCCAGGACGGCCAGCTCGGCCAGGTCACCAAAGCGCAACCGGCGGTACAGCCGCGCCGCCGGCCCGCGAGGGCGGCTGCGGCGGCGCAGCGGCAGGTGCTCCCAGTAGGCGCGGTAGGCGGCGGCGCGGCGGCGCCGGAATGCCGCCGGCGGGTCCCAGCGCTCCGACCAGTCGCCGGCATAGTCGTTGTCCACCTCGTGGTCGTCCCAGGCCAGCACGAACGGCACGGCCGCATGGGCCGACTGCAGGTCGGGGTCGGTCCGGTACTGCGCGTGTCGCCGGCGGTAGCCGGCCAGGTCCGTCGGGGCCGGGGTGGCGTGGCGGCGGGGCTGCCCCTCCGAGGGCGGGGTCTCGTAGAGGTAGTCGCCCAGGTGCAGCACCAGGTCCAGGTCCTCGCCGGCAAGGTGCCGGTAGGCGCAGTAGTAGCCGTGCTCGAAGTGCTGGCAGGACACCACCGCCAGCGCCAGCCGCGCCGGCGACGCCCTGGGCGCGGGTAGGGTGCGCGTGCGGCCGACCGGGCTGATCTCCCCGGCGGCCCGGAAGCGGTACCAGTAGGTGCGGGCCGGGTCGAGCCCGTCGACCTCCACGTGCACGGCGTGGCCCAGGCCGGGCCGGGCGAGCACGGTGCCGCCGCGCACGATCCGCGCCAGACCAGGGTCGGCCGCGACCTGCCAGTCGACCGGTACGGCGCGTGCCGGCATCCCGCCGTCAGGCTGCAGCGGCGCCGGCGCCAGTCGCGTCCACAGCACCACCCCGCCGGGATCCGGGTCCCCGGAGGCGACCCCGAGCGTGAACGGGTACCCCAGCCCGCGGGCAGGTGCCGGCCAGCTGCCGGCCAGGCGGTCGGCGACCAGCAGAGCGGCCGCGGCACCGCCCGCGGCCAGGAAGCGGCGGCGGCTCAGCAGCACGGGTGTCGTTGCGGGCATGACAGCCGATTCTCCCGCGCGACGACACGATCCGCCCCTCTCACCGCGACGCACCGACGTGGCCTCCGGGCGCGCACCGGCCGGGACCAGCCGAGCCTTGCCGACGTGCGGCTCCAGGAGCTCAGCGCGGAGCGGGCCAGCCGGCACCTGGCCGAGCTAGCGTGGTGGCCGCCGGGTGAGCTCCTGGATCACGTCCTTCGAGTGGGTGATCGGCAGGCGCATGCCCTCAAGCTCGATGCGCGATCCGCTCTCCGTATCGATCAGCTCCAGGACCCGCACGTTGACGCGCTGGTGGACCTTGGCCTCGAGCCCCTCCCGCCGCACGCGAAAGACGAGCGCCTGTGGGTGGGCGCGGTTGCCCGCGAATCCGTAGACCGTCGTCTCCGACACGCCCACAACCATCCGCTCGGGCAGGCCGGTGGCGGCGTCGTGCGCCCGCGTGCCCGCCAGGTAGCCGCCCACCGTCCCGACGCCACCCGCCGGCAAGCCGACCGCATCGCCGATATCGCCACCGATCAGGCCTCCCGCGAACCCTGCGCCCGAATGGCCGCGGGGTTCGAACTCGCCCGCCGCGGTCACCGTGTCCTCAATTCCGGCGGCGGCGAGCGCCTCGTTGACGACCTCAACGATCTTCTCCTCGGACATGCTGTCCTTGTAGCCCGGCCTGGGGTGGCGGTCAAGGCCACCCGCCGGGCGCGCCGGGGCCGCTCAGAGCCTGGATGGTGCTACGAGCGAGGGCGAGCGGGTAGTCATTTGGAGCCCGGCGGGGCTTCGGCCGCCGGGGCGGCCGCCGGTCCCTGGCCGGCGGGGCGGCGACGCCCGATCACCACCGCCGTCATCGGGAACACCAGCACCGACAGCGCCCCCGCCCCGACCAGGGCGGCCGCGTTTTCGCGAAGCATGGTGCCGTTGCGCAGCCCGATCTCGGCCAGGGCGACCAGCAGGGGCAGGGCGGTGGCGGTCACGAACATGGTCTGGACCCGCTGTACCGCCGGGAGGTCCCGGCGGTACAGGACCAGGGCCGGGACGCCGCGGACGACCAGCAGCAGGACGAGGAAGAGGACCAGCCGCAGCGGGGCCTCGGCGATGGAGCGGACGTCCAGGCTCATGCCCGAGGCCACGAAGAACAGTGGGATGAAGAAGCCGTAGCCGAGGGCGTCGAGCTTGGCCTCCAGGGCGTGGATGTGGCCGGGCGCCCAGCGGCGCAGCACGATCCCGGCCAGGAACGCCCCCAGGACCACGTCCAGGCCGAACTCGGCCGCCGTGACCAGCAGGGTCAGCAGCAGGAGCACGGTCAGGCGCACGGTGGTCTGGGCGGTGGCGTCCTCACCCTCGAGCAGGATCCGCTCCAGACGGTTGCCCCGCACCAGCCGCGGCGCCAGGCTCAGCACCAGTGCCAGGACGCCCACTGCGCCCAGCGACGCCAGGGCCACGAACTTGTTGTTGGCCCCGAGGAACAAGGCGATGGCGAAGGTCGGGAACAGCTCCCCCACCGCCCCGGCGGCCAGCAGGTAGCGGCCGAAGCGGCCATGGAGCAGGTCGTTGTCGCGCAGGATGGGCAGCAGGGTGCCGAGGGCGGTGGTGGTCAGCCCGAGCGCCACGGGGACGAAGGCGCGTACCAACCCGGCTGCGGCCAGCGCCCCGACCGTCGCCGTGGCCAGCACCACCGTGACCAGCCAGGACGCCATGGCCAGCCGCCCCGGACGCTCCCGGAACAGCTCGAGGTCCAGCTCGTAGCCGGCCATCAGGAACAGGAACCCGAGCCCCACGTTGACCAGCAGCTCGATCGAGGACCGATCGGCCCAGCCGAGCACCTCGGGGCCGATCACCACCCCGCCGGCCAGCAGCACCACCACTTGGGTGATGCGCGGGCCGGGCAGCAGGGCCACCAGCACCGGGGCCAGCGCGGCCACCGCCGCCGCGACCAGCAGCGTCTCCAGGCCCGTGACAGGATCCATGCGCGACCTCCGGCCTCGACCTCGTGACCGAGCATGGCATGGCGGCTACGGGTGTGGCAGCCGGACGGTGTCGCGTGGGAGCCGATGGACCGACCACGATCCGCGAGGCCCGCATGCGGGGTCGCCGCTCGCGTTCCTGCGCGGCGCACCGCCGGTGATGGCCCACAACCTGGCCACCACCCCGGTCTCCGAGATCACCGTGCCGGCCTGCGGCGCCCACCTCCTGGGAGTGGGACATCAAGCGCCGGCGACCAGCAGGCGACCTCGTGGCCTATGCCCGGCCGTGCGACTGGGTGCTGGCCCGGGCGCCCGCAGCGGCCCGCTTCCCATCGGCCGAGACCTCGCCGTCGGCGGCACCGGTGGTCGGCGGGATGTTCTGGTTGCGGTGGAACAGGTTGGTCGGGTCCCAGCGGCGCTTGATGGCGGCCAGCCGGTCCCAGGTCCGGCCCGGGTAGGCCTGATGGACCCGCGCCTGGTCCTCGTCGGCGAGGAAGTTGACGTAGGCGCCGTCGTCGCCTTGGCGCAGCGCGGCCGCGAACTCCTCCACCCAGGCCTCGCGCACGGCCCGGTCGGCGGGCCCGTCGTAGAGGGCGGTGACGTTGACCATGATCCGCGAGCGGCGGTGGGCGAAGGCGGTGGCGTCGGTCGGCACCCGGGCCATGGCTCCCCCGAGCACGCGCAGCTGGGCGATGCGCAGGGGCGCATCCGAGGCCTGCAGGTGCTCGACGATCGTCTCGGCCACCGGGCGGTCGATGCCGTCGACGAACATCGTGCGCAACACCGCGGTCGGGTGGAAGCCCTCCTCCTCGGGCGGATAGAGGCCCGGGTAGGGCATCGGCCGCACCAGGTCGGCGATCGGCGTGGCCAGCGCCCGGAACGGCGCCACGGCGCGCTGGCCGTCCTGGACCGCACCGGCGTAGGCGAGGGTGGCCAGGACGACGAGCTTGCCGTGGTGCTCGGCGGGCACGAACGGCAGCGGCGGCGCCGGCATGACGTTGGCGATCGCCGACAGCTCCTCGGGGGCGGCGTCGGCCTCGGCGACGAAGTCGGCAATGACCTCAGGGGTGGCCGGCAGCAGCAGCAGGCCGCCCACGATCTGGTGGAGCTCGTGCAGGCGGAACTGGAAGCGGGTGGCGACGCCGAAGTTGCCGCCGCCGCCGCGGATCGCCCAGAACAGGTCGGGGTGGTGGTCGGCGTCGACGCGCAGGAGCTGGCCGTCGGCGGTGACCAGCTCCGCGGCCAGCAGGTCGTCGATCGTCAGGCCGTGCTTTCTGACCAGGTAGCCGATGCCGCCGCCCAGGGTGATGCCGCCGATGCCGACCGAGCCGGTGTCGCCGAACCCGGTCGCCAGCCCGTGCGCGGCCGCGGCGGTGGTGTACTCGCCGGCGGTCAGGCCGGTCTGCGCCCAGGCGGTGCGCTGCTGCGGGTCGATGTCCAGGGTCCGCAGGTCCCGGAGGTCGAGCACGATCCCGCCGTCGGCGACGCTGTGCCCGGCGATGCTGTGGCCGCCGCTGCGGACCGCGAGCGCCAGCCCGCTCTGGCGCGCGAACGAGACGACCCGCGCGACGTCGGTCGCGTCCGCGACGCGGACGATGGCCGCCGGCCGGCGGTCGATGTCGCCATAGAAGACGGTGCGGGCCTGGTCATAGCCGCCGTCGTCCGGGGTGATCAGCCGGCCGGTGAGCGCGGCCCGAAGCTCCGAGGCCGAGACCCTCGTGAGGCTGGAGGGCGAGGTGTCCATGTGGAACTCCTTTCCGGCTCGCTCGCCCGCGGGCGGCGACACTCGCCGCCCGCGGGCGCGAGTCCGCTGCTCATGCCGCGTGCCGGGTTGGGATGCTGGGGTCTGGCTGGTGGGCGTCGGGGCGCTGGTGGTCGGTGGTCGCATCCGGTCGGGGGCCGAGCGTGTGCAGGGCCAGGGCGGCGGTCGCGGCCAGCAGCACGAGGTTCTTGACCACGTACTCGCCCTCGACGCTCAGCAGCAGGGGGTTGCCGTCCACGAAGGCCACGTCGGGTCGCAGCACCAGCACCAGGAAGGTGCCCGAGAGCTGGAGCGCGACCCCGGCGAGGACCAGCGGCAGGAAGCGGCCCAGCAGCAGCCCGGCCCCGAGCACGACCTCGAACGCGCCCACCAGCGGCACCGACACGTCGGGATCCATCCACGGGGTGATGGCGGCGATCAGCGATGCCGGCAGGGTGGGCTGGTCGGCCAGCTTCAGGGCGCCGAACCAGGCGAAGGTGATGCCCAGTGAGCCGCGCAGCAGCAGGGGAACGGCCCGGCCGAGCAGCCGCTCCAGGCGCCGGCCTCCGGCCGGCGTGAGCAGCCGGCGGGCTGGGATGGGGGTGGGTGCCTGCATCAGCCGCTCACCTCGATCGTGCCCTTCATGTTCGGGTGCAGGGTGCAGAGGTAGTCGTAGGTGCCGGGTTGGGTGAAGCGGTGGCTGAAGGTCCCTTCGGTCTGCACCTTGCTCCGGAAGCCGGGTCCTTTGACGTCGTGGGCGATGGCCCCGTCGCGCCAGACCCAGGTGACCGTGGTCCCGGCGGGGACGGTGAGGGTGGCGGGGGTGAAGGCCAGGTCCTTGATGGTCACGGTGGGCCCAGCGGGGTCGGCGGCGGGCGCATCGGTGGCCGCGTCGCTGGTCCCGCAGGCGCTGAGCGCCAGCGCCAGCAGGCCGGCCAGCGCCAGCAGGCCGAGCCGCCGGCCGATGGATCCTCGGGACAGCATGGTTGGTTGCCTCCTGATCGGGTTGCGTCGTCAACCTGTCGCCCTCTGAGACCGGGCGGCCCGCCGGCTGTGACACCGGGCCCTGCATGCCGGTCCGTGTCACAGACCGAGCCCTTCCTTGTCTCAGAGGAGAGAAGGGGAGGCCGGGTGCCTGCCTGGGCGGAGAGGGAGAAGATGGCTGTGACGGCGACGACCTACACCACGAGGGAACCCGTGTACGAGGAGCTGCGGCCGCTGCTGTTCTCGCTCGCCTACCGGATGGTGGGCAGCCCCAGCGACGCCGAGGACATCGTCCAGGAGGCGTTC
>Ga0081538_10006257_pt1 | contig 10530 bp, 10 predicted proteins | sample TabmetS5T2R1_FD_71022 | JGI IMG/M metagenome (GOLD analysis project Ga0081538, IMG submission 71022) | Tabebuia heterophylla rhizosphere microbial communities from the University of Puerto Rico - S5T2R1 | ecosystem: Host-associated > Plants > Roots > Rhizosphere ...
GCTGAGGTCGCGCGGAGCAGAGGCGACGACGTCGCGAAAGCGGCGCAGCGCGGCGCGGACGCCGTCTCCGCCGTACACGAGCGAACCGCCCACGACCCGGTCGAGCCCGTGCAGCTGGAACTCGAGCCGCGTCGCCACGCCGAAGTTGCCGCCTCCGCCGCGAAGCCCCCAGAGGAGTTCGGCGTTCTCGTCCGCACCCGCGCGGACCACGGCGCCCTCGGACGTCACCACCTCTGCGCCGACGAGGTTGTCGCAGCTCAGCCCGTACTGCGCGGTCAGGTGGCCGATGCCGCCGCCCAGCGTCAGCCCCGCCACGCCGGTCGAGCCGACGACTCCGCCGGGCGTGACGAGCCCGTGCGCCTGAGTCGCCGCGTCGAAGTCGAGCCAGGTTGCGCCGCCCTGGGCTCGGGCGAGCCCCGCGTCGGGGTCGACGTCGACCGAGCGCATCCGGGAGAGGTCGATCACGAGCCCCCCGTCGAGGACGCAGTGACCGGCAGGGTTGTGGCCGCCGCCGCGCACGGCGACCTCGAGCTCGTTGGCGCTCGCGAAGTCGAACGCGGTGGCGACATCCGCTGTGCCAACGCAGCGGACGATCACCGCCGGGCGCCGGTCGACGAGGGCGTTGAACGAGCGGCGCGCCGCGTCGTACTCGGCATCGGCGGGACCGATGACGGTGCCGATCAGCGACCCCCGCAAGTCGGTGAGCGCCTGGTCGTCCAGCATCTCTAGCTAGAGACGGGTAAGAGCACGAGGATTCATCGCTAGTCGAGCGCCGGCTCGATGCGCACGTCGCGCTTCTCGGCTTCGGCAGCCGCGAAGTCCACCATCCGCTCCGCCTCGGCGCTCACCTCGGCACGCTCGGCGCGCGAGAACCTGCGGAACGGGCGAATGGCGAGCGTCGCGCGCCGCTTGCCGTCACGTTCGATCCACCACGTCGCCCGCAGCGTGCCGTCGACGAGCAGGTTGTTGACGAACCGGCCGGGGGCGAGCATCGCCGCCCACGGGAAGTCCTCGGGGATGATCCGGCGGCGGTCGGCATGGCCGAGCAGCACGTTGTCGTACTCGCCCAGGAACCGCACCGGCGCCGGCGTCTCTGGATCGGGGCGCGGTGCGTCGGGGAGGTCGAAGAGCTCGCGACCGGTCTCGTCGCGAAACGTCTCGAGCCGCGGCCGCAGGCGCTCGAACAGCTCCTTCAGCTTCGTCAGGCCCGACCAGCTCTGGAAGTCCAGCACCGAGGCGGGGCCGAAGGAGCGTAGGTACCGGAGCACGACGTCGTCGATCGAGGGACTCTTCTCGAGCTTCGCGCCGGTCCAGGTTTCGAGCGGCAGGTACTTCGCCTGGCCGCCGGCGCCCCAGACGCCTCTAGGCGGCACCTGGACAAGCGGCACGTAGACGCGGGCGGCGTTGCCGATCGCTTCGACGTCGTCGCCGATGCCGCGCTCGACGAGGCGCGTGGCGAGCTCACGTGCGGTCAGCGCCTCGTCGGAGAGCAGATCGAGCACCGTCGCCGCCAGGCGAGCCGGGTCGGCACCGCCCATCCGTCTTCCGAAGGCGCCGTTGTGGACTCGCTCGACGGCCGGTTGGACGAGCGGGCGCAGCCGGAGAGAGTCGCGGGCCGTGACCAGATGCACGGTCCCGCGAATGAGCGTGAGCCGAACGACCTTCCGGTCGGTGAGCAGGCGGCCCAGCTCATGCGGATCGAAGCCGTCGAGGCGGGACCAGAGTCCGTAGTAGGGCGGCAGCGTCGCCTGCGCCTGGAGGCCGAGCAGGTGCTCGACGGTCTCGCCGACCGGCTTTGCGACGCGGCCGAGCAGCAGCTGGCGCTGGAGCAGGGCGCGATTGAGCTCCCGACGCGTGATCAGCGAAGGAACGTCCTCAGTCGGTCGTTGAACGGCCGGCCGAGCAGCTGCGGATTGTGCGCTGCACCGGCGAACCTGGCCTGCTCGCACCGCAGCCGCTGCTCGAGCACGTCGCAGATGACGTGGAACGCGCGGCCCGCGATCTCGCGAGCGGCCGGCGGTGCGGCGTCCCACTCGCCGGAAACGACGAGCTTGGGAAACGGCGCCGCCGCCAGGACGTCGAGCGGAACCTCGGCCTCAGACGGCGGCGGCTCCAACGCGGTCGTGATCGCAGCCTGGCGGTCCGGCTCGCCGAGCTTTGCCACGGCCGGCCGCGCGAAGCCGAAGGCCGCCAGGAACGAGGGCCGCAGGTCTTCGGGCCGCCGGTCCGCGGCATCGGCATACCACCGCTCGAGCCGTGCGGCGAACTCCTCGACCGCGGGATCGCCGCGCGCCACTGACAGCGCCGGAGGTTCGATCACCGTCAGTGACCGCACCACGTCCGGTCGTCCTGCGGCGGCAAGGAGCGACAGGAGGCCGCCGTACGAGTGGCCGACCAGGTGGGCTCCCTCGGCGAGCATGTCGGCGATGTTCGCGGCCTGCGAGTCGAAGTCGAGCCGCTCCGCCGGCGGACTGCCGCCGTAGCCCCTGCGGTCGACGAACCGGAGCTCGTACGCATCGGCGAGCTCGCATTGCTCAGCGAACGTCTCCTCGCTCCAGCCGAAGCCGCCGTGGATGAAGACGATCGGCTCGCCCCGGCCCACAGCGAGCACGTGGAGATCGGCCCCCATGAGCGGCTGAGTTTGACCCTTTTGGGGGAGCGGATTGCCGGCTTCCGCTACTACTATCCGCCGCTGATTCAACAGGCCAGGGCCGCAGCCCCTTCGTCTCGCGCGGTCCGACCGTTTTCTCATGCCGAACTCTCTCCGCAGAAACCTGCTCGCCTTCGCGCTCGCCGTCTTCCTCGGGGGCCTGTGCGCGACCGGGGCCGCAGCGACGCTCGACGGCCCGCCCAGGATCCAGCGACCACAGGTGCAGAAGCCGCGCCCGACGCTGGGACAGCGGGCGGCGAGGCTCGCGCTGAGGGCGGTCGGCGTTCCGTACGTGTCGGGAGGCAGCTCGCCCTCGAGCGGGTTCGACTGCTCGGGGCTCGTCTCGTGGGCGTACGGCCGGCTCGGGGTCAGGCTCCCGCACAGCTCCTACGCGCTCTACGACCGCGGCCGGCAGGTGGCTCGCTCGCGGCTGAAGACGGGCGACCTCGTCTTCTTCTACCGGCTCGGCCACGTCGGCATGTACCTCGGGCGGGGCCGGATGGTGCACGCGCCTTCCTCCGGACGCCCTGTCGAGGTCGTGCCGCTCGGCGGGCGCTACCTGATCGGCGCCCGCCGCATCACCTAGTCGATCAGCTTGCGCGTCATCGCGACGATCGCGATGCGCCACATGAGGATCCCGAACCCGATCAGCGCCCCAAGGCGGAGGAAGTCCTTCCATCCGTCCCAGCCGTAGATCACGCAATCGCGAATCAGGACGACGAGGTGGTGCAGCGGGTTGAGCTGTGCGAGCACCTGTGCCCACTGCGGGAAGTCGTCCAGCGGGAAGAACGAGCCGGCGAGGAGGAAGAGCGGCGTCAGCACGGCGCTGACGACGTAGTTGAAGTTCTCGAACGACTTCGAGAAGCCCGCGACCGAGATCCCGAAGTTCGCCCAGCCGAAACCGGCGATCCAGCCGATGAACGGGACCGCAAGCATCCCCCAGGCCGGGTCGAGCCCGAAGAACATCGCGACGATCATCGGGACACAGCCGTAGACGCCGGCGCGCGTCGCGATCCAGACCGCTTCCGCGGTGACGAGCTCCTCGGTGTCGACGGGCGCGGCGAGGATCGCGTCGTAGGTGCGCTGGAACTGGTACTTGACGAACGTCCCGAACATGCCCGGGAACGCGCTCGAGAAGAGCACCGCCGTCGCCACCGTCCCCGTGCCGACGAAGTCGACGTAGTCGATCCCGCCGATCGTGCTGACGATCGAGCCGAAGCCGAACCCGAAGGCGAGCAGGTAGATCGTCGGCTCGACCGTCGACGAGAACGTGCTCGACTTCCAATACGACGAGTAGTTCACGATCTCGCGGACCAGCACGCCGGTAAGGGCGGGACGCTCCAGCCTTCCGATGCGCGCGGTTCTGGCCGCCGTCGCCATCAGGCGATTTCCTCACCGGTGAGGAGGACGAAAACGTCCTCGAGGTTCGCCGGCCGCCGCTCGCCGTCGAGCCCGCCGAACCCGTCGACGTTGAGGATCGACACGCTCGTGCCGGTCCTCCGGGTGCGGAGGCCCGCCGCTCCCGCTTCCGCCTCGACCTCCTGGAGCCGGGCCGGAGGCCCGTAGACCTCGAGCACGTCACGGCCGGCGTGCTCGCGCACGAGCTCGGACGGCGGCCCGGCGGCCACCGCCTCGCCGTGCGACATGATCAGCACCGTGTCCGCGAGGCGCTGAGCCTCCTCGATGTAGTGCGTGGACATGAGGATCGTCGTGCCCCCGTAGCGCAGCGCGTCGATCAGCGCCCAGAGCTCCTGACGGACCTGGGGATCGAGGCCGACGGTCGGCTCGTCCATCAGCACGAGCCTGGGCCGGTGGATCAGCGCACGGGCGATCAGCAGCCGGCGCCGCATCCCGCCGGAGAGCTTGTCGACCCGTGAGTCCCGCCGGTCGACGAGCTTCGCCATCACGAGCGCCCGCTCGATCGCCTCCTGCCGCTCGTGACGTCCGATTCGGTAGAGGTGCGAGAAGACGAGCAGGTTCTGCTCGACTGTCAGCGTCGTGTCGAGGTTGTCGAGCTGCGGCACGACGCCGCACTGGGCGCGGGCGACCTTCGACTCATCCGGCAGCTTGAAGCCGAGCACCTCGATCTCGCCCTCGTCGGCGATCGACTGGGCGGTGAGCAGGCGCATGGTCGTCGACTTCCCGGCGCCGTTGGGACCGAGCAGCCCGACGCACGTCCCGACGGGGACGTCGAGATCGAGGCCGTTCACCGCCGTGATCTCCCCGTAGCGCTTCACGGCCCCGCGCAGGCGGATCGCCAGCTCGGGCGGCATCGCCCCAGCATGCCAGCCGCGGGCCGCGCCGCCGCGGCGACTACGATCGCGACCCGTGATCGTCCGGACCGTCCGCGGCGACATCGACCCCGGCGAGCTCGGGGCCTGCGACGCCCACGAGCACCTCTTCCTCGTCACGCCGGCGCAGCCCGGTGACCAGTACAGCGACGTCGATCGCGCTGCCGAGGAAGCGCGGACGTTGGTCGTGGCAGGCGCACGGTCGCTGGTGGACTGGACGCCGATGGGGTTGGGGCGCGACCTCGACGGGCTCCGCACGGTCTCCGAGCAGACCGGGCTGCACGTGGTCGCGGCAACCGGTCTCCACCGGGACGTCCACTACGCGGCCGACGATCCGATTCGGCTGGAGCCCGTCGACGCCCTGGCCGACCGGTTCACCGCGGAGCTCGAGGAGTGCGGGATCGTCAAGCTCGGGGCCGGGTACCACCACTTGTCGCCGTTCGAGCAGAAGGCGTTCGAGGCCGGCGCGACCGCGCATGGGAGGACCGGGGCGCCGGTGTGCGTGCACACGGAGCACGGGACGATGGGGCTCGCGATCGTGGAGCGGCTGCAGGGGCTGGGCGTTCGGCCGGGCTCGATCGTCCTTGCGCACGTCGATCGCAACCCGGACCCCGGTGAGCACGCGGAGACTGCGGCGAGCGGCGCGTGGCTCCAGCTCGATGGGCCGGGCCGCACGAAGTACTGGCCGGACTCGACGATCCTGGGGCTGATCGCCGAACTGGCCGAGCGAGGGCTCGCCGGGCAGATCCTGCTCGGGGGCGACACGGGGCGCCGGTCGATGCTGCGCGCGTATGGAGGCGGACCGGGAATGGACTACGTCTTCGCGCGCTTCAAGCCGCGGCTCGAGCGCGAGCTCGGCTCCGAGCTAGCGGAGCAGATCTTCGTGACGAACCCCGCTCGGGCGTTCGCGTTCGACCCCAAGTAACACTGTGTTACTTGCTCGGGAAGCCGCTCGTGGAGCCGCTTCGGAGGCCTTGTAACAGTATGTTACTAAGTGAGGGACGCGCGAACCCGGCGCGCGCCTTCGACCATCGCGACCAGCTTGGCGCGGGCGACGGAGCGGGCGGTTTGCGAGAGGCCGCAGTCGGGGGCGACCGCCAGGCGCTCCGGCTCGACGTGGCGGAGGCACCGCCGAATCCGCTCCTCGATCTCCTCCGGCGGCTCGACGTATGAGCTCTTGACGTCGACGACTCCGACCGCGACATCCTTCGCGCTGCCGATCTCCCCGATCACCTCCAGCTCCGCGAACTCGCGGCTCGCCATCTCGAGGTGGAGCTCGTCCGCGTCCATCCCGAGGAAGGCCGGGAACATCGGCGCATAGCGGCGAGGGCCGGCCGCCCGGGCCTTGTAGTTGCCGAAGCACAGGTGGGTGCCGAGGTAACAGCGCCCGCGCACCGGCGCAGCGGTGCGGTTGAAGACGTCCACGAGCCGCTCGGTGTCCTCCCGGTAGGCGTAACAGCTCATCGACGGCTCGTCGACGGTGATCGTCTCGGCGCCGGCCTCGACAAGCCCGGTGAGCTCCGCCTGCACGATCGGGATCAGCGCCTCGGTGACCGCGTACCGATCCGGGTAGTCGGCGCTCGGCTCGATGCGGCCCGCGAGCGTGTACGGCCCCGGGACGCTCACCTTCAGCCGTGGCGGCGGGGGCGGCGCCAGCTCGCGGAGCCGCTCGAACTCGGCGACGACGCCGAGCCCGCGCGGCGCCTTCAGCTCGCCGGTGACTCCATGGCGCCCGCGCTGGTCGTGCCCCGGTGGCCCGAGCCGGCGCCGCGGCTCGCGCTCGAGCTCGAGCCCTTCGAGGAACGCGTAGAACGAGAGGTTGAAGTCGTAGCGCGTCTGCTCGCCGTCCGTGATCACGTCCAGGCCGGCCGTCACCTGGTCGGCGATCGCGACGGTGACAGCGTCGCGCACCGCCTCCTCGCGATCGTCGGGCCCGGCCTCCTCCGGGTGCAGGCCGACGAGCTCCAGCCACCCTGGAAACGGGTAGCTGCCGACGACTGTTGTCTGGATCGGCTCGTGCGGCACAGCGCCATCCTTCCACGCGTCTTGCCGGGTCGTCTAGACGGCTATACAGTCGCCCGCATGGGCACGGCGCCGTTCGACCTCTCGGGCCGAAGCGCCGTCGTCACGGGCGCCTCGACCGGGATCGGCGCTGCGGTCGCGATCGCGCTCGCCCGAGCCGGCGCCGACGTGGCGGGGATCGCGCTGGAGGAGGCGCCGGAGACCATCGCGGCGATCGACCAGGAGGGTCGCCGGGCGGTCATGCTCGTCGGGTCGACGGGCGACCGCGCCACGGTCGAGAGCCTGGCCGAGACCGCCGTCGATCGCTTCGGACGCATCGACATCTGGGTGAACAACGCCGCCCGTCTCTTCGTCAGGCCGCTGGCCGAGACGACCGACGAGGACTGGCACGGCCTCCTGGCGGCGAACCTGCACGGGTACTTCTACGGCTGCCGAGCGGCAGCGCGGCAGATGGTCGAGCAGGGCTCGGGCCGGATTGTGAACGTCGGCTCGGCGGCGAGCGTCCAGGCGGTGCCCGGCCTCGGTGCGTACACCGCGGCCAAGGGAGCGATCACGGCGCTGACGAAGGTGCTCGCGCTGGAGCTGGCGCCGGCGAACGTGACGGTGAACGCCGTCGCCCCCGGAGCAACGGACACGCCGCTCAATGAGGACGCGTACACGCCCGACGTCCGGCGGACCTACGAAGAGCGGATCCCGCTCGGCCGCATCGCCGCGCCCGAGGAGGTCGCCGACGTCGTCGTCTTCCTCGCTTCCGATGCCGCCCGGTACGTCACCGGCCAGGAGCTGCTCGTCGACGGCGGTCTGACGATCAACGGCGCGGTCGGTCACGCCCAAACCTGACACATGAGCGAGTTCGTCCCCCGCTACTACGAGATCGAGCAGGCGCTGCGGGCCAGGATCGAAGACCTCGATCCGCACGAGCGGCTTCCGTCGGACACTCAGCTCTGCGCGGAGTTCGGCGTCAGCCGCATGACCGCGCGGAACGCCGTTCAGCGTCTCGTCCAGGAGGGGCTCGTGTACCGCGTGCCCGGCCGCGGCACCTTCGTCGCTGAGGGCTCGGCCCCACGAACCGCGAGCCATGTGCTCTCGTTCACGGAGGAGATGCGGCGGCGCGGCCGTGTCCCGAGCTCGCGCGTCGTGGAGCGTGAGCGGCGGGCGGCGACTCCGGAGGAGAAGCAGCAGTTGGGCGCCGACGAGGTCGCCGTGCTGCGGCGAGTGCGGCTCGCGGACGGCGAGCCGGTCGCGCTCGAGTCTGCGGTCTTCCCGGCCGGGCGTGTAGCGCCGCTGCTCGACGCCGACCTCGAGAGCGGCTCGCTGCACGCGCGGCTTGTCGAGGCGGGGATCGTGCCCACCGCTGGTCGCGGGGCGCTCAGCGCCGAGCCCGCCGGCGCAGCGGATGCGCGCGTGCTGGGGATCGAGCGCGGGCAGCCGCTGCTGGTTGAGCGGCGCCTGATCTTCGACCAGGACGGCGAGCCGCTCGAGCTGACCGAGACCCGGTACGTCGGCGGCCGGTACGGCCTCGAGGTCATCTTCGACGTAGAGTCGCCCGGATGAGCATCCGGGAGATCACGGAGCTCCGAGCCGGCGTCGTTGGGACCGGCTTCATCGGCGTCGTCCACGTCGAGGCGCTCCGCCGGCTGGGCATCGAGGTCGTCGGCGTCGTCGGGTCGAGCCGCGCACGAGCCGAGGCGAAGGCGATCGCCCCCGTGTACGACGGCTACGAGGCGCTGCTCGAGGACACGCGCGTCGACGTCGTCCACCTCACGACTCCGAACCATCTGCACTACCCGCAGGCGAAACAGGCGCTCGCCGCAGGCAAGCACGTCGTCTGCGAGAAGCCGCTCGCCCTTACCGCCGAGCAGTCGAGCGAGCTCCTGGAGCTGGCGGAAGAGAGCGGTCTCGTCCACTGCACGAACTTCAACATCCGTTTCTACCCGCAGGTGCAGCAGGCGCGGCAGCTCGCGGTGAGCGGAAGCCTCGGGACGATCTGGAACGTGCACGGCGGCTACCTGCAGGACTGGCTCCAGCTCGAAACGGACTGGAACTGGCGCCTCGAGCCGGATAAGAACGGCGACCTGCGGGCCGTCGGCGACATCGGCTCGCACTGGCTCGATCTCGCCCAGTTCGTGACGGGGCTCGAGGTCGAGTCCGTCTTCGCCGACCTCACGACGGCGATTCCGGTGCGACGTCGTCCGGTGGGCGAGGTGGAGACCTTCGCCGCGGCCAGGGATGTCGAGCGCGTGGACGCGCCGATGGAGACCGACGACATCGCGCACCTGCTGCTCCGCTTCCGCAGCGGCGCGCGCGGCTCGGTCGTCGTCTCCCAGGTCAGCGCCGGCCGGAAGAACTCGCTGCGCTTCGAGGTGGACGGCTCGCGCGACGCGCTCTACTGGGACTCCGAGGCCCACGAGCAGCTGTGGCTCGGCCATCGCGAGCGGCCCAACGAGGTTCTGCTCCGCAACCCTGCGCTGCTCGAGCCACTCGCCCGCGAGAAGACGTCGCTGCCCGCCGGGCACGCCGAGGGGTTCGCCGACACGTTCAAGGAGCTCTACCGCGCCGTGTATGGCGCGGTGGCGGCGGGCGGGCCGCCGGACGAACCGGACTATCCGACCTTTCGCGCCGGCCACGTCGAGAACGTGATCGCCGAGGCCGTCGCGCAGAGCAGCCGTGAAGAGCGATGGGTGGAGGTGAGCCTGGAGCCATGAAGCTTGGATTCCTGACCGCAGCGTTCCCGGATCTCACCCTGGAGCAGGTCGCCGAGTGGGCGGCCGCAGAGGGCTTCGAGACGCTGGAGGTGGCCTGCTGGCCCGCCGGCGGCGGCGAGCGGCGCCGCTACGCCGGCGTGACGCACATCGACGTGGACTCGGTCGATCCCGACGCGGTGCGTGGCGTCCTCGACCGGCACGGGCTCGAGATCTCCGCACTGGCCTACTACCCGAACAACCTCCACCCGGACGACGCTCATCGCGAGGAGGTGAACGTCCATCTGCGCAAGGTGGTCGACGCCGCGCAGCAGCTCGAGGTCGGCCTGGTCGGCACCTTCGTCGGCAACGACAAGGACCGCCCGCTGCCGGAGAACCTCGACCGGTTCCGCGAGATCTGGCCTCCGCTCGTCGAGTACGCCGGCGAGCGCGACGTCCGGATCGCGATCGAGAACTGCCCGATGATCTTCTCCTACGACGAGTGGCCGGGCGGCACCAACCTGGCGTGGTCGCCGGCGATCTGGGACGAGATGTTCGAGGCGATCCCGGCGGAGAACTTCGGGCTCAACCTCGACCCGTCACACCTCGTCTGGCTGATGATCGACTACGAGCGGGCCGTCTACGACTTCGCCGACCGGATCTTCCACGTCCACGCCAAGGACCTCGAGGTCCGGCGCGACGGCCTCTACCGGCACGGGACGTTCTCGAGCGGCATCGGCTGGCAAGTCCCGCGGCTCCCCGGGCTCGGCGAGGTCGACTGGAGCCGCTTCATCGCCGCCCTCTACGCGGTCGGCTACGACTACGTCGTCTCGATCGAGCACGAGGACCGGCGCTTCGAGGGCTCGGAGGAGCTCGTGAAGCGCGG
>Ga0081538_10006258_pt1 | contig 10529 bp, 10 predicted proteins | sample TabmetS5T2R1_FD_71022 | JGI IMG/M metagenome (GOLD analysis project Ga0081538, IMG submission 71022) | Tabebuia heterophylla rhizosphere microbial communities from the University of Puerto Rico - S5T2R1 | ecosystem: Host-associated > Plants > Roots > Rhizosphere ...
CGCGGCTTCGTCGAGGGCCAGCTCAAGGCGCTCGAGGACGCGGCCCCGTCCGGGCCCGTGGCCCCGCCGCAGCCGCCCGGCCTCGGTGGGAACTCCCGGCCCCTGCCGGGCGCCGAGGACCTGCCGGCCCTGTCGACCGGGGCGCGCCAGAGCTCCTACTCGGCCCTGCGCGACACCAGCTCGGACCAGCTCGGCCACAACGGCCGCGACCGCGTCGACCGCCTGCGTCACGACGACTGACGGTCGTCACGGTCGTCGCTAGAACGGTCCAGTAGCGAGCCCGGTGGTCGCCGGCGCCCTGCTCGCCCTGGCGCTGTCCCTGGGCCTGCTGGTGGCGTCGCTGTTCCGCAGCGACGGCCTCGGCCTTGTCTGGGCGTCGCTGGCCATCGACCTGGTCGCCCTCACCCTCCTGGTGACGGCCCTGCGCCGCCGCCGGGCCCGCTAGCCGCGCCGGCCCCTGGCGCGCTCCTCCAGCGCGGCCAGGACCCCGTCGGCCGCCCGCCGGGCGGCCCGCTCGAACGGGTTGCGCCGGTACCCGCGGACGCTCCCGAGCAGGTAGGCCGGGTAGTACAGCGGCCCCCAGCGCTCGGCCTGGGCGACATGCTCCAGCTCATGGGCGAGCAGCCCGTCGTTCAGGCGCCGGTTGGTCACGATCACGTGCCCGAGGGTGATGGCCGCGAACCCGCGCCAGCGCAGGAACCGGGCCAGGCCCCCGCGGGCGTCCTCGAACAGCAGCACCCCCCGCCAGCGCACCGGCCGGGTCCCGGTGGTGAGCCCGCCCACCAGCCCGACCAGGCTGTTCGGCCCGGCCCAGACGTACCCCCACAGCGACCGCGCCGCCGGCAGCAGGTCCTCCAGGTCGTCGACTCTGACGGGCCGCCTCACCCCTTCTCGCTCCCGCCCCGCACCGGCCGCAGCCACAGCCGCACCTCCTGGCCGTCCAGGTCGACCCGGGCGTCGTGGCCGTCGCCCTGGGGGGCGGTGTGCAGGCTGGTGGCCAGGGTCTCGCCCAGCAGGTAGTCGCGGTGGGCGGCGACCGCGGCCGCGGCCTCCCCGTCGGCCTTGATCGCCAGCTCGATCCGGTCGTCAACGGCCAGCCCGGCCGCCTTGCGCAGGTCCTGCACGGCCCGGACCAGGTCGCGGGCCAGCCCCTCACGGCGCAGCTCGGGCGAGAGCTCCAGGTCGAGGGCGACCACGGTGGCGCCGTCGCGGGCCACCCGCCAGCCGGTCACCGGCTCCTCGACCACCCCGGCCTCGTCCGGGCCCAGCTCGACCGTGCCCAGCCCGTCCACGGCCAGCGCGACCCGCTCGCCGGCCCGCAGCCTCGGGGCCAGCTCGGCGGCGACGGTGGCCGGGGCCGCGCGCAGGGCGGCGGCCACCGCCTGGGCGTCGCGCCCGAACCGGGGCCCCAGCGCCCGGAAGTTCGGGACCAGCCGGTAGGCGACCAGCCCGGCCTCGCCCTCGGCGAAGCCGACCTCCTTGACGTTGAGCTCGGCCGCGACCAGGTCGAGCAGCCCGGCCACCCCGGCCCGGACCGGGTCGGGCACGCCGATCAGGGCCCTGGCCAGGGGCTGGCGGATCTTGAGCTTGGCCTCGGTGCGGGCCTGGCGGCCCAGGCCGACCAGCCGCCGGACCTCGGCCATGGCCGCGGCCAGCTCCGGGTCGGCCGCCGAACGGTCGGGCTCGGGCCAGTCGACCAGGTGGACCGAGTCCGGCTGCTCGGGGTCGACCGACACCACCAGCCCCTGCCACAGCTCCTCGGCCGTGAACGGCGCGTACGGGGCCAGCAGCACCGCCACCGTGCGCAGGCAGGTCCAGAGGGTGGCGAAGGCGGCGTCGGCGTCGGCGCCGGTGCCGCGCCAGAAGCGCCGCCGCGACAGCCGCACGTACCAGTTGGACAGGTCGTCGACGAAGGCGGCCAGCCGCCGGGCGGCGCCGGTGGCGTCGTAGTCGTCCAGGTCCCGGGTGACCTGCTCGACGGTGTCGGCCAGCTCGCCCAGGACCCAGCGGTCCAGCGGGGCGGGGGGGCTTGGGGGGGCGCTGCCTGCCCCCCCAGGGGATGGAGCAGGGTGAAACCCCTCCAACCTGGCGTAGAGGGTGAAGAAGCTGTAGGTGTTCCACAAGGTGAGGAAGAACGACCGGGTGATGTCCTCGATCGCCTGGGGGGACAGCCGCCGCGACACCCACGGCGACCCGGTGGCCAGCATGAACCAGCGCAGCGGGTCGGCCCCGTAGCGGTCAAGGAGCTCGAACGGGTCGAGCACGTTGCCGAGGCTCTTGGACATCTTGCGGCCCTCGCGGTCCACGATGTGCCCAAGGCAGACCACGTTGCGGTACGAGCTCTGGTCGAACAGCAGCGTGCTCACGGCCAGCAGCGAGTAGAACCAGCCGCGGGTCTGGTCGATGGCCTCGGAGATGAAGTCGGCCGGGAACTGCGCCTGGAAGGCGGCCCGGCCCTCGGGGCTGTGCGGGTAGCCCCACTGGGCGAACGGCATCGACCCGGAGTCGAACCAGGCGTCGAGCACGTCGGGGACCCGGCGGGCCTCCTGCCCGCAGTCCGGGCAGGCGAAGGCGACCTCGTCCACGAACGGCCGGTGCGGGTCGAGCCCGGACAGGTCCCGGCCGGCCCGCTCCGACAGGTCGGCCAGGCTCTGGACGGCTGTCACGTGCCCGTCGGCACAGCGCCACAGCGGCAGCGGGGTGCCCCAGTAGCGGGCCCGCGACAGGGCCCAGTCGACGTTGTTGGCCAGCCAGTCGCCGAAGCGGCCGTCGCGGATGTGGGTGGGGCGCCAGCCGATGCGGGCGTTCTCGGCCAGCAGCCGGTCCTTCTTGGCCGTGGTCCGGGCGTACCAGGAGGTCAGGGCGTAGTAGATCAGCGGCGTGCCGCAGCGCCAGCAGAACGGGTAGGCGTGGGTGTGGGTCTCGGCCCGCCACAGCAGCCCCCGCCGCCGCAGGTCCTCGACCAGGTCGGCGTCGGCGGCCTTGACGAAGCGGCCGGCCAGCCAGCCCGTCTCCGGCCCGAACTTCCCGTCCGGGCCCACCGGGTGCAGCACCGGGGTGCCGTAGCGCTGGCCAACGGCCAGGTCCTCGGCGCCGTAGGCGGGGGAGGTCTGGACCAGGCCGGACCCGTCGCCGGTGGTGACGTACTCGTCGGCCACCACCGTCCAGCCCCGGGCCGCCTCCTCCTCGGTCACCGGGATCAGGTCGAAGGCCCGCTGGTAGCGGGTGCCGAGCAGCTCCTCGAGGGGCACCGGGCGCAGCACCCGGGCGTCCTCGCCGACCGCCCGGGCGACCGCGTCCCGGGCCACCACCAGCCGGCGGGCCCGGCCGTCCTCACCGGTCGCCTCCACCAGCACGTAGTCGATCTCGGGGCCGACCACCACCGAGACGTTGGGGACCAGCGTCCACGGCTGGGTCGTCCAGACGAGCAGGGCCGCGCCCTCCTCGGCCAGGGTCCCGGTGGTCGCGGGCAGGGCCACGTACGCGGTGAGGTCCTCGACCTCCTTGTAGCCCATGGCCACCTCGGCGTCGGACAGGGTCGTCTGGCAGCGGGGGCAGTACGGGCTGACCTTGTAGTCCTCGACCAGCAGGCCGCGGCGGTGCAGCTCGGCCAGGGCCCACCAGACGCTCTCCACGTAGGAGGCGTCCATCGTCCGGTAGGCCTGGCTGGTGTCGATCCAGAAGCCGACCCGCTCGGTGAGCCGCTCCCAGACGTCGACGTAGCGCAGCACCGACTCGCGGCAGCGGGCGTTGAACGCCTCCACCCCGTAGCGCTCGATGGCCTGCTTGTCCTTGAGCCCCAGCTCCTTCTCGATCTCCAGCTCGACCGGCAGGCCGTGGCAGTCCCAGCCGCCCTTGCGGTCGACCCGGTGGCCGCGCATGGTCTTGAAGCGGGGGAACAGGTCCTTGAAGACCCGGGCCTCGATGTGGTGGACGCCGGGCTTGCCGTTGGCCGTCGGCGGCCCCTCGTAGAAGACGAACGGCTCGGCCCCGACCCGCTGGTCGACCGAGCGCTCGAACACCTTGCGGTCGCGCCACAGCTGCAGCACGCGGGCGTCGAGCGCGGGGAGGTCGAGGTTGGGGTCGACCTCGGGGAACTGGCCCATCCGGTGATCGTCTCCTTCGCGTCGTCGTGTTCGACCTGGCGAAGGGACGAGGCGAGGGCCCCGCGGTACCACCCCTCGTGCCGGCGGCCTCACGGCCTCCGGCCACTCACCGGCCGCCCGGCGGCGCCGGACGGTCTCCAGCTGTCACGGGCTGACCCGGCTGCGCCTACTGGGCTGGGCGCCGTTCGGGCAGCGGCTCGGGGAGGATCTTCGAGAGGCGCCGTGCCGCCGGGCTTCCACCATCCCCGGCTCGCTGGCGGCCGTGCCGCCCCCTACTCGTTCCCGTCATTGCCTGTATCGTCAGTCTACCCCGGACAGGCAATCGGATTGGTCGGAGGAGGACCATGGCACGCAAGAAGACCACGGGAGCCTCGACCGGGGACCCGGCGCCGCGACCGCGCGGCCACCGCTCGGTCGTCACCAAGCGGGACCTCCAGGCCTACCGCCGGCGGCTGGAGGCCGAGCTGGCCGAGCTGGAGGGCCAGCGCGCCGACCTGGAGGAGTCGACCGAGGCCAGCCTGGCCGACGCCACCGGCGAGGTCGGCTTCGACGAGGAGTTCGCCGACACCGGCAGCTTCACCTTCGAGCGCGAGCGCGACCTGTCGCTGGTCGGCAACGCCAAGGACCTGATCGACAAGGTCGAGCACGCCCTCCACCGGATCGACGCCGGCGGGTTCGGGCGCTGCGAGGCCTGCGGCCGGGCCATCGAGGCCGAGCGGCTCGACGCCCTGCCCTACGCCACCCTGTGCCTGGCCGACGCCCGCCAGCGGGCCCGGCCGCGCTGACATGGCCCAGCCGGCGGCGCCGCCGCGGTCCCGACGGGTGCTGGCCCTGTACGGCACCGCCGCCGCCGTGCTCGCCCTCGACCAGCTGACCAAGCACCTGGTGGTCGTCAACCTGGCCGGGCGGCCCCCGGTGGACGTGATCGGCGACTTCGTCCAGCTCCGCTACACCACCAACTCCGGCGGGGCGTTCTCGCTGCTGACCGGGGCCCCGCTGTTCTTCGGGATCATGGCCATGGTGATCATCGGCGGGATCGTCTACGCCTCCCGCCGCGCCCAGCCGCTGTCCATGCTGGTCGTCCTCGGCCTGATCCTCGGCGGGGCGCTGGGCAACCTGACCGACCGCCTGCTCCGGGGCGAGGCCTTCCTCCGGGGCGAGGTGGTCGACTTCGTCAAGGTCGGCATCTGGCCGGTGTTCAACGTGGCCGACTCCTGCGTGGTCGTCGGCGGGATCCTGCTCGCCCTGATGCTCGGCCGGGCCGAGCGCGAGCCCGAGCAGGCGCCGGCCGACACCGAGCGCTCTTGACCAAGGCGCCCGACCCGGACCGGGTCGCCGGGCGCCGTCTGGACGAGGTGGTGGCCGAGCTGGCCGGGACCTCCCGGGCCCAGGCGGCCCGCTGGGCCGGCGACGGCCTGGTCGAGGTGGACGGCCGCCCCCGCCCCAAGTCGTACCGGCTCCGGGGAGGCGAACGGCTCGCCTGGACCCCGCCGCCGGCCCCGCCCGACGGCGACCCGGCCCCCGAGGACCGTCCCCTGACCGTCCGCCACGAGGACGACCACCTGCTGGTGGTGGCCAAGCCCCCCGGCCTGGTCGTCCACCCCGGCCCCGGCCACCCCACCGGCACCCTGGTCAACGCCCTCCTCGGCCGCCCCGGGACGAGCCTGTCGGCCGGCGGCGGCGACGCCGGCCGCCCCGGCATCGTCCACCGCCTCGACAAGGACACCTCCGGCCTGCTGCTGGTGGCCAAGGACGACGCCACCCACCAGGCCCTGGCCCGCGACCTGGCCGCCCACCGGATCGAGCGCCGCTACCAGGCCCTGGTCCAGGGCCGCCTCCCGGCCGACACCGGCACGGTCGACGCCCCCATCGGCCGCCACCCCCGCGACCGCAAGCGCATGGCCGTGGTCCCCGGCGCCCGCCCTGCCGTCACCCACTGGCGGGTCCTGGAGACCTTCCCCGCCGTCCAGCTCGCCGAGGCCACCCTGGAGACCGGCCGCACCCACCAGGTCCGGGTCCACCTCGCCTCCCTCCGCCACCCCCTGGCCGGCGACCGCACCTACGGCGCCGACCCCACCCTGGCCGCCCGCCTCGGCCTCACCCGCCCCTTCCTCCACGCCTGGCGCCTCGCCTTCACCCACCCCGCCACCGGCGCCCGGGTCGACCTCACCGAGCCCCTCCCCCCCGACCTCCAGGGGGTCCTTGACCAGCTCCGCGCCGGCGGCTGAGCCATGCCTGACCCGGTCGTCATCGCCGTCTACGACCCCCGCTGGCCGGCCCGGTTCGCCCAGCTCCGCGACCGCCTGACCGCCGCCCTCGGCCCCCTGGCCCTCCGCATCGAGCATGTCGGCAGCACGGCCGTCCCCGGCCTCGCCGCCAAGCCGATCATCGACCTCGACGTCGTGGTCGCGACTCCCGATGACCTGCCCGCGGTGATCGGGCGCCTCCGCCCACTCGGCTACACCCACGAGGGCGACCGGGGCGTCCCCGGCCGCGACGCCTTCGCCGCCCCACCGGGCAGCCCACCCCACCACCTCTACGTCTGCCCCGCGGGCAGCCCCGCCCTGGCCCGCCACCTCACCCTGCGCGACCGGCTCCGGGCCGACCCGGCGGCCGCCCGCGCCTATGCCGACCTGAAACGCGCCCTGGCCGACCGCTTCCGCAACGACCGGGTCGCCTACACCGACGCCAAGACCGCCTTCATCGACGCCCTCCTGGCGGGATGACCTTGTCGCGGCTCAGCCCTCCTCCAGCTCCTGGAGGGAGTCGCCGATCAGCCAGAACATCGGCGGCCAGAGGCCGACGAACAGGGCCCGGCGCTCGGCGTTGTCGCGGTGGTCCTGGTCGACCGTCTTGGCCCGGACCCAGAGGCCGAGGCAGAGGGCGATCGAGCCGAGGGAGGCCGCCTGTAGGTAGGTGCTGCGCAGGCCGGCGGCGTGGAGCGCCTTGACCAGCATGGTTGATCCTCCTGAAGGGTCTGTGGGGCAACCGTTGGGGTAGACGACCACGAAAAGGAGAAACATGGGAGCGGAAGCGGGGCTGGCCAGACGGGCCGGCACGGTGGCCAGGTGGCCCCTCGGGATGGGGCTGGCCTTCTGGCGCTACCTGTGGCGGACCATGCCGCTGCACCGCCGCGACGAGGACGGCTCGCCCGACCGGGACCTGCCCCCGCCGCTGCCCAGCGGGCTGGGCGACGGGCGCCTGCAGCGGCTCGAGGACGGCTCGGGGCCGCTGTTCCGGCGCCGCTACCGGGTCCGCATCGAGGGCGGCCGGCTGACCCCCGAGCAGCTGATGGGCGAGCTGCTGCGCGAGCCCAACCGGGCCGCCCCCATCGAGGTGGCGGTGTTCCGCAAGACCCGGGGGGAGGAGGGCCCGCTGGCCGTGGGGGACGAGTTCGTGGTCCGCATGCCCGGCCCCTGGGACGGGCCGGTGGTGGTGGTCGACCGGACCCCGACCTCGTTCCGGTTCGCCACCCTCCGGGGTCACCTGGAGGCCGGGCAGATCGAGTTCCGCACCGCGGCCGACGGCGACGCCGTCCGCTTCGAGATCGAGTCCTGGGCCCGCAGCGGCGACCGCCTCTCGGGGCTGCTGTTCGACCGGGTCAAGCTGGCCAAGGAGATGCAGCTGCACATGTGGACCCACTTCTGCGAGCGGGCGGCCAAGCTGGCCGGGGGCCGCATCCGCGGCGGCATCTCCATCGACACCCGCCGGGTCGAGGTCGAGGCCGCCCGTGGCCGCTGACCGGCCGCCGGGCCGCCGCCGGCCCCGCCGGTCCGACCGGCTGACCCAGGCCCTGGCCGCCCTGGCCGGCAAGGGCTTCAACTTCGACCCCGACCAGGCCGAGCACTTCACCACCAAGAACGGCTGGCACGTCGACGACTACGTCCAGCCGCTCCCACCCGAGCCGCCCGGCCCGCCGACGCCCGCGGGCAGCTTCGAGATCGCCCAGCGCCTGATGCGCGACTACGCCTTCGCCGACCCGGCCATCATCCGGGCCATCTACGCCGAGGACAGCCCCTTCGAGCGGCGCGACATGCTGCTGGTGGGCCGCTTCTGGGGCCTCCGGTTCCACCTCGGCGTCCGCGTCGGCGGCCTGGTCGACGAGGAGCGGGCCGCCGACGGACGGCCCCTGCGGCGCTGGGGCTGGAGCTACCGCACCCTCCGAGGGCACCTGGAGATGGGGCAGATGGACTACGAGGTCCGCAAGTGGCTCGACAGCGGCGAGGTCGACTTCCGCATCCACGCCGTCTCGCGCCCGGCCCATATCCCCAATCCGGTCATCCGGCTCGGCTTCCGGCTGTTCGGCCGCCGGGTCCAGCGACGCTTCGCCCGCCGGGCGTGCCAGCGGATGGCCCGCCTCGTGGCCGCCGAGGCCGGCGCCGGAGCGGCCGTCGCCGACCCTCCGGCGACAAGCTCCTGAACTGGCGGTTCCCTCCGAAACCGTTGTGCCGCAACGATTTCGGACATCCCAGGGTCGTTGCCTCGGGCCACCGCTGGGTGTAGGCTCCTCCGCGGAATTACACCCGTGTCATTTTGTCCACAGGCTGTGGGAAACTCCGGTCCAGGCGGGTCCAGCAACAAGCGGTAGGGAGATCGACAGCAGTCATGCCGGGCAGCTTCGCGCACCTCCACGTGCACACCGAGTACTCGATGCTCGACGGGGCCGCCCGGGTCGACGACCTGTTCGCCGAGGCGGCCCGCATGGGGATGCCCGCCCTGGCCATGACCGACCACGGCCAGCTGTTCGGCGCCGTCGACTTCTACCTGGCCGGCCAGAAGCACGGGGTCAAGCCGATCATCGGCTGCCTTCTCCCTGGCCAGGAGATCATCACTGCCGACGGCGTCAAGAACGTCGAGGATGTCCGTGTTGGCGACATGGTGCTCACCCATCAGGGACGGTTCCGTCGAGTTCTTCGCACCATGCGTCGGCCTTACGAGGGCCAGGCGTACACGATCTCGCTCGGCGGTCGATACGGCCGGACGCTGACGCTCACCGAGGAGCATCCGATTCTGGTCCGAACGCGTGACGGCCTGGTCGATTGGAGGAAGCCGGCAGACATCGATCCCGGTCCGGCGAGCAAGCATGGGGGTGTGGACTGCTGGAAGTCCTGGGCCTGCCTACCTCGACTACGCGCCGAGTGGACCGAGATCGCCACGAGCGACCTCCTACCCGCCGACTTCTCCGTAACGTCGACAGCTGGGATCACGCGCACCTACGAGTCGAAGTACCGGGCCGACCAGGCCTGGCCATTCTTCCCCGATCGCATTCGGCTTGATTACGACTTCGGATACCTGGTCGGCATGTATGCCGCTGAAGGCCACGTCGGCTCCGTCCACGGCCGCCTCACCGGCGAAATAGGGTTCACCCTGCACATCCAGGAATCGCACCTGGTTGCCCGTATCATCCAGCTGCTGGCCCGCTTTGGAGCTAGCGCCGTCGCCTACAACCGACCCGACCGACACTCATGCGAGATCAAGGCGGCGAGCACACCCCTTGCGCACCTGATGGTGGCGCTGGTCGGGAAGGGCGCGCGGAACAAGCGGGTTCCCGCACCGATCCTCAACGGACCATCGGAAGCCCGGCAGGGCTTTCTCGACGGGATCCTCGACGGCGACGGCAAGAACCCCAGCCGCGAGTCAAATCTCAGCGGTCGGCGGGACCTCAAGACCGCCTCCCGCTCGCTCGCTTGGGGCGTTCGGACGCTCCTGGCTGACATCGGACATTGGGCTACCGTCAGCACCGGCGAGTCGCCGAGCTTCTTCCCGCACCGCAGGACTGTTCGAACCGATCGCTGGTACATGGTCACCTACCAGCCGAACCGCCGCTACTCGCGCACTCTTGCGGACGAGCGGTACCTCTACCGACCGATCCTGTCGGTGGAGCCGGTGTCGCTCGACACCGAGGTCTTCAACTTCGAGGTCGAGGAGGACAACTCCTATGTCTCCGACTTCGTTCTCCATAACTGCGAGGCCTACCTGGCCCCCGGCTCCCGGTTCGAGAAGCAGCGGCGCGACACCGCCGAGCCCTACAGCCACCTGACCCTGCTGGCCGAGAACCAGACCGGCTACGGGAACCTGCTGCGGCTGGTATCGGCGGCCTCCCTGGAGGGCCACTTCTACAAGCCGCGCATGGACCGGGAGCTGTTCGAGCGCCACAGCGAGGGGCTGATCGCCACCTCGGGCTGCCTCGGCTCCGAGGTCAACCAGCGCCTCCTCAAGGGCGACCGCAAGGGCGCGGCCGCGACCCTGGCCGAGTTCCGCGACCTGTTCGGGGCCGGCAACTACTTCGTCGAGCTGCACGACCACGGCCTGCCCGAGCAGCGCCGGGTCAACCCCGACCTGATCGCCCTGGCCCGCGACCTCGGCCTGCCCCTGCTGGCCGCCAACGACCTCCACTACACCCACAAGGCCGACGCCGCCCCC
>Ga0081538_10006259_pt1 | contig 10527 bp, 11 predicted proteins | sample TabmetS5T2R1_FD_71022 | JGI IMG/M metagenome (GOLD analysis project Ga0081538, IMG submission 71022) | Tabebuia heterophylla rhizosphere microbial communities from the University of Puerto Rico - S5T2R1 | ecosystem: Host-associated > Plants > Roots > Rhizosphere ...
CAGCAGGCCCCCGAATGCGAGCGGCGCGAACCAGACCGCGTAGGCGGCCGACCAGTTGCGGCCGCTCAGTTGCACGGCGATCAGGAGCGCCGCGGCCAGGGCGGCGAGCTGAAAGGCCGTCTTGCGCCTCGGCACGAAGGCCACCGCGACGGCGAGCCCCGCCACCGCGAGCTGGGATAGCGTCTGCAGCCAGTTCAGATCCGGGAAGGATGCCCACAGGCGGACCCAGCCCCGGCGCTCCTCCTGATACCCGAGCGTCCTGTCGTACAGCTCCGAGACGCCGCCATCGGGCATGAGCGGCAGGTAGACGGCGAGCGTGACGGCGACGAACGACGCAGCGAACAGGATGCAGGAACGTACCCGGCGCTCCCCTGTGCCTGTGGCGAGGAGCGGCGCAAGCACGAGCGGGGCGAACTTGGTGGCGCCCGCCAGCGCGGCGAGCGCTCCGCGCGCGAACGGGTAGCGAAGCGCGACCACCGCCCAGAGAGCCAGCAGCCCGACCACCGTGTCGCTGAAGCTGAAGCGCAGCGTGAGCAGCGCAAAGGGGAAGGCCGCCCAGGCGAACGCCAGCGCGAGCCCGAGCCGGTTGCCCTCCGACCCACGCCGCATGACTCGGCCGAGCAGGAAGAGACCGAGCAGCACGAGGACGTCGAACGCCGCCGCCCCCGCGTAGGCAGGCTTGGGCTGTTCGAAGTCGCCGGGCCGCAGGCTTCCCGGCCACGGAATGACCTGCTCGAAGGGCACGTAGGCCAGGTAGGTGACCGGCCCGTAGGTGTCGCCGTGAGGAAGCTCACGGTGTACCTGCCCGTCGTACACGCCATGCCCCTCGCCGATCAGATCGGCGCCGATGATGGCCGCGATTCCGACGTCCGAGACGTACGCCGGCGAGACCGCCATCGAGCCTATCCGCAGGCAGACCAGCACCACGACCACGGCGGCGAGCCAGCTCGTCGGCAGGAACGGCACGAGCGGCTCGGACGAGCGCCGCGGCCGGAACCCGACCCACAACAGCCGGCCAAGCAGCCACAGCAGGCCCGCGGCGGTTATCGCCGCGGTCCATGCGGGCGGCTCGGTTCCCATCGAGGCGTCAAGCGGCCAGATGCCAGCCGCCAGCAGGATCACCAGGTCGAAGTGCAGCGGCCTGAACGGCCGGCGCGGATCGAAGAACGGCAGCAGGAAGAGCAGGCAGAAGGCGTACCAGGGAAAGAGGCTCACGCCCGCACCACCTCGGCTGGTTCCGCCGATCCCGCTTCCCGGCGTGCGCCGAACGACATGCGCTCGCAAGCCAGCAGCGCGACGAAGACGAACGGCGCATACCACGGGATGTACCAGGGATTCCAGTTCGAGAGCGACAACTCGATCCCGAGGAGCAGCGCCGCGCCCAGGGCGGCAATCTGGACCGGAGTCCTGCGCCGTGGCACGAACGCGACGGCAACCGCCAGGGCGCCGACCGCAACCTGGAGAGGGACCTGCAGCCAGTCCCAGCCGGGGAACAGCACCCATAGCGTGCAGCAGGCGTCGGTGCGGTCCTGCTGGTAGCCGAGCGTGCGATCCAACAGCTCGCTCAGCCCGCCGTCGGGCACAAACGGAGTGAACCCGGCCAAAATGACCGCCAGGAACACCAGGCTGAAGGCGACCGCCGAGCGCGAGCGCCGCTCGCCGGTCCCCGTGGCGAACAACGGCGCGAGCGCCGCCGGCGCGTACTTCGCCCCCGCCGCGACGGCGAGGACAAGCCCGCGCGCAGGGGCGGAGGACAGGACGAGCAGACAGCACACGAGAAGGAGCGACACGAGCGCGTCGTTGAACCCGTACGTCATCACGTAGAACGTGTACGGGAAGCTCGCCCAGGCGAAGGCGAGTATCACGCCAAGCCGCGTGCCCTCGCGACCGCGGCGCAGGCGGCGGCCGAGCAGGAACAGGGCCGCCATCGTGAGTAGGTCGAAGGCGACAGCGGCGGCCCGCTGCGCGCCGCCCTGCCAGAAATGGTCGCCGACCGGGAAAACCAGCTCGAAGGGCACGTACGCGAGGTACAGAAAGACGCCGTAGGTGTCGGTGTGCGGCGGTAGGTCGAGCGCGAAGCGCTCGCCGTAGAGGCCGTCTCCGCTTAGGATCCGGTCGGCTCCAAGGACGCCGGCGCCGCCGGTGTCGATTAGGGCAGGGTCGGCCGCAGCCACGTAGACCAGTCGGAGCGCTACCAACGGAGCGAGCGCCGCGGCTAGCGACCAGACGGGAAGGACCGGGACGAGCGGTCCCGATCGTCGGCCCGGCCGGAAGCCCAACATGAGCATCCGGACCATGAGGTAGGCCATCCCGAGATGGGCGGAGCCGATCGCGATGTCCACGGACGCATCGCCGAAGGGCACGTAGGCGGGGTACATGATCGCGGCGGCCCCGCCGACGAGGACGAGCAGGTCGAGGTGAAGCATCCGAAGGGGGCGGCGCGGATCAAAGAAGGGCAGCAGGAAGATGATCCCGAGCGCCAGCCAGACGAACTGCACCTCCACGCTCAGCTACCGTCGCGCGCGCACCCAGGCGACGCCGGCCGGGACGAGGTGGAGGAGCACCCAAACAGGGCGCCAGAGGTAGGCCAAGATGAGGCCGGGTCGCCCCCGCCGGGCCAGGCGCGACCAGTGGCGCATGAATGCGGGGGTAGGAACGAGCTTCCGGGCGGCGAGCGCAAGCTTGGGGCGCACGCCGGGCGTCGCCGCCAGACGGGCGAATCCGATCGCGGTGGGATGCGCGCTCGCCGCGCGTAGGGCGGTCGCGCGGTCGCTCTCATGAGGCAGCCGCAGCCGTTCGGCGACGGCCGCTCCCTCGGGGAGCAGGCGCAGGCCGGCGGCGAGGGCGGGGACCGCCTCGAGGCGCGCGGCCAGCCGCAGCGCCTCCTGCCAGGTCTCGAACTTGGCGCGTTCGAGCGCCCGCCGCAGCTCCTCGACGTGTTTGCTGCCGCGGAATCCGTGATGGGCGGCGTGCAGGGCGACAATCAGCGCCAGCGCGGGCTCGCCGGGAGCTTCTGCCGTCTCGCCCGCGACGTCGATCCGGTGGGAGCCCGAGCTAAGCGCCGCCCAGAGCTCGGCAGGATCGGCACGCACGCCCTCGATGCCGCGGTGGAGGTCGACCACCACGGATGGACGCCGGCAGATCCATTCGCTTGCATGGTCGACCCATTCGCCGGGGGCGAAGCCGGCCTGGCGGTTGACGAGGCCGAGACCGGCGAGGACCGCTTCGGCGTCCGCGCGCCGCTCCGGCTCGACCAGCAGGTCGACGTCCCGGTAGGCGCGGGTCTCGCCCTCGGCGTAGAGCCAGCGCGCGATCGCCGGCCCCCTCAGGAGGAGGCTCGAGATGCCGGCCTGCCGAAGGGCGGGCACGACGTTTGCGGTCACGGCGTCGACCGCCATCGCGGTGCCGAGCCTGTGGCTGCGGGCGCCGGAGCTCGCGGCGCCCGCGCTCACGGCGCCGCGCCCTGCGCCTCGGACACGCCGCCGCTCTGCGGCCGTTCGCCGTCGCCGTGGAAGGAGAGCACGCGCGTGAGGCCTTCGAGCGACTGCGGCGGCTCCTCGACCGGCTCTCCGCGCACAGTCACCCAGGCGTGGCCGCGAACCGGGGCCTCGCTGCCTCTCATGCCGACGACCAGGTGCGGGTCGGCGCCCGCTGCGGAGAGGTAACGGTAGAGAACAAGGCTGCGGTCCAGGCAGTTGCCGCGGCGCGAGACGTGCTCGGACCGGTACACCATGCGGGCAAGCTCTGCGACGCGCGCCTCGCGCGCCGCCGTCACCGGCCGCGTCCCCTCTCCCCTCCACATGAGTCGCACGAGCCGCGTGAGGGACAGCCGGCCCTTCAACAGCGGCAGCACCAGCCGCCAGCCGACCATGCGCAGCGCGAGCCAGGCGTCGGCCGGGCTGGCCACCAGGCACGCTGCGAGGCGGGTGCGGCGGCCGACGGTGGCGGCGAGGCGTTTGCGGCGGCTCACGGGAGGGCCCGTTCGACAGCGTCCAGCAAGGCCGGAAGGCGGTCGATGTCGGGCTGGTAGCGCAACCGGAACGCGGGGACACGCGCCGCGAGCTTGAGATAGCGGTCGGTCATGAGCCGCGTGCGGCGCTCGTCTCGGAACGAGAAGCAGTGGCCGTGGTAGAGCAGGAGCGGGAAGGCGGCGGAATGGGGAAGCGCGATCAGATCTGGGCGAGCCGGATCGACCTCCCCGGTGGGCTCGAGCACGAACACCGCCGCCATCGGGAAGCGCTCGATGCCGGGGGCGTCCACCGAGGTGGTGTGGCCCTCGACGCGGGCGGTGAAGGGCATTCGGACGGCGTCGACGCTCGCCTCGGTTGGCTCGAACATCAGCGCGTCGTCCGCGAGCGGCTCGTAGCCCCGACGGGTGAGGCGGTGCGCCAGCGTGGACTTGCCCGCGCTCGAGCCCCCACAGAAGGCGACCGCGCCCGGCGGTGCGACGACCCCGCTCGCGTGCAGCAGCTCGCTACCGAGCGCCTGGAAAACGAACGGCAGCACGTGGCGCCTGTAGGCGTCCTCCACCTCGTGCCGGGGCGCCCCAGTCGCGATCGCCTCGACCTCGTCTCCGCCCGGCGCAAAGCGGTAAGCAGCCACCTCGGGCAGGCAGATCCAGTGGTGGCCGTTGCTGCTGTAGCCGTAGGCACGGGGTACGCCGCTCCAGTCCCGCCAGACTTGGGCGTCGTCGGGCATTGGCGGAACGACGCCGGAAGGCGTCACCCTCAGCTCCAGCATGAGACCACCCCGCGAGTCCGACCGGGCAACGCTTCCCGGCGGCCCCCCGGTCTACCTATCCGTGTCCCGGCTCCTTGAAGATCTCGCCCGGGTCGGTCGGGACGGGCGACTTCTTCCCCTCGCCGCCCGCGAGAAGCTCACCCGCGTCCCCGACGTACTTGACCGTCATCGGCTCCCAGGCCTGCTTCTTATCGCTCGACTGCTCCAAACCGGCTCCTTTCGAAAGGCCGTCGGCAAGTGGCCGACATGTTGGGGACACGGATGCCGCTACGCGCAATGTAGCCACATTTGGCGCGCCGGGCAAGCGAATGGGCTAGACCAGCCACGTGACCACCGTATACCGCTCGCCGTGTGTAATGGGTGTGACCGAATGCGTCGTCCCGCTCTCAAAAGCGACCAGGAGCCCGCACTCGCCCACCAGCGGCAGCCCCACCTGCTTACCGCGGTCGCCACCGAGAAGACCGTAAAAGGTGAGGGACCCTCCGCCGTAGGTGCCATCCTGCGGATCCTTTGACTCGCCGTTCAGGAACGCCACTACCGAGACACGGCGCCTCGCCGAGAAGGCCGCGGCGCCCTCCGAGTCGTTCCTGTCCCGGTGCGCCTCGAAGAAATCCCCCTTCCCGTAGACGAGGAACTGCAGGCTCTGGCGTCCCTCCACCTCGAGGCGGAAGTGGCGCGCGATATCCGGGATCACGGCGCTAAGCCGCTCGGCGACGACCGCCTGTGATTCCTCGGATACGTCCGCGATCCCGGTACTGCGACTGGCCCGATCGATGCGGTATTCGTCGCCCTCGCCTCCCACCGCGCCGGGGACCTTCTTTGCCGCAGCGGCGTCGCCGCGGAGCCGCTCACAGATCTCCCGTTCGAGGAAGCCCCGGACGGTGAAGAGCCCGATTCGGCTGAAGAACTCAGCCGCCGGCATGGGCACGCACCCAGGCTTCGAGACCGACGACATGCCACAGGCGATAGCTCTTGCGGCGCTCCTTCGGGTCGGACTGCATGCGCGCGACCGCGCGGTCGAGCTGGGCCTGGTCGACTATTCCGAGCTCCGACAGAGCCCTCGCACCTCCCATCCCGGCGAGCACCCGCGGCACCTCCGTCACGAAGGTGTCGAAAGCGAACTCGTTTCCGATCACCTTCTTCTGCCGCTCGAACCCGGCGTCGGGGAACCGGCGTGCAAGCATCCCGCGGACGAGTCCCTTGGTGCGACCTCCCTGCTCCAGCAGATCCGGTGGGACGCGGTAGAGGAACTCCTGGAGATCGGCATCCCAATAGGGCTCGTGTATTGGGATCCCAGCGCGTCGACTGTCCTCGAAGACCCGCTCTAGCTCCATGGACACGGTCACGTGGTCGAGCGCCGAGCGGCACTCGTGGTAGTAGAAGCCGGTGGAAAGCGGCGGCCAGGTGGCGGTGTGCCGCTCCGCGCGAGCGAGGAGCTCCGGCCATAGCTCTGGGTCGCGCCGGACCCAGGCGGGCGTGCCCTCGGCGATCCGGCGACGCCAGCGGGCGCCCAGCCTCGACGGCGACACGGCTCTCATCGCCTTGCGCGCCCCGCGCTGCAGCAGCGGCCGCGCGGCAGCCGACCAGAAGGTGGCCTTCATCGTGTGGATCGTTGGCCACGGGTAGGACCGCTGAATGCTGCGATAGAGGCGCCACAGGCCGGCGACGTCGACGCGGCGCAGCAGATCCGCGGCGCGGTAGGTGGAGGCGAGCAGCATCTCGTCGCCGCCGCTGCCCGTGAGGATCACCTTGCATCCGCGATCCTTGCCCTCGAGCGCGAGCTGCCGGTAGGCCGGCGGCCATAAGCCGAGCAGTGGCACCGGGTTGGTGCGGCTCAGCTCGGCGGCCGCCGCGACCCGACCCTTCCCTCCGACCGCCTCGTCGTAACCCAGCATCACCTGCCGGAGGCCCAGGTTCGCCGCCACCCGGAGTTGGACTTCCTCCTCGTTGCAGTCCGGGTGGGGATACCCAAGCGACAGCGCCCAGGGCTCGGGCATGCCGCGGCGCCGACTGAGGTCGGTCGCGACCGCTGCGACGCTGACGGAGTCGAGCCCGCCGCTCAGGAAAATGCCGGCGGGGCCCGGCTCGAGGCAGCGTCGCACCGCCTGGTCGAACAGCTCGTCGAAGCGCTCAAGCTCGTCCTCGCCGACCCAGTCCTCGGAATCGGGCCGGGGCACCGGATCCCAGTAGCGGTGCAAGCGATGTCCGCTCCGGCCGAGTGCGAAAACGTGACCCGGGGGAACACGGCGCACTGCCTCGTAGTGGGTGTCCGCCATCTGTGGCCAGCGAGAGCACAGATGCTCCGCGAGGACGATGCGGTTGAGGGCGTTCGAGACTCCGGGCTGGCGGACGAGCTCGTCCATTCCTGTCGAGAACAGAAGCTCGCCCTCACGCTCCGCCCAGAAGAGCGGATAGGCACCAAGCGGATCGCGCGCGCAGACGAGCTCCTCCCTTTGCCCGTCCCAGATGAGGACGGCGAAGCGGCCCTTGAGTTGGCCGATGACCTCACGGCCGAGCGCCCGGTACGCGTGCAGGACGGTCGCGGGATCGTTTGCGTCAGCTGGCGCCCCGCCCGTCCGGCGAAGCTCGTCCCCGTTGTAGAGCCAGCCGTCGAATACGACCCGGTACGGGCCGACAGCGGCGAGGATGTTGCCGTCGCCGCTCGTCGTCAGCCGGAGTGGCGGGGACTCCGTCCCACCAGGCCGTGGGTTGAATGCAGCCACCCACGAGGGCCACGGCTCATCGGCCAGGGTCAGTGGCCTCCGCGTGACCTCAGTCGTGGTCAAGGATCCGAACGAGCTCCTCGTCGTCCAGGCTCTTGATGAGCTGATCGACCTGGGCCGACAGCTCCTCCCCCGTGACCGCGAACTCCTCCAACAGCTGCGTCTCGATGCGACCGCGGTCGCTCTCCGATTGCAGGAGCTCCCAGAACCGGGCTCCCGTTCGGTTCAGCTCAAAGATCCGGTTGGTCTGGAGGCTCACGAGAACGACCTCGTCGCCGAGGCGCTGCCCCACCACGTCCTGGCTCGGCTCCAGCCTACGAACCCGTTGCGTAGCACCGTCCTGTTGATCCATGCAGTCCCCCACTCAGCGTCTCACGGTTGGGCGGCCACGGGTCAGCAGGCCTCCCGATCGGGCGTCAGCATAGGGACTGTCACGGGATCCCGCAACGTCGCTACGGGGATCCCCTGTAGTGGGCAAGCCATCCGGCGTCCGCTGCCAGCCGCTTGTCGATCGACGCCGGACGGTCGGTCGGCACCTCCCCGATCAGGGCTCGAGCAGCGTCCCGTAGGCTGCGGCGCCGCCCGTACGGAGAGCGCAAGAGCCCGGCTTGCAGATAGTAGGCCGCGGCTCTCGCGCGCCGTCCCGAGCGAGCCTGGCTCGCGCCCAGCCACCGAAACACACCCGCCTGATCGGGCAGGACGCGATCAGGCCGGACACCGTAGCGGTCCGCCGCGGCGCGATGCTTGGCGGCCAGCGCGTGGAACTCGCGTGCGAGCCTGCCGGGGTCCATGAGGATCATGTTCTGCGGATGGCGCACATAGGCGACGAGGGCCTCGGGACACGCCGCGCCTCGACCGCCGGCCGCGAGGCGGATCCACAGGTCCCAGTCCGCGAAGTGCCTGAGTGTCTCGTCGAAGCCTCCAAGCTCGCGGACGACCTCTGCTCTCGCGACGACGTTCGACGCGCCGGCCGGCATCCAATTGCCGCGCAAGAGCAGCCCAAGGATCTCGTCCGGTTCCCGCGCGGGCCAGGTCTCGAGGATCGAGCACTGAGCGTCGACGACAAGGCCCGCGCACCACGCAAAATCCGCCTTCTGGGCCGCGGCGGCACCCAACTGCACCCGGAGCTTCGTCGGGGCCCAAAGGTCGTCGTCGTCGAGAAAGGCGATCCACTCCCCCCTGGCCGCCGCGATTCCCGCGTTGCGCGCCACCGCGACATGCCGCTGGACGTCATGGCGTATCGGCCGCACCCGCCGGTCCCTCAGCTCGGCAAGCCGCTCCGCGGTCTCGTCCGAGGAGCCGTCGTCCACCACCACCACTTCGAACTCGACCCCCTGCTGGCGCAGCGCTCCGGCAAGCGTCCTCCGGAGCAGCGGCCAGCGGCCCTGAGTGGGAATGACCACGCTTACCCGCAGCGGCGCGCCCACTGGCGATCCGAGGTCAGTACTCCGCTATCGAGCCGCTGCGCTTCGCTGCCCGCAGCGAGGCTGCAAACGCCCACAGGGCCGGCGGGAGCAGCACGACGGCGAACAGGCACAGGACCGCCACGTCACCGCTCCAGTCGCCGCCGAACAACGCGTCGCGAAGGCCGTCGAAGGCGAAGCGGGTGGGCATCACCTCGGCGATCGGCTCCAGCCAGGCCGGCAGCACCGAGATCGGGAACACGGAGCCGCTGAGCAGCCCCAGAGCGAACACGCCGAGCGAAACCACTACGTCGCCTCGTTTGAGGACCATGACGAGCGCGGCCGAGAGGATTCCGAGGCTGGAGAGCGCGATCCCGCTGATCGCCAGGACGGCCACCGCACCTCCCCAGTCGGCCTGCGGGAAGTCGAGGTCCAGGATCAACGCCGCCAGCACCAGGTACATCGCCGCACGCACCGCGGCGGCGAGGAACGGCAAGCCGCTCATTCCGGTCGCGAGGCCCGCGGAAGAGACCGGTTGGGTGAGCGTCGCCTCGAGGGTCCCCGTCAGCTGCTCTTGGCGCACCCGTGCGGATACGGCCGCGGTCGCCGCGTTGATCACCGTCGTCATCGCGATCCCCACGCCGGCGAAGGCAAAGTAGCTCGGCGCGCTGCCCAGGTCGCTCGGCGCCGGATCGCCGAAGGTCTGGGAGATGAAGTAGTAGACAAGCAAGTTGAGGAGCCCGAGGATGAGATCGAGGACTACGGCCAGCCGATAAGAGCGGGCGATCAGGAAGTCGCGGATGAAGAGCGCACGCGTCGTGCTCATGGGCGCGACATCGCTCCGAGGTCTAGGCGCTCGGTGCAGCGCTCGACGTCATCCGACCGGTGGGTTGCGATGAGCAGGGTGAGCTCCGGGCGGCGATCGATGGCCCCCCACAGCCGTTCGACCGCACCGGGATCGAGCGATCGCGTGGGCTCGTCGAGCACGAGCAGGGCCGGCGATCCGAGGAGGGCGCGAGCCAACGCCAGCTGCTGGACCATGCCGGTGGAGCAGCGGTCGACCCTCTCGGCCGCGATCGTCTCCAGCTCGAGCTCGTCGATCAACTGCTCCGTCGCCATGCGCGCCTCGCTCTCGCGTCGGTGACGCAGACGGGCGAAGAAGAGGAGGTTGTTGCGGCCCGAGAGCCGGAGGTAGAACGAGCGCTCCTGGGACAGGGAAACACCGATCCGGCGGCGCGCCGCGAGGGAGCCGGCCAGGTGGCCACATACCTCTACGCGACCCCCCGATGGGGTCAAGGTCCCTGAGACGCATCGAAGGAGCGTCGTCTTGCCGGAGCCGTTGGGCCCGGTGACCGCGAGCCGCTCGCCCGCCCAGAGCCGAAGCTCGAGCCCCCGCAACACCTCGCGCTCCCCGAAGCGACGGTACAGGCCGGCCACCTCGAGCACGCGCTCGCTCCCGGTAGGCAGCGGGCCGTTTTCGCGGTGCAGGCCGCTCACGGCAGATCGTCGCGCTCCGGTCACTGTTGCGGCGGTCGGGTGGCGCGGGGATTCCGGGCGAGGGCCCTGATCGGCCTGCTCCTCGGGTTCAGCATGCTCGCCCGGCGGTAGTAGCGTCGCGCCGCGCCGAAGTCCCCGCGCCGCACGGCGAGGTCGCCGAGCAG
>Ga0081538_10006260_pt1 | contig 10523 bp, 8 predicted proteins | sample TabmetS5T2R1_FD_71022 | JGI IMG/M metagenome (GOLD analysis project Ga0081538, IMG submission 71022) | Tabebuia heterophylla rhizosphere microbial communities from the University of Puerto Rico - S5T2R1 | ecosystem: Host-associated > Plants > Roots > Rhizosphere ...
GGGGGGGGCGTCGGGGCGGCGGAGCCGGTGGGCGATCTGGCCGAGGAGCTCCTCGGTGATGAACTCGCGCAGCATGGCCGCGGCGTGCTCGTCGCCGACGGCCGAGCGGACCAGGGCGAACAGCGGGCTCCGGTCGGCCGCGTGGTCCCAGATCGACAGGAACGTCTCCGCCATTCGCTGGCCGGCCTGGTCGGGGTCCTCGGCCAGCACGGCCATCAGCTGCTCGACCGGGTTGACCGGGAGCTGCACGGCGGCGATGAACAGCTCCTGCTTGGTGCCGAAGTAGTGGTGCACGAGGGCGGGGTCGACCCCGGCCAGGTCGGCGACCGCGCGGATGGTGGCCTGCTGGTAGCCGTGCTCGGCGAACACCCGGCGGGCGGCGTCCAGGATCGCCTCCCTGGTCCCGCTCACCCCAGGCCGCCGGCCGGTCCGTGCCATCCAGCCCTCCTCGAACTCGTCAACCGGTGAAATAGCCTACCGGAGTTCGGCTGGGGTCCGCCGCTGACCGGGAAGCCGGCGCGCTCCTGGTGGGTCAGCACGCCCGCCAAGGCGGCACGCCCGCGAAGGCAGGCCTACCAAGGCAGTACGCCCGCCACGGCCGCCTAGGCGCTCCGGTCGGTGACGTGGTCGGCCAGGGCCGCCAGGGTGGTCCTGGCCTCTTCGTCGATCCCGCGGATGGCGGCCAGGGCGGCCTTGGCCTCGGCCAGGAGCTCGCCGATGCGCGCCTCGCTGGCGTCGAGGGCGCCGCAGCCGGCGATCAGCCGGCGCAGCTCGGCGACGTCGTCCTCGGACAGCTTGGCGTTGCCGAGGGCGGCCTCCAGCCGCGCCCGCCCGGCCCGGTCGGCGCGCCGGCGGGTCAGCATGACCAGGTAGGTCTCCTTGCCCTCGCGCAGGTCGTCCCCGGCCGGCTTGCCGGTCACCTCGGGGGCGCCGAACACGCCGAGGACGTCGTCGCGGAGCTGGAAGGCCTCGCCCAGCGGCAGCCCGTAGGCCGAGTAGGCCTCGGCCAGGCCGGGCGCGCCCGCGGCCAGGGCGAGGCCCAGGTGCAGCGGCCGCTCGATGGTGTACTTGCCCGACTTGTAGCGCAGGATCCGGCGGACGGCGTCCTCGTCGGGGGCGCCGCGGCGGGCCTCGACCAGGTCCAGGTACTGGCCTCCCATGAGCTCCGAGCGCAGCGTGTTGAAGACCCGCAGGGCGGCGGCCAGCCGGTCGTCGGGCAGGCCGGCCTCGGCCAGGGCGACATCGGCCCAGGTGAAGGCGAGGTCGCCCATGAGCACGGCCGCGCCCTCGCCGAAGGCGGCCGGGTCGCCCCGCCAGCCCAGCCCGCGGTGGAGGCCGGCGAAGCCGACGTGCATGGCCGGGCGGCCCCGGCGGACCTCGGAGCCGTCCATGATGTCGTCGTGGATGAGGGCGCAGACGTGCAGCAGCTCGACCGAGCAGGCGGCCTTGATGGCGGCGTCGGCCCCGGACCCGGTGGCGGCGCCGCCGGCGCCCCGGTAGCCCCAGTAGACGAAGGCCGGGCGCAGCCGCTTGCCGCTCTCCAGGGCGAAGCGGGTCAGGGCGTCGGTGACCGGGCCGGCGTCGGCGCCCAGGAAGCCGAGGGCCGACAGCTCCCGGTCGAGCAGGGCGGCCAGGGCGCGGTCCACGCGGGCGCGCAGGTCCTCGGCGTCCAGGGGGGACGCCGGGACGGGGGGCGGGGTGGCCTCGGTCACCTGGCTGGGGGTTCCTCTGGAGCTGGTGATGGTCGTCATGCCTGCTTCTTCGATGCCAGCATCCTAGTCGGATGCACCTTCGGGCGCCCCGCGACGTCAGGGCGGCCGGGTAGCCTTGGCCCATGGGTAGCCCGGAAGAGTCCGGGGAATCTCAAGGGGGTGCCCCGGTGCATCAAGGCCTGCGGCCGACCGGCGAGGTGATCGCCGGGGACGCGCCGCTGGGGCCGGGCGAAGCCGACGGGCTGGGCGTCCTGCATGCCGACCTCGACGCCTTCTACGCCAGCGTGGAGGTGCTCAAGGACCCGTCCCTGCGCGGCCGCCCGCTGCTGGTCGGCGGCACCGGCGGCCGTGGGGTGGTCACCTCGGCCTCGTACGAGGCCAGGGCGTTCGGCTGCCGCAACGCCATGCCCATGGCCCGGGCCCGCCGGCTGTGCCCGCAGGCGGTGGCCATCCCGCCCGACTTCGCCGCCTACCGCCGCCACTCGGCCACGGTCATGCGCATCTTCGCCAGCGTCACCCCGCTGGTCGAGCCGCTGGCCCTGGACGAGGCGTTCCTGGACGTCCGCGGGGCCCGGGCCCTGTTCGGCGACGCCGTGGCCATCGCCCGCCTGCTCCGCTCCCGGGTGCGCGAGGAGGCCGGCCTGACCCTGACCGTGGGCGTGGCCGCCAGCAAGTACCTGGCCAAGCTGGCCTCGACCCGGGGCAAGCCGGACGGCCTGCTGGTGGTCCCGCCCGGCCGGGCCCTGCGGTTCCTCCACCCCCTGCCGGTCGACGCTCTCTGGGGGGCGGGCCGGGCCACCATCGAGGTCCTGCACCGCTACGGGCTGCGCACCGTCGGCGACGTCGCCGCCACCCCGCGGGCCACCCTGGAGCGGGCCCTGGGCCCGGCCGTCGGGGCCCAGCTGCACGAGCTGGCCTGGGCCCGCGACGACCGCGAGGTGGTGCCGTTCGAGGCCCCCAAGTCGGTCGGCTCCGAGGAGACCTTCGCCGCCGACATCGACGACCCCGAGCAGCTGGCCCGCGAGGTGCTGCGCTGCTGCGCCCGGGTGGGGCGGCGGCTGCGGGAGGCCGGCCTGGCCGGCCGCACCGTCACCCTGAAGCTGCGCTTCGCCGACTTCCGCACCATCACCCGGGGCCGCACCCTGCCGGTGGCCACCGACACCGACCCCGAGCTGCACGCCGTCGCCGGCGAGCTGCTGGCCAGGCTGCAGCTCGGCCGCTCCCCGGTGCGGCTGGTCGGGGTCACGGTCAGCAACCTGCAGCGGGCGGGGGCGCCGGTGCAGCTGCGCCTGGGCCCGGAGCGGCCCGGGTGGGAGGCGGCGGTGCGGGCCGCCGACGCGGTCCGGGCCCGGTTCGGGGAGGGCGCCATCGACCTGGCCTCGCTCACCGGCGACCGTCCGGCCGAGGCCTACCAGGAAGCCCGCTAGACCCCCCGGCCGCGCCGCCAGCCCCTGGTCCCCAGCGACCTCGACCCCGAACCCGAACCTCAGGTTTAGTTTTCCAACCCGCGCGCGAGTCCCTCCAAAAAGTCGCGAGTGGAGTCGCCGGCTGGGCCGTCGCCGGGTACACTCGCAGGACCACCACTGTACGACCCTGGCCGGAGCCTCACATGCCGCTGTCCGAGCACGAGCAACGCATCCTGGCCGAGATCGAGCGGCGGTTGCTCGAAGAGGACCCCAAATTCGCCCATCAGGTGGGCTCCTCGTTCCGCGCCCACCTGGCCCGCCGCATGAAGCTCGCCGTGGCCGGCTTCATCCTGGGTCTGATCGTGGTCATCTCGGCCCCGTTCCTGGAGAACGTGGCCGTCGGCGTGGCCGGCTTCGTCATCATGCTGGCCTGCGTGTTCGTGTTCATGCGGACCATGCGCCGCCGGGCCACGGTGGAGCGCCCGGTCAACGGCCCGGCCGCCCAGTCCGGGCCCGCGCCCCCCGCCGGCGGCTCGCGCCGCCAGGGCGGCCCCAAGGGCGGCATCGACGCCTGGTGGGGCAAGATGACCGACCGCTGGCGCTCCCGCTGGGAGGAGCGCGGCGGCCAGGGCCCGCCCTGACCCTCCCCTCGGCGGCCCGGACCGGTCACGGCCTGGCGTAGGAGGCCAGGCCGCGCAGGATGATGTCCAGGCCCAGCTCGAACCGCTCCTCGGGCCCGCCTGAGACCAGCTCGTCGACGGTCGCGACCACGTTGGGGAACTGGTCGGCGGGCAGGGACGCGAAGTAGCCGCGGAGCATGGCCACGCTCTCCTCGGCCGACAGTGGCTCGCCGCTCGCCGAGGTCATCGGGGGCATGGCCGCCTCGTAGCCGGTGGCCCCCAGGTACAGGCCGAGCAGGTCGCCGGCGAAGGCGGCGACCCGGTCGGGGATGCCGGCCCCACGCAGCAGGGCCAGGGTCCACTCGACCCAGCGGATCAGGTTGGGACCGGTGGGGACCCGGCCGAGGGTGAGGGCGGCCACGCCGGGGTGGCGCTCGAACACCCGCCGGACCCCGAGCAGCCACTCCCGCGCCTGCTCCTGCCAGTGGTCGGGGTCGGGCTCGGGCAGGGGGATCTCGCCCGCCACCTGGTCGATGATCAGGTTGATCAGGGCGTCCTTGCTGGCCACGTGCCAGTAGAGCGAGGCCGGTCCCGTGCCCAGCTCCTCGGCGACCCGGCGCATGCTCAGCCCAGCCGAGCCGTCCCGGTCCAGCACCCGCAGGGCGGCGTGGACGATCGCGTCCTGGGACAGGGGGGCGCGGGCGGGCCGCGCCCGGGGGGCGGCCCGCCAGGGTGGGTCGGGAACGCTCATGCCCGAACTGTAGCAGAGTTGGAACACTGTTCGTCCAATGGAACACCGTTTGACAACGGGCGCCGCGGCTGCTAGAACAGTGTTCGTCAGTAGAACACTGTTCTGGGAGGCAGAGAGATGGCGCCGACGATCGAGGCGGTGGGGCTCCGCAAGCGCTTCGGCAAGACGGCCGCCCTGGACGGGCTCGACCTGGTCGCCGAGCCGGGCCAGGTCCTGGCCGTGCTGGGTCCCAACGGGGCCGGCAAGACCACCTTCGTCCGCACCGTGGCCACCCTGCTGCGCCCCGACGGGGGGGCGCTGCGGGTGGCCGGACACGACGTCCGCCGGGAGCCGGGGGCGGTGCGCCGGGTGATCGGCCTGGCCGGCCAGTCCGCGGCCGTCGAGCCGGCCATGACCGGTCGCGAGAACCTGGAGCTGGTCGCCCGCCTGTACGGCCAGGACGCCCGCACCGCCAAGGCCAGCAGCACCAGGGTGCTCGCCCAGCTCGGGCTGACCGGGGCGGCCGGCCGGCTGGCCCGGACCTACTCGGGCGGCATGCGGCGCAAGCTCGACCTGGCCGCCAGCCTGGTCGGGGCGCCGCGGCTGCTGCTGCTGGACGAGCCCACCACCGGGCTCGACCCCCGCAGCCGCATCGAGCTCTGGGACGCCATCCGCGACCTGGTCGACCAGGGCACCGACGTGCTGTTGACCACCCAGTACCTGGACGAGGCCGACCACCTGGCCAGCCGCATCGTGATCATCGACCATGGCCGGGCCGTCGCCGCCGGCACCCCGAGCGAGCTCAAGCAGCGGGCCGGCCACAACATCATCGAGGTCCATACCCACGACCGGGCCGACCTGGCCCTGGCCGCGGCCGGCCTGGCCGCCCTCGACCACGACCGGCCCCAGATCGAGGAGGCCACCCGCCGGGTCCGGGTCGCCGTGGCCGCCGGCAGCGACCGGCTGCGCGACGCCCTCGGCGCCCTCGACGCGGCCGGGGTGGCGGTCGACGACATCTCCCTGCGCCCGCCAACCCTGGACGAGGTGTTCCTGGCCCTGACCGGCCAGGCCCTCGACGACGCCGACGCCGGCCACCCGGCGGCCTGAGCGAGGAGACGATCCATGGCAATTGTCGCAGCACCCACCCGACCCTCCGCCACCCTGGCGACAAGCACCCTCGGCATCGCCCGGCGGGGCCTGCTGAAGTACCTGCGCACCCCCCAGCTGGTGGTCCTCGGCACCATCCAGGGCGCCCTGTTCCTGCTCATCTTCCGCTACGTGTTCGGCGGCGCCATCGGCGCCGGGGGCCTGGACTACGTCGACTTCCTGGTCCCGGGGTTCATCACCACCGGCATCCTGTTCTCCGGCATGGGCGCCGCCGCCGGGGTGGCCGAGGACCTCCAGCAGGGACTGGTCGACCGGCTGCGCTCGCTGCCCATCCCCAGGAGCTCCGTCCTGGCCGGCCGGGCCCTGGCCGACACGGCCGTGCTGGTCTGGGGACTGCTCATCACCGCGGCCATCGGCTTCGCGGTCGGCTTCCGGCTCCACGGCTCGCTGACCGACGCCCTGGCCGCCTTCGGGCTGCTGGTGGTGTTCGGCTTCGCCTTCGAGTGGCTGTTCCTCACCCTGGGACTGCTCGCCGGCACTCCCCAGGCCGCCCAGGGGCTGGCGCTGCTGGTCTTCCCGCTCACCTTCGTGTCCAGCGCCTACGTCCCAGTCGAGACGATGCCCGGCTGGATGCAAGGCTTCGCCGAGCACCAGCCGATCACGGTGATGGTGGACGCGGTCCGGGTGCTCACCCAGGGCCCGGCCGCCGAGGCCATGCTGGGCCACGGCGCCAGCTGGTACGTGACCCGGTCGCTGCTGTGGTCGGCGGCCATCCTGGCCGTGTTCGTCCCCCTGGCCGTGGCCCGCTACCGCCGCGGCTGACCGACCGGCTCCCGCTCCCGCGCCGCCCTCCGGGGAAGCTCCCGGGGGGCGGCCAGGCGCGCCGCCAGCAGGCTGCGCGGGCTGACCGCGGCCACCACCCGCCGGCGCCAGCCGAGCCGCCCGGCCAGGCTGGACCGGGCGCTCCTGGCCAGCTGCCGGGCCTGGTCGGCCTGGTCGTGGCCGGGCTCGCCCGGCGCGTACTCGGCCCGCTCGAACAGGCCGGTCAGCTCGACCAGGGGGTCGGCGTCGGCGTCGAAGTCGCCGCGCAGCCTGCTGGCGTAGGCGGCCGGCGTCTCCGCCCCCCGGCGGCCGATGCCGGCGTCGCGGGCCCAGCTGGTCAGCTCGGCGTACGACTCGGCCACGGCGTCGCGGGGCCGGCGGCCGGCCCGCCGCCGGGCCAACAGGTTGCGGCCCCACTTGACCGCCGGGACCAGCGCCACCAGCAGGGCCGCGGCCAGGCCGGCCCGGACGGCCGGGCGCTCCAGCCAGCTCCGGTCGGCGCCGCCGCCGGCCAGCGGGTCGGACTCGCCGGCCGGCGCCGGCTCAGGCGCCGTGCGGCGCTGGGTGGTCGCGGTCCCGCCGGGGGTGGTCGTCTGGGTGGTCGCCCCGTCCAGGCCGCCGGGCACCCGGCCGGCCGGGGTGGTGTAGGGGGGCAGGGTCACCGTGCCGTCGGCCCGCGGGGTGGGCTCGAACGGCACCCAGCCGGCCTCCGGGAACCACAGCTCCGGCCAGGCGTGGGCGTTGTGGGTGGTGACCTGGGTGACGGTCTGGTCGACGATCTCGCCGGCGGTGAAGCCGACCGCCACCCGCGAGGGGACGCCGACCTCGCGGGCCATGATGGCCATGGCGATGGCGAACTGCTCGCAGTAGCCCTCCCGGACCTCGGTCAGGAAGCGCCGCAGCTGGTTGCCGCGGCCGTCCGACAGGGCGGGCACGCTCAGGCTGTAGCGGAACTCGTCGCTGCGCAGGTAGTCCTGGATGGCCAGGGCCTGCTCGAAGGGGGTGACGGCGCGCTTGGCGTCGACCACCGCCCGGGCCCGCTCGCGCACCTCGGCGTCCAGGGAGCCGGTCTCGGTGAAGGGCCGCATCTCCGGGTAGTCCCGGTCGTAGTCGACCGGCCCGTCCAGGTTGGCGGCCTCGATCTCGGGCACCTGGGAGAGGACCGTGTAGCTGAACCCCCGGCGCAGCCGCTGGTTGATGGTCAGGCTGGCGAAGCTCTGGTTGGCCAGCACCGGCCGGCCGGCGTCGACCCGGACCGGGACGGGCGCCGCCGGCAGCCAGAAGGTGTCCAGCTCCTGGATCTCGACCTCCTGGGTGACCTGGGTCATGCGCAGGTCCGGGTCCACCTCGCCAGGGGCCGGGCCCGCGAACTCGACCAGGTTGCTGCGGATCTCGCTGGAGGGGACGAACTTGGTGCCGTCGAAGCGGTCCAGCACCATCAGCCGCCAGCGCTCGTTCTGGGTGCTCCGGGCCTTGAACATGGGCACGTTCTCCGGGGCCGTCAGCCGGGTCCGCAGCGAGACGAACGGGTTGAGGGCCACGCCGGTGTCGGAGCCGGCGCGCTGCTTGACGTCCAGGGTCCCCGGCTGGCCGTAGCCGGGCAGCAGCCAGGGCAGGGTGAGGGCGCACAGCCCGGCGGCCAGGGCCAGCCAGCGGCCGGTCTGGGCGGCCGGGGTCAGCGGCAGCCGCCAGCCGGCCCCGGGCCGGCTGCGGGCCGACGACACCCAGCGGCCCCAGGTGGCCAGCCGGGCCCGACCCTCGAACAGCAGCATCCCGGCCGCCCCGAGCAGGAACCAGGCCGTGTACCAGGCCGGGCTGGTGGGCCGGATCACCGCCGGGAAGACGAACAGCCCCAGGGCCGGGACCAGGGCCAGCAGCGGCTGCCGGGCCCGGAAGGCCAGCCCGTCGGCGGCGGTGGCCACCGCCCAGGCGCCGGCGCAGGTGAGCAGGACGAACTCGGTGGTCACGGCGACCGGGGCCGCCTGCTCGCTGATCGCGACCAGGCCGCTGGAGGCCGCGGCCAGCATCTCCGAGACGGTCTGGCCGGTGGGCGCGACCAGCAGCAGGGTGTCGGGGAAGAGCAGGATCCCGGCCACCACCACGAACCCGGCCACCATGGCGACCAGCGACAGCACCTGGCCGACGCCCAGGCGGCGCAGCAGGGCGGCCAGGCCGAGGGCGGCGGCCATGGTCAGCCAGGTCGGCAGCAGCCAGGCGTTGCCGGCGTACAGCCGGCTCAGCGACAGCGAGGCCCCGGCCAGCAGGCCGGCCAGGGCTAGCGCCTGTGCGTAGTCAGTGTTGCGCGCCCCAGGGGCGCCGTCAGTCGTCGCCACGGGTCATCCAGGGGTTGGGTGCGGGAGAGCATGGCCGTCCGCCAGCCGGCCCGGTCGAGCAGGGTGGCGATGCCGGCGGCCTGGGCGTCGGCGGCGGCCACCTCGCGGGCGGCCAGCCCCAGCCAGCTGTCGGTGCGGACCAGCAGGCCGAGGGCGCCGCCGAAGCCGAGCCGGCAGCGGGCCAGGGCGGCCGCCTCGTCCGAGGAGGGGACGCCCAGGATGGCCACCAGCAGCCCCTCGCCGGCCGACCGGGACAGCCGGTTGGCCATCGGCACCAGCGACGGGGTCGAGGTCGGCTCCACGCTGGCCAGGAAGTCGAGGACGGCGGTGGCCTGGTCGCCCAGCCCGGCCGGGCGGACCGCCTGGCCGTCGTCGGCCACCAGCGCCAACTGGTAGCCGGAGGCGCCGAGGCGCAGGGCGATCGAGGCGGCGGCCGACACCGCCCGCTCGAACGACGCCCGGCCCCCCTGGCCGCGGTGGGCGGCCAGGCGCAGGTCGAGGGCGATCACCGCCCGGGCCTGCCAGGGGCGCTCCTCCTGGCGGATCATCAGCTGGCCCTTCTTGGCCGAGGAGCGCCAGTGGACCTTGCGGAGGTCGTCGCCGTCCCGGTACTCGCGGGTGGTGTAGAACTCGTCGCCCTGGGAGAACAGGTAGCGGACCTTGGTCGCGGCCGACGAGGCCAGCTCGCCGCCCAGCCCGGGGGCGGTCAGGGCCTCGACCCGGGGGTGGACGATCACGTCCGAGGTCCCGGCCAGCTCCGAGGTGACCTGGGCCAGCCCGAACGGGTCGGCCAGGCGCACGGCCATGGGGCCGATCGAGTAGCGGCCCCGGGCCGCGGCCCGCAGCTCGTAGGAGAGCAGCTCCCGGTCGCCGCCCGGGATCCCGGGGACCACGAAGCGGGCTCCCGGGCCGAGCTGGTAGGGGAGCCGGTCCTCGAGCAGCAGCACGCCCGTCTCCAGCCGGGTCGGGTTGTCGAGGCGGACGGTGACGGCGATGCGGTTGCCGACCGAGGTCCGCACCGGCCGCACCGAGCGGCTGGACATCAGCCGGGAGTTGCCCCAGGTGACCACGGCCAGCGCCCCCAGGGGCAGGGCCAGGGCGGCCACGGCCAGCATGTACAGCTCGGCCACGCCGGTCAGGCGACCGGCCACGTACAGCGCGACCGCCGCCGCGGCGAACCCGGCCGCCCGCGGGGTGAACGCCTTCAGCAAGTCAGCTCTGTTCCCGGCCGCGGATGGGGATGGGGACGTACTCCTGGATCACGTCCAGCACTCCTAGTCTCCGCTGCGCCCTCGTATGGGGATGGGGACGTACTCCTGGATCACGTCCAGCACTCCTAGTCTCCGCTGCGCCCTCGTATGGGGATGGGGACGTACTCCACGATGTCGGCCAGCACGTCGGCGGCGCTGCGGCCGATCATCTGGGCCTCGGGGGCGGTGATCAGCCGGTGGGCCAGCACCGGGGTGACCAGCTCCTTGACGTCGTCCGGGACCACGTAGTCGCGCCCGGACACCGCCCCGGCGGCCCGGGCCGCCCGCAGCAGGGCCAGGGCGGCCCGCGGGCTGGCTCCCAGGGCCAGGTCGGCGTGGTCGCGGGTCGCCCGCACCAGGTCGACGATGTAGCGCTTGAGGGTGTCGGCCACGTGGACGGTCTTGACCCCGTCGATCATGTCGGCCACGGTCGGCGCGTCGGCCACCGGCTGCAGGTCGCTGAGCAGGGTGGTGGTGCGGCCGTGGGTCTCCAGGATCTCGATCTCGGCCTGCCGGGTCGGGTAGCCGATGTTCAGCTCCAGC
>Ga0081538_10006261_pt1 | contig 10521 bp, 7 predicted proteins | sample TabmetS5T2R1_FD_71022 | JGI IMG/M metagenome (GOLD analysis project Ga0081538, IMG submission 71022) | Tabebuia heterophylla rhizosphere microbial communities from the University of Puerto Rico - S5T2R1 | ecosystem: Host-associated > Plants > Roots > Rhizosphere ...
TCCCGACCTTCATCATGATCACCTTCTGGGTCGGCCTGGTCTTCCTGTCGGTCCTGTTCGGAGACGTCTTCAAGGCCTTCAACCCGTGGCGGGCGATCGGGCGGGCCGTCGCCTGGATCGCCCGCGGCGCAGCCCGCGGCCCGCTGCCGGCGCCGCTCGCCTACCCGCCGTGGCTCGGACGCTGGCCCGCCGCCGCCGGCATCTTCGCGTTCGCGGCGATGGAGCTGGTGGCGTCAAACGGCGACAGGCCCGAGAACCTCGCGATTGCCACGCTCATCTATTCGGCGCTCACGTTCATCGCCATGGCCCTGTACGGCGTCGAGGCCTGGATCGAGCGCGGCGAGGCCTTCTCTGTCTACTTCAACCTCTTCTCGCGCCTGTCGCCGATCGAGACCCGCGACGGAGTGGTCGGATACCGAAGGCCCCTCTCGGGGCTGCCCGCCCTCGAGGTGCTGCCCGGCACGGTCCCGCTGATTGCGGTGATGATCGGCTCGGTCACGTTCGACGGCGCGGCCGAGGCGCCGATCTGGACCGGCATCGCTCCGGACATCTCGCGCTTCTTCCGAGACCTCGGGCTGGCGCCGCAGACCTCGCTCGAGGTGACGTTCTTGATCGGCCTGATCGCCGCGATCCTGTTCGTCTACGGCTTCTACCGGCTCGGCGTGATCGGCGCCAAGAGCGTGGGCGGAGGCTTCACCACCGAACGACTGGCGGGCGCCTTCATCCACTCGATCGTGCCGATCGCGCTCGCTTACGTGGCGGCCCACTACCTCACGCTGCTGCTGATCCAGGGCCAGGCGATCGGCTTCCTCGCCTCCGACCCGCTCGGCGACGGCGCCGACCTCTTCGGCACCGCCAACTCCCAGATCGACTATGGCGTGATCGGCGCCACGGCCACCTGGTACTGGCAGGTCGCCTTCGTGGTGGTGGGCCATGTGATCGCCCTTACTCTCGCGCACGACCGGGCTCTCGCCATCTACGACAACGCGAGGCTGGCGGTGCGCTCCCAGTACTGGATGCTGGCGATCATGGTGGGCTTCACGAGCCTGGCGCTCTGGCTGCTGTCGCAGGCGAACGCCTGAGCCCGTGTGTGGCGAGCGGGCGATCGCGGCCGCTCGGCCCGGCCCCTAGATCACCAGGATCGCTTCCGGCGCCCTCGGGGAGAGCCGCTCGAAGCCCTCGCTCGTGACCACGTGCTCCTCCTCGACGACGAAGTTCAGCCCGGCGTGTTCCAGGGCGGGCTCGACGCACAGCGTGAACCCCTCCTCGAGGGGGGTCGGGTCGTCGCCGTGCAGGGACGGCGGCTCGGGGACGTGCAGCCCGATGCCGTGCCCAAAGCGCCCGAAGCCGACGTCGCCTGGGGCGATGTCCATCGCCGAGGCCATGACGAGTCCCAGCTCGCCCGCCGTCTGTCCCACCGGGCGGGCGGCGACCGCTTGGTCCAGGGCCGTCCTCGCGAGCGCGTAGCCGTCCCTTTCGGCCGGGCGGACGTCGCGGGCGGCGAAGGTTCGGCAGTAGTCCGACCAGTAGCCGTCCACGATCGCGGCGCCGTCCAGGTACAGGAGTTCGTCGGCGTCCCAGACACGGTCCGTCGGGAATCCGAACAATCCCCGGTCGACGCCCGCCACCACGGCGTGCGGCCCGGCCTCGTGTGCGCCCGCCTCGAGCTGGGCGATCGTGAACCGCCTCGCGATCTCGCGCTCCGTCATGCCGGGGCGCAGCTGCTCGCGCACGCGGACGTATGCCCGCTCGAGGACTTCGCTGGCCGCTCGCATGCGGTCCAGCTCCCAGTTGCTCTTGCGCAGGCGCAGCCTCCAGACGAGCTCGGAGGCATCGAGGGTGCGCCCCTCGAGCTCGGGCACCAGGCGAGTCAGCTGGCCGATCGGAGGCCACACGGCGTCGAGGCCGTCGACGGCGACTCGCCCCGGGCCGGCGTCCTCGACCATTTCGGCGAGCACTCGCGCGGCATGGGGGCCGAACTGGATCCGCCCGTCGGGCAGGCCCATCTCCTCGGTCACCGGCTCGAGCTCGACGTAGGCGCGCACGTCGGCGCCCGGGATTCGCAGTCGCGCCGAGTCCGCCTCGGTCTCTGCTGTCAGGACCATCAGGCGCCCGTCGGCGGTGAGCACCGCCACCACAGGGCGGCTGTACATCTTCCAGGTCATGGTCGTGTAGCCGGTCAGGTAGGTGATGCTCTGGTCGCGGATCGCGACGAGAGAGGCCGCGCCCAGCTCACGCAGGCTCTCGGTGATGCGGGCGTGGCGCTCCCTCAGGTCCTGGGCGAGGCCGTCGGGGACCAGCGAGGCGGGCCGAGCTTCGCTCACTCGGAGAAGAGCCCGATCCGAGCGGCCTCGAGGTCGAGGAGCAGGCGCTTTCGCTCGAGGCCGCCGCCATAGCCCGTCAGGCTCCCGTCGGAGCCGATGACACGGTGGCAGGGGACGATTACCGCGACCGGGTTGCGTCCGTTGGCAAGACCGACCGCACGTGAGGCGGACGGCCGGCCGAGGCGGCGTGCGAGCTCGCCGTAGGTCGTCGTATCGCCGTAGGGGATCTCCCGTAGCTCGTCCCAGACGCGGCGCTGGAACTGCGTTCCGGCCATCGCCAGCGGCACGTCGAAGTCGATGCGCTGGCCGTCGAAGTACTCGGAGAGCTGCCTGCGCACGTCGGCGAACGGTTCGTCCGCCCGGCGCCACGCGGGATCGACGGCCACCGACGTGCGGCCCTCCTGCATGTGCAGGCCGTGCAGGGCATGGCCGTCGCCGACCAGGAGCAGCTCGCCGATGGGACTCTGGGTGCCGGTGTAGAAGAGTTCTCGGTTCATGTCCGAGGAACGGCTGGGGCGCGCCCCGCGTGAGGTTAGGGCCGAGACGCGCCGAGCGCACCCGCGGGCTCGTCCAGCGCTCGGCCGGCACGGCCCCAGACCGGCACGGGCGTGGGAAGCAGGCGGGCGTTCGCGACCAGGGCGGTGGTGAACAGCCCGAGCTCGTAGCCGAGGGCGGCGCCCACGACCACATCGAGCGGGAAGTGGGCGCCGAAGAGCACACGCGTCACGGCGACCGCGACGACGTACACGAGCAGCGGCATGCGCAGTGCGCGGACGGCGGAGGCGGCCGCGGCAGCCATCGCCGTCGTGACGATGAGGTGGCCGGACGGGAAGGACGCGATGTGCGACCAGCTACGGCCGTGAGAGAGCTGCACCTGGGCGCCCAGGACCTCCTCGGGCCGCGCACGCTCGACGAAGAGCTTCACGACCTCGAGCGCTGCCCCGGCCAGGTAGCCGGCAAGCACGACGGCAATCGCGGCGCCGACCACGTACCGAGGGCGGCGCAGGACCACGGCGCTGGCGATCATCGCAGTCAGGACGAGGAGCGCGTAGTTGCGCGCGTGCGGATCAAGCGCCTGATAGAGCCAGTCGGGTCCGTCGCCCAGGTGATTGATCGCCAGGAACAGATGGTTGTCGAGGGACTGCAGGGCGGGCAGGGCCAGCCCGAGCGCCAGCACGGCGGCCATGGACGCCGCCAACCGGGGGCCCCACTCGCGGAGCAGAGGGAGACCGCGCGAGCCGTCCGAGACGGCTGACGCTCCCAGCAGCGCTCGCGCCACCGCGAGGGTGTCCACCAGGGGCCGGAAGTGGCTGGGCTCGCCGTCGTAGATGGTCGGGATCTCGACCGATGCGACCGGCCGACCGGCGGCAATCAGCGCGCGGAGGTGGCGGCTCTCGGCCTCGTAACCGCCGCCGGGCATGGGAATCGTCCGCAGCGCCTCCGTGCGAAAGAGCCGCATGCCGTTCTGCGTGTCCGGGAGCCACCTCCGTGTCGCGGCGAGAAGCGCCAGGCTCGCGGCCCGGTTGGCAAGGCGCCGGTGCGCGGGCATGCCGCGCCGATCTCGACGCCAGCCGATCACGACGTCGGCGCTGCGTGCCGCCTCAATCAGGGCCGGGATGCGCTCCGGATCGTGCTGCCCGTCCGAGTCGAGGACGACGATCGCGTCGGGCCGCGACGTGCCTCCGAGCAGCAGCTCGATTCCGGCGGCCACGGCGTTGCCCTTGCCGCCGTTGTGGGGCAGGGGGAGCAGCCGCACGCGCTCATCCGTCGCCAGCGGGGTCAGCGAGCGCGCGATCTCCGGTGGGGCGCCGTCGTCGACGAGGACGACTTCCTCCACGTGCCGGAGGGCGGCCCGTGCGACGTCGGCCGCGCGATCCGAGGCGAAGACGGGAATCACGGCGGCGACCGTGGCGGGTCGCGGGCGCACGACCGGTGCGCCGGTGCGCCGGCGCTCGGCCACGGCAAGCGGCGCGAGCGCGAGCAGGGCGCCGGCGCCGAGCCAGAGCACGCTGCGGTAGGTGCCGGTGAGCTCCACGCCGAGGCCCGCCAGCGGGAGCGCGATCGCCGCGGCGACACCCCGGCCCGCGAAGAAGAGCCCGCTGTAGCCGCCGGCCTCCCCGTCCGGGACGAAGCGCGCGAAGTACGGGAAGCCCAGCGCGGTGAGGAGACCCGCCCCGAGCGCTGCGGCGGCCAGAGCGGTGCCGACCAGGGCGAACCTGTTCGTCAGACCGGCGAGCACCAGGCCCGTCCCCAGCAGCGCGGCTCCCCAGAGCAGCGCGCCGTGAACCCGCTCGCTGCGGATGCGTCCCGCGAGCACCATCCCTACCGCGACGAATCCGCCGAACGCGAGCGGCAGCGCCCCGGCCGGGCCCACACCGAGCTCGAGCTCCTCCTCGGCGTACAGGACGAAGAACGAGGGCAGCGCGGCATACGCGAACACCCAGAAGCCCTGGGCGAGCAGCACCTCTCGGGGACCGGGCCGGCGCAGCGCGTCCCGCAGCGAGCTCCGCCAATCTCCGAGCGGCGCCCCGCGTGCGCCGCCGCCGAGACGAAGCCGGCGGGTCACGATCAAGGTGGGCACCGCCGACGCGGCGAGCACCGCCGCCGCGAGCACGAACGCAAGCCCCGGAGCCGGTTCGATGAGGGCGGCGCCGATCCCGACCGCGATCCCCGCGCCCGCCGTGGCCGCAAGCTCCTGGGCGCTGGTGGCGGCTGGACGGCGCTCGTCCGCCACGTCCTCGGCCACCAGTGCGCGGTGCAGCGTGGTCAGCGCGTTCAGCCCGGTGTAGACGACAGTCGCGGCGAGACCGAGTGCTATGTACGAGCTCGCGGTGCCGAGCGCCACCGCGACGAGGCCGCCGGCTGCAATTGCGGTCCCGCCGAGCATGAACGGCAGCCGACGCCCAAGCGCGCTCGCCTCGCGGCGATCGGACCACGCCCCGACGGCCACCGGAACCACGAGGCCGGCGACGGCGTTCACGGTCATCACGGCGCCGATGAGCGACGGGGCATCCTCGATGCGCTCGAGCAGCACGGGCAGGTAGGTCGTCGTGAGGGCGCGGGCAGCACCCGCTCCCACCGCCGCGAGAGAGAAGGCGACGAGCAGTGCGGGACGGCCCAGGCGCGCGCGATCCGGCGCGGGGACCTCCGGCGCGCCTGGGCAGTCCTGCCGGGCGGCGAGGCGCGAGCGTGACGGCGCCCGGGTGGGGGCCACGGCGCTCATGCCGTGCCTCCCGGGCGAAGGGCTGCCACGCGCAGGCGGCTGGGCTCAACGCTCACGGTCGCCGTCGTGGTGCCGAGTGGAACTGCATCGGCAACCAGGGGAACGGGTTCGGTCAGCTCGGCGCGGCGGCCCGGGACGATGCGAACTCCAGGCCGCCCCGGGTGCCGCCCGCGATATGCGGCCGCCAGCAGGCGCATCAGCCGGCGGCGGCCCGGCGCCTCGATCACGATCGTCTCGAGCAGGCCGTCCGCAGGATCGGCTGCGGGGTCGATCTCGAAGCCGAAGCCGAAGTAGGGGAGATTCGAAAGGAAGACCTGCGCGGCCGAGTCCGAGCCGAGCTGGTCGCCGTCCACCCGTACGCCGACGCGATACGGCGTATAGCGTCGAACTGCGGCCGCGAGGGCGCGGGCGCCCTGGAGCAGGTCGGCGGAGTTCTCTCCCTCGTAGGCGGCGCGAGCCTCGGCGTGAAAGCCGGCGCTCACCGCCTCCAGGGCATACAGAGAGCGCTGCGGCGTTCTCACGTGCAGCGCGTCCAACCAGCGGGCGGGGGCGAACGCCGCGATCTGGAGCGCGTCCAGGCGACGGGAGGGGATTCCCAGCGCGTGGGCGATGTTGTTCGCCCGCCCAGCGGGGATGAGCGCGAGCTCCGGGAGCGCGGCCAGCGGGGCGTTCGCCGCGGAGTGCAGCGAGCCGTCCCCGCCGACCAGCGCCACCCTGCGCCCGGAGTCCGCGCCCGCGCGCAGCCCCTCCCAGAGCGCGCGCTCGGAGTGTGTGACCGCGGCGCTCGCGGAGACGCCCAGCTCGTGCAGCACGGCCACCAGCTCGTCGCCGGTCCGCTCAGGCTGCTCGACGCCGCTCGCGTGCGCGTTGACGAGGAGGAGCAGCTGCCCGCGCTTGCTACGGTGAGGCCTCTCCCAGCGATGACTCCGCTCGACCTCGACCGGACGCTGATCCAGGCCGCGCCGCTCTTCGAGCATCCGGTGCTGACCGCGGTCTTCGTCGCGCTGTCCGCCTGGTGGGTCAAGGGGCCGCTTCTCGTCGGCCTGGGCCTCAGCTCGGACCTGCGGGGCCGGCGCCTGCCGGTTGCCGCGGCGGCCTCCACCGTGGCCACCTTGTGCGCCTCCCTCGCTGCGCACGGGCTCAAGGAGCTCTTCGACCGCGCCCGACCCCCGATTGCCGACCCCGACCTCGGATCCCTGGCGGCGATCCCCGGCAACCCGTCGTTCCCGTCGGGCCACGCCGCCACCGCCTTCGCCGCCGCGACCGTGGTCGCGCTCGTCTGCCCCAAGCTGCGCTACTGGGCGCTCGGGCTGGCGGCCGCGGTTGCGCTCTCGCGCGTGTACCTGCGTGTGCACTACCCGCTCGACGTCTTCGCCGGGGCTCTCTTGGGCGCGGGGCTGGGGGCCCTGGTCGCCCTCGCCGCGACGCGGCTCCTCGCCGCCATGGCGGCGGCGCGCACGGCGTAAGCGCGCGCCGAGAACGAGGGCCACCGCCGCCAGCACAGCGCCGCCCAGGGCAATGCGGGCGGCCGTCTCTCCGGCGCTCTCGAACGAGCTGGCGAAGGCGTAGCCGACAACCGTGAAAGTGGCGGCCCAGGCGAGCGCGCCGACCACGCTGTACGGAAGGAACCGCCTCAGCGGCAAGCGGGAAGCGCCGGCGACGAAGGGCGTAAGCGCGCGGAGGATGCCGACGAAGCGCCCAACCAGCACGGCCCTGCCGCCGTAGCGGGCGAAGAACCGGTCCACGCGATCCACGTGCTCGGGCCGGATCCGCAGCCGGGCGCCATGGTCGTCGAGGAACGGCCTCCCGAGCCGCCGGCCGAGCGCAAAGCTCACGAGGTCGCCCCCGACGGCACCGAGCCAGACCAGCGCAATCAGCGCGGGAAGCGCGACGTCGCCCCGCTCTGCCACCACTCCACCCACCACGACCGCCGTCTCGCCGGGCACCAGCAGTCCGACAAAGGCGCCCGTCTCGAGAAAGGCGAGCGCGGGCACGGCCAGGTAGGTCCACCCGCCCAGCGAGCCCGAGGCGCTGGAAAGCGCCCCGGCCGGATCGGGTGAGTCCACCGCGCCGAGCGCGACCAGCGCTGCGGCCACGGCGGCGATCGTTGCGGCGCCGGCGACCGCCATCCGGCCGTGGTTCCGCTCTCTCGTGCCGGGCGGGGGATTCATGCGGTCGCCCCTCCGGGCAGCGGCGTCGGTCCCGGCCTCGAGAGGTGAGCCGCAATCCGCCCGGCGCCGAAGCCGAGCGCGGTCACGAGGAGGCCGGCGGCGATGTCGAAGAAGTAGTGGTTGCCCGTCGCGACGACCGACAGCGACACCAGCGGTCCCCAGAGCAGCGCCAGAATCTTCGCCCAGCGCCAGCGAAGGGCGACCGCGAACGCGACGCCGACCGCCACCGCGAAGCCCACGTGCAGGCTCGGCACGGCCGCCAGCTGGTTGTAGAAGATCGTCGAGCGGCCCGTCAGCGCGACCCCTGCCTGCTCGCTCACCGTGTCGACGATCCCCATGCCCGCGAGACGCGGCGGCGCCACCGGAAAGAGGGCGAAGATGGGCACGGCGATGAGCCAGGTCGCCAGCAGCGTGTTCCGAAGGCCGCGGTACAGCTGCGGCCTGCGGCGGTAGAACCAGATCAGCGCGCCCGGTACGACCACGAACTGGGCAGCGAGGTAGACGTTGCTGAGGAGCGAGCTCGCCGTACCGCTGTCCAGGGCGCTCTGGACCGATCCCTCGACCGCCACGCCGGCTGCCCGTTCGAGCTCGACGATCCAGTGGGCGTGCTCCCGGGCGGGGGCGAGGTCACCCGCGAAGATCCAGCGCGCGACGTTGTAGACGAGGTAGGCGGCGCCGAAGAGCGCCAGCTGGCGGCGCCAGCCGGTGCCTGGTCGGCGCTGAGCCGCGCCCTCTGTGCGGGCTAGGGCAAGCTGCGGCCGGGCTGGGAGCGCGGAGGGGAGGCGCATGGCGATCCCATCGCGCTCATGCCGCTCCGCGTGCCTGCAGCCGGGGTGCGTGTGAGTCTCTCAGGGCGGGGTTGACGCTGGGCGGCGCGGGGCGGGCGAAACGGGCAGGGAGGTCGGGGGTGTTTCGGGCCATTTATGCTCCAGTGGAAGAAATCAATCGTTTGATTGAGGTTTCCATAGACTGGCGAACATGTCAAGCATCTGCTTGAATATGTCGCGATGAGTGAGGCGGTGAAGACGGACGGACGCCGGGAGGCGGGCGAGCGAACGCGCCAGCGCCTGCTGGACGCGACTCGGGCGCTCCTCGCCGAGCACGGCGAGGACGGCGTAACGCTGCGCGCGATCACCGATGCGGCGGATGCCAACGTCGCCGCGGTGAGCTACCACTTCGGCTCCAAGGAGGCGCTCTGCCGCGCCGCGTGCGAGGAGGCGATCGGCCGGCTGGTCGAGGAGCAGATCGACGGGCTGCGGCGGCTGGGCGAGGACGCCACGCTCGAGGAGATCGCGGCGGCGTGGGCGCGACCGGTCATCGGCGCCATGTGCGGTCCGCCGTGCGCGAGCAAGTCCTTCCATCGCATCCTCGCTCGGGTGATCGCCGACCCCCCGCCCGAGCTGAAGGAGTGGACGGCGGCCACCCTCGCCCGCGGCGAGTCCGAGCTCATGCGGCCGCTCCGGCGCGCCCTCCCCGGGGTGCCCGACGACGAGCTGCGCTTCCGGGTGGAGTGCGCGGCGAGCGTCTTCCACTTCATGTCCATGGGCAGCATGCGGGCCGAGGTCGGGACGAAGACGGAGACGGAGCTCGAGCGGCTGCTGATCCCAGTGATCGCGGGAGCCCTCGCCGGCGGGACACGGCCGGCGCCGATTCCGGCCTGACCTCTTTCCTCGCCGTCAGCGCGCGTAGGCTGATCACCCATGACGCCTGCTCCCGCGGTTGCGTTCCTCGACGTCAACGAGACTCTGTCGGACCTCGCGCCGTTGGCAGATCGCTTCGAGCAGGTGGGTGCCTCGCGGCATCTGCTGCAGACCTGGTTCGCGAGCACGCTGCGGGACGGCATCGCCCACGCTGCCAGTGGCGGCTACGCCGAGTTCCGGCGGGTCGCGCAGGCCGTCCTCCTCACGTCGCTCGCCGAGGTGCCGCATCTGACGACGCCGCCCGATGAGGCAGCCGAGCACATCCTTGCCGGGATGGGCACGCTCTCCGTGCACCCCGACGTTCCCCCCGGGATCCGCGCGCTGCACGACGCGGGTGTGCGCGTCGCGACCCTCACGAACGGAGGTGCAGCCATCGCCAAGGGTCTTCTCGAGCGGGCCCGGCTCGAGGATTTGGTCGAGCGAAACGTAACGGTGGACGAGGTTCAGCGCTGGAAACCCGCGCCCGAGCCCTACCGGCACGCCTGCCGCACCCTGGACGTCGCGGAAGGCGACGCGGTGCTGATCGCCGTCCATCCCTGGGACGTGCACGGCGCGAAGCGGGCCGGCCTGCGCGGCGCCTGGCTCGACCGCGCCGGGCGCCCCTACCCGGACCACTTCGAGCGTCCCGACGTGACGGGCCGCGACCTCCCCGAGTTGGCCCGGGCGCTTGTGGGCCAATGACGCTCGCGGTCCGCGCCGTGTTTTGGGTGGCGGCGTACGTCGGCGTGGTCGTGGCGCCGCTGGTGTTTGCCGTTATCGGTGCGAGCCAGCCCGACCACGGCTTCTGGACGAACTTTTCGGTTGCTCTCGGGTTTGTCGGGTTGGCGATGATGGGGCTCGAGTTCGCGCTCGTGGCCCGCTTCAAGCCGCTCGCCGCGCCGTTCGGCCAGGACGCCCTGCTGCAGTTCCACCGGCAGATCGGCTACGTGGGGCTGGCCTTCCTGTTGACGCACGTCGCGCTGTCGGCCCAATGGAGTGAGCTGACGTTCGGCAATGCGATCACAGCGCCGGCGCTCGTGTGGTTCGGCATGGCGGCCATCCTCGCCCTGATCGCGATCGTCGCCACATCGGTCTGGCGGCTCCAGCTGCGCCTCCCCTACGAG
>Ga0081538_10006262_pt1 | contig 10520 bp, 7 predicted proteins | sample TabmetS5T2R1_FD_71022 | JGI IMG/M metagenome (GOLD analysis project Ga0081538, IMG submission 71022) | Tabebuia heterophylla rhizosphere microbial communities from the University of Puerto Rico - S5T2R1 | ecosystem: Host-associated > Plants > Roots > Rhizosphere ...
GTCGGCCGCCTCGGCGCGATCGCCGGCGTTGAGGCGCTTGACGACGGTGGAGGCGCGGAACGCGCCCGGCCCGATGTTGAACGCGAGCGAGCCGAGCGCATCGAGCTCGTTCGCCGAGAGCCGCACGCGGACGGCGTCGAGCACGACCTCGGTGAAGCGCGCCACGTCGCGCTCGAGCACCTCGAGCACGAACTCGCGCGACTTCGGGTTGCGCCTGGTGCCCCACTCGCGCCGGTCGGCCGGGGTGACCGGCCCGAGGTGCAGCAGGTGGCCGACGCCGAACGTGGCGTTGTTGCGCGAGTCGTTGTACGCGTAGGGGACGAAGCCCTCCTCGCGGACGAGGAACTCGAGGCCCTGCTTGGACATGCGGGTGGCGCCGCGCCGGCGGCGCGGACGGGCGGCCGGCTTACGTCCTCGAGCCCAGCGGGCGCTCGCCGATCGCGGCGGCGCCTACATGCGCCTCACGCTGAAGACGCGGACGCCGCGATCGACCGCGGGAAGGAGATGGGTGCAGAGGCGGCGACCCTGATTGCGTTCGATCTCGGCGCACGCCTGGCGGCCGCCGGGGGCGGCGAGGCCGGGTACCCCCGCCGCCCCCGGGCCAGACTCACGGTCTGCCGACGGGCTCGCGTGGCCGCTCGGCCGCGGGCTCCACGACAGGGTACGGCGCGGTGGCGTCGTGCGGAGCCTCGATCGTGATGTTCGGGAGCAGGCGGTCGAGCCAGCGCGGGATGTACCAGGCCTTCTCGCCCAGGAGGGTCAGGAATGCCGGGACGAGCGTCATGCGGACGATCAGCGCGTCCGTCAGGATCGCGACTGCAAGCAGGAGGCCGAACTCCTTCGAGATCCGATCGGCGGTGAGGATGAAGGCCGCGAAGACCGTTCCCATGATCACCGCCGCCGCGACGACCACCCGGCCGATCGCCGCGATCCCGTGCTCCACCGCTTCCCGCGTGTTCAGGCCGTGGACGTGCTCTTCCCGGATGCGGCTCATCAGGAAGACCATGTAGTCCATCGAGAGCCCGAAGAGGATCGCGAAGGCGATCGGCGGCACGAAGGTCTCGATCGGCCCCGTCCGGTCGAGGCCGGTGAGGCCGAGCAGGTAGCCCTCCTGCACCACCAGTGTGAGGACACCGAAGGCGACGAAGGCCGACAGGATCGTCGTGATCGCGGCGGTCAGCGAGATGACGATCGACCTGAACGCCATCGCGAGCACGATGAAGGTGACGCCGATGATGTAGAGGAGGAAGAGTGGCAGCCGCTCCATGATCCGTTCGGCGATGTCCTTGAAGGCCGCCGTCAGGCCCGAGACATAGGCAACCGCGTCGCCGCCCTGCGTCGCCGCGGGGACGACGTCGTCGCGCAGGCGGTCGACGAGCTCGTCGGTCGCCTCGTCCTGCGGGGCCGAGTCCGGGGTCACGAAGACGATCGCGACGGTCTCTTCGTCGTTGAACTGCGGCTCGCGGGACGAGGCCACGCCCTCGAGGCCCTGGACGCGGTCGTAGACCCGCTGCGCGGCCTCGGGGTCGTCGTTGACGTCGACCACGATGGGTATGGGGCCGTTGAACCCGGGCCCGAAGCCCTCGGCGAGGAGGTCGTAGGCGCGGCGGGCCGTCTGCTCCTCCGGCTGCGTGCCCTGGTCGGAGGCGCCGAGGCGCACGAGCAGCGACGTCGCCGCCAGGGCGAGCAGGACGAGCAGCACGACTACGAACACCGCCCGCGCGTGCGCGGTCACGAACCGGCCCCAGCGGGCAATCGGCGTCTTCTCGCGCCCCTCCTCGGAGTCGTCGATCGGTCGCAGGAAAGGCACCTTCAACCGGTCGATCTTGTGCCCGAGCTTCGCCAGCACCGCAATCAGCAGCGAGTTCGCGATCAGGACAGTGGTGAGGACGCCGAGCGCGGAGCCGATGCCGAGCTTGGTGACGAAGTCGAGGCCGAAGAAGGCAAGCCCGGTCACCGAGATCGCGACCGTTACGCCCGCGAAGAGCACGGCTCGGCCGGCTGAGGCGCCGGCCTCGGCGGCCGCGTCGACGGGCGACAGTCCTTCGTGCAGAAGCTGCCTGAAGCGGGTGACGATGAAGAGTGAATAGTCGATGCCGACCCCGAGGCCGATCATCGACACGAGCAGCGGCGTGATCGTGTTGATGTCGGTGAGGCCCGCGAGGATGTAGAGCAGGAGGAACGCGGTCGCGAGCGCTGTCAGCGCGAGCGCGATCGGCATCATCGTCGCCACGAAGGTCCGGAAGACGATGAGGAGGACGATCAGCGCCGCGAGCAAGCCGAGCAGCTCCTGCGTCCCCTGCTCGATCGGCGGGAACTCGGCGTCGCCGTTGAACTCGACTGTGACCCCCGTCGGCTCGACCTCCTCGCGGACGGCGTCCTGGACGGCGACGACCTGCTCGCGGTCCTCCTCGTAGATGACGCGGTCGAACTGAGCCTCCGCGTAGGCGATGCGACCGTCGTCGGAGACGGTCGCCGGGTCGAATGGGTCGCCCACGCTCGTGATACCCGCCTCGCCTTCGGGATCCGTCCCGGTCGGCGCGAACTCGTCGGTCTGGAGCCGGGCGATGACGTCCTCGATCGCCGCCCGCCGCTCGGGCGTGTCGAGCTGCTCCCCTTCGGGCGCAGCGAAGACGAGGTTGAGCACGCCTCCCTGCTCAGCGGCGAACTCCGACTCGATCAGGTCGGTCGCCTTCTGCGTGTCCGAGCCCGGGATCTCGAACTCGTCCTTGAGGCTGCCGCCGATCGCCCCGACGAGGACGATGAGGAGGGCTACGATCGCGACCCACGCGCCGACGACCCTCCACGGATGCGTCGCGCATGCGCGCGCCCAGCGCGCCAGCGCACCGGTCGAAAGCCGCTCGTGGGCAGCGCGTCGTTCGAAGTTCCGTTCCTCCGTCATCGGCTGCTTGCCTCCTTTGTCACACCTGGTCTCGGACTAGAGACCGACCGATGCCGCGAAAATCATCGCTCGCCCAGACGTCCCCCGGCCCAGCGATGCCGGTCGGCCGATCGGTTTTAGGCGAAGCTGCCAGAGTACAGAACTACACTCGGACGGGTGGCGAGCCGGCTTCCAGCGTTCCTCCGGCGCCGGCGCGTCGTCGTCGGGCTTCAGCTGGCCCTTGTCGCGGTGATCCTCGCGTTCCTCGGGTATGCCCTGCGGGACGTGGGGGCCGACGCGGTTCCCAGGCTCGCAGACGCGGACCCGGTCTACGTCGCGGCGGCCCTCGGCATCCTCGGCGCCTACTACCTCCTCTTCGCGGTCGGGTGGTGGTGGCTGCTGGCGGCGTTCGGGATCCGGGTCTCGTACGGGATCGCGCTCCAGGCCGAGATGGCCTCGATGCTCGCCAAGTACGTTCCGGGCGGAATCTGGACACCCCTCGCCCGGATCGTCTGGCTGCGACGGGCCGGCGGTGTCTCGGACACCTCTTTCGTCGTCAGCTCGATCCTGCTCGAGGCGGGCCTCTCGGCAGTGGCCGGCATCCTCGTCTTCACCGCGGGCCTCGCGGCCGTCGACGCGGTCGAGGCGCCGCTCGTGCCGCTCTTCGCGTTCGGGGTCACGGTCGTGATCCTGCTCCATCCGCGGGTCTTCACCGCGATCGCGCGAGTCGTCTTCCGCCGCTTCGGAGCGCCCGAGCCGTCCAGGCTTTCGTACCGCATCCTGCTCGGCCTTCTCGGCTACTACGTGCTCACGTGGCTCGTCGGCGGCACGGCGCAGTATCTCCTGCTCCGCTCGCTCGATGCGGATCCCGGGATCGACACGATCCCGTACCTGGGCGGAGCGGCCGCGGTCGGGGCGATCGTCGCGGTCCTCGCGGTGTTCGCGCCCTCCGGCCTCGGCGTTCGCGAGGCCTCGATGTACGGCCTGCTCGTCGTCGTCGTGCCCGCGAGCGCAGCGCTCGGTGCAACCGTGCTCAACCGCCTCGCGATCACGCTCGTGGAAGCCGCGCTCCTCGGCGGTGGCGTTCTGGTCTCGCGCCTCCGCCGGGACGGCGCCCGCTCACCAGTCGCGGCGGACCGTGAAGTAGACGAGCGACCCGAAGAGCGGGAAGAAGATCGTCACCACGACCCAGACGGCCTTCTCGCCGCCGGAGATGCGCGGGTTCCGGAAGACGCTCACGAGCGTGACGACGATCAGGACGAGCGCCACCACTCCGAGGACCGTGTAGAGCCCGTAGATCACGCTTAGCCCACCTACCCGCCGTTCAGCTGCTCCCGCCATCCGCGCAGGATCCCGTGCACCGTCGCGGCGCCGAGGATTTCGCCCGCGGGCAGCTTCAGGCCGACCGGATGGAGGATGAACGGCCTCGTCTGCGGCCCGCCGAGGCCGCCGTGGAACGAGATCAGCTCCTCGAAGGCGCAGCCCTCCTCGAGCTCCGGATCGTAGAAGCTCCCGACCATGATGTCCGCGACGTGCGGGAAGCCGTCCGTCTGCAATAGGTGACGAGGCGCGTTGGGCGTGAAGACCGCGAGCGGATCCTCGCCCTCGACGGTGCCCTCCGCGAGGTAATGAGCGCCGTTGGCTCCCAGCGCGACGGGGCCCCGCTCGGCCGAGCGGACGAGCAGCCACCCGACATGAGGGTGCGATCGCAACGCCGGGATCAGCTCGGGGTGCCGCTCGTTCAGCTCTTCGAGCGTGAGGCGCCGGCGTTCCTCCATCAGGTAGACGAGGCCGAGGTTGCCGGATCCGAGCACGACAACAGACTCGCCGCTCACGTCGTTCTTCGCACGCTTCTTCTTCTGCGTCCGCCCCGTAGCTTCCCCGAGCGCGTGCCCGACCATGGAGTCCTGCTCGTCTCCGCCGGCGACCTCGGTGACCGTGCCCGTCGCGAGCGAGCGCTCGACGAGGTCGTCCAGCCCGTAGCCGTGACGCTGCTTGAACGTCGCTCCCTGGGTCTGGCCGTGGTCGGAGAGGACGACGAGCTCGTAGGGCCGGGGCGCGTACCGGCGCGCGCGGTCGATCCGCCCGAACTGGTCGTCGAGCTTGCGGAGGGCTTCCAGCGTGTCCGCGCGCTCGAGCCCGGAGTGGTGGGCGACCTCGTCGTAGCTCGAGAACGTCGCATAGACCGCCGGACGCCCTCTCATCATGTCGCTCAGGACGCCGTACACGATCAGGTCGCGGACGACGACGCACATCGCGGCGCGCATGAACGGGTAGAGGCCGCCGCGGTGGCCGCGGGGTTGCACGTCACGCCGCCGCTGACGCGCCGACGCCGCGATCTCCAGGATCACCTCCCAGAAGAAGAGCACCAGCGAGCGGGTGACGTTGAAGCCGTTGGAGAGGAACGCCCGGTAGCCGGGGTTCGCCCTCTTTTCCTCCTCGAGCTTCGAGACAGTGAGGATCAGGTGGTCGGCCTCGCCCGACAGGAGATTGCCGCGGCTCGCTCCGCCGTTTGCGAGCAGGCCGACGCCCGAGGAGTGCCGGCGCTCGATCTCGGCGCAGTCCGCAGGCGCCGAGCAGGTCATGAGCGTCGCGGTCTCCTTCTCCACCCAGCGGAAGGCCGAGATGTCCTCGTTCGAGCCGAGCAGGATGCCCGCCTGGCTTGCCCCGGTCTGCGAGGAGAGATCGGTCTCCCACTCCGCGAGCGCATGCGTGTCCTCCGCGAGCCACCGGCTCATGTTCGGCGCGTTGCCGTCGCGCATGGCTCTTTGGAGGACCGGCAGGGCGAGCCCGTCGATCTCGAGGAAGACGACTCCGGGCGCGTCGGTCTCGATGCGGTCTCCGGAGTGGCGCGCCAGGCGCTCGATCACGCTGAGTGTGTACGTATCGTCGTCGTTCGCTCCGATGATCACCTGGATGACGACGCTGGCCGCCGAGGCGACGAGCGCGACCCCGAGGGCGACCCAGAACGAGTCCAGCCTGATCGTGCCCTCGGTGAGCGCGTCCGCGAGCAAGAGGATCGCCGCGTTGACGACGAGCACGAGGAGGAATCCGAGGACGAGGGTGAAGGGGAGCCGCAGCGCCGCGATCAGCGGGGGTAGGATCGCGTTCAGCGCCGCGACGACGGCGGCGACGAGCAACGCGCCCCAGAAGTCGTCGATCCAGGCGCCGGGAAGGATCGCCGCCGCCGCGAGCAGTGCGAGTGCCGAGACGATCCACGAGACCAGCAGTCGGCCGAGGCGAAGCTTCGGCCGCGCGGGCCGCCAGGCCACTCCGCCGAATCCCTCCCGCGCTCCGCCCGCCGTCATGCCTTCCTTGCCGCCCTCTTCGCCGCTCTCTTCTCCGCCCGCTGTGCCTTTTCCTCGGCGACCCGGTCCTTGGCATCGGCGTACGACTGCTCGATCATCAGTTTCCCGCCGCTCCAGCCGAACACCCACACGACGAGGACCGTGGCGACGAGGACGTTCCAGGCGGTGGTGATCAGCTGCTGCGCGGTGGAGTAATCGACGGCCGTGCTCCTCGCCACGTCGCAGCAGGTGTCGAGCGCGAGCGCGTTCGTCGCCTGGGTGATGCCGATCGACCCAGGCGTGAACGAGACGACGTTGGCGAGCGAGCCGGAGCCGGTGACCCACATGATCGACTCGAACGTGACGGGAATGGCGAAGGCGGCGAGGAAGATCCCGATCACCGTCAGCTTGCAGAGCCAGGACAGGAGCGAAGGCAGGAAGACGTGCACGAAGTAGCGCTTCGGCTGGGAGAGGATCACCCCGCCCTTCTTCGCCTGCGCCCAGAGCTTCTTCAGCTGGCGCCAGAAGATGCGCCCCAGCAGGACGATCAGAAACAATCCGCCGACGACGATCGCAACGGTCAGCAGAGGATGCGCCGTGAGGTTGCCCAGGTTCTCGTCGTACGAGCCGGGGACTGAGAGGAAGAGGTACAGGTAGACGAAGGTCCCCGCGAGCGTGAAGAAGATCTTCTGCACGAGATAGGCGGCGAGCGCCCCGGCGAACTTGCAGGCGGGGATGATCGCCACGAAGAGGAACAGCGTGACGAACGTGCCGATGTTCGCGGGCAGGAAGCCGTTCATGGCGACGCCGACCGCGTACGCGGTGAAGATCGGCAAGAGCGTGACCTCGCCGGGGTATGCGGCCCTGAGAATGCCGTAGTACGAGAGTCCGGCGAAGAAGGTCACCCCGGTCTGAAAGAAGAGCCCGGCGACCATGTAGCCGGTGGGGACGGCCCTGATCTCGTCCCACAAGTCCTCCAGCCACCCGATGACGTCGATACCCAGCAGGCGGAGCACCACCAGCAGGATCAGGGTGGCTCCGATCCACCCGGCGACCTTGACGAGCCGGCTGGGGCGGGACGGGTCTCGGAAGGGGAGAAGCCGCGAGGGCTTCTCGGCGGCTCCGGTAGCGCTCGAGCTCATCCCGGCGCGGCTATCGGTTCACACGCTTCCACGTGGATGACGGCCGGGGGATCCTGGTGTCTTCGGCGGAAGGAGCGGATCGTCATCGGCGTGCTCGCACAGGGTCACGCTGGCGACGCTGAGGGAAAGCGTCGTCCAAGTCAAGCCTGTTCGGCGGCCTGGGGTGCGATTCCTATGCGGCCACTGCGGTCGCCGCGGGGAGGCGTATGCTCGACCAGTCCGTGGGCGAGACCAGCGCGCAGGCGATGAGATCCGAAGCCGATACGAGGACCGCTCCTCCCCGGGCACAGCTAGTCCTGATCGCGTTGATCCTCGTTGCCGGGGTGGCCAACCTCAACCTGTCGGTCGCCAACGTGGCTCTGCCCGACATCGGCGCGGCCTTCGACTCGTCGCAGACGACGCTGAACCTGATCGCGGTCGGCTACTCGCTCGGCCTGGCCGCTTCCGTGCTCTGGCTCGGGGCAATCGGAGACCGGTACGGGCGCAAGCTGCTGCTCGTACTGGGCATGTTGCTGTCGATCCCTGCGTCCCTGCTGGCCGCGTACGCCCCTTCGGACGAGATCCTGTTCGTGGCTCGACTCCTCGGTGGGCTTTCGGCGGGCATGGCGTACCCGACGACCCTCGCTCTGATCACGGCGCTCTGGGCCGGGCCGGGGCGGACGAAGGCGATCGCACTCTGGTCCGCCGTCGGAGGCGGAATTGCCTCGCTCGGCCCGCTGGTCGCCGGGGCTCTCCTGGAGGAGTTCTGGTGGGGATCGGTCTTCCTCGTCACGTTGCCGCTCGTCGGCGTGGCGCTCCTGATGGCGCTGCTGCTTGTTCCGAGCCATGTCAACGAGACGACCGATCCTGTCGACAACCTCGGCGGCATCCTCTCCGTCGTGCTCGTGGGCACGCTGATCCTGGCGATCAACCTCGCACCCGTCCCGAACGAGGATGCCCTCGCCGTCGGCCTGGCGGCGGTCGCGCTGGCCGCGGCGGTCGCATTCGTCCTGCGTCAGCGACGTGCTCCCAACCCGCTCTACGACCTCGAGGTCGCGCGGCGCCGCACGTTCTGGGTCGCGGCCTGTGCCGGGATCATCGTCTTCGGCTCGCTGATGGCGGCCGCGTTCGTCAGCCAGCAGTACCTCCAGAACGTGCTCGGCTACTCGACCCTGGAGGCGGGGACGGCCTTCCTCCCGGCCGTCGTCTTCATGGTCCTCGTCGCGCCGCGCTCGGCGAGGCTCGTGGGCGCCCGGGGAGCGCGCTTCACGCTCCTGGCCGGCTACGTCTTCCTCCTGCTCGCGTTCCTCTGGATGCTCGTCCTGTGGAGAGAGGACATCTCCTACTGGCAGGTCGCGGCCGCCTACATCTTCATCGGCGTCGGGGTCGGGCTCGCGGGCACGCCGGCCTCCTACTCGCTCACCGGCTCCGTGCCGGTCCGGCGCGCCGGGATGGCCTCCGGGACCGCTGACCTGCAGCGCGACCTGGGAGGCGCGATCATGACCTCGATCTTCGGGGCGCTCCTGGCCGCCGGCTACGCCTCGGCGATGGGCGCGGCGATCACCTCTTCGCCGGAAGGCCAGAAGGTCACGGAGAGCACCCAGAGCCAGCTCCAGCTCTCGTTCGCCAGCGCGAGCGACCTCGCCGCCCAGAACCCGAAGTACTCGAGCGAGATCCTCGCCGCGGCCAAGTCGTCGTTCCTGTCCGGCGACCGGTGGGCCTACACGGCCGGGATCGTGAGCGTTCTCCTGGGCGCGGTTCTCGTGTCCTTCTTCTACCCGAGGAAGGACGAGGAGCAGCGGCTCCTGGCCGAGTTTCACGCGGCGGACACCGCCGCAGGCCCGGAATGAAGCCGACGATCGTGCTGGGCTACGACGACAGGGGCGCCGCCCGTCGCGCGCTCGACCGTGCCCTCGAAGAGGCGAAGACATCCGGCGCGCAGCTCGTGGTGGTGTCGGTCGTCGAGCTGCCGCTCGATCCTCAGGCGCCACGGAACTTCGGGACGCTGGACGACGGTCCGGCACCGATCATCCCGCCCGTCGTGCCGGAGGAGCTCGAGCGGGTCATCGCCCACGGGAGGGATCAAGTCGCCGCCGCGGGGTCTCGGCCCACTTCCTCTGGGCGGCCGGCGATCCCGCCGACGTCCTTCTCGACGTGGCGCGCGAGCGCAAGGCGTCGCTCGTCGTGGTCGGCTCCCACCACCACGGCATCCTGGCGAGGCTGGCCGGAGCCGACGTAGGGGAGGAGCTCGAGCGGGAGCGTCATCGCCGAAGTCCTCGTGGTCGAGTAGCCTCTCGCAGCACGATGAGCACGCGTACCGAGCTGATGGCGGTTCCGATCGTCGCGGTTGTGCTCGGAATCCTGTTCCTCGTCGCGCTCACGGCCGAGATGGGCGCCTGGGGCTGGGTCCTCTTCGGCGTCGGAGCGCTCATCGCTCTCGCGATTCTCCTCGCGCTCCTCGGCAGGCGCCATCCGCACCCGTCCGAGCTCGACGCCCCGGCACCCCGGCGCGCGAGCGAGCGGGACGGAAAGTTCAGGGTTCTCGTCGTCAGCGACGGCAGCTCCACCTCGCAGGCGTTCCACGACGAGGTGGTCGCCCATGCCGCCGGCCGGCCCCTCGAAGTTCTGGTAGTCGCGCCGGCGCTCGGCTCCCGGCTCTCGCACTGGACGGGGGACGACCACGCCCGAGAAGAGGCGGCCGCGAACCTCGAGGCAACGGTGTCGAGGCTCGCCGCTGCCGGTGTCGCCGCTCGCGGCGAGGTCGGATCGGACGACCCGATCCAGGCTGCCGACGACGCGCTGCGCGAGTTTCCGGCCGACGAGATCGTCTTTGCCACGCAACCCGAAGGTGCGGCGAACTGGAAGGAACGAGGCGTCGTCGAGACCGCGCGCAGTCGCTACCAGCTGCCCGTCTCCCACGTCGTGGTCGACGCGGGCTGAAATCATCGTGGGCAGCCGAGACAACGCCGCCACCCGTAGCCGATACTGAGCCGCGCGCCCGTCGTGGCCGAGACAGCGTGGCGGATCCTCCTCTTCGCGCTCCTCGCGGGGGCGAGCCCCATTGCCATCGTCTCGACGCTCGCGGCGCTCGGCAGCGGACGAGGGCGGACCAACGGGCCCGCCCTGGCCGCCGGGTTCCTGCTCGGGCAGACGGCCGCCCTGCTCGCGGCCTTCCTCGTCGGCTCGGCCGCGACCCCGGGCCTGGACGTGGACGATCAGGGTGTCGCCGGG
>Ga0081538_10006263_pt1 | contig 10520 bp, 9 predicted proteins | sample TabmetS5T2R1_FD_71022 | JGI IMG/M metagenome (GOLD analysis project Ga0081538, IMG submission 71022) | Tabebuia heterophylla rhizosphere microbial communities from the University of Puerto Rico - S5T2R1 | ecosystem: Host-associated > Plants > Roots > Rhizosphere ...
CGGGGACGTCGTTGAGCACGTTGAGCTCGTGCTGCACGGCCGCGAACCGGGGCCCGCCGGCGAACAGGCGGGCCAGCGCCGGGTCGTCGGTGCTCCAGGCGTAGGCCCGGATCTTGCCCTCGTCGGCCAGCGCCTCGAGGACCTCCTGGACCGCCGCCGCCTGGCCCGGGTCGACGTTCTCGACGTGGAGCTGGTACAGGTCGATGCGGTCGGTGCCGAGGCGGCGCAGCGACGCCTGGCAGGCCGCCCGGACATACGCGGGGGACACGTCGGTGCCGGTGAACTGGCGGGTGTCCTCGTCGAAGGTGTTGCCGAACTTGGTCGCCACCACCACGTCGTCGCGCCGGCCGGCCAGCGCCCGGCCGAGCACCCGCTCGCTGCGCCCGGTCCCGTACAGGTCGGCGGTGTCGAAGAAGGTGACGCCCAGCTCCAGGCCCCGCCGGATGGCCCGGATGGACTCGGCGTCGTCGACCTCACCCCAGCCGAGCGGCTTGGTCCCGTCCCAGAACGGCCCGCCGATCGCCCAGCAACCGAGGCCCATGGGGCTCACCTGGATCCCGCTCGGGCCCAGTGTCCGCGTCTCCATCCGTGGTCCTCCTCGTCCTCGTGTGCGCCCACCCTACGGCCAAAATGGTAGGCTCACCAGAGCCATCAACGACCAGATCAGCAATGCCATTTAGGTGAGGGTGCCGTGGCCAAGCGTGCCGCCACCGTCCCGGCGACCGGGATCGTGCTGGACCGGACCGGCGGGCTGCCGATGCACCGCCAGCTCTCCCAGCGGCTGCGGGAGGCCATCCTGGCCGGGCAGTTCCCGCCCGGGACCCGCCTGCCGTCCACCAGGACCCTGGCCACCGAGCTCGGCGTGTCCCGCACCACCGCGCTGGCCGCCTACGAGCAGCTCCGCGACGAGGGCTACCTCGACGGCCGGGTCGGCGCCGGCACCACCGTTGCCGACCTGACCGGCCCGCCCCCGGCGCCGCCCCCGTCCCCGACCCGGGTCCCGGGCGGGCCGGCCCTCTCGGCCCGGGGGACCGCGGTGGCGGCCAGCCGCTGGCGGCGGCGGCCGGCGACCGGCTCCGGCCGGGAGCGGCCGCGGGCGTTCCCGCTGGGGATGCCCGCCCTCGACGCCTTCCCGCGCCAGCTCTGGACCCGGGTCCTCACCCGGCGGGCCCGGCGCTCGCTCGGCGACCTGCTCGGCTATCAGGACCCGGCCGGCTACCGGCCCCTGCGCGAGGCCATCGCCGCCTACCTCGGCCTGGCCAGGGGGGTGCGCTGCCACCCCGACCAGGTGCTGGTGGTCTCGGGCGCCCAGGCCGGCATCGACCTGGCCGCCCGGCTGCTGCTCGACCCCGGCGACCCGGCCTGGGTCGAGGACCCCGGCTACTACGGCGCCCGCGGCGCCCTGACCGCCGCCGGGGCGCGGCTGGTCCCGGTCCCGGTCGACGCCGACGGTCTCGACCTGGGCGCGGCCCGGCGGCGCCGGCCGGACGCCCGGCTCGCCTACGTCACCCCCTCCCACCAGTTCCCCGTCGGGGCGACGATGAGCCTCGCCCGGCGGCTCGACCTGCTGGCCTGGGCCGAGTCGGCCGGCGGGTACGTGCTCGAGGACGACTACGACAGCGAGTACCGCTACGTCGGCCGGCCCCTGCCCGCCCTCCAGGGCCTCGACCAGGCGGGCAGGGTGGTCTACGTCGGCAGCTTCAGCAAGGTGCTGTTCCCCTCCCTGCGGGTCGGCTACCTGGTCGTCCCCGACGGCCTGGTCGACGCCTTCACCGCCGCCCAGCGCTTCGGCGAGGTCCACGTCCCCGCGCTCGAGCAGGCCGCCCTGGCCGACTTCATCGCCGACGGGCACCTCGGCCGGCACGTGCGCCGCATGCGCGCCCTCTACGCCGTCCGCGGCCGGGCCCTGATCCGGGCCATCCGCCGTCAGGCCCCGGGCGCCCTGGAGGTCCGCTCGGCCCACGCCGGGCTGCACCTCGTGGCCTGGCTGCCGCCAGGCGCCGACGACCGCGCCGCGGCCGAACGGGCGGCCGCCGCCGGGGTGGAGGCCCAGGCCCTGTCCGACCATGCGCTGGAGCGACCCGAACGGGGCGGGCTGCTGCTCGGCTACGCGGCCGTCCCCGAGCCGGAGATCGACCGGGCCACCGTCCGCCTGGCTCGCGTCCTCGCCGGCGGGTGACCGCTCAGCCGCCGACCCGCAGCACGACCTTGCCCTGGCCGCGGCCGGTCTCCACGCGCCGGTGGGCGGTGGCGGCGTCGGCCAGGTCGAGCACCTGGTCGACCACCGGGCGCAGCCGGCCGGCGTCCACCTCGGCGGCCAGCGCGTCCAGCACCGCCCGGCCGGGACGCATGAGCACCCCGTGCAGGGCGATGTTGCGGTCGACGGCAAGCTCGAGGTCGCCGGCCAGCTCCACGATCGACCCGGCCCGGCCGCCTTCCCTGAGCACCGGCAGGCTGGCCGCCAGCGTCCCGTGGCCGACCAGGTCGGCGACCATGTCCAGGTCCCGGCCGACCGCCCGCCGCGCCCGGCCGGCCACGTCGCCGGCGTGGCGGTCGAGGAACACCTCGGCCCCGAGCCGGTCCAGCAGCGCCTCCCGCGGGGCGCTGGCCGAGGCCACCACCCGGGCGCCCCGGGCCCGGGCGAGCTGCACGAACAGGCTCCCCACGCCGCCGGCGGCGCCGTGGACCAGGACCCACTCGCCCGGCCTCGGGTCCAGCCGGTCGAGCAGCTGGAGGGCGGTGGCGCCGGCCAGGGGGAGCGAGGCGGCCTCGACCGCGCTCAGCCCCTCCGGCCGCGGCCCGACCAGGGAGGCGTCCAGCGCGACCCGCTCGGCGTAGGTCCCCCAGCGGGTGCCGCGCACCGGGAGCAGCCCCCAGACGGGCTGGCCGCGCCGCCAGCCGTCGCCGTCGCCGCCCGCCTCGACGGTCCCGGCCAGCTCGTAGCCGACCACGTAGGGCGGCCGCAGCCCGGCCCAGGCCGGGTCGGCCCGGTTCCCGGCGTCGACCGGGTTGACCCCGGCCGCCTCGACCGCCACCAGGACCTGCCCAGGTCCGGGCCGCGGCACGGCCAGCTCCCGTTCCCGGAGCGCCTCCGGCCCTCCCGGCCGCTCCACCACCAGCGCCCGCATCAGCGGTCCGACCGAGCGTCCGCGGGGCCACCATAGCCGTCGATGACGGCGGCCAGGACCGAGCGCCATGCCTGGTCGCCGTCGGGGAGCAGCCCCCGGTTCTCGAACTCGGCCAGGCCGTGGGCGACGGCGCGCCACTGGGTGGTGAGCCGGTCGACGTCGCGGTCGGCCACCAGCCCGGCGGCCGCGCAGCGGGCGATCACCTGCCGGAGCCGGGCGGTGGCGGCGCGGGCGGCGGCCAGGCCCTCAGGCGAGCGGCCGGCGGCGCGCGGGCCCGAGAAGCGCATCAGGGCCGCGTAGCGGTCGGGATGCTCGGTCGCCCAGGTCCGGTAGGCGTGGCGGAGCTCGAGCAGGTCGGCACGCGGATCGGCGGTCGTGGGGCTGGCCTGCATCAGCTCGAGGAGCCGTTCGAACATCGCCTGGTGCAGCTCCTCCTCGAGGCCCTGCTTGGAGCCGAAGAGCGAGTACACGGCGCGGGTCGTGGTGCCGGCCTCCTCGGCGACGCGGCGGACGGTGACCGCCTCCCAGCCCTCGTCGGCCGAGAGCCGGGCGGCGGCCTCCAGCAGCCGGTTCCTGGTGGCGGTGTCGTGTTCCCGAGGGCGTCCCATGACGGTTGACAGTGTAACGCAACATAGTTACGTTACGTTGTAACGAATCGTCGTCATGGAAGGAACCGCTCGTGCTCAGCCGTCAGCTCCTCCGAAGCCCCTCGCCGCCACCTCCCGTCGAGCCCTCGCTGGTCGTCCAGGCGCTCCGGCACGCCGCGGCCGATCCCGGCCGTCTGGCGGTCGTCGACGGCGCCACCGGCGAGCGCCGCTCGCGCGGCCAGGTCGCCGGGCGGTCAGCCGCGCTGGCCACCGCCCTGGCCGGGCGAGGCATCGGCCGCGGCGACCTGGTGGCGGTGGCCATGCCGAACACGGCCTGGTGGCCGGTGATCGCGCTCGGGATCTGGCGGGCCGGGGCCGCGCTGGTCCCGCTCGGCCCGCACTGGACCTCCGAGGAGGCGCAGCGCGCCCTGGCCCGGGCCCGTCCGGTCATGGCGATCGCCTCGGCGCCGCTGGTCCCGCTGATCCAGGCCGCGCTCCGGGCGGCCGAGGTCGACGCCGAGCTCGTCGGCGACGGGCCCGCCAGGGGCGCCACGCCGCTGGAGCGGCTGCTGGCGGTGGCCGGCGGTGACCCGTTCGCCGAGCCCCGGCTGGACCCCGGCGACCTCGCCGCGGTGCCGTTCTCCAGCGGCACCGGTGGCCTGCCCAAGGGCGTCCGTCTCACCCACGGCAACCTCGCCGCCTCCTCGGCCCAGGTCGCGGCCAGCCTTGGCTACGACAGCGCCACGGTGGCGGTCGCCGCCGTCCCGTTCTCGCACGTGATGGGCCTCGGCCTGTCGCTGTGCGTGCCGCTCCAGGTGGGCGCCCGGGTCGTCACGCTCCCGGTCCCGGACACCGGGCGGATCCTTTCGGTGGTCGCCGAGCATCGCGTCACCCACGCCACCGTCCCGCTGCCGGTCTTCACCGAGGTCGCCAGCGACCACGTGGTCGAGGAGCACGACACCTCCTCGCTGGAGCTGCTCGCCACCGCCGGGGCGCACGTCCCCGCGGCGGTCGAGCGGGCCGCCGGCCGGCGCGTGGGGGCCGTGGCCCGGCAGGGCTACGGCATGACCGAGACGACCACCATGATCAGCGGGCCCAAGGGCCTGGGCCGGCCAGGGGAGCCGGGCACCGTCGGCTGGCTGGCGGCCGGGACAAAGGCCCGCCTGGTCGATCCCGGGTCGGGCCGCGACGTCCCGCCCGGGGACCCCGGCGAGCTCTGGGTGCGCGGCCCCCAGGTCATGGCCGGCTACCACGACGACCCCGAGGCCACCGCCGCGGTCATCACCGCCGACGGCTGGCTGCGGACCGGCGACCTGGTGACCATCCGCCCCGACGGGCAGCTGGTCATCCGGGACCGGCTCAAGGACCTGCTCAAGGTGGACGGCGCCCAGGTCCCCCCGGCCGAGCTGGAGCTCGTGCTCCGCGAGCACCCGTCGGTCCGCGACGCCGCCGTGGTCGGCCGCCCCCACCCCTCCTCCGGCGAGGTCCCGGTCGCCTACGTCGTCCTGGACGGGCCCGCGACCCCCGGGGAGCTGATCGCCTTCGCCGCGCCGCGCCTGGCCGCCCACAAGCGCCTCCACGGCGTCCGCGTCGTCGACGAGCTCCCCCGCATGCCAACCGGCAAGCCCCTGCGCCGCGTGCTCCGCGACCGCGAGCGTCACCGCGCTTCCTCGACCTGACGGCGGCTCCGGGCCGTGCACGGATCGGCAACGGGTGTGCGCGCCAGGGCGAGACGCGGTCCCGCCGCCGTGGCCACGCTGTACCCGCGACGTGTACCGGAGATGGAGGAGGGTTCGTGTACGACTACGTGATCGTCGGCGCCGGGAGCGCCGGCTGCGTGCTGGCCGCCCGGCTGACCGAGGACCCGGGGACCAGGGTCCTGCTGCTGGAGGCCGGTCCCCCCGACGACGCCGCCGAGATCCGGATCCCTGGCGTGACCCCGACGCTGTGGCAGGGGCCGCTGGCCTGGGACGACGCCACCATCCCGCAGCCAGGAGCGGCCGGGCGCAGGGTGTTCTGGCCGCACGGCCGCACCCTGGGCGGCAGCTCGTCCATCAACGGCATGGTCTACGTCCGCGGCAACCGGGTCGACTACGACACCTGGCGGGACGTCCACGGCTGCCATGGGTGGGGCTACGCCGACCTGCTGCCGTACTTCCGCCGGGCCGAGGACCAGCAGCGCGGCGAGTCCGTCTACCACGGCGTCGGGGGGCCGCTGCGGGTCGAGGACCCGCGCTACATCCATCCGCTGTCCGAGGCCTGGGTGGACGCGGCCATCGCCGGCGGGGTCGCGGGCAACGACGACTTCAACGGCGCCACCCAGGACGGCGCCGGCCTCTACCAGGTCACCCAGCGGGGCGGGCGGCGCTGGTCGACCGCGGACGGCTACCTGCGGCCGGCGCTGCGGCGCGGCAACCTCACCGTGGAGACCGACGCCCTCGCGACCAGGGTGGTGATCGAGGACGGCCGTGCCGTCGGGGTGCGCTACCTGCACCGGGGCGCGGAGCGGGAGGCCCGCGCGGGACGTGAGGTGGTCCTCTGCGGTGGCGCGGTCAACAGCCCGCAGCTGCTGCTGCTGTCCGGCGTCGGCCCCGCCGGCCAGCTCCGCGAGCACGGCGTGGAGGTGGTCGTCGACGCCCCCAGGGTCGGCGACGGCCTGCACGACCACCCCACCTGCTTCGTGGTCTGGCACACGCCGGCCATCCCCCACCCGCTGGAGGAGGCGACGCCCGGCAACCTGGAGCTGTGGCAGCGGGAGCGGCGGGGGCCGATGGCCTCCCACGGGGTGGAGGCGGGCGGGTTCGCCCGCAGCCGCGACGGGCTGGCCGCCCCGGACCTCCAGTTCGGCGTGGCCGGGGGCCCGCCGCCGCTGCCCGAGCTGGCCGACCCGGCCCGCCGGTCCGCCTCGATGATCGTCGTCGCCCTCGAGCCCAGGAGCCGGGGCCGGGTCTCGCTGCGCTCGGCCGATCCCCGGGCCAAGGCGGCGATCGACCCCGCCTACCTCGCCGACGAGGCCGACCTGGACGTGCTGGTCGCCGGGGTCCGGCAGGCCCGGGAGATCGCCGCCGGCCAGCCGCTGGCCGGGCTCGTGGCCAAGGAGGACGCGCCAGGTGAGGGCCTGTCGGACGACGAGCGGCTGCGCGCCTGGGTCCGCGGCAACGTCACCACGATCTTCCACCCCACCGGCAGCTGCGCCATGGGCGGGTCGGACACGGCGGTCTGCGACCCCGAGCTGCGGGTGCGCGGGGTGGACGGGCTGCGCGTGGTCGACGCCTCGGTCATGCCGGCCGTGCCGCGGGGCAACACCAACGCCCCGACCATCGCCGTCGCCGAACGGGCCGCCGACCTCATCCGCGGCGACACGCCGCTGGCCCCGGCCGACCTGGAGGCCGAGCCGGCCCCCGTCGGCGCGTCATGACGGGCGGCCGCCTACGGGCCCGGCCCGTCGGCCAGCGTCCGGTACTCCACCGGCGACAGCCCGTAGGCGGCCCGGAAGGCCCGGCTGAAGTGGGACGCGTTGACCAGTCCCCAGCGGGCCGCGATCGCGCTCACCGGGCGGGCGGCCAGCGCCGGGTCGAGCAGGTCGCGGCGGCACCGCTCCAGCCGCCGCTGCCGGACCCAGCCGGCGACGCCCGCCGGCTCGCCCTCGAACAGCTTGTACAGGTAGCGGACGGAGACGTGGTGGGCGCCGGCGATCGTGGCCGGGGTCAGCTCCGGGTCGCCCAGCCGCTGCTCGACGAACGCGTGGATGCGCTGGAGCAGGGCCCGCTGCCGGGTCTCCGGCGGCACCTGGTCCGGGCGGTCGAGCCGGCCCGCCAGGGCCACCGTGAGCAGGTCGAGCACGGCCGTCCCGAGCCGGGCGCCGTCGGCCGTGCCGACCTCGTCCAGGTGGCCGGGGAGCCGGCGGGCGAGCGCCGAGACCAGCGCCCCGGTGCCATGGTCGCCGGGGAACCGCACCGCCGTCAGCCCGGCCGCGTCGGCCGGGCGCAGCGGCAGCAGCGCCCGCGGGAACACCACCGAGACCATCCGCATGGGCGACATGGCCAGGTGGACCGGCCGTGACAGGTCGACCAGCGTGAAGTCGCCCGGCCCCAGCCGTGCCTCCCGGCCGTCCTGGGCGACGACCCCATGCCCGCGGGCCAGCACGTCGAGCTTGCACACGTCCAGGTCCAGCCGGCGGACGTGCGCGGCCGTGCGCCTGGCCCCGCCCGCCTGGCCGGCGGCCAGGTCGGCCACCCGGACCGCGCCGGCCTCGCCGACCAGCAGCCGGTCCCGGCCATCCAGCCCGTCGGGCGGCGCCTGCACCTCCAGCGGGCCGAGCAGCTCCTCGACGACCTGCCGCCAGTAGTCCATCCGCGACGCCACCGGCACATCGGTGGCCTGTACCAGCACACTCATGGCCACGTCCATGGACAGGATTCGTGATCACCACCCTACGCGCCTCCTCCAGGGTGAGCCGAGGCGGGGGCGGGTAGGTTGGGGGCATGAACGTGCGACCTGACCCGTCCGACCTCCGTCAGCTCTACCGCCGCTGGATGCTGGAACTGTGGAACGGCGACCTGACGGTGGCCGAGGAGATCGTGACCGGCGACTTCGTCGTCCACCAGGCCCGGGCCGACGACGCCAGCTCGGAGGAGGTCCGCGGTCCCGGGGCGGTGACGCGGATGGTCCAGGAGGGCCACGCCCCCTTCGACGACCTGACCTTCGAGATCGAGGTCGGCCCGGTGGTGGACGGCGACCTGGTGGCCGCCCGCTGGGCCGGCCGGGGCCGCTACAAGGGCGGCATCCCCGGGGCCACCGCGGCCGCCGGCACCCCGGTCGCCTTCGGCGGCATCGACCTGCTCCGGGCCAGGGACGGCCGCTTCGCCGAGTACTGGGTCAGCTCCGACGGGCTCCAGCTCATGGCCCAGCTCGGAGCCCTGGGACCCGGCGGGTGACGACGCGGATGTAGTCGACGAGCATCGAGGTCGGGAACGAGGCCGAGCTGTCGGGCCGTAGCGAGAAGGTCCCACCAACGGCCACGTTGACGAGCAGGAAGAAGTCGTGGTCGAAGACCCAGGGCCTGCCCTGGAGGTCATCAGGGGTCAGGGTGCTGTAGAGCTGGTCGTCGAGGTACCAGCGGATGCGTTCGGGCTCCCAGTGGACCGAGTACACATGGAAGTCGTCCGCGAGGCTGGCCCCGGCCCGGTGCGACGCGGTGATGCCGGCAGGGCCGGCGTACCCCGGTCCATGGACCGTCCCGTGGACGAGGGCCGGGTCGTCGCCGAAGTTCTCCATGACGTCGATCTCGCCGCACGCCGGCCAGCCGACCTCGTCGATGTTCTGGCCGAGCATCCAGAAGGCGGGCCACACGCCCCGGCCCCGCGGCAGGCGGATCCGGGCCTGCACCAGCCCGTAGGCGAACACGACCCGGTCCTTGGTGATCAGCCGTGCCGAGGTGTACTCGCAGCCGCCGAATCGACGCCGCCGCCGCGGGTCCGGTCGCCGGACCGTGATGGCGAGGTTCCCCGCTCCGTCGAGCGCGGCGTTCTCGGCGCTGTCGGTGTAGTACTGCAGCTCCTGGTTCCCCCAGCCGTGCCCGCCGACCTCAGGCCGCCAGGTGGCGGGGCTCACCGGTTGCCCCGCGGCCCCGTCGAACTCCTCCGACCAGGCGATCGCCATCTGCGTCAGGCCGCGGCCGGGGCCTGGCCCAGTGGGATCACCCGGGCGGTGGCGGTGGCGGTGGCGACGACCGCCGCGTCGTTGTCGAGCAGCGACGCCTCCAGGAACGCCAGGTCCCCGTCGCGGTGGACGACCCGGCCCTTGCCGATCAGCCGGCCCGGGCGGACCGGCAGCAGGAAGCTGACGTTGAGCTGGAGGGTGGACTGGAACTGGTCGGGCGCCAGCGTGGCCAGCAGGGCCGGGCCGACGGTGTCGAACAGCATCGCGGCCTGGAACGCCCCGAGGACGTTGCCGGCCGGGTTGGTGAACGCCTCGGTGGCCGCGAACGCCACCTCGATGGTGCCCGCCTCCACGTCGGCGTCGATGAACTCGAAGCCGAGGGTGGCCGCCGCCGGGGGGATCGGCGCCCGTCCCTCGACCCCGTCCCAGAACGGCCCTGACCGCTCCCGCATCGTTCCTCCTTGTGCCTACCGGTAGCTCGGCTCCGGCCAGGTTAGGAACCGGTGGCGCCCTCGTCTTGAACGGAATTGACCCGGAGCCCTCCGAGCAGGAGGTAGGTGACCAGCTCGCCCTTGCCCTTGACCTGGATCGGTCCCCGCCGCTGGAACCGGTAGCGGTCCTTGAGCCGCCGGTAGGTCCGCTCGGTCACCTGGATGCAGCCCTCGACCCCGTGCGACTCCATGCGGCTGGCGGTGTTGACGGTGTCGCCCCACAGGTCGTAGCTGAACTTGGTGGTGCCGATCACCCCGGCGACCACCGGGCCGGTGTCGATCCCGATGCGGACCTGGAGCGGCCGGCCCGCCGGGTCGGCACGCCGGCCGGCCTCCTCCCGCATGGCCAGGGCCATCTCGGCCACCGCCTCGGCGTGGTCAGGCCGCGGCTCGGGCAGCCCCCCGGCCACCATGTAGGCGTCCCCGATGGTCTTGATCTTCTCCAGCCCGTGGCGCCGGGCCAGCCGGTCGAAGGCGGTGAACAGGTCGTTCAGGACCTGGACGATCCGCTCGGGGCTGCTCTGGTCGCTGCTGCGGGTGAAGCCCACCAGGTCGGCGAAGAGCACGGTGACCTCTGGGAACCGGTCGGCGATCACGGCCTCGTCCTGCTTGAGCCGGTCGGCGACCGGCGCCGGGAGGACGTTGAGCAGGAG
>Ga0081538_10006264_pt1 | contig 10520 bp, 8 predicted proteins | sample TabmetS5T2R1_FD_71022 | JGI IMG/M metagenome (GOLD analysis project Ga0081538, IMG submission 71022) | Tabebuia heterophylla rhizosphere microbial communities from the University of Puerto Rico - S5T2R1 | ecosystem: Host-associated > Plants > Roots > Rhizosphere ...
CTCCGGGCGGCCAGGTCGGCCTCTTTTGAACCGTCAGTGGCCAAAAGGACCTTGGTGGGGAAGATGCTCATGTAAGGTGTCCTCCTCGCTCGACTCTTGTCCCGCGCCTACATGATGCCAGCCGCACGTACCCGGTGCGACTTCTCAGAACTCCGTGCATGCGACGCTCGGTATATTTTTGGCCCTCACGACGCCAGGAGTTTTGCACCTGCCTTAGGGGAACGAGCGCACCCACTTCAAGACCACGGGTAGGTCCGTCCGTTGGTAGTAGACCGATCCCCTGCACACGGAGTAACCGAACGAGGTGACGCCCACTATGGTCTGCTGGTCGGGAACGAACAGCGGTCCGCCCGAATCGCCCCTACAGGAACCTTCTCCCTTGCCGTTTACGAAGTTGACGCCCGTGGTCTTGACGAACATGTCGCTTAGGGCGTCGCTCGTGTCGAGTAGCCTGACCGTCGCGCTGTTGCGGTCCTCCGAGTAGACCAGCTGCGGCCGCGGCGATTCGCCGCCGATTTCGTACCCGGTCGCGCCGTAGCCCACGGCGGTGAGGCGTTGGCCCACCTCGAGGGTGTCGACCAGGCCCGCATCCGGCAGTGCCCCGTAGGACGCCATCCTGACCGGCTCGTCGAGGACGGCCACCCCTACGTCGTAGCGAATGTCGCGGGCCAGGCTGCCCACGATCTCGGGACGTTCTGGCGGCGTGCATTCTCCTTTGTCCTCAGGACTCGGGAAGCAGAATTTGGGATGGGTATGGGGCGTTGCCTTAATGGCCTTGGATGCCGTCGGCTTGTAGGTTGGGTCGAAAGAGACGTAGGTCGGCAGATCCTCTTTTGTCAGGAGGTCCGTGCAATGCCCCGCGGTGAGGAAGACTCTGGGAGAAATGAGGGTGCCCGAGCACACGGGGATGCGTTGCCCTTTGAACTCTCCGGATGGGGGCACGGTCACCAGCGCTCCTACGTAGCGGTGGGCATCAGGACCCCTGTCTGGCTCGCCGTTTATAACGGCCTGTGCCACGCCACTGGCCAGCAGGATGGCTAGAGTCATCGTCGCCAGCACAAGTACTACTCGTCGCATGCGCCTTCTCCTCTCCTTCTCCTAGACGCTCCATCGGAGCGTTTGCACATAAGGTCACAAAACTGTGAATCTGGGGCTTCTACGTCCGAGAACGAAGCGTCGAAACCGCCTGAAAAGTCCACTACGTGCCCGGAACGTGACCTCACAGGGCATTGAAGCGGCGCTGTGCGGCCTGTGTCGGCCCCGAGGTGTCGGCCTGATTCGCGTTTGGAGCGTTACCCGAACTCCCTTCGGAGTATCTCTCTACGCGCTCGGGGAATAGAGGTAGTCAGGTTCTTTCGGACCTTGTGCTTCACGGTCCCCTAGGGCCCGTAGATCGGGATGTTGGCCCTGGGTGGCGTGGTGTACGTGGGTAGAGGAGGCAGCGCCACCTCGGAGCAGTAGACGATTCCCACGGGCGACTCACAACCCTTTATGACCTCGCCGTTCAAGACATTGCCGGCGATATCCACGTTCCAAAGGTCTGGCCTTTCGGGCCGACCGCTGTCCGTCGCGCGTATCGCAACGCCCTCAGAATCGGGTAGGTACGCAACGCCAGCGATGACCGCCGCCCCGAACACGTTGTTGCGCACCAGCGCGTTCTGTGCATCGTGTATGCTCACACCGCCACGTACCGCACCGGTAGAGTTGCCGTGCACCTCGTTGTTCTCGATGAGCGCCTCGCCGGAGTCGGCGACGTCGCCCACCTCCTCAAAGCGGATTCCGGCCCGTCCGTTATCGACCACGAGGTTCTCGTGCACCCAGAAACCGTTCAAATGGCTTTCGGAGTCGTGGCAGTAAACGTCGCACCACAGGCCGTTGCCCTGATTGTCGTGGATGTAGGAGTTTCTGATCTCGACCTCGTTGATCGCTTTCAAGCCAGATCCCGTAAAGCCGAGGAAGTTGGGATCCTGGGTGGTGTCGTCGAGCTCGATGCGGTCGAAGGTGCCGTGGGCGTTGGTGATGCCCGCCGCATCGCTGCCCGTTATGTGTACCGCGTAGAGGCTGCTGGTGTTGGACGCCTTTCCCATAGCGAGTCCGGAGCCCGTGCCAGCGAGCGGGGAGCCATCAGGAGAGTACTGTCCCGTGCCACCGACGATCTTGACCCACTCCACTCGAACCGTGCCCTCGGCGCGGACCACGTTTCTTAGGCCCTCACTACCCACGATGGTGACTGTGGGTTCCGGGTCGAAGGCGGGGTAGCGCTCTATGAACGAGCCGGCCGGGCCTGCGAGCTCGTCACCTTCGTTGAGCACCACCATCGTATCGACGGGGTAGGTGCACGGTCCCTCGAGCTGGAATCGGGTTCCCATCGTTAGATCGTCGGCGTTGACGATAGCGTCGAGGTCTTGGCCGCACGGTACGACGACGACCCTATCCGCACCCATCACGAAGAGCGCCGTCAAGCCCACGATCGAAGCAATGCAGATCAGTTCGAATAGGCGCTTCACTCCTTCACCTTTCGTCGGATGGCTACGCACACGCGTCTACCCCACGCTTTATGGACCCACATTACTACAACGGGAATGAATTCGCGATGAACTTTGAGGAAAGAAATGTCTCTTTTGCACATTTTCTTTCGGAACTTCTTGCGAGCCAGGCTCGAATTCTCACTAGAATTCGACCTCTGAAACCGTCCGAAAAGCCTCGGAGGCATCTGTAGCGTACCGTCCGGAACCCTCAGAAGGCGGTCTCTCGACTCATATCGCCATCCCGATGCTCACCAGATCCACCATCGGAGCGTTGCTTCCTCGGCTCCGGTGACGGGGACTTGCGGGCGCTCCACTGGCCCTCCTTCCCACCCTTGTCGGAGGCTTTGATCTCCTCCTTGACCTTCTCCCTCAGTTCGGGGTGGGTGTACTTCTCTTCGTAGTTCTGCTTCGCCACCTGTTCCTCCTCGTCCGTCGTCTCTTTCGCGCCTCCGTCACGAGAACCAGTATCGCCATCGTCCCGTGCCATCCGTATTACCTGACACACGGGGACGCGAGCATGAACGGGAATGGCTCGAATGGTGTAGGCCGGTGCAACTCTTGGACCATTTCTTAGCCCCATGCCCCTGCTTTGCTTTGGCGCAGGCGGTGCGCGAGTTCGTCGATGTCGAGGTTGGCGGGGTCGACGATGGGGGGTTCGGGGAGGTTTCGGGGCGGCGGGTACTTTTGTCCGATGCCGCAGTCGAAGACGACGATATCGTCGTGCCGCCCGATCTCTCCCCTGTCGCGCAGGACGGGGACGGCTGCGAGGGCCGCTGCGGACTCGGGGCTGACGTAGCCGGCTCCCATGCGTCCCGCGAACGTCTGCATCTCGGAGATGGAGTCTTCGCTCACCGCGACGGCCGTGCCGCCTGATTCTCTCAGGGAGTCCAGGATCAGGAAGTCGCCGACGGCGGAAGGGACCCGAATACCGGAGGCCCTGGTCTTCGCATTCTGCCAGGGCTCGGCGAACCTGTCTCCCGACTCGAATGCACGGACAATCGGCGCGCAGCCCTCTGACTGCACGCTCACCATCCTCGGCCGGTCGGGCCCGATCAGTCCCATCGTTTCCAGTTCCTGAAAGGCTTTCCACATCCCCACGAGGCCCGTGCCGCCACCCGTCGGGTAGACGATCAACTCCGGTAGGCGCCAGCCGCGCTGTTCGGCGAGCTCGAAGCCCATGGTCTTCTTACCCTCGACCCGGTAAGGCTCTTTGAGCGTGCTCACGTCGAAGGCTCCAATCTTCGGGGCGAGGGCGGTCGATATCTTGCCGCAGTCGGAGATAAGACCTCGCACCAGGACGAGCCGCGCCCCCATCGCGAGCACTTCCTGCTGGTTGACGGGCGTAGCGTCCTCGGGCGTCAGCACCGTGACCTGCGCCCCGGCGGCGGCGCCGTAGGCAGCCAGCGCACCCGCGGCGTTCCCCGCCGAAGGCGCGATGAACGAGGTCACGCCTAACTCTACGGCCCGCGAGACAGCGACGGCCATCCCCCGCGCCTTGAACGAACCCGTGGGGTTCAGGCCCTCCGCCTTTGTGGAGAGGCGCGGGATGCCGAGAGCCTCTCCGAGCCGTGGCTGCGCCAAGAGCGGCGTATCCCCCTCACCAAGATACACGACGTTGCTCTTATCTCTCACCGGCAGGAGTTCTGCCCAGCGCCACAGGCCGCCGGTACGACGCTCAGCCAGCGATTTCCTTCTCAGAGTTCGGGCGGCCTTCTCGATGTCGTAGCGGGCGAGCAGGGGGCGTCCGTCCACCGGGTCGAGCCCGATCAACTCGTCCGCAGGGTAGTTCTCCCCAGAAAGCGCACCCTCAAGATGCGTAAACGTCGAGCCGGTGTCGCTCAAAGTTACCCCTCGAGACGTGTCAGAACCGGCGCAATTCTACTCGCGTGTCGAATGGAACGCCATCTCCAAGGATCGGTGCTCAACGCGCGGGTGCCGTGGCGACCTCTTCCAAGTAATTGAGGGCCACCTGAACTGGGACCACGTCACCGTATTTGGCGTCTATGTCGTAGAGGTTCGCCTTGTGGGCGTCGGGGTTGCGGTCGCCCACGGCCTCGCTGGGGACTACGGGGCGGAAGCCGTACTGGAGGGCGTCGACGGCCGTCGCGCGGACGCAGCCTGAGGTGGATGCGCCGGTGATGATGAGGGTGTCTACACCGGCTGCGGTGAGGAGGCTGGAGAGGCCAGTGCCGAAGAAGCCCGAGGCGAAGAGCTTGTTGAGGACCGGCTCGGTCTCTTCGGGGGCTATGCGGGGGTCGATCTCGGCCCACCGGGTTCCGGCCTGCAGCGTCAGGAGCGCGGGCACTTTATCTATGAAGGCGGCTGCGGTGAGTTTGTCCGACTCGCGGTAGGCGACCGTGGTGAAGACGACGGGGATCTCCGCATGACGGGCTGCTCTGAGGAGCTTCTGGATCTCCGAGACTGGTCGTTCCAGGTCGCAGGCCAGGGGAGATTCCGGATCTGTAAACCCGAGGGTCATGTCTATGACGGCGAGGGCAGGACGGCGGCCGAGCCGCCGCGTCCTCCGAACCCTTCTATGTGCGCCAAAATGTCACCTCCCGTTGCCCCGTGCTTTGCCGAGTTCGCCCGAGAGCCACTCGTTGAACTTGCGGCGGGTCTCGGCGATCATACGCCGCTGCTCTTCGAGGGGCGGGAGATCTCCATGGTCGAACCCCGGTGACTCGCCTCGGGTATTCTTTATCTCCTCGCGCTTCGATTCCGTCGCTGTTGCGTCGACCGCGCCATCATCGTCTACAACGACGCCGTAGTCGCTCTCGGCGGCTTCGGGGCTGATGAGGCTCCAGCGGATGTCCTTGGCTATTGCTTCGGGGTCGCGTTCCAGAGGGTCTCCGACGCCGCCTGCGCCGGCCGTCTCGAAGATGAGGCGATCTCCCTCGAAGACGGGCACGTCGCGCACTTTGGCCGGCATGTCTACCTCTTCGCCGTCCGCCCTGACTAGCGTCTTCTTCGAGGCCGCGCCGGGCTTGCCGCCGTCAACGCCGTAGGGGTAGGTGTGATGCCTGTCATCCTGGTATGTGATGCGGCCGTCCGCGAGGAAGCGGTAGACCTTCTTTATCCCGCAGCCGCCCCTGAACTGGCCGGCGCCGCAAGAGTCTTTGCGGGCCGAGTACTCCTCCACGATCATGGGGTAGTACGTCTCCATGTACTCGGCGGGGACGGCGAGGAACTCGGGCCACCAGGAGTGTCCGTCGAGGCCGTCCTTGCCGGGGATGGCCGGAATACCACCGTAAAGGATCTCCATGGTCTGGAACGGTTCACCGGTATCTTTTACGCCGGAGTAGACGAAGTTGGGGCTAGTCCCGTAGGAGCCCGAGACGTTGAAACCGATGGCCTTCGCGTAGACCGCGCCGAGAACGTCGAACTGGCGGGCCATGACGACGAGGCGGTTGCTCAAGGGCGCCGGCTCCCTCGGCCGCAAGACCGTGCCGTCGGGGATGTTGACCTTGATGATGTCGGCGTAGCCGTCGTTGAAGAGGATCGTCGGGTCTACGGCGGAGATCAGGAATACCCCCGCGAACATCTGGAACATCTCTTTGTTTAGGAGGAAGTTGACCGGTCCAGGGACCTGCGCGTCTGTGCCCGTCCAGTCCAGGTGCAGCGAGTCGCCCTCACGCCACATCGCTAGCTTGAGCTTTATGGGACCGTTTCCCAGCCCGTCGTCGTCCGTGTAGTCCTCGAACTCGAAACGCTCTCCTTCGGGTATGAGCTGGCGGATCAAGTTTATGATGCTCGTGCGCGTCCGGGCGAGGAGCGCATCGCAGGCTTCGAGGTAGGTGTCTTTACCGAAGCGGTCGCAGATATCCTTTACCCGCTGGGCGCCCGCGGCAGTGCCGGCGGCTATGGCCATGACGTCGGCGCGGGTCTCTCGCGGGGTACGGGAATTGTGGCAGAAGAAGCGGAGTACCTCTTCGTTCAGGGTACCTCCATCGTAGAGCTTGACCGGCGGCAGCCTGACTCCCTCCTCGTAGATGGAGCGGGCATCGATGGGGATGGAGCCCGCGGTCGAGCCGCCGACGTCCATCAGGTTTCCCCACTGCAAGGCGTAGCCTATGTGATCTCCTCTGTAGAAGATCGGACGCACGAGCAGGATGTCAGGGAGGTGGGAGGTGCTCCCTTCCATCATGTACGGGTCGTTGAGGGCTATGACGTCGCCGTCCTTGAGATCCTCCACCGTGTAGGGGGAGTTTTCGAGAACGGTATCCACGGGGCTCCCGAACTGGCCCACGACCATACGGCCCTTGCGGTCCGCTATGAGGGGGAACTCGTCTGCCTGCTCGCGGATAACGGGGCTCACGGCGGTGGTGACGAGCACCCGGTCCATCTCGTGGCGGATGTTTTTGAGGGCGTTCTCGATGATGTCGAGGGTAACGTGGTCTATGTCGTGATCCCGGACGAAATCCGGCTCGGCCTGCTCGTGCAACACCATCTCTTATGCCTCCTCGATCAGGATGTTCCCGAAGCTGTCCACGGCGCCCCTGTAGCCCGGCTCTATTACCGTAGTCGTGTCGTCCTGCACGACGATGGCGGGACCGGCTACGGCGTTTCCGGTGCGCAACCCGGTACGATCGTAGATCGGGGTCTCCTTCCACTCGCCGTCGAAGTACACCCGCTCTCTGCGCGTGATCGCGCCGGAGGCGTCCCGCCCGGCGCCGTCCTCGCTCTCCAGGAGGCTGACGCCCTTTATGGTGCCGCGCCCGACGACGCGGACGGTGGCGATCTCCAGCGGAGAGTCTGGCAGGTCGAAGTTGTAGCGCTGGCGGTGCGCTTCCTCGAACCGTCCGCGCAAAAAGGCGCTGCTCCCATCGTCGAGTTCCTCGAGCTCGAAGCGGCAAGGGATCTGGATGTTCTGCAGGTAATAGCGGCAGTCCGCATAAAGGTCGAACACCTTCTTGTCTTCCTCCACCCCCTCGCCTTCCAACCATTCGTCTGCCTGCGCGATAAGCCCTTCGATCGTCGACTTTAGATCCTGCGCCCGGGTCTCTTCCGCGACGCGCAGGTACGTCTCCGGGAACTCGTTCTGGATATCCGAGGAGAGGAACCCGAAGGCGCTCATCACGCCCGGCGTCGGGGGGACTATCACGGAGCGGGAGTGGATCAGGCGCCCCAGCGCGTTCGCGTGCATGGGCCCCGCCCCGCCGAAGGCGACGAGGCCGAAGTTCCTCGGGTCGTGGCCGCGCTCGACGCTGACCACGCGCAGGGCGGCGTGCATGTTCTCGTTGACTATCTCGATGATCGCCTCTGCCGCCTCCTCGACGCCCATCCCGAGCCGCTCGGTGATGGTCCCCACGGCTTCCCTCGCCGCCTCTTCGTCCATCTCCAGCGTGCCGCCAAGGGCCACGCCGGGCGGTATGCGGTGCAGCACGACGTTCGCGTCGGTCACGGTCGGGGCCACGCCACCGCGCCCGTAGGCCGCCGGCCCCGGATCGGCGCCGGCGCTATCCGGCCCGACCTGCAGGGCTCCGCTCGCCGAGACGAACGCGATGGAACCGCCGCCGGCCCCGACGCTGTGGACGTCCACCGCAGGGGACTTGAACTGGTAGTACCCGAGCTGTATGTCGCGGCGCACGGGCGTCTCGCCGTTCAGGCAGAGCGAGACGTCGGTCGAGGTACCGCCCATGTCGAAAGTAAGGACGTCGGGGACCCCGATCTCACGCGCCAGGTAAGCCGAGCCCGTGACCCCGCCCGACGGTCCCGACAGGGCTATCTGGATCGGGCTCTCCGCCACGGCCTCGGTGCTCATCGCCCCGCCGTCGGACCGGACGATGGAGAGAGCTCCCCCAAAGCGCTTCTCGTCGATGGACTTCTCGAAGTTCCTCATGTACAGCATGGTGCGCGGCTGCACGGCCGTGTTGACGACCGTGGTGAGCGTCCGCTCGTACTCGCCGTACTCCTGCCCGATATCCGCGGAGATGGACACGGAGAGATCCGGGTACGCCTCGCGCACGATGTCCCTGGCGCGCCGCTCGTGGGAAGGGTTCACGTATGAGTTGAGGAAACCGATGGCCAGCGACTCGACACCCCTATCCACCAGCCGCTTAACCGCCTCGCGCACCTCGTTCTCGTCCAACACTGTGAGCACCTCACCGCCGGAACTTATGCGTTCCGCGATACCTACGGTGTCTGTCGGGTCGGCTGGCGGGTCGGGTTTCTGGAGGGCCATCCAGCCGTAGAGCGGGCCGGGGGTCCAGGCGCGGGCGAGGTGCAGGATCTGCTCGTGCCCCTTCGTCGTCAGGAGACCGACTCGCGAGCCGGTGTTGGTCAGGATCATGTTCGTCACCACGGTCGTGCCGTGGAAGAAGAGGTGGAGATCTGGAAAGGAGATCCCCACCTTCTCGCAGACCGCTTCTATCCCCTCGACCACGCCCTTCGAAGGATCGTCCGGCGTCGAGAGCACCTTGCCCTCGGTCAGCCCGCCCGTCTCCTCGTCGAAGACCAGCACGTCGGTGAACGTCCCACCGACGTCTACCGCAACGTTGTACATGGTCGCTCCCTTCGGTCGCTTAGCATTTCAGCACGCGCCCTGTCTGGCGCTTGTCAGCACGCTTCGCCCTTTGGGCTTCGCTTTCAGCATGTCAGCCAGGACTCGAGGACGCGAAAGCTGAAATGCTGACAAGCCGCCGAAGGCGGCGTGCTGAAATGCTGATAGCTCATACAAAGTTTCCCGCCTTGTACACCTGTCCCGGTAGCTCTTTGTCGAGTTGCCTTGCGAGCCAGGTTGCTACGTCGATCAGGGCCTCGAGGTCTATTCCTGTGGTGTAGCCCATGTTGTGCAGGAGGTAGACGAGGTCTTCTGTGGCGATGTTGCCCGTGGCGCGAGGGGCGAAGGGGCAGCCACCCGTGCCGGCGACGGAGGCGTCGAGCACCGTGGCGCCGCTCTCGACGGCGGCCGCGGCGTTGGCTATCCCGGTGTTGCGCGTGTCGTGGAAGTGGCAGGCGACCGTTATACCGTGGGTCGCGACGCCCTCTACGAGATTTCGCACCTGGTTTGGTACGCCCACGCCGATGGTGTCGGCCAGGACGATCTCGTCTGGGCCCGATGCGGCTACGCTGGCGGCGATCCTGAGTACGTGGTCGGGGTCGACCTTTCCTTCGAAAGGGTCTCCGAAGGCGGCGGAGAGCGTGATGGAGACGCGTACTCCGTCTAGCCGGGCCCGTTCCACGAGCCGCGCGGCGAGCTGCGTGGCGTCGGCTACCGTGGTGTTCTGGTTGCGCCTGGCGAAGGTCTCGGTTACGGGGAAGGCGTAGCGTACTTCGTCTACTCCGGACTGGATGGCCCGCTCGTAGCCCTTCTCGTTGAGGACGAGGCCGGCGTAGGTCGTGCCAGGGGAACGCTCTATGGCCGACATTACCTCTTCTGCGCCGGCCATCTGCGGGACGCGTTTCGGGTTGACGAAACTGGCAGCCTCGACGCGCGGGACGCCGGCGGCTGCGAGCTTCTCGCAGAGCTCGGCACGAACTTCAGGGGGGAGGGTCTTGTCCTCATTCTGTAGGCCGTCTCGGGGTCCTACGTCGACTACTTCGATGCGCATCAGACGATGCCCCGTTCACGCAGACGGTCGAGGTTCTCCTCGGTCATCCCGAGCACCTCCTTGAACACTTCGTCGTTGTGCTGGCCCAGCTTCGGTCCGGTCCAGCGCACTTTTCCCGGTGTTTCGGAGAGGTGGGGAACTACGTTCTGCATGGGGAACGGTCCGATCTCCAGGTCTTCGACGGTGACGATGTTCTGGCGGGCGGCGTATTGTTCGTCGGAGAGCATATCTTCGGCGGTGAAGAGCTTCCCTGCAGGGACGCCTGCCTCTTTCATGGTCTCGAGCACTTCTCCGGCGCTTCTTTGGCCGGTCCAGTCGGAGATCAGGGCGTCCAGCTCTTCCTGGTTCTCGCCGCGGGCATGGTGGGTTGCGTACTTCTCGCCCTCGGCCCACTCGGGATGGCCTAGCGCCCTGGCGAAGCGTCCGAAAACGGTGTCGGCGT
>Ga0081538_10006265_pt1 | contig 10519 bp, 5 predicted proteins | sample TabmetS5T2R1_FD_71022 | JGI IMG/M metagenome (GOLD analysis project Ga0081538, IMG submission 71022) | Tabebuia heterophylla rhizosphere microbial communities from the University of Puerto Rico - S5T2R1 | ecosystem: Host-associated > Plants > Roots > Rhizosphere ...
GCGTGGAGAACCAACCCGGCGAGAGGCCCCCCCGTCCCAGCCGCCCGCCCCGGGGCCGCCCCCGCCGCGAGCGCGAGGTGCTGCTGGTGCTGTGCCGCACGGTGCTGGCCGGTGCGGCCTTCACCGAGCCGGCCTCCATCCGCGAGATCGCCGACGCGCTGGTGGTCACCGAGGCCGCCGTCAAGCAGCACCTGGCGCATCTGTACGACAAGTTCGGCATCTCCGGCGGTGGTGAGCGGCGCCGGGTGCGGCTGGCCAACGAGGCCCTGCGCCGCGGGGCGGTGACCATGGCCGGCCTGCGGCGGGAGGTCGCCCGCGACGGCAAGCAGGTCAGGTGACCGCGCCCGCCGACCCTCGCCTCGGTACCCGCCTGGCCGGCTACCGGATCCAGTCGCTGCTGGGCCGGGGCGGCATGGGGGTGGTGTACCTGGCCGAGCAGCTCGGTCCCCGCCGGCCGGTGGCCCTCAAGCTGCTGTCGGCGCCGGTGGCCGCCAGCGAGGCGTTCCGGGAGCGGTTCCTGCGCGAGTCCGAGCTGGCCGCGACCATCGACCACCCGAACGTGCTGCCGGTCTATGACGCCGGCGAGACCGACGGGGTGCTGTGGATCGCCATGCGCTATGTCGACGGGATCGACCTGGCCGGGCTGCTGGCCAGTGAGGGGCGGCTCGAGCCCGGGCCGGCGCTGGCGCTCTGCGGGCAGGTGGCCGGGGCGCTGGACGCCGCCCACGCCCGCGGGCTGGTCCACCGCGACGTCAAGCCGGCCAACATCCTCCTGGCGATGGAGGAGGGCGCCGTCACCCAGGCCTGGCTGGCCGACTTCGGGCTGACCAGGCGGGTCGGCGGGGCCCGGCGGCTGACCATGAGCGGCCAGGTGCTCGGCACCATCGATTATGTCGCCCCCGAGCAGGTCGAGGGCGGCCAAGTGGACGGCCGGGCCGACCAGTACTCGCTGGGCTGTGTGCTGTTCGAGTGCCTGACTGGGGTGGTGCCGTTCCGGCGCGACAGCGAGCTGGCGGTGCTGTGGGCTCATGTCCACGACCCGCCCCCGCGGGTCGGCGAGTACCGCCCCGACCTTCCGGCCGGGCTGGACGAGGTGGTGGACCGGGCGCTGGCTAAGGCGCCCGGCGACCGCCATCCGTCCTGCGCGGCCCTGGTCGCCGCGGCCGAAGCGGCGCTGGTCGGCACCGCCCCGGCCGACCTGCGCCACCGAGTCGGTCGTCGCGCCAGACGCGGCCGCCGCCGGCCCGGGCTGCCGGGGCTGACCCGGCGTTCGTCGCTGGTGCTGACTATCACCGCGGCGGCGCTGTCGGCGGTGCTCCTGGTGGTGGCCGTCCTCCTGGCCCGGGACGGCCGCGCGCCTGCGGGCCCGGCCGCGCCGACGGTGGTGGCGGCGGCCAACCACGCCGTCCGCATCGACCCGGCGACCTACCAGACGGTCGCCGCCGTCGCGGTCAGGACCAACCCGGCGGCGGTGGCCGCCGGCGGCGGGCGCGTCTGGGTCGCCAACCGGCAGGACGGCACCGTGACCGTGATCGACCCCACCACCAATCAGGTCCAGGAGACCATTCCGGCGTCCGGGTCCGGGCCGGTCGGCCCCGGCGGCCCCGGCCTGGCCTTCGCCAGCGAGAGCCTCTGGGTCGCCAACACCGACCAACGACGGGTCACCCGTCGCCCGTTGGACACCGATCCCACCGCCATCCCAGTGGCCGCGAGCCCGACCGCTATCGTCGCCGCGCGGGACGCCGTGTGGGTGGCGGGTCGGACCCAGAGCGGAGGCGGCCTGCTGGCCCGCATCGACGCGGGTACCAACCAAGTTGGCCGGGCGCTCCGGCTGCTGCACGAACCGACCGGGCTGGCCGTCACCCCCGACGCGCGGACGGTCTGGGTGGCCACCGGTAGCGACCGGGTCCTCCACCGGGTCGCTGCCTCGACCGGCCGCATGCTCAGGCAGATCAAGCTCCCCTATGTCCCCAACCAGGTGACGTTCGGCGACGGCGCCGTCTGGGTGACCACCACCGCGGACGATGCGGTGCTGCGGATCAACCCGGCCACCTCCAAGGTCCAGGCAACGATCAGGGTGGGCAACCGCCCCAGCGGGATCGCGTTCGGTGCCGACCGGGTGTGGGTGGCCAACGGGCAGGACGGCACGGTCTCGACCATCGACCCACAGACCAGCGAGGTCGGCACGCTGGACTTGGGATTCCGGCCGACCGCCGTGGCGGTCGACCCGCGCACGGTGTGGGTCGCGCTGGCCCCCTGACGCGCTCTTGGCCCGAGGGCGGTATCCGCGTGTCGCTATGCATCGGACTACAGGAACGACGCGGTCTACCACTACCATAGCCATGGCGCCTGGATGGGGATCGAGCCTCCATGAGACCGCATAACTTCGCCGCTAACGGTCGCGGTCGACCTGCAGAAACGCAGGACCGCACACCGGTGAGCCCGCCATCACTTACAAGGATGTGGTCTGACGACGTTCGATAGGCCTGATCTCTCGGAGCGCGACAGCGAGCCCAAGGCCCCTTGATGGGTCCCTCAGCGGGTGAGGGGGCAGGACCTGCCGGCCTTCGGTCCGTTCCAGCTGGATTGATCCAACGCCCGTCGATGGGCCTCCTTCGTCGGCCCACTCCGGGCGGAATTGTGGAGGGCGGACGATTGGGCCGGCCCTGCGGGCCGGGCGCGCATTCGCGCGCATCCAAGAAAGCCAACTTGCGGCTACGCCGCCGTTCCCAAATGGCCCCATGACATGTTTGTAACTCACCAAGGGAGCGTGTGGCTGGCTCCGGCAGTCCTTGGGCGCGGAGTGCTGGGCGGCTGGCTGGCGGCCGCCAGAATGGGGCTGGGCGTGGGATTGGCGGCGAGGTAGCATCCCGGAGTTCACGGTTGTCACGCTCCGACCGGTTTGACGGCCGGGCCCGCCCAAGGAGGCGCTCATGGCCTGGAGTCCTCGGAGACGGCAGTGGCGACGTGGTCGTCGTCTGCTTGCCGCAGCAATCGTCTCACTTCTCCTTCTCCCAGCCGCCGGCGCCGCATCGCCAGTTCCAGACCCGCGGGACCGGCTGGACGCCCACGAGCGGCTTGGCACCGCCGAGCGGCGCACCGCAGCCGCGGCCGCCCCGGATGGGGTTCGCGACCACTTCAAGCTGCTCGGCCACCACCAGCTGCGTGGCCCCACCAACGGGGACGTGTGGTTCTACGACCACGGCGGCAGGGTCGGCAAGTACGCCTATGTCGGGACCTGGAGCGACCCGTGCTCGGGCATCGGGGTCAAGATCGTCAACGTCAACGACCCCACCCATCCGCGGCTGGTGGCCACCACCAGCACCTGGCCGGGCGTCTCCCATGAGGATGTGGTGGTGCGCCGCATCGGTGGCCGCGACATCCTGGGCGTCGGGATCCAGATCTGCGGGCAGGAGGCCGAGGCTGGCGGGCTGGCCCTGTTCGATGTCACCAACCCACGCCAGCCCAGGCGCCTGAGCTTCCTGCCCACCCCGGCCGGTGGCGTGCACGAGCTCGACCTGGTCGTGCGGCCGGGCGGCCGGGCGCTGGCGCTGCTGGCGGTTCCCTTCGTCGAGTTCGACAACGTGTACTTCGGGGCCGACAACGGCGGCGACTTCCGCATCGTCGACATCACCGACCCCGCCCAGCCGGTGCCGCTGGCCGACTGGGGCGTGATCGCCGACAGCCACCTCAAGAACTTCGCCGGCAACGACGAGGTCTCCAGCCCCTTCCAGGGCCTTGGCTACTTCGCCGCGATCTACGCGCACAGCGCGCGGGCCGCCGACCGTGGCCGGACCGCGTATGTGTCCTACTGGGACAGCGGCATCCTCAAGTTCGACCTGCGCAACCCGCGCCGCCCGCGGCTGGTCGGCCGCACCTCCTATGGGGTGCGCGCCGACGGCGACGGCCACTCCATGACCCCCTATGAGGTCGGGGGCCAGCGCTACATCCTCCAGAACGACGAGGACTTCGAGCGGCTGTCGCCCACCCTGGTGACCAGCAGCGCCACCGGCGACAAGCGCTATGCCGGCATTGAGGAACCGTGGATGCCGACCCTGCTCTCAGAGACCGGCACTCTCCGCGGCCGGGTTCATGACGCCGGTGACGGCTGCCAGGCCAGCGACTTTCGTGGCGCCGCCGGCAAGGTCGTGCTGGTCGATACCGTCGACCCCTTCTACGTCGGCATCATCCCGGGCTGGAGCGTGCCCTGTGAGCTCGGGGGTCAGGTGCTGCGGGCGGCCCGGGCCGGGGCCAGGGCGCTGCTGCTGAACCTGATCAGCCCCGACGACGCCTACCCGTACGCCCCCTCGGAGGAGGCCCTGCAGGAGATCGCGCGGGTGGCCGTGGGCATGCCGGCGGTGATGATCTCCGACATCGACGAGCTGGCCGACCGCATCCGCGCCGCCCTCGCCGAGGGCGCCGTGCGTGTCACCCTGCGGCCGGGGCGACCCTCCTTCGGGTTCCTGCGGGTCTACAGCGAGCGCGGCGCCGCCGACATCAACAACGACGGTGTGCCCGAGTACCGGCAGGTCGGCCGCTTCGCGGCCCTGCCCCATGTGACCGGTGAGCTGTTCCCGCCCGAAGGCGACTGGAGCATCCACAACACCGAGGTGTTGGGGGACCGGGCCTACTCGTCCTGGTATTCCCACGGGATCGTCGCCCTGGACGTCAGCCGCCCCACTCGACCCGCCAAGGTCGGCCAGTTCGTGCCACCGCCCCCAGCCGGCGGCGAGCCGCCGTTCGCCCTTGTCTGGGGCGTGGCCATCGACCCAGATACCGGCATCGTCTACGCCAGCGACATCTTCTCTGGGCTGTGGATCGTGCGGCCCACCGGCCGCGCGCGCCCCAGTCCTGGAAGCTGAGACCTGGCAGTCGCCGTCACGGTGGCGGCCGAGCCTGACCGATACGCTGGTTGGGCTCGGCCGCGCCGGCCACCGACCGCTCCCTGGCCAGCCAGCACTCTACCTGCACGCCGGGTTGCTCGCCTTGCCATCCGATACTTTGTCGGATGCGCCTTGATCATCCCAATGATCATCCAGACGATCCTTCAGGATCCGTCAGGAGCCGTCTGGACCGGACGAGACATCCAACGTGAGCAGGCTCGATCCGTCTGGAGCCGTCCAAGGCGACGCCGAGCATCCGGCTCGTAATCGGAAGGTCGCTCGAAAGAGTCCCGTGGTCCGCTCGGAGACCATGGCGGTCATCGTCGTCATCGGGCGGCGCGATGACCCCGTGCCCCAGATGGAGCTCAGCGGCTGGGGATCGGCTCGGTCGGCTACAGCGGGGCGGTGAGCTCAAGGGCGACCCCGTCGGGGTCCTTGAACGGCAAGACCGCGATGCCGAACGGTGGCAGCTCGGTGATGTCGCTGTGTTCCACGCCGCGCTCCTTGAACGCCTGCGCCGCCGCCTCCAGGTCAGCCCGGCTGGCCACGGCGAAGCTCAGGTGGTCCAGGCCGCAGCGGAAGGGGTCGAAACGATCGTCGGCCCGCTCGGCGTCCACCGGGCGCAGCCCGAGCAGCAGGTCGCCGTTGACCATGACGATGCCGCCCTGCAGCAGGTCGGTGGTCAGGTCGTGGTGGGGGTCGTCGGCCGGTGGCGGGGCGTCCATGGCGATCTGGAACCCGAGCAGGTCGGTGTAGAAGGCCCGGGACCGCTCCACGTCGGTGACGGTGAGCCGCACATGGTGGACCGGGCCGAGAGACAGCGGGACGGCCATCGCAGCGCCTCCTGGTGTCGCAGCGGAGTCGCGGCTCATGATGCGCCCGAACGCCGCGCCACGGAAGCGCCGTCTCCCTGAGATGGACGAGAGTCGCCGGAGGGGCGGTCATTCCGCCAGTCATTCCACCAGGGGCTACTCGACCGGACCTGAGCGTACTGGCTGGACGACCCACCCGACCTGAGCTGCCAGGACAGCACGCACGATCACGCCGTGGACGATCCGCGCCTGTCCTGTAAACAGCAGGTTGGGGGTTCGAGTCCCCCCGCCAGCTCCCAAAGGTGCAGGTCAGAGGCTATGTAGCAAGGCGAGAACCAGACTCCCGGTTCCTGGCGCTGTCATTCCTTGAGTGCTCCCCCAGGTTGTGACCTAGCAATTCGCGACCGTCCCGAACCCGGTTGCATGTTCCACGCGGCCGGCGGCCATGACGAGGGTGGCCGGAGGGATTCACCCTGCGGGGGTGAGGACGGCTCACCCTGGCCGGCAGCATTCTCGAAAGCGTTGCCGATCAGCCTCTGATCTCGCCGCAGGTGTAAGGAGTTACAGGATGCCGAGTGAGGACAGGTCCGAGGGGCGGGCCACCGAGGCCACCCGCCGTGCGCTTGCCGCGGTCGCCGAGCGCCTACCGATGGGGGACCGGCAGGACTTCACCGACGCCGACCGTGGCCTGGTCGGCCGAAGTGAGGAGCGCCAGATCAAGGCGGCCGATGGTCGGGTGGTGTGGGACCTGGACGCCTACCGGTTCCTGGACGGGCCGGCTCCTGACACCGCCAACCCGAGCCTGTGGCGCCAGAGCCAGCTGGTGGCCAAGGACGGGCTGTACGAGGTCGTGCCTGGCATCTACCAGGCGCGCGGCTTCGACCTGTCCAACATCAGCTTTGTCGAGGGCGACCGCGGGGTCATCGTGATCGACCCGTTGATCTCCAAGGAGACCGCCGCCGCCGCGTTCGCCCTCTACCGCCAGCATCGGGGTCAGCGGCCGGTCACGGCGATGATCTACACCCACTCCCACATCGACCACTTCGGCGGGGTCAAGGGCATCATCAGCCAGGACGACGTCGACGCCGGAGGGGTGCCGGTGATCGCCCCCGAGGGCTTCATGGAGCACGCCATCAGCGAGAATGTCTTCGCCGGGACGGCGATGGGCCGCCGCGCCGGCTACATGTACGGCGCCGCGTTGGCCAAGGGCCCGGCCGGGCAGATCGGCGCCGGGCTCGGGCAGACCACCTCGACCGGCGAGGCGACCCTGATCGCCCCGACCGTCGACATCACGACCACCGGCCAGGAGCTCAGCATCGACGGGGTGCGGATCGTGTTCCAGGTGACGCCGGGCACCGAGGCGCCGGCCGAGATGAACTTCTTCTTCCCCGACCGCCGGGCCCTGTGCGCGGCCGAGAACGCCACCCACAACCTGCACAACATCCTCACCCTCCGCGGCGCGGAGGTCCGCGACACCCACGCCTGGGCCCAGTACCTGACCGAGACCATCGCCCTGTGGGGCGAGGAGCTGGAGGTGGTCTTCGCCTCCCACCACTGGCCGACCTGGGACCGCGAGCGCGTCGTGGAGTTCCTGGCCGCCCAGCGCGACCTGTACCTCTACCTGCATGACCAGACGCTGCGGATGATCAACCAGGGCTATGTCGGGGCCGAGATCGCCGAGCAGCTCCAGCTGCCGCCGGCCCTGGAGGCGGCCTGGCACACCCACGGCTACTACGGGTCCGTCTCCCACAACGTGAAAGCCATCTACCAGCGCTATCTCGGCTGGTACGACGGCAACCCGGCCCGCCTGTGGCCCCACCCGCCGGCCGAGGCCGCCCGCCGCTATGTGGCCGCCATGGGCGGCGCCGACGCTGCCGTCCAGCTCGCGCAGCAAGCCTATGACGAGGGGGACTACCGCTGGGCGGTGGAGCTGCTGGACCATGTGCTGTTCAACGAGGAGGGCCATGCCGGGGCGCGGGCGTTGCAGGCCGACGCGCTGGAGCAGCTCGGGTTCGGGGCTGAGAACGGCACCTGGCGCAGCGAATTCCTGGCCGGGGCGGCCGAGCTGCGCCACGGCCAGTTCGGCACCCCCACCACCGCGGCGTCCGCCGACCTCCTAGGTGCCCTCACGGTGCCCCAGGTCTTCGACAGCATCGCCATCCGCGTCGACGGACCCAAGGCCTGGGACCAGCAGCTGCTCCTGTCGTGGGTGATCACCGACACCGGGACCACCCATGTGACCGAGCTGCGCAACGGGGCCCTGAACCACCGCGTCGCCCAGGCACCGGTGGCTGGGAGCACGACCTTCACCCTCACCCGGCCCACCCTCATCGGGCTGGTGACCGGAACCCTGGACCTGCAAGCCGGGATCACCGACGGCACCGTCACCGTCGACGGCGACCCCGCGACCCTGCAGCGGCTGGTCGACCTGCTCGCCCCGGTGGACCCCGACTTCCCCATCGTCACCCCCTGACACCGACCAGCTCGAATGGCTGACCAGCGCAGCGCCGCCAGCCGGTGGGGCTGGCTGCCAATCGTTCGATGGCTGCCGACCTATCGGGCATCGCGGCTGCGGGGGGATGGGATCGGGGCGCTGACCGCCTGGGCGATCGTGGTCCCCGAGTCGGTGGCCTACGCCCAGATCGCCGGGGTGCCACCCCAGAACGCCTTCTACGCCGCCCCGGTGGCCCTGGTCGCCTACGCCATCTTCGGCTCCTCCCGCCACCTGATCGTGGGGGCGACCTCGGCGGCGGCCATCCTGTCAGCCTCGACCGTGGCCGCGGTGTCGCCCGACCCAGGCCGGGCGGTGGCCCTGTCGGCCGCTCTGGCCATCATCGCCGGGATCATCCTGATCGCGGCTGGGCTGCTGCGGCTGGGGTTCGTAACCAACTTCCTACCCGAGCCGGCGCTGGTTGGGTTCTTGTTCGGCATGGCCCTGATCATCGTGGTCCGCCAGGCCGGCAAGATCGTGGGCGTGTCCACCGGCGAGGGGGACTTCTTCCAACGGGCCTGGCACCTGCTGACCCAGATCAACCAGTGGAGCCTGACCACCATGGCGGTCGGGCTGGGCGCCATCGCCGCCCTCCTGCTTCTGGAGCGCCTGGCCCCCAAGGTGCCGGCCTCCCTGGTCGTGCTGGCCGCCGGCATCGCCATCTCGGCCCTGTTGGACCTGGAAGGCCATGGGGTGGAGATCGTCGGCCAGATCCCCTCGGCGGTGCCGAGCCTGGCCATCCCCGAGGTGTCCGGCCACGAGGTCGCGGGGCTGCTGGGGGGCGGGTTCGGGCTGGCCCTGATCGTGTTCGCCGAGTCCTTCAGCATCTCCAGCCGCTTCGCCCGCCAGCACGGCTATGAGGTCGACGCCGACCAGGAGATGATCAGCATGGGCGCGGCCAATGCCACCGCCGGGCTGGTCCAGGGCTTCGCCGTCTCGGGCAGCGCCTCGCGGACCGCGGCGGTCGAGGGCGCCGGCGGCAGCAGCCAGATGGTGTCGCTCATCGCGGCGGTGCTGGTGCTGGTGACCGCGGCGTTCCTGACCCCGCTGTTCACCGACCTGCCCGAGCCGGTGCTGGGCGCGATCGTGATCGTGGCCGTCCGCGGGTTCCTGCGCACCGAGCCGCTGCGGCGCTACTGGCGGCTGGACCGGCGCAGCTTCTGGACCGCGACCACGGCGCTGCTGGGGACGCTGGTGTTCGACCTGCTGCCCGGGCTGCTGATCGCGGTCGCGCTGTCGCTGGTGTGGTTCATCGGGGCCGCCAGCCGGGTCCGGTTGGCCGTGCTGGGCCGGCTCCCAGACACCGGCCGCTACGGGGACCTGGCCGACCATCCCGACGCCACGACCGTGCCCGGGCTGCTGCTGGTCCGACCCGACGGGCCATTGTTCTTCGCCAACGCCAACCCGCTGCGGCTGGGCGTGCTCCAGCTTGTCCGCACGGCCACGCCGCCACCACGGGTGGTCGTCCTGGATTTGAGCAGCAGCTTCCGGCTCAGCCTGCCCACCCTGGACACCCTCGCCGAGCTCCACGACGAGCTGCAGCAGCGCGGGATCGCGCTGTGGCTGGCCCGGATCCGCAGTAGCGCCATGGCCGAACTCCAGGCCAGCGGCCTATTCGATCGTCTCAGCCCGACGCAGCTGCATGCGACCGTCGAGGACGCGGTCCGAGCGCACACCAACAGCGACCGTCAGTCACCATCGCAATAGGAACCGGCGGGCTACGCCGCTCGACGGCTTGCCTTAGCATCCGATGTTGTGTCGGATGCGCCTTGATCATCCCGATGATCATCCAGACGATCCTTCTGGATCCGTCGGGAGCCATCTGGACCGACGGGTCATCCAACGTGACCAGGCTGGATCCGTCTGGAGCCGTCCAGTTCGACGCCGAGCATCCGTCTCGTAATCGGAAGGTCGTCGGTTCGAATCCGACCTCGGGCTCAAAACTGCAGGTCAGAGCGTCACGATGCTCGCCTTGCTGGTCCCCGGTCAACGATTCTGTCGATTCGCGACTCGAGCGACCAACTCGGCCCTTGCTGGTCATCCGCCGGGCAAGACCACCCCGGACCCGGCGCACCAGGGCCTGACACCAGCGTTCGGACACGAACTCATCGCCGACGAGCCCGGTCCACGCGGACAGCCTGGGCTCGACCCAGGTGTTCAGCGAGGATCGAGCCAACTTTCGCCGACATCGCGCTCGCCGACGGGTGGCTCCAGCAGGACCCAGTGGGTATCGCGTCGGGGGCGCAGGTAGACAGACTCATAGACCAGGCCGGCGGCGAGGATGCCGGCGACGATGGCCAGGTCCCTGCCGGTCTGCAGCGAGATGGTGACGG
>Ga0081538_10006266_pt1 | contig 10519 bp, 8 predicted proteins | sample TabmetS5T2R1_FD_71022 | JGI IMG/M metagenome (GOLD analysis project Ga0081538, IMG submission 71022) | Tabebuia heterophylla rhizosphere microbial communities from the University of Puerto Rico - S5T2R1 | ecosystem: Host-associated > Plants > Roots > Rhizosphere ...
AGAACACGGTCGAGGGGATGGAGGCGTGCTCGCTGGTCACCTCCGCCTACCTGGCCGGCGACGCCAGCGGCTCCATCGGCGTCCTCGGCCCGACCCGGATGGACTACCTGCGGGCCATGGCCGCCGTCCAGGCGGTCGCCCGCTACCTGGGAGACGCCTTCGAGGGAAACGGATAACTGGGTGAGCGACTACTACCAGCTGCTGGAGGTCGACCGGGCGGCCGGGCCTGAGGACATCAAGCGCGCCTACCGGCGCCTGGCCCGCCAGTACCACCCCGACGTCAACGGCAACGACCCGGCGTCGGTCGAGCGCTTCAAGGAGATCAGCAAGGCCTACAGCGTCCTGTCCGACCCGGACAAGCGGCACCGCTACGACACCTACGGCGAGGCCGGGGTCGAGGGCCCGGCCGGGCCGGCGGCGGACCCGTTCTCGACCTTCGGGGCCTCCTTCGACGACCTGCTCGGCCAGTTCTTCGGCGGCGGCGACCCGTTCGGCGGCGGCCGCACCCGGGCCCGCTCCCGGGCCCGGCGGGGCGAGACCATCGGCATGCGCCTGCGCCTGCCGTTCACCGAGGCCATCTTCGGCACCTCCAAGGACGTCCGGGTCCGGGCCGCGGCCACCTGCGCCCGCTGCGCCGGCTCCGGGGCCAAGCCGGGCACCGAGCCGACCGTCTGCTCGCGCTGCAACGGCTCGGGCCAGCAGCGCACCGTCCGCCAGTCCCTGCTCGGCCAGCTGGTCACCGCCACCACCTGCCCGGTCTGCTCGGGCACCGGCCAGGAGATCCGCTCGCCCTGCCCGGAGTGCCAGGGTCAGGGGCTGACCATGGAGGACTCCACCCTCACCATCGACATCCCCCCGGGCCTGGAGGACGGCAGCCAGATCCGCTACCAGGGCCGCGGCCACGCCGGCCAGTACGGCGGCCCCCCCGGCGACCTGATCGTCGAGCTGGCCGTCGACGCTCACCCCGTCTTCGACCGCCGCGGCGACGACCTGGTCTGCAGCGTCGAGGTGCCGATGACGGTGGCCGCCCTCGGCGGCAGCGTCCCCCTGGAGACCCTGGACGGCAAGGAGACGGTCGAGATCGACGCCGGGACCCAGTCGGGCGAGGTCAAGCGCTTCCGCAAGCGCGGCGTGCCCCACCCCGACGGCCGCGGCCGCGGCGACCTGCTGGTCCAGATCGCCGTCGTCACCCCGACCCACCTCGGCGAGCAGCAGCGGGCCCTGATCCGCCAGCTCGCCCAGCTCCGCGGCGAGGAGGTCGACCCGCAGAGCGGCGGCCTGTTCGCGCGGCTCAAGGGCAGCGGCCGCTGACCGCCGCGGCCGAGGCCGGCGGCGGGCTGCGCTACCGCAGCCCCACGGGCCGCTGGGTCCTGCTGGCCACCGTGCTCGGGTCGGGCATCGCCTTCCTGGACGCCACCGTCGTCAACGTTGCCCTGCCGACCATCGGCGAGGACCTGGACGCCGGCATCGCCAGCCTCCAGTGGGTGGTCAACGCCTACACCCTCACCCTGTCGGGGTTCCTGCTGCTCGGCGGGTCCCTCGGCGACCACTACGGCCGCCGGCGGGTGTTCGTGATCGGGGTCATCTGGTTCGCGGTCGCCTCCCTGCTGTGCGGCCTCGCCCCGACCGATGAGGCCCTGATCGCGGCCCGCGCCCTCCAGGGCGTCGGCGGCGCCCTGCTCACCCCGGGCAGCCTGGCCATCATCGAGGCCAGCTTCCGGCGCGAGGACCGCGCCCCGGCCATCGGCGCCTGGTCCGGCCTGGGCGGGGTGACCGCCGCCATCGGCCCGTTTCTGGGCGGCTGGCTGGTCCAGGCCGCCTCCTGGCGGCTCATCTTCCTGATCAACCTGCCCCTGGCCGCCGCGGTGGTCTGGGTGTCGGTGCGCCACGTGCCCGAGACCCGCGACCCGGGAGCCACCGGACGTCTCGACTGGAGCGGGGCCGTCCTGGCCGCGGTCGGCCTGGCCGGGGTCGTCTACGCCCTGACCGACGGCCCGGCCGAGGGCTGGACGTCGCCGCCGATCCTGGCCACCGGTCTCGGCGGCGTGGCCGCCCTGGTCGCCTTCGTGCTCTGGGAGCGGCGCACCTCCAACCCCATGCTGCCCCTTGACATCTTCGCCTCCCGCCAGTTCACCGCGGCCAACCTCGTCACCTTCGTGATCTACGGGGCGCTCAGCGCGTCCCTGTTCCTGCTGCCGATCCAGCTCCAGCGGGTGGCCGGCTACTCGCCGCTTGCCTCCGGGGTCGCGCTGGTCCCGGTCACCGTCCTCTTGCTGCTGCTGTCGGCCAGGGCGGGCCGCCTGGCCTCCCGGATCGGGCCCCGGCTGCCCATGACGGTGGGGCCGCTGCTCGTGGCCGCCGGGTTCGCGCTGTTCACCCGCATCGGCCCGGCAGCCAGCTACCTGACCGACGTCCTCCCCGGGTCGCTGGTCTACGGGTTCGGGCTGGTCCTGACGGTGGCCCCGCTGACCTCGACCGTGCTCGCCGCCGCCCCGGCCGAGCACGCCGGGATCGCCTCGGCGGTCAACAACGACGTCGCCCGCACGGCCGGGCTGCTGGCCGTGGCCGTCCTGCCGGTGGTGGCCGGCATCTCGGGGGCCGACGCCCTGGAGCCGGCCGTCTTCAACGACGGGTTCCAGGTCGCCATGATCATCGCCGCCGTCCTCTGCGCGGCCGGTGGGGTGCTGTCCTGGCTCACCATCCGCAACCCCGAGCCGGCGCCGGAGCGGGCCGAGCCCGAGGACGGCCACCGGTACAGCTGCCCGCTGAGCGCACCCGCCCCGGCCGCCCGGCGGGCCTGACCTCCCGGTGTGCGATCCCTGACTCCGTGGTAGACCGGTACCGTTGCGCGTGGCGTCGACCGGCGAGGAGGCGGTGCGGTGGTGGCGAGGCGGCTCCCGGTGTGGCCGGCGCTGCGCCAGCTCCGTGGGAACGACCGCCTCGGGCTGTCCGATGCCGCCCGGTCGCGGCGGTCGGCCGAGCTGACGCCGCGGACCGCCGAGGCCGACCGGGTCGTCAGGTCGATCTGCCCCTACTGCGCCGTCGGCTGCGGCCAGCGGGTGTTCGTCAAGGACGAACGGATCATCCAGATCGAGGGTGACCCCGACAGCCCCATCTCCCGGGGCCGGCTCTGCCCCAAGGGGTCGGCGTCCAAGCAGCTGGTCACCTCCCCGGGCCGCCTGACCGGCGTCCGCTACCGCCGGCCCCACGGGACCGAGTGGGAGGACCTGCCCCTGGACCAGGCGATGGACATGATCGCCGACCGGGTGATCGCCACCCGGGCCGCCACCTGGCAGGACCACGACGACGAGGGCCGCCGGGTCAACCGCACCCTCGGCATGGCCAGCCTCGGCGGGGCGACCCTCGACAACGAAGAGAACTACCTGATCAAGAAGCTGTTCACCGCCCTCGGGGCGGTCCAGATCGAGAACCAGGCCCGCATATGACACTCCTCGACCGTCCCCAGTCTGGGGACCTCGTTCGGCCGCGGCGGCGCCACCAACTTCCAGCAGGACCTGGCCAACAGCGACTGCATCGTCATCCAGGGCTCCAACATGGCCGAGTGCCACCCGGTCGGGTTCCAGTGGGTGGTCGAGGCCAAGGCCCGCGGGGCCAAGGTCATCCACGTCGACCCCCGCTTCACCCGGACGAGCGCCCTGGCCGACCTGCACGTGCCCATCCGGGCCGGCAGCGACATCGCCTTCCTGGGCGGGATCGTCCGCCACATCCTGGAGAACGGCCGTGAGTTCCGGGAGTACGTGGCCAGCTACACCAACGCCGCCGTGATCGTCGACGAGTCGTTCGCCGACACCGAGGACCTGGACGGCCTGTTCTCCGGGTTCGACCCGGCCAGCGGCACCTACGACCCGCGCAGCTGGCAGTACGACGGCATGGGGGTGGCCAGCAACGCCGGCTCCCGCCAGCGCCGCATCGCCGGCGGCGAGGCCCACGGCTCGGGCGGGGCCAAGCTGTCGCACGGCAGCCCGCCCCACACCGACCCCACCCTGGAGCACCCCCGCTGCGTCTTCCAGCTGCTCAAGCGGCACTTCGCCCGCTACACCCCGGAGCTGGTGGAGGAGGTCTGCGGCGTGCCCGGCAAGCTCTTCCTCCAGGTCGCCGAGGCGCTCTGCGACAACTCGGGGCGGGAGCGGACCAGCGCCTTCGCCTACGCCGTCGGCTGGACCCACCACGCCAACGGCGTCCAGTTCATCCGCACCGCCGCCATCGTCCAGCTGCTGCTCGGCAACATGGGCCGCCCCGGCGGCGGCATCATGGCCCTGCGCGGCCACGCCTCCATCCAGGGCTCGACCGACATCCCCACCCTCTACAACCTGCTGCCCGGCTACCTGCCCATGCCGATCGCCGGGGTGCACGGCAGCCTCGAGGAGTATCTGGACGACGTGCGGCTGCCGGCCGGGTTCTGGGGCCGCAGCGACACCTACATGGTCAGCCTGCTCAAGGCCTGGTTCGGCGACCGGGCCAGCGCCGGCAACGACTTCTGCTTCGACCACCTGCCCAAGCTGACCGGCGACCACTCGATCTTCCCGGTCGTCATGGCCATGCTCGACGGCACCTGCAAGGGGTTCTTCGTCCCGGGCGAGAACCCGGCCGTCGGCTCGCCCAACGCCGGCCTCCACCGCCGGGCCATGGCCAACCTCGACTGGCTGGTGGTGCGGGACCTGGTCGAGACCGAGACGGCGTCGTTCTGGTACAACGCCCCCGAGATCGAGACCGGCGAGCTGCGCACCGCCGACATCGGCACCGAGGTGTTCCTGCTCCCGGCGGCCGCCCACACCGAGAAGGACGGCACCTTCACCAACACCCAGCGTCTCCTCCAGTGGCACCGCAAGGCGGTCGAGCCGGAGGGGGACTGCCGCTCGGAGCTGTGGTTCTACTACCACCTGGGGCGCCGCATCCGCGAGAAGCTGGCCGCCTCCACCGACCCACGGGACCGCCCGCTGCTCGACCTGGAATGGTCGTACCCGACCGAGGGACCGCACGCCGAGCCGAGCGCGGCCGCGGTGCTGCGCGAGATCGGCGGGGTCGGGCCGGACGGCCGGGCCCTGCCCGGGTACCTGGAGCTGAAGGCCGACGGCTCGACCGCCTGCGGCTGCTGGATCTACTCGGGGGTCTACGCCGACGAGGTCAACCAGGCCGACCGGCGCCGGCCCGGGTCCGAGCAGAGCTGGGTCGCCCCCGAATGGGGCTGGGCCTGGCCCTACAACCGGCGCATCCTCTACAACCGGGCCTCGGCCGACCCCGAGGGCCGGCCCTGGTCGGAGCGGAAGCGCTACGTCTGGTGGGACCCCACCCAGGAACGCTGGACCGGCCACGACAACCCCGACTTCGGGGCCACCACGGCCCCCGGCTACGACCCGCCCGACGACGCCACCGCCGAGCGGGCCCTTGACGGCCGCAGCCCGTTCGTGATGCAGGCCGACGGCAAGGGCTGGCTGTTCGTGCCCAACGGCCTCGACGACGGGCCGCTGCCGGCCCACTACGAGCCGCCCGAGTCGCCGGTGCCCAACCCGCTGTACGGCCGCCGGACCAACCCGCTGATGGAGACCTACGACCGGCCCGGCAACCGCTTCAACCCGCCGGGCCCGGTGTACCCGTTCGTGTTCACCACCTACCGGCTGACCGAGCACCACACCGCCGGGGCGATGAGCCGCACCCTCGGCTACCTGGCGGAGCTCCAGCCGGAGATGTTCTGCGAGGTCAGCCCGGAGCTGGCCCGGCTCCGGGGGCTGGTCAACGGCGGCTGGGCGACGATCGTCACCTCCAGGGCCGCCATCGAGGCCAGGGTGCTGGTCACCGACCGGATGCGGCCCCTCAGGGTCGCCGGCCAGGTCGTCCACCAGGTCGGCCTGCCCTACCACTGGGGCCGCAACGGGCTGGCCACCGGGGACGGGGCCAACGACCTGCTGCCGATCGTCGGCGACCCCAACGTCCACATCATGGAGTCCAAGGCCAACACCTGCGACGTCCTCCCCGGGCGCCGCCCCCGCGGCCCGGCCCTGGTCGAGCTGGTCGAGGGCCACCGGGCCCGGGCCCTGGCCACCCAGCGCGAGGGGGCGGGCGGATGACCGCGCGGATGGGGTTCTTCACCGACACCTCGATCTGCATCGGCTGCAAGGCCTGCGAGGTGGCCTGCAAGGAGTGGAACCTGGTCCCCGAGGACGGGCCGCTGGCCCTCACCGGCGACTCCTACGACAACACCGGGGCCCTGGGGGCCAACACCTGGCGACACGTCGCCTTCGTCGAGCAGCGGCGCGACGATGACGGGCTGCGCTGGCTGATGAGCTCCGACGTCTGCAAGCACTGCAGCTCGGCGGCGTGCCTGGAGGTGTGCCCGACCGGGGCGCTGTTCCGGACCGAGTTCTCCACCGTGGTGGTGCAGCCGGACATCTGCAACGGCTGCGGCTACTGCGTGCCCGCCTGCCCGTTCGGGGTGATCGACCGCCGCGAGGACGACGGGCGGGCCTTCAAGTGCACCCTCTGCTACGACCGGCTGCGCGACGGGCTCCAGCCGGCCTGCGCCACCGCCTGCCCGACCGACTCGATCCAGTTCGGCGAGCTGGACGAGCTGCGCCAGCGGGCCCATGAGCGGGTGGCCACCCTGCACGACGCCGGCGTCGCCGAGGCGCGGCTGTACCTGGAGGACGAGGCTGACGGCGTCGGCGGGGCCGGGGCGTTCTTCCTGCTGCTGGACGAGCCGGAGGTGTACGGCCTGCCGCCCGACCCGGTGTCGACCACCCGCGACCTGCCCACCCTGTGGCGAGCGGCCGCGCTCGCCGCCGGCACGCTGGCGGTCGCGGTGGCGGCGTCGTTCCTCGAGGGCCGCCGGTGAGCGGGGCCGGCGGCGACCGCCGGCCGGGGGGCCGGGTCCGCGGGGCGGTGGTGCCCGAGGCCGAGTTCCGCTCCTACTACGGCCGGCCGATCATCAAGGCGCCCGTGTGGACCTGGGAGGTCCCCTGGTACTTCTTTGTCGGCGGCCTGGCCGGCGCCTCGGCCTCGCTCGGCCTGGGGGCGCGGCTGGCCGGCAACGACCGGCTGGCCCGGAACGCCTGGACGGTGTCGGCGGCCGGGGTGACGGCCGGGGTGCCCCTGCTCGTCTCCGACCTCGGCCGCCCCGAGCGCTTCCCCTACATGCTGCGGATGTTCAAGGTGACCTCGCCGCTCAGCGTCGGCAGCTGGATCCTGGCCGCCATGGGCCCGGCCGCCGCCGGCGCCGCCGTCAGCGACCGGCTCGGCATCTTCCCCGGGCTGGGCCGGGTGGCCGAGACGGTTGCCGGGCTGCTCGGCCCGGCCCTGGCCACCTACACCGGCACCCTGGTGGCCGACACGGCCGTGCCAGTGTGGCACGAGGCCGGCCGGGAGCTGCCGTTCGTGTTCGCCGGGAGCGCCGCCGCCAGCGCCGGCGCGGCCGCGGTCCTGCTCACCCCACCCGCCGACGCCGGCCCGGCCCGGCGCCTGGCCGTCACCGGGGCCGTGCTCGAGCTGGGCGCCGCCCAGGCCATGGAGCGGCGCCTGGGCGAGCTGGGGGAGCCCTACCACCAGGGCCCGGCCGGCCGCCTGGCCCGCCTGGCCCGGGTGTGCACGGCCGCCGGGGCCGGGCTGGTCGCCCTGGGTGGCCGTCGCCGCGCCGTGGCCGCCGCCGGGTCGGCGCTGCTCCTGGCCGGGTCGGCCTGCGAGCGCTGGGCGGTCTACAAGGCCGGCTTCCAGTCGGCCGCCGACCCGAAGTACGTGGTCGGGCCGCAGCGCCGGCGAATCCAGGACTGAAACGCCCGGTTCGCGCCGACTACGAAGATTCTAGATGCTTCGCGCGGCACGCCTGGTGAACGACGATTTGCGGCTTCGGCGGCGAACGTTTCATGATTCCGCGGATCACCGCCAGAACTCGCCGGGGGAGGGGCTCGGATTGACCAGGCTGCTCGCGTACCTACCGCGCGGCAACACCCTTGACGACAGGGCCTGGCACAAACGGCACCTGTTCCTGCAGGGGCTCCTGCTGCTGCACCTGCCGTGCCTGTTCGTGTTCGGGGTGTACATGGGCCGCAGCGCCTGGGACACCACGGTCGTGCTCAGCGTCCCCGCCGGCTGCCTGGTCCTCGGCCACCTGATCAAGCATCGCCGGACGGCGTCGGTGCTGATCACGGCCGGGCTCACCTACTGCTCGGCGGTGCTGGTGAGCTTCTCCAACGGCTCGATCGAGGCCCACTTCCACTTCTTCATCATGATCGGGTTCATCGCCCTGTACCAGGACTGGGTGCCGTTCCTGTGGAACGTGGTCTTCACCGTGCTGAGCCACGGCCTCGGCTCGGTGGCCCGCACCGACCTGATCTTCAACCACCCGTCCGGGCAGACCAGCCCCTGGGTGTGGTCGACCATCCACGGCGTGGCCGTGCTCGCCGCCTGCTGCGGCGTGGTCATCTTCTGGGAGACGACCGAGCGCGAGCAGCGCAAGACCCTGGACCTGACCAAGCAGCTGGCCGACGCCGAGATCACCCAGCGCCGCTTCACCTCCGACCTGCTGGTCAACCTGGCCCGGCGCAACCAGAGCCTGCTCTACCGCCAGCTCGGGCTGATCAACCAGCTCGAGGAGCAGGCGGAGGACCCCGACGCCCTGGCCGACCTGTTCCGGCTCGACCACCTGGCGACCCGGATCCGGCGCAACGCCGAGAGCCTGCTGGTGCTGTCGGGCGAGGAGCCGCCCCGGACCTGGGGCCGGCCGGTGGCCCTGGTCGACGTCGTGCGGGCGGCCATCGCCGAGACCGAGGACCTGGACCGGGTGGTGTTCGCCGTCGACGAGCGGCTGGCCGTGTTCGGCAACGCCGTCGCCGACCTCACCCACCTGATGGCCGAGCTGGTCGAGAACGCCGTCCACTTCTCGCCCCCCGAGGCCAGCGTGATCATCCGCACCCGGCCATATCTCCAGACCCCGGGCTCGCACATGCTCACGGTCGAGGACTGGGGCGTTGGCATGCGGGCCGACGACATGGCGGCCGCCAACGACCTGCTGGCCACCCCCCAGGACGTCGACCTGTCGGTGTCCCAGCGGCTGGGGCTGCACGTGGTCGCCCGCCTCGCCCAGCGCCACGGCATCGAGGTGTCGCTCACCCCCACCCCGGGCTGCGGCGTCACCGCCGCCGTTGTGCTCCCGCCGTCGCTGTTCTCCGACCTCGACCCCATGCCCGACGAGGGGTTCGGGGACGATGCCGACCTCCCGGCCGAGCCCGTCCCGGCCGCCATGGCCGCCTCGGCGGCCGCAGCGGCCACCGACGTCCCGCCAACGGCGGCGGGCTGGGCACCGGCCGGGGAATGGATCGACCTCGGCGACGGGCCGACCGGCAACGGCCACGGCCGCGACGCCGACCGCGGCAACGGGCACGGCGCCGACCTGCCCGTGCCGGCCGGCGAGGGCGACGACTGGTCCGGCTGGTGGGAGCCGTCCCCAGGCGACCCCGAATCCGGCGACCCGGTGTCGCCCATCGCCGCCCGGCCCCCCCTGTCCGAGCGGGTCCAGGCCGCGGCCCCGCTCACCCCCATCCCGTCGGTCGCGCCCCCGGGCGCGGGCGTTGCGCCCCCGGCCGCGCCGCCCTCGCGCGCGGGCGCGCCCGACCCCCACCTCCCTGGTGCCGGGGCCCCCGAACGGGAGGGTAGCCGGCAGCCCGGGGAGGTGCCCGCCGCCGTCCACAGCCCCCAGGCCCGCAGTCCCCGGGCCTACAGCCCACAGCCTCAGGCCCGCAGCCCCCACCAGGCGCATAGCCCCCAGGGCCAGAGCCCTGAGGGGAGTGAGGGGATGCTGCTGTCCCGGCGGGTGCCCCAGGCCCATCTGGCGCCCGAGCTGCGGCGCCACGGGCAGGGACCGGCGACGGCACGGGCGGACGGGCCGCTGCCCGACGCCGCCGAGGCCAGGGCCGCCCTCTCGCGCTACCAGGCCAGCCGCCAGGCGGCCAGGGCCATCGTCGAGGAGACCCCGGCACCTGGTGAACGGGCCGACGAGCTCGGGCCCGAACGTCCGCCGAGCGCCGGCGGATGGTCGTGACCGCTGCCGGCACCATCGACGGCCGCCAGCTCGACTGGCTGCTGGTGGACTTCGTCCGCAGCACGGCCGGGACCCGGCACGCCCTGGTCGTCTCCGCCGACGGCCTCCGCCTGGCCGCCTCCCAGGGCCTCGACGAGGCCCTCGGCGACCAGCTCTCGGCCGTCACCTCCGGGCTGCTCAGCCTGGCCATGGGGGTGGCCAGCTCGTTCGGGGCCGGCCCGGTCCGCCAGACGATCATCGAGATGTCCGGCGGCTACCTGTTCCTCACCTCGATCAGCGAGGGCTCGATGCTGGCCGTGTTCGCCGAGCGGACCTGCGACATGGGCATGATCGGCTACGAGATGACCCTGCTGGCGGCCCGGGTCGGGCACATGCTCACCCCGAGCCGGCGCCCCGCCGCCGCGGGGCCACACGATCGGAGGGGGCCATGAGCGCCGCCGACCGCGGGCACGTCGAGCGAGTGGTGCCGGT
>Ga0081538_10006267_pt1 | contig 10518 bp, 13 predicted proteins | sample TabmetS5T2R1_FD_71022 | JGI IMG/M metagenome (GOLD analysis project Ga0081538, IMG submission 71022) | Tabebuia heterophylla rhizosphere microbial communities from the University of Puerto Rico - S5T2R1 | ecosystem: Host-associated > Plants > Roots > Rhizosphere ...
GTGAGATAAGCCCACAAGAGTATGAGAAGCTGATTCAGACACTCACTACTACATGATCGCTGTCTCTCTTCTCTCCCCTCCCCGGCTCTGGGCAGTACTCCTTTTATTATATACTTAGAATGTGATTACTTTTGTGCGATGAATTGGTTAAAGAACAAAAAGAGGATCTCCCGCCAGGATTTGCTGGAGATGCTAAAACGCATAGATCGCGCTTATGGGATAGTAGAGTTAAATGAAAAAGAGCCTATGATACTTGAAACGAATAGAAAAGAACAGCTATTTGAAGTCCGTAGCAGCAAAGACAAAGGCAAGTTCTATAGGGTTGATGCAGACATCAAGATCTGCACATGCCCTGACTTTAACTTCCGCTTCCTGAAGTGCAAACATATTATTGCGGCCGAGTTTGCGTCTGGAATTACAAGCTAACAGCAAGAAAATGGGACATGGGACGATATGCTCAAATAAAAAATGCAGTCATAGACTAGGATTACACCAATATGACAGCAAAAAGAGGGCCTTTATATGCACAAAATGCAAATGTGAGAAGTACAAATGACGAAAAATTGAAAATAGGATGTAGAGAGCAAAAAATAAATTTCATTCTTGCACCATTTATGATATATGCAGGCAAAACTTGAGCCCTATAGCGGGTCAGGAAAAAAGGTAGTAGTTTACAATACATATGCAGACAAGGGAAGGCTTCACTTTGACGTATTCATTCCCACTGACAAGAGCCAATCCACACAAGTGTCAAAGGAAGTAGACTCCCAGGCAGTAGAGTATGCAAAAGAATTCCTATCGCTGATAGGTAAACCCTCCGATGACATAGCTGTGAATATGTGCGAGCGCTGCCACATAGACAATACCGACCTGTATGCAAGTGAGTTATGGAAGCTGCCTGGTAAGGAAATATTCATTTGGCCTATGGAAGGGTGTCCAAAGCCCTCCTGAATTTTTTATCAGGCATATGGCCCGTATACAGTTATTGACCTAACAGGCTTGGCAGGTCGTCGTCATTATTCTTCTTGTGCTACATCATACGTTCTTCGTCGATTTCGTTTTTAGTTATTTTTGATTGAAAATGTACGTAAAAAGAAATATAGGGATGGCGTACGACAATTTTTTTGCCGTAGCTGCATTTTTTGCCAAAAATGACGATCGATTACAACACTTACTCGCGCTTTACGAGTACATAGTGCGGTACGTTAGCAAGTGTTGCTGGATATGAGGTTTTGTACTCCCACCCCAGCGCAAGTAGTTTTCTTGCTTCGCTAACGTCAGCTACTGTGGCAATATCTACGATTCGCTTACGCCTGACAGCACTAGTGAGTTGTTGAGTCTCACCCTTGTGCACGTGTTCATTCCCGTATTCGTCTACCAGCTTCCACCTGACTCTGCCTGTAGCTGGATCCTCTCCAACTTTCTCGAAGGCTATAGGCTGGTGTGGAAAGCCTGCAGCTTTGCAGCGATTGCACTCTTGCATCTTTCTTTGCGGTTTTGATGCTTCCGCTTGAACTGTTGTTGACATAAACCACTATCCACAAAATTAGCTAATAATAGATGGAGCACTAGAGGGAGAGGGAGGGTATCTCATTCAACCTAATCAATCAGAAAAGTTCAACTATCTTTCCTGCTCCTAATGCGAAGATAAATTACCAGGCCAAATAACAGGACATGCCATATACTTTTTTGGGCTAACACGACTCTATTTGTTTAGTGGGCATAGCATGTTTGATATTACTCTTAGAGATTCAGATATATACAAGAACGAAATAGAAAATACTCTTTACGTTATTTCATATTGCCTACAAAATTCTGTCTCGTGTTCGATGTCTAATGTATGATACATGAATGATACATGATACATGTGTGTGTTTCAATGTATTTAGAAGCCTTGCCACTAGACAATTTGATATTTTTTACAGGAACTGAGCAATTAAGAAAATGATCATTATGATGCCTAGTCCAATTATTGCTGCACTAGTAGTATAGACTATGGCATTTTTTAGCATAAATTTGCCAGATGCTATAGTCCTGTTTGTATCTAGATAGTTTTTTAGTGCATAAATGATCAAACTTGTGCCCACAACAATCATGCCGATTCCAACTAGAGCGGAATATTCATTTGTTGTTGCAAACGCAGTATTTGTTGTTGTGTCGGTATTTGCAATTAGCCGAAGTTGTTGCAGAAATATACTAAATCTCTCAATAGCAAAACCAAGCGCGATCAATGCTATTGAAGTTCGCACCCAAGACAAGAAAGTACGCTGATTTGCTAAGTATTGCTGCAATCGCTCAGAGCTGTCTTCCTCATCGTCAAACATCTTTTGCTTCTGTCTATAACATTGCCAATCATTGGTTATAACTAAGAACAGGGTTGCCAAGATTAGATTTGGGATGCTTACATGATAAGATATTATGGTAATCACTATACTCTACGTTCTTGAGTTTTTACACCCGTCTTAAGATTAAAGATAATAAATGTCCCTCGTTCGCTTGCATAGACTTTTCATAATACTATCGAAGTACACCATAAATTATCTCAATAATGTCATAATCAAAATTCTTGCCAATATGCTTATCTTAATCAAATAGGTCTACATGACAATATTTGCTGATAGAGTATCCGCACACCAACACACTTAAAAACCGGAGGAAATCAATCCTACCCTATTATATGGCTGCCCGGAAAAATACCTCCCGCAAGAAAAGACTGATGAAGCGCACCAGACAGAATAGGCCGGTACCTACATGGGTAGTCATTAGGACTAACAGAAAAATCAGAACCAATCCCAAGCGTAGACTATGGCGCAGGTCTGATGTAAACGTAGGTTGATGAGCAAAAATGGCGACAATTGAGGAGACTACTACACGGGTTTACACCATCAATCTTGGCAAGGCTTGGATTACCCCAGAACACAAGCGGACCGACAGGGTCGTAAATATGATCCGGGAGTTTGCTCAGAAGCATATGAAAAGTAATGAGATCAAGCTCGACCAAGACCTAAATCGTCAGTTATGGTCAAGAGGCAAGACTAACCCTCCAAGAAAGGTTCGTGTAAAAATGGTCAAAGAAGAAGGTGGAACTGTTACAGTATCACTTTACGAAGATTTGCCGGCTACTACTACTACAACCACTGAAACTCCTGCCACCGAAGAAAACAAAGAGGCAGATACTAAGGGATCTGCGGAAGAAAAAACGACAACCACAGAGCAGTCCAAGGAAGAAAGAACGACTGAAGCAGCCAGCAAATAGCCCGTTAATTAGATCATCCTTTTTTATCGGATATAGGCAGGTGCAAAACATATGCTTTTTTTGTTGTTGATGCTGTGTAGTGCTTTTCGTAGTGAGAGCATATATTCCCCACTTTTCAGAGCAGCTGCTCATCTATCCTTAGGACATCTCTAAACTAAATACGGCCCCTTGAAATGCCTTCAGAATTATTATTATTATTATTATTTCCTACAATGAATACAAAATCAACCAAAATCATGCAAATTTGGGTTCTATAACTAGAACGCTTTTAGCAGGTCTCGGCCATTAATTTTTTAACCCCTTGTTTCAATATTGTAAGTTGTGATCGAGGTCTGCCCTGTCTGCTACAAATTTCTCCAGACTATTTATGACAAGAAAAAGATGAAAGAGATCAGGCTCATCGACAACCGGCCATGCAAGAGCATGTATCACAAGAAATTGGTCGATTAGAATATTTTCGTTACTGAAGCGGGAAGAGGAGATGAAGAATGACAAGAAGAAGAGGTATGATGAAATGCCAGCCAATTCGCTCAATCAAACCATTTCACAGTGAGTTGAATTGTAAATAAAGAGCAAAATTTATGAGATGTTAGATATGTTACAGTTCTCTCAACATCTGTCCAATTTCAGCTGATGAATTGTCAATAGTTCTCTCTTCTTAATTTAGGGTGGATTCAAAAACAAAGGAAATGGGTCTCCGTATTTTTATTCCTTACTTAGTTAGAGTGTATTTGGAGACTTGTGAGATTAATCTTCCTTAACCTCGTGTTTTTCCTTGACCTTGTTACCGAACGAATCTTTCGACTCGCGTTCTATCTTGGCTTCGTCGTCATCAATCTTCACTTTTTCCTTATATTCCTTTTCAGCCATGATGATATCCTTTCTTCTTTAAGGCTTAAAGCAATTGTAGAACATCTTACTGCTAGAAAATATAGGCATACGATCTATATTACTACTATAAGAGAAGCCTCAAAGAATTAGCTGTGAAGACATAATGAAACAAAAAAAAATGTACCATGAGATTATGCTTCCCATCATTAGAGTAGATAGTAAGTTGCTCAAATCTCACAGTTGATTTTACCTAATGAATAAGATAGGTCGTTGCTGTGGTTAAGTAGACAAAACCATCTCATCGTAGCATCATCATTAGGGACAAAAGGGGGCCATAGGCCGCAGCCGCTAGAAGTTGAATTAAAGAAAAAGAGTATAGCTGCTACTATGCTTGTGTGCTATTACTCTGCTACTTCTGTTCTTCCCACCGCTGCTTCTTCATTTTCTATCCTTCTCCTTCTTCCTCCTCCACTATAGCTATTTCTTCCGCTTCTCCGCTGCCAAGAGTTCCATTCGTAGCAAGCATTATCATAGGACCAAATGTTGCTCCACCATCATTGCTTACTCTAGCTACTGGTATGTCACTTGTTTGATTAGTCTCCCACCAGCTGACAACTGCATTCTCGCCTTCTCCTGCTATCTCTACTCTCCAAGAATCAGCTTCAGTTGTATTGCTTAAATTGATTTTATCACTAAATGTCTGTCCACCATCGTTAGAAGCTCTAAACATTACTTCTTCATTGCCATTTTCTGTATTGTTAGTCCACCAAGCTATGTAGATGTTATCTCCTGACACAGCAACAGGTGCTTTTGTGTCTGTTCTACCACCAAGACCTGGAATGACAAAAGCATCTGCTGACCAATCAATTCCAATTATTGTAGTACCTGCAGTAGTAGCGACAACGACGATGATTGTTGCTAACGAAAAAAGCGTTGCTGCTGATGTTACTGTAGAGTTATTCTTTTTGTTATTGAGATACTTCATCTCAGTGCCAAGCACAAATACGATGGATAAAAGAATTCCTCAATTTGGAAAACATAGAAAAAAGTGTATATGCAACTGGATGAGCACGAATTTATTACATCATTGGAGTCTCCTAATACTTCAAGAGAGTTGTTAGTTTTTGACTAAAAGTGGAGAGCAGTTATAGGCTACTAGACTTATGGGTTTAGAAAAGCACATACTGCTGTAAGGCTCCATGAATGTCACACTGATGGAATATTTGGAAACGTATATCTTGCACACTTTCTTTTTGCTTGTTTAACTAGGCAATGACTTCAAGATCTTCTTTTTATATTTTCCTGCTCGCCCTTCTGTTTGTTTTATCTCTTAGCATAATACTATTCGAGCTTGCACTAACGAGAATCTTTTCCATTGTATTATGGTATGATTATGCATTTATGGCAATTTCTATAGCCTTTTTTGGCCTTGGAATTGGATCCTTTATGGTACATATCCAGAAAGACAAGTTCAATACGCTAAAAAAGAAATCATTAATCAATTTAGAGTTCACTTTTTCATCCAGAATAGTTCGATATGCAATTGCGTATGGAATCTCTATGCCCATATTTATCCTCTCAATTAGTTACATCCCTAGCGATACTTCGTACATCTACCTGTTTTATCTAGTTTCTTCTGTTCCTTTCTTTTTTGCTGGAGCGGCAATGGCGTTAATATTTTTGGCAATGTCTGAAAAAATAAGTAAATTATACTTTGCTGATTTAATTGGAGCTGCGTTAGCCACAATCATTTTGGATCCAATGATGCAATCGCTTGGTGCTGGATCCGCTCTTTTATTAATATCAGCTGTCATTGTTGGATCTTCCGCTTGTGGTTATTTTTTTATGTCGAAGAGGACTATTATTGCAACAACACCTCAGAGAGGGAAACAAGAAGAAACTTCATACCCTAATCTTCGTCCAAGTGCAGAAATAGATAGAAAAGAAGTCGTCGCGGCAAAGCCACACAAGAGACTTAATGTGCTTGCTGCAATTACGTTTTCAGGTCTAATGATATTGTTAATTGTCAGTAGCGCATCAAGCACAAATATTTTCGAGATAAAGCCCGGTATGAGTAAAGGGTTATACTATCAGCTAAATCATCCTTCAGAATTTCAGCATTTATCGGAAGAGTGGAACTCATTTTCTCGAGTTGATGTTACTCGTAAAATAGGGAAACAAGGAGGAGACAATAATAATATTCTTAACAGTACCCTTTCAATTGCTGGCAGCAAACAGAACAACAATAATAATAGCGATAATAGTAGCAATGGCATTAGCAATAGTAGCAGCGTTACTGTTGCAGATATAGATAATGCGACATCTCATGAACTAGCTTCAATAATTATTGATGCCGATGCTGCCACACCAATATATCGGTGGAATGGCTCTCAAAGTGATATCGCTTGGATACAGAAGTACATGGACTATTTGCCTTATGAAATGATAAATGCAAATAATACTCTTGTCATAGGCAGTGGAGGCGGCGAGGACATATTGGTCGCCCTCTCCGGTGGTGCAGACAATGTCACTGCAGTAGAATTGAACCCTCTTGTAGTATCAGCGGTAAAACGTTTTGATGACCAATCTGGAAACATCTATAACAATAATAATGTAGAGTTAATTATCGACGATGGAAGACGGTTTATCAGCTCTTCTACTGAAAAATATGATGTCATAGTACTAAAACTTGTTGATTCTTGGGCTGCGCAGCTTGCTGGCGGATATGCTCTATCGGAGAATTATCTCTATACTGTCGAAGCATTTCAGCAGTACTTTCGTCATTTGGATAAGGATAATGGAGGTATGCTTGTAATGACTCGCTGGAACTTTGAGCTTCCAAGGCTTATGCCTTTGATCGCTGATTCTCTTGTAAAAGAGACGGGAAAGAGCCGAGAATCAGTTGCAAAACACGTAATGGTGATTGAAGATCGACCAGGCCTCTATTTTGGACGCTCTGACGATAATCAAAAGTACTACCCTATTTTGGTGATGGTTAAATCAACTCCATTTCTCGACGGAGAGGTCGCTATGGTAAAAGAAAAGGCAGAGGTAAATCAGGCAGAAATAACCATGCTGGCTGACAACTATGTATCAGCACCATTTAACAAATTATTCAACAGTGATAGTACTGTCTACAGTGAATACTTCTCCACAACTGTAGCATCAAATCCAACAATCCCAACCGATGATTCGCCATTTTACTTTGCAAGGGAACAAATACCAAGACAGATGATAATCTTGCTTATAACAGTCGTGGCTATTTCTGGGCTGTTGTCTGTATTGTTAATCTATCATGCTAGAAAAACAAGAGTAAAGTTCTATTCTAGATCATACTTTCATGTTTTGTTTGCGATCTTTATCGGTATCGGTTTTATGATTTTGGAGGTAACCTTTATTCAAAAATTTCTATTGTTGCTTGGAACTCCAATAATGGCACTAACTGTAATACTTTTTACCATTCTTTTATCCAGCGGAATAGGATCATATATTTCCGGCAAAGTTTTTAGCACAAGGCCGCATAGGGCTGTACTGAGTTCAATTCCAATTCTTGCAGGTATTATCGTTATTTATTTTCTTTATTTACAGCAGATAATAGAATCTAGCATCAGTATGGAATTGCCGTACAGGATTGCACTAACATTTGGGCTATTATTTCCTGCAGGATTTTTGATGGGATTCCAATTCCCTTCTCTTATTAAGATGGCATCATTAATTGCACTCCAGAATAAGAATAAGGTGATGGTATTTCAGTATGACAATTACCTCGATAGCAAGAACAATAATACGACCCTGCTATGGGGTATCAATATTGTTGCATCAGTTATTGGAACAGTCCTTGCAGCTATATCAGCTATGGTAATTGGCTTCAATGGAAATTTGCTAATTGGTCTTTGTATGTACTTAGGAGCAGGCGCATGTGCACTTTTTTCAATTTACCATATGATGAATAATAATAGAACAACAACCATATCAATTGGTGGAAACTTGTAAAAGCGACTAACTTAATGAGAGAGGGAGGGAGGAAGCAAGACATAAAAGCAGATTCATTTAGCTTGGCCAATAGCAATTGCTTACAGAAAAAAATTTAATTCACCATATTTGCAAGGCATCAAATGGTAGGGGGAGGATTTGATAGTCTAAAAATGATTCTGCGGCAGGAAATACTAGATCTTCAGCGTAATTTACAAGAGAACAAATACAAAAAAAGCGGCGACGCAACAGATCGCCTTTTATCAAGAATAGCAGATAGAAACGACATTATAAGAATCAACACCTTGCGATGGGTTTTAGAAGTAATTGAAAAGCTGGAGCATGAACGCTAATCCAATTGATCGTCATACGCAGACATATATGGTTTCTTCTTTCTCCATTATTGGGTAAAGGATCAAGTCACAGGCTCTGCGCCACTCTGAGCTCTGCTCCATCCATGTGTCCTCCTTCTTCCATGACTTCATATTTTCTAGCTTGCCGGTAAAAACATTAAACTCATATCCATGCATCCAGCATACTACATTATCACCTTTCAATTCTCCTTTCACAAGTGATGCCCCTCTATGTGGACATGAATTATTACATGCAAAGAGTCTTCCATGTAGTCTTCCGACAAGAACCTCTGTGTGATCCACCTTGAACATTTTCATTGACTTTTCTTGTATTTCGTCACTCTTGCAGATTAGTCTATACGACAATAAAGAAGAAAGTAAAAAAAGATAATAAAAAAGTTAATAATAAAAAACTGGTTGTCAGAGGTGAATGAGGCTGCCCTGGTCCCCTGTGTGTGGCGACTGACCGGCAAATTTTCTCCTAAAGTGTCCCGAGGGCCTCTTAGATAGGAGCTCGATGAACCAAGCCTCATGTTCGACTTCTTCCTGCATTATTCTCTGTGCAATGTCGTAAGTCCTTGGATCCTTTCCAGCTGTCATATCACAAACTTCGCCCCACGACCTAATTGCACACTGCTCTGCTTCAAGAAGCACTTTAAGTATTGAATTGATGTCTTCCCAGTTGTCAGGCAGATAAGCATCCGGACATCCTGCCTGATCTGCGAATTTCCTGATATCTCTTGGAAGGGCGCCTCCCAGCTCGTATAGACGGGGAACCATTGCCTCAAAATGGTTCCTGTCCTCTATTCTAGCATCCTCTACTATCTCCTTTATGCCTTCACCTTCTAGACCTGTACAGTGCATTCTTAGAATCGTATAGTAATAGTACGTTGTGAATTCTGCGCCCACGCCTGCAGTGATCAATTTTATGAGCTTGTCGATATCGACACCATTTTTCCTTAAAACTTCCAATGCCACGACATTTGGTACAGCCCCTTTCGGACTTTGTGGATTTGACATATACGCGAGGGCAATATATCGCATAAAAGGATTAGCTCGCTTTGATGATGAGTTTTCTTCTGGATTCAAATTCTTATTGATGGCCTATGGTGTTTAATAGAACAAAACGCTATTGAATGATACTGTAATCCTGATTACAGTTTCTTGGAGGGAGTGATCTGTAAGTCTTTAATACATGCCACTCTCATAGAGAAGGACAAAATATTGCTACCGGGAAGCCGAGGAACCGTACCATATACTTTGAAGAATAATAATAATAATAATATTGTATAGCTATAGTGTGATAACGTGACAGAGATGCTCTAGTCAGTAAGATATATGCCATATTTTATCAAATAGAGTATTGCGTGAGAAGACAACAATATTCTCTTATTAGGAAAGCATCTGTTTTAGCCTGATGTTTGCTGCAAAATTTGTATGCTAATAGGCAGAAACATATACAGTGCATCATAGCATGATTGAACTAGGTGACATGAACGCAATGTCCAAAAAAGAGCGTAGAGAGATAGGCTTTTAGATTATTATATTACAATATATTGTTGAAGTTCGACGGTTCTATGCTAACAAGCCTTGTACCGCATGAGGAAGAGGAGGAAGGGGAATTAAAATGAAAAATCGCAAGCCCGTACTTATCGTTGACGACAGCCCAGACTCCATTAAAGCCATGAATCTTTTGAGGGAAAGAGATGTTGAATTTGTCGAATACGATATCAGAAAGTTTGCAGAGAGCTGCTGCGGTGACTTGCCTACAACAAAGGCACCATCTGTATTTGCTCCTGAAGGAGTATTCAGAGGATTATGTGGAGTTGAGGAGTATGTCACTTCAGCAACAGCGTCCAAAAAGGAAATCCAAAGCGAATCTGATAGCGCATATTGGTAGCTAGAGAAAGTACATGAATGGAGAATGTGACATTAGATGAGGCTCAGCATAGCCATCAACAAAACCAACTACATTTCCTAACTCTTTCTTTCGAGATGAAAGTAAAAAGTACATCAGTAGAATAATATAATACATGCCAGCGACAAAGTCTCATGCCTGCCAAGAAATGGCTTGAAGATCAAGTATCTCTAGCTCCAATTAAGAAC
>Ga0081538_10006269_pt1 | contig 10517 bp, 5 predicted proteins | sample TabmetS5T2R1_FD_71022 | JGI IMG/M metagenome (GOLD analysis project Ga0081538, IMG submission 71022) | Tabebuia heterophylla rhizosphere microbial communities from the University of Puerto Rico - S5T2R1 | ecosystem: Host-associated > Plants > Roots > Rhizosphere ...
TCCTTCATGGACTCCGTTTCCGGCGCCTCGATGTAGGGCTGCTGCTGGTCTTGCTTTTCCTCCTCGTGGTAGACCGACTCGGCGTTCACCGCCCAGATGTCGTGCTCGGTGCCCTTCACGAGGTTGTCCACCGCGCGCATGGCGGTGAGCATGGAGTGGTCTGAGTTGTTGTAGCGGTGCAGCCCGTTGCGGCCGACCTGGATGAAGTTGTCGAGCCCGTCCAGCCAGGTGCGGATCGTCGAGACGCGCTCGGCGTACTCGGCGTCGTAGATCGGGTAGGCCTTCGGCACCCGCTCCACGAAACCGAACTCGAGCTGCTCGCGGCGCGCCAGTCCGAGCTGCTCGAGCTCGCGCATGCCGAGCTCGACGAGCTTGTCGTCCTCGGTCTCCCAGAGCTCGTCGCCGGCGAAGCAGAAGAACTCGAGCCCCACGCACGCCTTGGTGGGGTCCGGCACCATCCAGGGGCTCCAGGAGCGGAAGTTCTGGATCCGGCCCACGTTCACGCTGGGGTCGTGGATATAGATCCAGTTGTCCGGGAAGATGTCGTCGCCGTTCAGGACCACGGCGACCGTTAGGAAGTCGCGGTAGCGCATGCCCCGCGCGGCCGCCACCACGTCGGGCCGGGGATGCGGGTCGGCCATCCCCACGGCGTTGCGCAGCGGCAGCGACGAGATCACGGCCGCCGGCTCGAAGACCTTGTCGCCCACGTGCACCCGCACGCACTTCTCGCCCTCGAAGTCGAGCTTGGTGACCCTGTGCTCGAGGAGCACCTGGCCGCCCAGCTTGCGGATGTCGTCGGTCATCGTCTCCCACATCTGCCCCGGGCCGTAGCGGGGGTAGTTGAACTCCGAGATGAGCGACTTGATCTTGTCGCCCTTGTTGCCCAGGAACGCCGACTTCGCTGCGCTGAAGAACGACAACCCCTTGATGCGCTGGGCGGCCCAGTCCGCGCGGATCTCGGAGGTCGGCACGCCCCACACCTTCTCGGTGTAGGACTTGAAGAACTGGTTGAACAGCCAGCGGCCGAACCGGTTCACGACCCACTGCTCGAACGTCTCCTCCTTGCCCTTCGGCCGGACCTTCGCCCACAGGTACGACAGGAAGGCCCTGGTGAGGTCGACCGGCCCCAGCTTCTTGATCACGTCGGGGCCGCGCAGCGGGTAGTCCAGGAACTTCTTGTTCCAGTAGATGCGCGACATCCGCGGGCGCTTGAGGAACTCCTCGCGCATGATCTCGTGCCAGAGGTCGTCGACCTCCTTGACCTTCGTGAAGAAGCGGTGGCCACCGAGATCGAACCGGTAGCCGTCGCGCACGGCCGTCTTGGCGATGCCGCCCACCTGGTCCTCGGCCTCCAGCACCACCACGGGAAGCCCCTGCTTCGAGAGCAGATAGCCGGCGGTCAGGCCGGCGGGCCCGCCCCCCAGGATCACGGTGGGCTTGTCGCGCATCTCCGGGCGCGCGATCTGGACGTGCTTGGGAGGCTGGCTGTTCTCGTTCGTCATCCGGTCTTCTCGTAGAGGACTCCGCGCACCCCGATCCGGGTCGCGCGACGGTAGGTGGTCGGCACCGGCCCGACCCTCTCGAACCGGTCATCGGCTGCCAGGGCGGCCCCCCAACGCGCCGAGGCGCGCCGCACGAGCTGGGTCCAAGGGGCGTCCCAGTCGTCGGCTCGCGCCGTGACCGGATGCACGATGAGGACCCGCCCGCCGACCGGCAGCCTATCAAGCAGGGGGGTCAGGTTCTTGGCCGGCGTCGCTGCCTTCAGGCGGTCGTAGCCGTCGGTCCAGTCCATCACCCGGTCGTTCTCCATCAGGCCCAGCGGGCTGCCGAACTGAAGCTTCGGCGCCCCGCCGAGGTCCTCCAGGTGGTACGCCAGAAGCGGCGCCTGCTCCGGCTGCATCGAGAGCACGAGGTCGCCCTGGCTCAGCTCCGGCACGGCGTCCCTGCGCAGGTCGGAGGCGTTCGACTTGTTCTCGAGGCCGTAGGAGCGCGGGACGGCCCAGATGCCGAGGATGATCACGAGCGCGACCAGGCCGAGCGTGCCCGCGCGGGCGAGCGCGAGCGCGGCGATCAGCAGCATCGGTCCGAGCAGCACACCCAGGTAGCGCGTGGTCCAGGCGGGCGACACCTGCGACACGAGCCACGCCGCCGCCAGCGTCGCCAGCACCGTCACCGCGGCGGCGATCACCGCGGTGCGCTCCTTGTCCTCCACCCGCCGAGCCAGCACGGCGGCGAGTCCGGTGCCGCCCGCCAGGAGAAGGGCGACGGTGGGGGTGGAGCCGCCGAGCAGGGACCTCGTGATCTGCACGGGCGCCCCGAAGTTCGGCGGGTTGAGCCAGGGCGCGCCGGTGTGCTCGATCTGGTGGAGGAGCGTGGGCAGCCAGGGCAGGTAGAGCAGCCCGGCGCCGCCGAAGCCGATCAGCGCGTCCTTCCAGAACGAGTGGCGGTTCTCCGACACGTACCAGCACGGCACCAGGGCGCACACCAGGCCGGCGGCGAGGAACAGCCCCCAGTTGTGCGTGTAGAGCATGAGGGCCAGCAGCACGAAGAAGAGCGGCAGGTAGCCGCGCCGGCCGAACGCGAAGACGTGCAGGAAGGCGGCCGTCGCGAGCAGCGACATGACGAGCATGAGCGAGTACATGCGCGTCTCCTGCGCGAACTGCGTGAGAAAGGGGTTGACGGCGCAGAGCGCGGCACAGATCAGCCCGGCGCGGCGGCCGAAGAGGCTCCAGCCGGCCCACATGCCGCCCGGCACCGCGACGAGCGCGATCGCCACCGACAGCGCCTGGGTCTCCCCCGGCCCGTTGCCCACCAGGTCCATCCAGACCGACAGCAGCATGTAGTAGAAGGGCGGCGAGCCGTCGACCTTCAGCACGCCCGGAATGTCGAACAGCGGCTGCGAGGCGATGCCGATCGAGAGCCCCTCGTCCATCCAGAGGGACTCGCCGAGGGAGTCGGTGCGCAGGTACAACGAGTAGGCGAGCAGCACGACCAGCGCCAACGCGGGCAGCACGAAGCTCGACGGCAGTGAGCCGACGCGCGGGAGCGGACGCAGGCGGGAGGCGACGCTTGCCACGGAAGCCAGCCTAATGAGCGCCCCGGTCCCCTACGGGGACTCCTTCTGGGGGCTGCCGGGGTCGCCGATCACTTCGAGCTCCGTGTCCTTAGAGGGCTGGTTGAAGGCTGAGCCGGAGGTGGGCGCGAAGCGGCTCGCCCTCGGGCAGTCGCTCTCCCCCTCCGGCGGCACCGTCAAGAGTCGCCACTTGCCGTTGGTCCCGACGAGCCGGAAGCGGTCGTCGGTCGGCTTCGTCACGAGCGGGCCGTCCGGGACCGTGCGAGTGCGGAAGGTCGCGCCGGGGGAAATCGTGACCTTCCACCCCACCTGGATCCCGTGGATTCCCAGCTCGTAGGCCACCATCTGCGTCTGGAAGGGGCCGCTGTATATGCCGCCGCAGGCCAGCAGCGGCTCCTTGCCCCCGACCTCGTCGATCAGCCCCTTCAGGTCGTTCCAGAGGTAGGCCTCGTGCTCGAGCCCCCCGCGCACGCGCGCCGTGTTGTCGGCCTTGGCGAGGATCGTGGGCGATGCCACCACCACGCCCAGCAGGAATGCGCCCGCGATCACGGGCCGCGCCCTGTGCGCGCCCACGAAGCGGCGCGCGAGCCACTCCACGCCCTGCAGCACGCGCACGGCGCCCATCCCGCCGAGCACGCAGACGACGGCGGTGGTGACGATCAGGTAGCGCTGGTTGCCCGCGAAGCCGGCCTCGGTCATGGCGGCCACGAGCAGGAACCACGCCAGGCCGAACGCCGTGAGCGCGAGCGTGACCCCCTCGCGGCGGTAGCGGTGCCACATCACGGCCGCGAAGCCGACCGCGATCACGGTGCCGAGCTCCACGGGCGCGATCGTGACGCTCATGAAGCGCTCGACCAGCTCGACCGCCGGCGAGTCCGCGAACGCCGCGGAGCCCGGGTTGGGGGCGTTGGCGCGCGCGCCGGCACGGAACGGGTCGTCGGAGCCCCACCACTCGGGCAGGAACCAGAGAGCCGGGATGAGCGCCGCGAAGCCCACCAGGCGCAGGCGCAGCCTCGGGTCCATGAACCACAGCCACAGCCCGTACAAGCCGAGGAACGGCCACGCCTCGGGGCGCAGCAGCGCGGCCAGGAAGCCGAGATACAGGGCGTGGTCGCGGCGGCCGTCCAGGTGGCGCTCAAAGGCCCACAGCACGATCGCCGCGAGAAGCGGCTCCGAGTTGCCGAGGGCGGCGTCGCGCACGTACTTGTTGCTCGAGAACAGCGCGAGGAACGCGCAGACGCCGGCCACGACGCCGTACATGCCTCCGCCGATCAGGCGGTGCGCCATGCGGAACGCCATGACGCAGCCGAGGAGCCCGCCCGCCCGCGCGACCACGAGCCACAGGTATGGCGCGACGTCCTGCCCGAAGATCGAGAACGGGACGGTGAACAGGATCGGGAACGGCTTCCACGACGGCCCGCCCGCGGTGACGAGGTCGAGCTCCGTGATCTCGCGGCCCCACAGGATCCAGGCCCAGGGGTCGTAGGTGGGGGTGGACGGGAACACCAGCGTGGCCGTGGCCACGATCAGGCATCCGACGATGATCAGCCCCATCTGCGCGCCGTGCGAGAGGCCGCCGCGGGCGGTGTCGTCACGCAGCGTGAGGGCGCCGCGATGGCCGATGCCCCGACGCCGCGGGGAGCGGAGCTGTGCGACGGATGCCCGCATCGACGGCGGGTTGTCTAGGCCCGGCTCGCCTCGGCCCCGGCGTCGAGCCGGACCGCCGAGCGCAGGCGCGACCAGCCGCCGTATCGCGTGACCAGGACCACGAACCCGACGATGGTGATCGGGACGTACAGCACGAACCGCAGCAGGATGAGGTACGAGAGCGACGCCGATCCGCTCGCCCCCAACCGCCCGGCGCCCCAGGCCACGGCCGCGTCGAACGTGCCGATGGAGCCGGGCGCCGCGGGAAGCGCGGCCACGAAGTTCGTGAGCGCGACGAGGTACAGCGCACCGGTGGCGCTGATACCGAGGTCCACCGACTTCGCCACCGCCAGGTAGACGGCCGCCTCGAAGGCCCAGAGCACGAACGTGCCCGCGAGCAGCACCACGCCCTCACGGCAGAGCAGCGCACGCGGCGCGTCGGCCAGAGGGCGAAGCCAGTCGCGCGCGCGCTCGAACACGTGGTGGCGGCGGAGAATCGCGACCACGACCGCGGCGAGCAGCAGGAGGAGGAAGCCGATGCCGGCCACCAGCACCGGCCGGTCGGTGGGCAACACGGTCGAACTGAGCACGCCATAGACCACCACTACGAAGATCGTGCCCAGCGCGATCACGTCGAGCAGCCGCTCCGCCACCACGGAGCCGAGCACGACGCGCTTGCTCGCCCCGGTGCGGCTCGAGAGGAGCACCACCCGGAGCGCCTCGCCCGCGCGCGCCGGAAGCACGTTGTTCCCCATGTATCCCACAGTCGTGAGCGCGTAGCAGTCGCTGCGCCTGGCTTTGACGCCCGCGAGCGCGAGGATGTGGTGCCACCGCTCTCCGCGCAGGAGCGTGGCGATCGCGTAGAGGCCCAGCGCGGCGCCGAGCCAGGCGACGTCACCCGCCCCGCTGGGCAGCTCGGGCGCCTCCTGGTGCGCACCCCACCAGATGACCGCGCCAAGCGCGATCAGGGAGATGAGGGCTTGAATTAGCGCGAAGCGTCGGTTCATGGGCTGGCTCGGACGGCGCTCACGTGCGGCGACGCCGGGGCGGGACAGGGGATTTTGCTGCGCAGATACGTCCGGCCGGGCAACCGGTCGTGCGGTTGCACGGTAGCAGTCGTCAGACAAGCATCCGGCTCGGCCGGATGCGCAATATCACCTGTACCCGCGTGCGGAATTCCGCAACCGGAGACCCTCTCGGGTGTTCTGCCCGGAGTCCGCCGCTACGCTCCGTCGCCGCCTCATCTCGTGCCCGCTCTTCTCCTTACATTCGTCCTCCTCCTCGCGTACGCCCCTGGCGCCTTCGCCCAGGGGGGCGCACAGCCGCCGCCGGCCCCGCCCCCGCCGCCTCCCCCGCCCGAGCTGTCGGTGGAGCGGCCCGGCGGCAAGCCGCTCGTCTTCGAGGGGCAGACCACGCGCCAGCTGCTCGGCGGCACGTGGTACTTCCGCCAGGACGACCTGCTCACGCAGGGCGACACCGAGCGCTGGTACGCCCAGGACGACCTCACCGGCTGGACGGCGATCTCGGTCCCACACAACTGGAACGCCCAGGACACCACCCTGAACCAGTCGTCGGTGGGCTGGTACCGGAAGGAGTTCCGCCTGCCCCGCGGCTCGAGGAGCACCTTCTGGAAGATCCGCTTCGAGGGCTCCAACTACCGGACCTGGGTCTGGCTGAACGGAAAGCAGATCGGCACCTACACCGGCTACTTCCCGTTCGAGGTCGACCTCGAGGGGCTCCGGCGCGGCCGCAACACGCTCGTCGTGAAGGTCTCGTCGCTCCGCAGCAACCGGGACCTGACCCACTGGCGGCCGGCGGCCTACAACGGCTTCGGCACCGGCGGCTGGTGGAACTTCGGCGGGCTCCTGCGCGAGGTCTACGTGCGCCGGATCAACAGGATCGACATCGAGGACGTCCACGTGCTCCCGCGCCTGCGGCGCGTCGGCGGGCCGGCCAGGGTCGAGGTGCGAGTGAAGCTGCGAAACCTCACGAACAGGGCCCGCAGGGTCGGGCTCTCGGTCAGGGTGGGCGGAGTGAACTTCGCGTTCGGCACGGAGGAGGTGCTCGCCGGCAACACGCGGGAGCTGTCGAACAGCTTCACGATCGATCGCCCGCAGCTCTGGCAGCCGGGCCGGCCGACGCTCTATCCGATGACCGTGTACGCGGACGAGGGGGGCGTCCGGCGCGCGGCGTACAAACTGCGCTTCGGCGTGCGCAAGCTGGAGACGCGCGGCGCCGCGATCCTGCTGAACGGCAAGCGGCTCAACCTGCGCGGCGCCAGCATCCACGAGGACGACCTCGAGGAGGGCGGGGCGCTGTCTCAGGGCACCCGCCGGCTGCTCGTGTCGCGCCTGCGTGACCTTCGCGCGACGGTGACGCGTTCGCACTACCCGCTCCACCCCGCCTTCCTGGAGCTGTTCGACAGGTACGGGATCATGTACTGGGTCGACGCGCCGGTCTGGCAGGTGCCGAATCGCCGCTTCAACGAGTCCGGCGTGCGCGACGCGGCAACCCGCGCCGTGCTGCTGACGGTGCGCAACAACCTCAACCACCCGTCTGTGATGACCTGGTCTCTCGCGAACGAGCCGGCCGAGACCGAGAGCGGCCTCGGCGTATTCGGTCCCGGCGTGATCCGCTATATCAGCGAGGCGTCCGCGGCGGCACGCGAGATGGACGACACGCGGCTGATCGGCATCGAACGGCAGTCGCGCATCGGTGAGCCAGCCACTACTCCGGCGCACCGCTACCTCGACGTGCTGGGCGTCAACGAGTACTTCGGCTGGTACCGGTCGGTCCGCGACGACGACACCGTGCGTGCGGCGAGCACGGTTCAGGATCTGGGCGCTTTCCTCGACGGGATCCACGCCGCCAATCCCAACCTGCCGATCGTGATCACGGAGTATGGCGCCGAGGGGGTACGCCCCGGCGCAGTAGAGCAGAAGGGGAGCTACGAGTACCAGCGCAAGTTCGTGCGCGACCACCTCGCCGTGCATGCGTCCAAGAGCTACGTAAACGGGTCGATCCATTGGGCGCTGCGCGACTTTCGCGTCCACCCGAAGTGGACCGGCGGCGCCCCGGACGGGTGGGCCACACCGCCCTGGCACAACAAGAGCCTGATCGAGGAGAACGACGGCCAGAAGCCGGCCTACTTCGACCTGCGCAGGCGGTGGCGCAAGACCAAGCCCCTGCTGCCGCGCCGCCGCGCCCCGGCCCGTGGCGCCCTGACCGCACGCTAGCCTCCGCGCGGATGAAGCCCGCGCCGGCCAGGCCGATCCTCGCCATCACGGCCGCCGTTCTCCTGGCGGCTCTGTCCGGCTGCGGTCTCGGCTCCGACGACGCCGCTCCGGACGACGCCGACATCCGCACGACCGTGATGACCTGCTTCGAGAACGAGGAAATCCCCGCCCGGTTCGAGGGCGAGGAGGGCAACGAGGAGATCGTGATCGGCGACGGCCCCGGCGCGCCGAGGGTCCGGATCTTCCTCACCGCCGGCGAGTCCGAGGCCGCCCATTTCCAGGGCGAGGGCGAGGGCTCGGAGCAGATCGGCGCGACCTGGCTCTACGTGAACAAGGGCAGCGACGACCTGCTCGAGCAGGTCGAGAACTGCCTGACTGAGCAGTAACGCCGGCCCGCCTCTCTCATCGGTGGGCTGGGTCAGATGGCCGCGGCGGGTCGGCTCGGGCGCCGCGTCCGGGCAAGCGTCCGACTTTGGTGTTCCATACGAACACCAGGATCGGACAGTAGACCGTGATCGCCGTGACCACCCGCCGCTGGAGCCCAACCGGAAGCGACTGAAGACGCTGGCTAGCGGGAGACTGGAACGACAACCGTCCGCCGGTCATATGGCGGGCGGTTTCGGATCACGCTCACGGCGACCGAGTCGGCCGGTCCTGCCAGCCGCGCCCGGAAGCTGCGCCGGCCCCGGCCGAGCACGTACTTCGCCCTCATGGGATCGCCGCGGCGCCGGGAGGGGCGCAGAACCGCCCGGAACTGGACCCGCCGCGCCGGCCTGTCCGTCTGCCACGTCACGACCACGGAACGACCCCGCGTGGACGCCCGCAGGTTCAGTAGCCGCGGCAACGGCCGGAGCGGCTTGCGGCGGAGCTCGACCCGCACCGTGCGGGTAACGGACCTGCGCCCGTCCGTCGCAAAGCCCTGCACGACCACGCGCGCCCGGCGCCGGGATGGCGGAGCGAGGTGAGCGCCCGGACTCGGCTCGATGGCGAGGAGCCTGCTGCCCGCTCGCCGCAGCGAGCCGCTCACCACGCCCCGGGCCCGGCCCCGGCCTCCAACCACGTACCCGCGCAGGTCGCAGGGCCGGTCGCAGCGGACCCTCACCCTGAGCCTGTTCCCATAGCCGAGTGTCGTCGCGCGCGGCCTGCGAACACTGAGGCGCGGCGGGGGGCGCCCGGGGCCAGGTGGTCCCGCGTCGGCTAGGTGGAGCCGCCCAGAGCGCGTCGGGATCTCGAGTCCGAAGTCGAGCGTCGAGGTCACGTTGTCCGTATAGGCGACGAGCAGGTCGCCGTCGGCCAGCTCCAGCGGGACCACGCCGTTGACGGAACGGCATGCGCAGCCCGGGGTCTCGGGACGTGACGCGCCGCCGCCGGCCACGCCCTGAACCATGCGCGCCCCGAGCGGGCGATCGCCGAACCGCAGGCGGCGCTCCCACCCCCAGCCGATGAGGTAGCGCCCGTCGGGACCGATGGCGGCGCGCACGCCGGTGTTGTCGGGATCGTCGGGTGGCTCCGGCCGGCCGCCGATCCGCTCCGCCAGGATGACGAAGGACTCGCCCTGTGAGAAGTCGTCGCGGCGGCGCCGCTGCAGCACAACCGGCCCGGTCCATGCGCCGGTGCCCCGGCGGCTAAGGACGAGGACGTCCTGGGACCCGGCCGCCTCGCCGCCCCGCCAAGCCACCACGGCGGAGCCGTCGGAGGCGACCTCGACGTCGGGGTCCTGCCAGTCGCCACGGAGGGATCGGAGCCGACGGATCCTGACGAACGCGGACTCGCCGCCGGCACGCTCGTAGACCCAGACGGCGCCCTGGCCGTCGTGGGCGAACAGAGCGCGGCCGCCGGGAGTCACCGACAGCGCGGCGTGCTCCACGAACTGCACCCGGCGGGCGAGGACCTGGGCGGGCCGGAGGGCTCCTCCCGCCGGCGCGGTGGCCACCGCGACGCGTGACAGGGCGGAGATGTTCGCTCGGTCCGGAACGGGCTGTGCCCAGGCCACGGTGGCGGTCCCCGCCGCGTCCATCCCGGCGGCCACCTGCACGGCCGGCGGAAAGGTCATGCGGCGCCCCGGGGTCAGGACCCGCGGGCGCCCGAAGCTGCCCCCCGCCGGCCGCAGCGCGGCAACCACGCGGGTGCGCGTAACCAGACGCCCGCTCCGTCTCAGTGACCGCATTATCGACCAGGCCACCACGGCATCCCCTCGCGGCGAAATAGCGGCTACCGGCGTCGACGGAAAGCCTCGGGCCCGGCCAATGTCGACAGGCGCTGCGAATCCTCCGCCGGGCTCGGCCAGCGCGGCTCGCATCTGGATGGCGCGCCGGCCTGTACGCACGGCCCCGGCCACGACCGCGTGCCCGCTTGGGTCGGCGGCCACCGCCGGGCACTGCTCGAGGATGCCCAGGCGGGCGGTCGCTGCGATCGACACGCCGCCGGCATCCACCCTCAGCAGGTCGTAGGGGAAGGTCCGTCCCTCGAGCGGGCCGAGCAGGCCTATGAGCCCCGGCGCCCCCGTTGCTCGCAGGCACGTGGCGGCGGCCGCCTTCGGGCTGGCGCGCACGAAGACGTCC
>Ga0081538_10006270_pt1 | contig 10514 bp, 10 predicted proteins | sample TabmetS5T2R1_FD_71022 | JGI IMG/M metagenome (GOLD analysis project Ga0081538, IMG submission 71022) | Tabebuia heterophylla rhizosphere microbial communities from the University of Puerto Rico - S5T2R1 | ecosystem: Host-associated > Plants > Roots > Rhizosphere ...
AACCGCATGAGACTTCCTTCCTTGCAAGGCCGCCCGACAGAAGGACGAGCCTTAGCCAGTCGCTCCAAGAGTCTATAGGGTTTTCGCATCGTTGCTGCTCCTTTCTGGTGACGATGGCGCCTCTCAAGAGGCGCCATGGTACTTGACGCTCACTCCAGCACGGCGCGTCGTCAAGGGTGCACGGTGCCAGCGGGAGGCTCCCGCGGCCCGCTGGCCCTGGCGGCGCGCTCCCAGCGACCAGGGGACGGGCAGAGCCCGTTATCGCCTCATCGGACTGACGAGCCGGATCGACGAGATACTATTATCCTTCATGCCGTGGTCTTGGACGCGGAGATACGTCCCCGGCCCCAACTCGGTCATCTTCGTCCCCTGAAAGTTCTCCCCATCAAAAAATTCCCAGCGTCCCGCCAGAATCACTATTGACGAGATGCTATTCCCCCACTTGCCCAAATCGGGCACATTGCCGAAGAGGTGGATATGATCCCCCAGTAAGCCGTCATTATCGAAGGCCACAATCTGCGGGATGTCACCAGGTTGCGGGGTCACGGCGGTTTGGGGCTGCTGCTGGGCAGCCGCCAGCGTCGCGCTGACCAGCACGGCGAGTAGGCCGAGCATCCATCGTTTCATCTTATCCCTCCTTGTCTCACTGACAGGCAGTAGTGTTGTATGCTCTCACTTTGACACAGGCCTCTCTTTTTAAGAGGAAAAGGCTGCCCTCTGTCTCAGAGTGAGAGGCGGCAGACAGCATAGGCGCTGACTGTGTAAGAGACGCCACGCACAGGGCGGGGCGCTTCGCCACGAGACAGACGAAAGCGGCCTTGTCGTGCGAGGGCGCCTTCCCCCTACCAAAGCAAAAATCGTACCAGCAGGTCATGAGTCAGACGATGGTAGCAAGGGGGAGAGCGTTGGCAGTACTGTGGTCCAGGCTCCCGCTAAAGATTTGTCCAATGCTCAAGAGAGCGAAACGCTTCCAGCGAAACGCCATGTTACCGACTTTGCCCCATTTCTCTGAAAGCTTTTGAGGATCATAGGACACATGGACGAAATGAGGTATTATAGGAGACTATAGCCACGACGCCCCAAGTCCTGGACGCTGCGGGCCGTCATGAGCCTGGCGCGCCTAGGACAGCGTCAGGGCAAACGTGCAGAGGCCCACGCACTGCTGGCGCCCATCTACGGCTGGTTCACCGAGGGCTTGGCCCCGGCTGACCTCCAGGAAGCCACGGCGCCGCTGGAGGCATGGGCGTGATAAGAGCGGCAATGTATATGCAGTCGCCACGAACAGCGCTAAAGGAGGGCAGGACCATGCAGGTGCTCCGTCTGGTCGTACTAGTCGTTTGCCTGAGTCTCTGTGCAGCGTGCACGCAGCTCTTGTCGTCTGCCACGCCGGGCGCGGGTCGCCCGAACAGCAGCGGCAGTGACAACACGCTCCAGCGCGAGCCCGACGTGCCCTATGTGGCCACACCGCCCGCGGTGGTGGCGAAGATGTTGGAGATCGCCCAGGTCACCAAGGACGATGTGGTGTACGATCTGGGCTCCGGTGATGGCCGCATCGTCATCATGGCGGCGAAGCGGTTCGGCGCCCGCGGTGTTGGCGTGGAGATCGATCCGCAACTGGTGTGGGAAGCACAAGACAACGCCAAACGAGCCGGCGTGGCCAATCGGGTGCAATTTCTCTTACAAGATCTGTTTGAGACGGACCTCCGGGCCGCGACCGTGGTGACCCTGTACCTGATGCAGTCTGTCAACCTGCAGCTGCGGCCGAAACTGTGGCGGGAACTGCAACCAGGCACACGGGTGGTCTCACATGACTTTAGCATGGGTGATTGGCAGCCGGAGCAGGTCGTCAGAGTCGACGGGAGTGTGATCTATTACTGGACCATACCGGCGCAGCCGCTGACACAGCCCTAGGACGGCGTACCGCCCATGCCGCGCCTGTGTGGCGCGGAGGTAACGAGGGTGAGCTGCTTTCGCCATCTGCGGCCCATTGGTCCACCACTAAGCCGATGGCATGGGCGAATTTTCCAACACGCTCTCAGCTATGCTTATCGCGTGGCGGCCTACCGCCGCACAGTTTTTCACTACTACGATCACCCTCCGGGAGTATGTATGCAACAATCCTTCCTTGCGACTACAGTCGCGTTCACGTCTTTTGCCACACTGGTTTTCCAGCTGACCCAAACCCGGATTCTTTCCTATATATTCTGGAATCATGCAGTGTATTTGACGGTGTCACTAGCCCTCCTCGGCTTCGGGATCAGCGGGACGTTCGTTGCCCTGTTCGCCTCCACGAAGTCCCTCTTCTCACCCCGGATCCTGGCGCGCCTGCTGATGGGCTTTGGCGTCGCCAGTTTTGGCGCCATCGCCCTGACAGCGTGGTTCTTGCCGTATCTCGGCTGGGAACCCGCCTGGCGAAGCCTCCTGTTCTGCTACGTGCTGTATGTTGCCCCGTTTATCTTCTCCGGCGCGATCCTTGGGATCATTTTATCTTCCTCGGTCGCTCGGATTGGCTCGCTGTACGCCATCGACCTCCTCGCGGCGGGGCTCGGCTGCATCCTTTTCTTCTTCCTCCTTCCTCTCCTGAGCGCTCCGATCCTGGTCCCCGTGCTCTCTGCCTGTGCCCTCCTCCTCGCCGTTGGCTGGAGTGCACCTCAGGATCCCGTCGCCCGCATGACAAGTCTCCTCGGCGGCGTCGGCCTGGCCGCCATCGCGCTCGTGCAAGGGTTCTTCCCATTCTTCCTGGACTTTACGCCCCTTTCCAGCAAGGAGATGGGTACCTTCTTGGATAAGACGAAGTCCCCGCACGCACGCATCGAGCACACGACCTGGACCCCGATCGGACGTATCGATGTCGTCGGCGACGAGCAGACGAACCTCTGGGGCTATGACCATCCCCGTGGGTCCTATAAAATCATCACCCAGGACGGTACCGCCCCCACCCGACTACTATCGAGGCGGGCGCTCCAGGCGCTCGAAGCCGAGGTCAAGAACGGCACGAACCGCGGCCCGGAGAGCCTGGTCTTCCGGATGAAGCCGAACGCCGACGTTGCCATTATCGGCGTGGGAGGCGGGATGGCTGTCGCCAAGGCGCTGGCCTTCGGGGCGCGCTCCATCTACGGGGTGGAACTGAATCCTGCGACCTACCGCTATGCCAAGGAGGTGTATGCCGACTACAGCGGCTACCTATTGCAAGACCCCCGTGTGACCCTGGTCAACGGCGAGGGGCGGAGCACGCTGCGGTCGCTGGACCGCAGGTTCGATGTCATTCAGTTCATCGCGGTGGATACCTTCGCCACCCTTGATGCCGGGGCTTCCGTCCTGCCAGAAAATTACCTCTACACGGTCGAGGCGTTCGCAGACATGTTCGATCGGCTGGAGCCGGACGGGGTCCTTGCCTTCTACCGCTGGCGCTTCTACCCGCCGAGGGAGACGCTGCGGCTGAGCGCCCTTGCCTGCGAGGCGTGGGCGCGTCGCGGCATCGACGGTTGCTCGCAGCGGATCATGGTGATCGGGGCGGATGGCTGGGCGCTGAGCCTGTTCAAGAACACGCCGTTCACCCCTGAAGAAGCCGAGAAGTTGAGCCGCCATGCGGCGTCCATCGGCAGGACAGTGCTGCACTGGCCCAAGGTCTTCGCTCCGGCTGACCAAGAGCGCCTCGAAGCGCAGGAGGATGTCCGGGTTGACCCCCAGATAATCGAGGCATCGCAGGCGTTCAACGGGCTGACGGCGGCTTACCGCAGCGGCAAGGCACGGCAATTTTTCGCGTCGTATAGCTACAATGTCGCTCCCACGACTGATGACGCACCATTCTTCTTCGAATATCACTTCCTGAACGCGTTCGGGCTGCCCCGTTTGCCCGGGGGCCATGCTGACCATTTCCGCAGCGGCCATGTGGCCACGACACTCTACATGGTCCTCGCTGAAGCGACCTTGCTAGCGCTCGTGGCGATTTTCTGGCCGCTCTATCGGTACCAGCGCCAAGGCCTCCGCGTCCCCCATGCCGGCTCCTACAGCCTCTACTTCGCCGCCTTGGGCTTCGGCTTTATGATGATCGAGATCGGCCTGACGCAAAAGGCCATCCTGTTCCTCGGGAATCCGCTGTATGCCCTGTCGATCGTGCTGGCGACGGTCCTCGCGAGTGCCGGGATCGGGAGCCAGGTAATGGCGCAGACCGGATGGAGTGCGCGCCAAGTGACAGGGCCAGTGGCGCTGGGGTTTCTGGCGCTCGTGGCGCTGCTCATTGTTGGCCTGACCCCGCTATTCCAGGCGCTCCTCCATCTCCCCTTCTTGCTGCGTGTGGGGGTGATTGTCCTCGCCATGGCCCCGCCTGGCATCCTCATGGGGATGTTCTTCCCGAGCGGATTGTGCTCAGTGGGGGAGAAGGCGTCCGGGTTCATCCCCTGGGCGTGGGGCATCAATGGCTGCATGTCAGTCTATGGCAGTGTCGTAGCTATCCTCGCAGCTATGGTCTATGGCTTCAACGTCGTACTGACCCTGGGGGCCGCGGTCTACGCCTTTGGGTTCCTCGCCGCTCGGTGGTTCAGTCGGGAAGAAATGGCCTGGCAGCACCCCTGAAGCCGCCTGCTGTTCGTCCTTGGTCTCGCCATGTGCGTGCAGGGCTGAAGCGTTGCGGCGGAACGTGGCCTGGCATGGTACACTTCTGTGGCTACCTCAAGGCGTGTTGCCTGAGCTTTCCTTCATGAGGAAGTATATTGAAAGCCAGAAACGAGTCTAAGATGATCCAAAGGCAACTCAAATTAGGTATGGATCCGGACTTTCATCACCAGATGTGTGCCGCGTGTGGGGCGGTGCATGACCGTGATGTGAATGCGGCCATGCATATACTCACTGCCGGGGTCGGAACGACCCACGAATGCCATCGCAAGGTGGCTCCCGGAATCCCCTGGCTTTAGCCATGGGGAGGTTCAACAGACAGAGGACCCTATGTCTGCACAGCGGCTGTCGTTACCACACCAGACATCAAGTCCAACCATAGATTTGGACGATCCAGCTCTGTATATTAACCGCGAACTGAGCTGGTTGCAGTTTAACTGGCGCGTCCTCGAGGAAGCCCTCGACGAGCGCCACCCCCTCCTCGAACGGGTCAAGTTCCTGGCCATTTGTGCCACCAATTTGGACGAATTTTTTATGATTCGCGTCTCCGGCCTGCGTCGGCAAGTCACGGGGGGCGTCCTGGAAGTGCCTCCAGATGGCATGACGCCGTCGGAGCAGCTGGCGGCGATTCACCACACCCTGACCGTGCATCTGGCCCGACAGGCGGCCTGTTGGCAGCAGGACTTGTTGCCGAAGCTGCAGCAGGCTGGTATCCGACTCCAACACTACCGAGACCTACAGCCGCAACAACGGGCCTTCTTACGCTGGTATTTCGAGCGTGAAGTCTTACCGGTTCTCACCCCGCTCGCCTTTGATCCGACGCACCCTTTTCCGCATATGGCGAACCTCAGTTTTAACTTAGCGGTCGTCGTCAACGACCCGCAACGGGGCGAGCGCTTTGCCCGCGTCAAAGTTGAGGACGTCTTGCCACGCCTGGTACGCCTACCGGATGAAGACCAGGCAGAGCAGTACATGCAGCGGGGGTTGACGGAGGGGTTGGCGAATACCTTTGTCTGGATGGAGGAGATCATTGCCGCGCACCTGGACATGCTGTTTCCAGGACTCACCGTGGTGGCGGCGTATCCGTTTCGCGTCACGCGTGACGTTGATCTCGAAATCAAGGACGATGAGGCCTCTGATCTCTTGACGGACATGGAAGAAGAGTTGGGCATGCGCCAGTTCGGCTCGGTGATACGGCTCGAAGTCGATCAGACCATGCCTGACACTGTGCGCGAGGTGCTGACCGGCAATTTAGATCTGGTGCCCTCCCTGGTGTATACGATTGACAGCCCCCTGGGTATGGCCGATCTTATGGAACTGACCCATATTGCTCGCCCAGACTTAAAAGATGCGCCATTGCACTCGGCCGTACCGCACGTCTTCATGAAAAAAACCGAAGACGTGTTTGCGGTCCTGCGTCGGCAGGACGTGCTCCTGTACCACCCCTACAACAGTTTCATGCCAGTGGTGGACTTCGTGGGCGCCGCGGCCAGAGACCCGCAGGTCTTAGCGATCAAGCAGACCTTGTACCGCGTGGGGGAGAATTCGCCCATCGTCGAGGCGCTCATGGAAGCACGCGAGAATCATAAGCAAGTGGCGGTCCTGGTCGAACTCAAGGCGCGCTTTGACGAAGAGCACAATATTGCCTGGTCGCGGGCACTCGAACAGGCTGGAGTGCACGTGGTCTACGGGGTACTCGGACTGAAAACGCACGCCAAAATGTGTCTGGTGGTGCGCCGCGAGGCGGATGGACTGCGACGCTATGTGCATATGGGCACGGGTAACTACAATCCCGTCACAGCTCGCATCTACACGGACCTGAGCTATTTTACCTGTGATCCAGCTCTGGGTGCCGATGTCGCCGACTTGTTTAATGCCCTCACGGGGTATTCCCGCCAGGAGGCCTACCGCACACTGCTCGTCGCTCCCATGACCATGCGCCAGCAACTCCTGAGGCGTATTGCCCGTGAGGCCGAACGTCAACGCCAGCATGGTGATGGCTACCTGGCGTTCAAGATGAACGCATTGGTCGACAAAGCCTGTATCCAGGCACTCTACACTGCCTCACAGGCAGGGGTAAAAATCGACCTCCAGGTACGCGGCATCTGCTGTTTGCGCCCAGGTATTCCAGGGCTCAGTGAGACCATCACGGTCACCTCGATCGTCGGCCGCTTCCTGGAGCATGCCCGCATCTATTATTTCCATAATGGTGGTGAGGAGGAGGTATGGCTCGGCAGTGCGGATCTGATGCCACGGAATCTCGATCGTCGCGTCGAAATTCTTTTCCCCGTCGACGACCCGCGCTTACGGCAGATAATCGTCCAGGATGTCTTGCATATCCACTTCCAGGATAACGTCCAGGCCAGACGCCTGCGGCCCGATGGCAGCTACGAACGCCTGAGTCCGCCGCCCAACACAGAGGGGATTAGTGCCCAGGATTGGTTGCTACAATATTGGAAAACCCGCAGTGAGTCGTTTGCCAGTCCAGCCCAGATCAAACCCGGCCGAAGCGAGCAGATACCGAGTGGCTCTCTGCCTGTGCCAGAGACAGCCATAACAGCCGCGCTGGCGCCACCCATGCACAGCGGCAATAGCGACAGCCCATTAGGAGGAGAATACCGTTGACCAGTGTCGAAGCGCGGACGGTAGCCTTCATGGACATTGGCACCAACTCGATCCGCCTGCTGTTGGTGCGCCTGCATCCGAACCATTCACACACGATTCTGACCGAACTCAGACAGATCGTACGCCTTGGCGACGGTGAGTTTGCCAGCAAGCACTTGCAACCAGCCGCCATGGAGCGGACCGTGCTGGTTGCCAAAGAGTTTGCCGAACTGGCACGCGCCAATGGGGCAGACGAAATCGTGGCAGTGGCCACGGCGGCCACACGCGAAGCCGATAATCAGGCCGCCTTTGTGCAGCGCCTCCAGGCAGAGGTCCAACTCGACGTACGGGTCATCGCCGGGCTGGAGGAGGCACGACTGATTTATCTTGGTGTGTCACATGGCGTCCATTTAGGCGACAAGCAGGCGTTCTTTATCGATATTGGCGGGGGCAGCACGGAAGTGATCATTGGCGATCAGCACCAGTATGCTTACGTAGGGTCACTGAAATTGGGCGCCATCCGTCTCACCACACACTTCCTGCCCGAAGAGCGTGGTCCTGTGCCACTCCAGAAGTACGATGCCATCCAACGCTACGTGCGCCACCATGCCGTGCGCACACTGCGCGAGATGCGGCCCTATCGTCTTGATCTGGCTATCGGGAGTTCAGGCACCATTCGCAACGTCGCTGATGTGGCAGCGCGCCGTTTCTACAAACGGCCACTGCAACAGGATGACGTTTTAACGTACGCGCACCTGCGGCAGGTAGTGGCGCTGCTAGCGGCGCTGCCTCTTGAGGAGCGCCGCAAGGTGCCGGGCCTGCAGCCAGAGCGGGCTGACATCATTCTCGCTGGTGCGGCCATTCTCGATGCCTTTATGCAGGAACTCCATGTGTCGGAGATGCACGTCAGTGAGCGCGGATTGCGCGAAGGACTCCTGGTGGATTACCTGCTGAAGCATGAGGATGCGTCACTGATGGCAGAGCTCTCGGTACGTGCCCGCAGTGTACTGCAGTTAGGACGTGCCTGCCATTTTGATGAAGCTCATGCCCAGACGACGGCCCGGCTCGCACTCGGGTTGTTTGATAGTGCACGCGACCTGGGGTTACACCGTTTGGGAGCGTGGGAGCGTGAGCTGTTAGAATACACCGCATTGCTGCATCACATCGGCGCCTTCCTGACGTACACTGACTACCAGGCCCACGCCTACTACCTCATCCGCCATGCCAATCTGCTGGGCTTTGACCAGAAAGAAATTGCCCTGATGGCGACCACCGCACTCTACCAGCGCAAGGCTCTGCCCCGCAAGAGAGACCCCGAATTTGCTGCACTCGACACACGCGCCCAGAACATTGTGCGGGTCTTGAGTGTCTTCCTGCGCCTGGCCAAGCATCTGGACCGCGGTCATGCCGGCCTCGTGCAGCAGGCCTGGCTACGCCCTATCGATGCCGACCGTGTCGCCTTGCACATCCACGCCGCCCATGATTGTCAGGTAGAAGTGTGGGGCCTGCAAAAGCGCGCTGAGGTGTTTGAGAAAGTCTTTGGGCGGAGCCTCGTGGTCAGCGTGATGCCCCCTCTCCCAGCTCCCGCAGCACCTTTGGTGGAAGAAAAGCCCGTAACACCATCCTACCCGGTTGCGGCTGCCCCTCCAACCAGGCTACTCCCCCGCGCTTGAAGGCAAACACGCTCCCGTGCGGCGGTGCCCCGGTGGTCAGCCACGCCACTAACTCTCCCATCCATGGTTCATGGCCCACCAGGGCCACCCGTTCACCCACCAGAGCATCAAGCAGATCCTGGCTCGGTGCACGCGCCAGGGCGGCGCTATCCACCGCCTTACCATCCAGTACAGGCGCCAATAACTCAGCCGTTTCCATGGCGCGCAGCCAGGGGCTATGATACAGCCGATCAAAGCGAACCTTGAGACATTGCAGCCCCAGGACCGCCTGCGAGAAGCGCGCACGCCCCTTGGGAGTCAGCGGACGGTCCGCATCAGCCAGCCGCATACTCCCCGGCACAGCAATGGCATGGCGAATGACAAAGAGTTCCATACCAATCCTCAATTGGAAGTGTCGTCCTCAGACATATCCCGTGCCGTGTCCTGTTCCCTCTGTTCAGCAGCATCTTTTGCCGGGGGCTGCCGATACAGCGCTGCTACCGCAGCACCCACGATACCTGCCTCATTCTCCATTTGCGCCGCCACAACCTCAGTCTCAACAGTCAAGAGCGGCAAGAATTTGTCGGCCTTTTTGCTGACCCCGCCCCCGATGATAATCAGATCGGGCCAGAGGTAGGCGTTCATATGCTTGAGGTACTCGTCCACCCGGCGCGCCCATTTCTTCCAGCTCCAGTCTCTCCTCTCGCGGGCGCTGGCAGACGCGCGCACCTCCGCATCCTTGCCACGGATTTCGATATGCCCCAACTCGGTATTGGGGACGAGATGCCCATCGATAAACAGGGCCGTACCGATACCCGTGCCCAGGGTGGCGATGAGGACCACCCCCTGGCGGCCTTGTCCCGCTCCAAAGCGCATCTCGGCACAGCCAGCCGCATCCGCATCGTTGAGTACAGTGATAGGACATCCGGTCGCTTCCTGGAACAGCTTCTCCGCCTCACACCCAAGCCATTCCTTCGCCACATGCGAAGCCGTACGTACCTTACCACCCCGGATAGCGGCAGGAAACCCACACCCGATGGGACCGTGCCAGGAGAAATGGGCCGCGACTTCGGCGACTGTCGCACTCACGGCTGCCGGTGTCGCCGGGGATGGCGTGAGCAGGCGAAAGCGCTCTCCGAGCAACTCTCCCGTGAGTGTGTCGACTGGCGCGCCCTTAATGCCTGTACCACCAATGTCAATGCCTAGAATTTCCACGATAGTCACCTTCCTCGCATACGCCACTTGACCACGATATCGTGTCCATAGGACGCTCTATGATGGGGCGCAGCATACCTTATTTCCTCGCGTTATGGCAAGAGGAGAAGAGAGGCACGTGTATCCTTTTACCGCCCCTGTACCAGCGGTAAGCCCTCCTGGCGGCGGATATCGTTGATAATGTCCAGAACGCGGCTGCGGAACGGCGGATACTCGACCTCGAACTCCTGGCGCAGACGGCTGTTGTCTACCAGGTAGTTGCCTGATTCCTCAATACCACCGTCGTTGGCAAACGTCATCTGCGCCTCGGGCAGGAACTCGCGCACGATCTCCGCCAGGTCCCCGAGGCTGATGGGAGTACCACCCGAGTTGTAGACGGGATAACGCGGCGCATCCGCGAGCAGAACGCGCACAAAGACCTCGGCAATG
>Ga0081538_10006271_pt1 | contig 10511 bp, 8 predicted proteins | sample TabmetS5T2R1_FD_71022 | JGI IMG/M metagenome (GOLD analysis project Ga0081538, IMG submission 71022) | Tabebuia heterophylla rhizosphere microbial communities from the University of Puerto Rico - S5T2R1 | ecosystem: Host-associated > Plants > Roots > Rhizosphere ...
TGGTGATGCGCGCGGTGCGCGACATCATGGTGCTGGCACCGCCGCTGATCATCAGTGAGGCCGAGATCGATCAGATCGCGCTCCGCGCCGGGCGGGCGCTCGAGCGCACCGCCGCCGATCTCCGGCGCTGACGGCGGCGCTTCGCCGCCACCGACGAGCCGTGCTACGCTTGGTGCAAGCCGCTTTTTGCGGCTGTGCCCGCCCCTGGAAGGATCGGACGAGAGGATGCCGCTCGATCGACTGGACAACGCGACTATGGGCGACATCGCGCTAGCCCTCGAGCGGCGCGCGGTCTCGTCGCGCGAGCTGGTCGATGCCCACACCGCGCGGATCAGCGACCATGATCGGAAGCTTGGCGCGGTCATCGAGCTGAATCCCGATGCGGTCGCGATCGCCGAGCAACGCGACGCCGAGCGGGCCGCCGGTAAGCTTCGCGGTCCGCTCCACGGCATCCCCGTGATGGTGAAGGACAATCTCGATACCGGCGACCGGATGGCGACCAGCGCCGGCTCGCTCGCGCTTGCCGGCCATCGAGCCGCTCGCGACAGCCACGTGGTCCAGCGGCTGCGTGCCGCGGGAGCGGTCATCCTGGGCAAGACCAATCTGTCCGAATGGGCCAATTTCCGGTCGACCCGATCGACCTCCGGCTGGTCGAGCCGGGGCGGGCAGACGCGCAACCCCTACGATACCGCCCGCACGCCCGGCGGCTCGAGCTCGGGCTCGGCAGTCGCGGTCGCGGCCGGATTCTGTGCCGGCGCGATCGGCACCGAGACGGACGGATCGATCGTCCATCCCTGCTCGATGAATGGTCTGGTCGGGATCAAGCCGACCGTCGGCCTCGTGTCGCGCGCCGGCATCGTCCCGATCGCTGCGAGCCAGGACAGCGCGGGACCCATGACCCGCACGGTCGCCGATGCCGCCCTGCTGCTGAGCGCGATTGCCGGCACCGATCCCGACGATCCGGCGACCGAGGTGGCGGACCGGCAGCGCCGGGACTATCGGGCCGCGCTCGATCCGGCAGGCCTGCACGGGGCGCGCCTTGGCGTCGCCCGCGCCTATTGCGGCCATCACGAGCGAGCCGACCGGCTGCTCGAGGAGGCGATCGGCGAGCTGAAGAAGGCTGGCGCCCTGGTGATCGACCCGATCGAGCTGCCTTCGGTGGACGAGATCAGGCCGTTCGAGCGCCTGGTCATGGAGACCGAGTTCAAGCACGGTCTCAACGCCTATCTCGAGGCGGCCGACGCCGGGCCCCGCGAGCTTGGCGACGTGATCGCCTTCAATCGCGCGCATGCCGCGAAGGTCATGCCGTACTTCGGCCAGGAGATCTTCGAAGCCTCACTCGAGCGCGGCGGCCTCGACGAGCCGGCGTACCTGGAAGCGCTTGCCACCGCCCGCAGGCTCGCGGGCAGGGATGGCATCGATGCCGCCCTGGCGCGCGACCGTCTGGATGCGATCATCGCGCCGACCACGACGCCCGCCTGGCTGATCGACTGGCTCTGCGGCGACAACAAGCGCGGCGGCGCCTCATGCCCCGCCGCGGTCGCCGGCTATCCGCACATCACCGTGCCGATGGGCTGGGTCGACCATCTGCCGGTCGGCCTGTCGTTCTTCGCCGGCGCCTTCGCCGAGAGCAAGCTGATCAGCATCGGCTTCGCCTTCGAGCAGCGCACGCGGCAGCAGAGGCCGCCGGCCCTTTAGCGGTCCGGCCGGTCGCTCGCGCGCTCATGCCCGGTCTCAGCTGCCGGTCCGGTGCAGCAGCTCCATCCTCAAGATTTCGTCCAGCTTCTGGGCAAGATCCTCAATCGTGAAAGGCTTCATCAGCAGCTGGACGTCCGGGTCCAGGACGCCGTTGTGGACGATGGCGCTGCGGGTGTAACCGGTCGTGTACAGAACCTTCAGGTCCGGTCTGCGTTGCAGCGCCTCTTCGGCGAGCTTGCGTCCGTTCATGTCCGGCATGACCACGTCGGTCAGCAAGACCTTGACCTCCGGATGGGAGTCGAGAAGGTCGAGCGCGGTGAGCGCGCAGTCGGCATCGATCGTGGTATAGTTCAGCTCGTGCAGCAGTTGCACCGTGACTTGTCGGACGCTCTCATCGTCTTCGACCACGAGAATCAATTGTTTCGAGCCGAGGGGGTGCATCGGTAAGTGCGGCGAGGCGATACCGGCCGCGCGATCGGCCTGATCGAGCAGCCGCGGCAGGTAGAGCTTGATCGTCGTGCCCCTGCCCACTTCACTGTAAATGCCGACATGCCCGCCGGACTGCTTGAGGAAGCCGAACACCTGGCTCAACCCCAGGCCCGTGCCCTGGCCGGGAGGTTTGGTCGTAAAGAAGGGATCGAAGGCGCGCTGGACGACTTCCGGCGTCATGCCGCTGCCGGTGTCGGTCACGGCGATCATGACGTAGTCGCCTGCGGACACTTCTGGATGCGCCGCGGCATAGGCCTCATCGAGATGGGTGTTGGCGGTCTCCATGATGAGCTTGCCACCGGCGGCCATGGCATCGCGCGCGTTGGCTGCCAGATTGATGATCGCGTTCTCGAGCCCCGAAACATCGACGGAGGCGCGCCACACGCCGCCCGCCAGCCTGGTCTCGATGACGATGTCCTCGCGCAGCGTTCGCCGCAGCATGTCCTCCATTTCGGCCAGCAGCCGGTTGACGTTGACCTCTTCGGGAGCGAGGGATTGCTGGCGGGCGAAGGCCAGCAGCCTGCGGGTCAGATTGGCTGCCCGCTCGACGCTCTGAATGCCGCCATCGATGAACTCCTGCACCTGGGTGTCGCCGCGCTCCAGCCGCTGGGCGATGAGCCGCAGGCTGCTCATCGCGACCGCCAGCATGTTGTTGAAGTCGTGCGCGATGCCGCCCGTAAGCTGACCGATGGCTTCCAGCTTCTGCATCTGCCGCAGCTGGTCTTCGGTTGCCTCGTGCCGTTTCATCTCCTCGAGCAGCTTCGCATTGGATTCGGTGAGTTGCGCGGTGCGCGTGGCGACCTGCTCCTCCAGCGTCGCGTTCAATTCGGCCAGGCTTTTCGTTCGGTCGTGCAGCTGGTGCGAGATCTGAGCCAGCACATCGGCCAGGTGTTGAACTTCGCGTACGCGGAATGAGGGCGGATCGATCCCCTCGCCTGAGCCGACCCGCCGCGCAGCGCCCCGTAGCCCTTGAATCGAGGCGTCAAGATACCTGGCCGTCAGAAAGGCGAGGATGAACGCGGTGGCAAGCAGCACCGCCCCCAAGATAGCGAGATCGCGCAACTGCCTGTACAGGGGCGTCTGCAGGGTCGCTTCCGGCATACCTACGGCCACCGCCCACTGACTGCTCGGCGCATAGGCGAGCGTCGAAATCAGGGGAATGCCTTCGAGGCTGGTCGTGGGCCATGCGCCGGTGTCGTGCCGCCTCAGATGGTCGACCAGCTCTGGCACCAGGGGCTGACCGGCATACTTGTCGTTGCTGTGCGACCGAATGAAGTGCGTGCCGTCCTGGTCGACGACGGATACGATCCAGTCGGACGGCACGCCGGGCTGGCGCAGGATCGGAGAGAAATCGCTCGGCAGGACGATCGCGTGCAGCGCCCAGCGCACGGCGTCGTCGTGCACGATCGGCACGACCACGCGCGCAAGCAGCCTGCCATCCGGCTCTCGCAGGACGGGGGTGACGTAGGTCCGGCCCGCCTCGACCGCGGTCTTCCAGTCGCCTGGACCGATGCTCGGTGGCGATGACCCTGGCGGGACCTGCGTGCTCGCCACGATCTGGCCATCGAGATCGAGCAGCTCCAGGTGGCGGCCGGTCCGGATCCGGACGGCGCGTAGCTGCTGCTCGAAGCCGGCAAGATCGCCCTCGGCGAGCATTGGCGAACTTGCCAACGCCAGGAGCACGGACCGCGTCCCGGCAAGCTCGGCATCAACGGCGCGCACCAGTCCCCTGGCGCTTTCCTCCAGCTCGGCCTCGGAGCGCTCACGTTCACTGGCGGCGTATCGCTGCAACAGGATGCCGCTGAAGATCAGCGTCGGTATGGTCGCCGTCACGACAATGGCGATGAGGATCGCTCGCAAGGAGACGGACGCGCGCCCGAGCCCAGGCATACGCAGCACTTTCTGCTGATCGCGCTCAGCCTTGATCGCCAACGAGGGCGCAGTCGCAGAACGCGAAATGCGACGCTCGGCGGAATCTTCTAGGCGACCCTGCACGAGCTAGGCAAGCACGCCGGCGTCAATCCCGGGAATGGTTCCTTCGAGAGCATCAGCGGATCAGCCCGCGCCGGCTCGGCTCTCGTGCTCAGCGGTTGCCATACGTGATCCGGTAGACCAGTCCCAAGAGGTCGTCGGAGACCAGCAACGAGCCGTCGGGCAGCTCGGCGATGTCGACCACGCGGCCCCATGCCTGGCCATCGCCATCCAGCCAGCCGTCGACGAACACCTCCTCGCCGACCGGCTGCCCCGCGTCGTCGAAGCGGACTCGCATGATCCGATAGCCGATCGGGTCCGTGCGGTTCCACGAGCCGTGCTGGGCGACGAACGCATCGTTGCGAAAGTCGTCCGGGAACATCGCGCCGCGATAGAAGCGCATGCCGAGCGCCGCGGCATGCGCATCGAGGGCGAGCACCGGGCCGACCATGTCCGTGGGCGGCTCGTGACCGGCGAGCTGTGGGTAAGGCACGCCGTTGCCGTAGACGAACGGGTAGCCGAAGTGCAGCCATGGCTCCCCTGCCCGGTTCAGCTCGTCGGGTGGCACCAAGTCGCCCAGATTGTCGCCGCCATTGTCGGTGAAGAACATCTCGCCGGTCACCGGGTGCCAGTCGAAGCCGACCGAGTTGCGCACGCCGCGCGCGAAGATTTCCAGGTTGTGGCCGTCCGGATCCATCCGGACGATGGTACCTTCGAAGCCGGCGACCTCGCAGATGTTGCAGGGCGCGCCGATCGCGACATAGAGCTTGCCGTCCGGTCCGAAGCCGGCATAGCGCCAGCCGTGGTGGCGGAAGTCCGGCAGCACGCCGTCCGGCACCACGATGTCGGCCTCGCCGTCGGGCTCGAACCGGACGATGCGGTGCTGCTCGGCCACGAACAGGCGTCCGTCCATCGCCGCCACGCCGTTGGGCACCTTCAGGCCGGTCGCGAAGTGCAGCACGCCATCGGCTGTGCCGTTGCGATCGCCGTCGAGGATGGCATACACGTCCTCGTCGCGTGTGCCGACATAGACCTTGCGGCCGCCGTCCGCGACCGCGAGCGAGCGCGCGCCAGGCACCTCGGCGAACACCTCAATCGCGAACCCCGGCGGCAGATCGAGTCGCTCCAGCGGCGGGTTCGCGCCGCCTTGGGCGGCGCAGCCCGTGAGGCCGATCAGAAGGTTCATCAGACACAGAGGGATCGTGCGCTGAAGCATCAAACCGACCTCGTGGGTGGAAAGGTTCCGTCGGGCCGCCGCCGGCGGGCGCGGTAGCATAGGAGGCCGGAGCATTCAATCATCCAGGGATCGGCTGCGGCATTGACACGACCGGGCGCGCGCGCAAGATGCACCGCAAAGAGCAGACCGCCAGCGCCGGAACCTTCGCGCGCCCCAGGGCGCTCATGACCCATGGCAATGGTGGCACACCACTCACGGAGGTTCGTGATGCGCTCACCGCGCTGTCTTGGCGTCGACCGGCGACGCTTCCTGTCCGGCTCGCTGGCTGTGGCCGCGAGCTTGCCGGTGCTCGGCCGCCGCAGCTTTGCTCAGGCGCCGCAGGTGAACGTCTACAACTGGGACACCTACATCGGCGAGACCACGCTCGAGGACTTCACCGACGCAACCGGCATCGCCGTGCGCTACGATCTGTACGCGAGCAACGACGAGCTGTTCGCCAAGCTGCGCGGGGGCAATCCAGGCTATGACGTGATCTTCCCGACCAACGATTACGTCGAGCGGATGATCGCAGCGGACATGCTCTTGCCGCTGGACCATGCCAAGATTCCGAACCTCGCCAACATCGATCCGGCTTTCGCCGACCCGCCGTTCGATCCTGGCCTGGAACACAGCGCGCCCTACTTCTGGGGCACGGTCGGGCTCGGCTACCGCGCTTCTGCTGCCAGTCCCAAGGCGTTCGCTGATCTGTTCGAGGGCGACGCCTATGCCGGCCGGATTTCGCTGCTGGGCTCAGTCGAAAGCATTCGGGCGGCGCTCAAATACCTCGGCTACTCGCTCAACACCAAGTCGCCGGCCGAGATCGCAGAAGCCGCCGACGCGCTGATCCGGATGAAGCCCAAGATCAAGGCGTTCACGCCCGACACCGGGCAGGACTTGCTGATCGCTGGCGAGGTCGACGTCTGCCTGGAATTCAACGGCGATGTCCTCCAGGTCATCGCGGAGGACGACGATCTGGGCTACGTGGTGCCGGAGGAAGGGGCCGAGATCTGGGAGGACTCCATGTGCATTCCGAAGGGCGGCCCGAACCCCGATAACGCCCAGACATTCATCAACTTTATTCTCACCCCTGAGGTGCATGGTTCGATCGCTGCGTACGTTCAGTATGCCTGCCCAAATGCCGCCGCGCTCGAGTTCATCCCTGAGGCGGACCGGGACAATCAAGCCCTGTATCCGCCGCGCGAGGTCTTGGATCGCTGCGAAGCGGCGAGCTACAAGGGCGAGGAGGTCGAGAGCCTGTACGCCGATGCGCTAACCCGGGTGCTCGCTGCATGAAGCCCGGCCGCGGCGGCGGCAAAAGAGTTTTTTGCATCGAGGCATTGTCGCGGGGCATGGGATTGACTAGATAGTGCCACCTGCGCTGTTGAGTGCGCAGCCATTCGCTCCGCAGCTGCCGATGGCCTTGGGTCACGGGACAGGGGACGGTTTGGCGACGGTGCCTGCCTTTGGGGGGTGGTCGTGATGATGACGGAACCTAAGCCCTAGGCCGCTAGAGCCGCATCGCGGAGCGATGCGGCCCGCAGGCGCACGCGGCACGGCGTGCGGTCGCCCCATCAGTGCCCGTCGGGCTGACGTTCAGCCTAACCCCTATCGGGGACCACGACCAATGAGATCTCTGGGTGTGCGCTCGAGCGAGCTGCTCGAGCCGGAGCGGACCATTACCATCGAGCACATCGCCGCGGCCGGGCCGGCGCCGGGGTTCGGCGTCCATCTGACGCTTGACGGCTACGGCGGCTGTTTGCAGCGCCTGGCCGACCGCGAGCATGTCGAGCGATGCCTGAGCGAGCTGCCGGAGCGGCTCGGCATGCACAAGATCATCGAGCCGTCGGTGATGGAGCTTGGGCAGCTGAGCCCGAAGGATCCGGGCGGGGTCAGTGGCTTCGTGATGATCGCCGAGAGCCACATCAGCATCCATACGTTCCCGCTGCGGGGCTTCATCAGCGCGGACGTCTACACCTGCCAGAACAGCCTGGATACCGAGCGGATCTGCCAATACTTCGCGGATGCCTTCGAGCTGCAGGATCTCGAGATCAACGTGGTGAAGCGCGGCACGCGCTACCCGCAGCACAACATCTACGAGCCGTCGCCGGTGACGGCCTGAAACCTCGTGCAGCGGGAACACGTCCGATGGAGATCGACCGGCAGAAGAAGGCGGAGGTGCTGCAGCACACCGTCAAGCACATCGACATCAAGGCGCACGACCCGCGCGCCCTGATCGATGCCTACAAGCAGATGTCGTTCAGCGCGCGCGAGCTGGGACGCGCGTGCGAGCTCTATGAGCGCATGCTCCAGGACGAGCGCTGCACCATCATCCTGACGATCGCCGGCAGCACCAGCGCTGCCGGCTGCATGCAGGCCTATGTCGATCTTCTGCGCCACAACATGGTGGATATCGTCGTGGCGACGGGCGCGACCGTGGTCGACATGGATTTCTTCGAGGCGCTGGGCTTCTCGCATTATCGCGGAACGCAGTTCGTCGACGATCGGCAGCTGCGCGACCTCTACATCGATCGCATCTACGACACTTACATCGACGAGGAGGAGCTCCAGCACTGCGATCGGGCGATCAAGGAGATCGCCGACACGCTGGAGCCGAGGCCATACTCGTCGCGCGAATTCATCGGCGAGATGGGCCGCTGGCTGGCCGCCAATCCGGCACGCGCGGTCAAGGCCGACTCGCTGGTCCAGGTCGCCTACGAGCTCGGCGTGCCGGTGTTCTGTCCGGCATTCTCCGACAGCAGCGCGGGCTTCGGTCTCGTCACCCACCAGGCCGAGCGGCCGGACCGCCACCTCAGCATCGATTCGGTGCGCGACTTTCGCGAGCTGACCCAGCTCAAGATCGGCGCCGAAAATACCGGTCTGTTGATGATCGGCGGCGGTTCGCCCAAGAACTTCGCCCAGGATACCGTGGTCTGCGCCGAGATCCTCGGGCACGACGTGCCGATGCACAAATACAGCATCCAGATCACGGTTGCCGACACGCGTGATGGCGCCTGCTCCAGCTCCAGCCTCAAGGAGGCGATGTCGTGGGGCAAGGTCGACGCTTCGGCCGAGCAGATGGTGTTCGCCGAGGCGACGCTTGCGCTGCCGCTTCTGGCGGCCTACGGCTATCACGGCGGCAGCTGGAAGAAGCGGGAGAGGCGTCGGCTGGCGAGGGAGCTGGCTGCGGCCTGATGGTCGATTCGATCATCAACTGCGCTGACCCGGCGGTCGCCGACGCGGTCCTGTTCGGCGTCCCCTACCAGCGCGGCGCCTCGTTCGGTACGGGCGCTGCCCGGGGCCCGCAGGCGATCGTCACCTGCCTCGACCGTCAGATCGAGATGTTCGAGCGCTACACCCGGACCGAGCCGGCCTACCGTTACCGGATCGCGCAGCAGATGCTGGCCGAGGTCGACCGCCTTGCGCCCGAGGACATGGTCGAGACGGTCGCGAAGGCCGTGGCGCAGCACGACGCCTTCGTCATCGTGCTGGGCGGCACGCACGCCGTGTCGATCGGGGCGCTGCGGGCAGTCGCCGCGCGCAACCGGGCGCGGGACGTCACGGTGCTGCAGATCGACGCCCATCTCGACCTGCGCGACGACGATTCCGACTACAACGACGTTGACCCGAGCCGTTTCGCGCATTCCTGCGTGATGCGCCGCGCATCCGAGATGGGCTTTCGAACCTGCTCGGTCGGCATTCGGGCGTATTCGCAGGACGAATATCGCTACGCCCTCGACCATTCCTTGCCGGTGTTCGAGTGGGGCAGGGGCGACGAGCCTGCGATTGAAAAGGTCCTCGCTGCGATCGGGACCGAGCGCGTCTACCTCTCGATCGATGTCGATGGCTTCGATCCCGCGGTCGCGCCAGCGACCGGCACGCCGGTGCCGGGCGGTCTCTCCTGGGCTTACGGCACCAGGCTCGTGCGCGAGCTGTGCCGGTCCCGTGACGTGATCGGCGCCGACATCGTCGAGGTCGCGCCGGTTCCAGGGTCTGGCCTGACCGAATACGCCGCGGCGCAGCTGTGCTACGATCTCTTGTGCTACAAACTGCTCAAGCGTGACGGCGAGCTGGCGTTCGCCTAGCAGGCGGACCGCCTGACGTTACGCGCTGCATCGGATCGTTGAGCCGCCGCTCGGGCGGCGCATGTGGAGCGGATGGAGAGCTGGCGGGCGCAGCCGGTCGTTTTCTGGGCCTTTCTCCTGCCGGGGGCCCTGTGGCTGCTCGGCTTCTTTCTGGTGCCGCTCGCCATGGTCTGGGTCCTCTCGTTCGGCGAGCGCGCCGGCCCCGTCGACATCCTGATCACCTGGACCTTGGAGAACTACGCCCGCGCGCTCGATCCGCTCTATCTCGGTCTGTTCTGGAAATCGATCTGGATCGCCGCCCTGGCGACGGCGCTCACCCTCGTCATCGGACTGCCGGTCGCGTTTGCGGTGAGCTTCGCGCCGCCGCGGGCCAAGCCCCTGCTGCTGATGCTGGTGATCCTGCCGTTCTGGACCAACCTTCTGATCCGCACCTACGCGATGATCGCGGTGCTGCGCGCCAATGGCTACGTCAATTTCGGCCTGGAGGGACTGTGGCAGCTCACCAGCGCGGTGGCAGGCGGCCTGTTCAGCCAGCCGCTGCCCCCGTTCACGCCTCTGCCCCTGCTCTACAACAACACCGCCGTGGTCGTCGGCATCGTCTACGTCTATCTGCCGTTCATGGTGCTGCCCCTGTACGCCACGCTCGAGCGGCTCGACCGGAGCTATCTCGAGGCGAGCCTGGACCTTGGCGCCAGCCAGTGGCGCACCTTCTTCAGCATCGTGGTGCCGCTCGCCCGGCCGGGCATCGTCTCCGGCATCATCCTCGTGTTCATTCCGGCACTTGGCACCTTCCTGATCTCGGACCTTCTGGGCGGGCCGGACAGCCAGCTGATCGGCAACGTCATCGAGCGTCAGTTCAAGGCCGCCAACAACTGGCCCCTCGGCTCGGCGATGTCGTTCATCCTGATGTACCTGGCCTTTGCGGTCCTGGCGCTGCGCGCCATGCTGGCGCAGCGCCGCCTGTAACTGGCGGTCGACCATCGTGGAATTTTAGGCGCGTCCCGCGTGTTTAATGTTTAAGCAACGTGGACGGGAACGCCATGGAACGCTGGAGA